>Ga0137394_10003765_pt1 | contig 11445 bp, 7 predicted proteins | sample czobulk116metaG_FD_108278 | JGI IMG/M metagenome (GOLD analysis project Ga0137394, IMG submission 108278) | Vadose zone soil microbial communities from Angelo Coast Range Reserve, California, USA - czobulk1.16 metaG | ecosystem: Environmental > Terrestrial > Soil > Vadose zone | place: USA... | reverse complement strand
TGGCGCAGTGACATGGATTTGAAAGTGAATTGCCTCTGGCTCGAGCACTATGGCTACGACGAGGGCGACCCGACCAGGCAATACTGGAAAGAGAGCCAGTCCGTCTGGTTCGACGACGTCGTCGTGGCCCGCCATTACATCGGGCCGATCAAGAGATGAGCTTCGGGGTTAGGTCCGAACTGAGTTTTTCCTCGTTCGCACGCTCCTAGCTGGTGACAAACTGCCAGTCCCAGTTTTTGATAAAAGCGGCTCGGCCTTGTAACGGTGATTGTTCGCCAGAACGCTCTCCATCACCATCTCCGGCGTCACCTTCTGCACCAGATCGAACCTCAATCTCATCGCTCATAATCTAATCCAAAATCATGTCTGTACGCAAGCCCGTTGCCTCCTGCTGACGCCTTAAGCCGTTGGCCAATACCTTTGGATTAGATTAGGGGCAGCGCAGCCACACTCAATGTCGCACTCGAAAAAAAAGATGCGGCTCGCTGATCTCGTAACTGATCTCGATCACCCCCGATGCCGGGACCACTTGAGAATCAATGAAGCTCCAGTTCTGAAGATCGGTGGAACTGTCGATCGAGATCTCATCCCCTTCGACGCTGTTTACGGTCAGCCGCAGGTGGCCGCCTTCCACTCTCCAGGTCGAAATTGAGCCGGGTAGAGTATCTGTCGAGAGGCAAAGTCGTATCGGACCAGTCAATCCATCGAACGACGCGACAGCGATCTCGTAATCGCGATTCGGTAGGGCAGTGAACGTCAGTTTACTGGTGAAGTTACCACCGCTATCATCATCGCTTGCAATGGGAACGAGTGTGGAAAGATTTGTTCCCTGATAAACCGCGAGAACAGTATCGATTCCACTTCCCGCCGTGCTGATCGTGGCACGGACCGTGCGGCCGGCATTCCTCCAAGTCCACCAGACTGAACCGGAGTTGCTGAGACCACCATGCGTTGGCTCATTTGGTTCGCTCGTGGCGGCAACGTTGTTTGCATACAAGTTGCATGTCCCATCCCCTACCGGAGTTCGTGCAGCAAAGTTATCATTGTCGGGGGCCGCAGCCGGATATATTTGCAGTACGTAATCGCCGTACGAGAAATCCCCGGGAACGATCGCCAAATGATAAGTCTTCGCAGAATTCGCCCTTAATCCCCAGCGTTCGGAGTGCAAAGGGTCCTGTTCGATCGGTACGGAGGTGAGGTTCGAGATAGACGAGCCCAGAAACACTGCGATGCTGGTGCCATGGTCACTGCCTTCCAGGCTCAGCGTATAGTCCCCTGAAAGTGGCGGTGTCCAATCCCACCACACGGATCGCCGCTCATACCCAAGTATGCTTGGCCCTTCTGCAGGCTCGGCTGACGCTGCTGCAGCCGAACCATTGGTCCGAAGGGATGACCCGAAGAGTCGGATGCGGTCGGCAAATTCGTCGTTTGGAGGCCTTCCGACAGTAAATGTTACGGGGGTTGAAACAGTCGAGACTCCAATGTCATCGTAAGCCCGCGCTGCGAGGAAATATCGGCCAGCAGGGACATTGGTCAGAACAAACGCAAAGGGTCTCTCGCTCGCCGAACCGACGACTGAGAAGAACCGGTAGGCTCCCCAGAATTCAAAATCAACGCGCGCGATCGCGCCGTCTGCGTCGCAAGCGACAGCAAGGAAGGGAATGTTAGTGCCGGGTTCGAAATCAGCGCCCTCGATCGGGTTGATGACCGACACCACCGGTGATTCGGTTAAATACAGGCCAAACTCTCCGGGAAATCCCTGATATGAATCGGCTCGCAGGAAATAAGTTGTGCCTGGCTGGGCCTGAAATTGGGCATCGGTAGCAAGGTGGAATGCCCCATTTGTCATCACCGTTCGAAGGATTCCTTCGGATGATGCGACTCGGACCAGATTTGAGAGGTTTGATCCCGTAAACACTTCCATCACGGGGAACATGCTCCGCGCTATCAACCCCGCGGTATAACGGCCTTGGTGTTGAGCAGTCCAGCGCCACCAGAGGGTTCGTCCCTGATCGTATGTGCGCGGCTCGCCGCTCTCCGTACCTGCCGCGCGGTTTGATCCGGACGCTCTCGCAGGAATGCTGGACAGGACCAATGCATTAGCAAAGTCGTCGTTGGGCGGCCGGGCGACGGTAAACCGGACCGGCTCCGAAGGTGTCGTTGCACCGTCATTGTCAATCGCAGTGGCGACGAGGAGGTGCGCGGACGCGACGTCACCTGTCCAAACCAGCGAAAACGGCGGAGAGCTGACGGCCTCATTGATCGAACTAAATTCCACCCGCGCGATATCTCCATCCGGATCATCCGCTGTGACTTCAATCGGAACACCCGCGCCAATGGGAAAATCCGCGCCCGCGGAAGGGGACGTAATCGTAATAGTCGGCGGCCTGGTGTTAGCGAGCGTGAATTCCTGGTCATGCCAGCCGGAGACGCCGATCACGTACTCGGTGCCGGCGCTGGCATAAAAAAGTGCCTGCTCGTAATAGTAAGGCAGGTTGTTGGTATCGTATGACTGGTTCTGCGTATTGCGACCAATGTTCGTGAGCGCATATAAACTGTTACCTGTAAACACACCCACGTTCACGAAGTTGTCCGTCGTTCTAACGACAACACAATTGGTCGCGGTGACTGGAGCTTTCCACTTATACCAGACGGTTTGTCCGCCGCCCAACCACGCCGGCTCAAGCGGTTCCATCCCTGCTCCGACTGTGGACCCATTCGTATGAGGAGAGAGACCGATGAGTGGAATCCGGTTGGCGAAATCGTCATTAACGGCGGGGCCGACCAGAAAAGGGATTGGTCCCAGCTCATCGGCGAGCCCGTACTCATCGAAGGCAGCCACGTACAACAGATACCTGCGAATCGCCAGATTCGGGATTTCAACCGAGAATGGATCGTTCGTCGCCGAAACGTAGAGCAGGATAGTCGAGTCCGAGTCGTTGCGAATCTCATAAGTCACGAGCGAAATAGGAGCTTGCGGATCACTTAGTCGAACCGAGAACTCAGCGGGCGTGCCAGTATGGAAGCTCGAATCAGGTTGGGGAGTGAGGACTTCCAGCGAAGGCGGATCGGTAATGAACAATCTAAATGGGCGGCCAATTGCGGAGTCGACCACAATTTGGTAAGTCGTACCTGCGACCGCATCGAACCGCGCGTCCCTCCTGATATCGTTGGCGGCAACTTCTTCCAGCGAATAGATGCTCTCCCCGGTAAACACCTTTAGAATGCGTGGTCCAGGCATGTCAACCATCATCGAAACGGGTCCGCTTTGAGCCGCTGTCCAGCTCCACCAAACGCTTTTGCCCCAACCCGCCAGGCCGATGAACTCTTCACCGGGGTCTCGTGTAGCTCCGCCGTTGAACCCATCCGTGATCACCGGCAGACCCGCAAGACGAATTCGATTCGTGAAGTGGTCGTTGGGAGGGGCCAGGACCTGGATGCTGACTGCCTTGGCGACCCGGGCGCCCAAATTATCCTCACAATCGGCGCTGATGATGTAATTCCCTGGTGGCGCATCCCTCCAAATAACTGAATAGGGAGCGTTGCTAGTGCTCCCAATCCGACTATCCTCCCCCTCATGTTCCACCGAGCGGATATAAGAGACAAACTTGATCTGACCATCCGGATCGAACGCAGTTGCGGTGAACTCGATGTCCGAGCCACCGAGAAACGTGGCCCCATTCGCAGGGTGCGTAATCGTCAGGCGCGGAGTTGCCGTGATTGCCAGACCGATCACCCCGAGGCCGGTGGGCGGAGTGTCGACGCCAATGGCGTATTGAGTGCCGGAAATGGCTTCGAATGTCACACGCCTGAAAGCCGCTGCGACGACCGATAAATTGGATACGGTCGACCCGGTAAACACGCCAATAATGGGAAAAGCGTCTCTGTCCGCAAAGTCTGGCGCCACGCCGGCCAGGATCGTGTAAGTTCCGTTGCTGGGAGCCACCCAACTCCACCACACAGTTGCGGTCGTATCGGAACCGTTAATAGATGCAGGCTCGCCTTGCTCCTTTCCGGCAGCGGAATTCGTGGAGGAACCAAACGCGGGCAACCCGACCAGTGGAATCCGGTCGGCAAAGTTGTCATTGCCTGGCCGAGCAACCAGGATAGGAATCCGCGGCGAAAACGTGCGAGCGCCCGAATCATCAATGGCTCTCGCAAAAATGTCGTATCGTCCTGAAGCGGCATTGGTCCATACAATCCGGAACGGCCGGTTTGTCACGCTGCCGATCGCCTTGGCGCCGGTCGCGGCAGATGCCTTGACGAAAAAGTCGACCCGCACGATGGCGCCGTCAGTATCTGCGCCAGCGGCTTGCACGGCGATGTCCGCGGCGGCCGGAAATTCGGCGTTCGCCACAGGATTCGTCAGCGAAATTGTGGGAGGCGCGGTGATAGCGAGCAGGAATGATTTGCCGCTGGTGTCAATAGCCACAGAGTATTCTTCGCCGGCGGTTGCTGTGAACTGCGCTTCGGTTGAAAGGTATCCAATGCCACTAACGACTTTGGTCACGCCGCTGGTCATTTGACTGACGCCCTCGAGAGAGGCGAGGCTGTTGCCTTGAAAAACGCCGACAATTGGAATCGGATCCGGGCAACTACTCACCACGGTGGCCGTTCCAGTGAATGGCGCTATCCAGCGATACCAAACGGTGCGTTGCGTTGGGCGCCCGCCAATTGAATCCAGTTCTCCCGCTTCTTTGGTCGCAGATAATGTTGTGCCGTTTGTCAGGACCGGCGAACCGGAAAGGGAAATGGCGCTCGCGAAGTTGTCATTGGCCGGCTGAGTGAACGCCGTCGCGCCTCCGCAAAGGAGAAGCATGCAAAAAAACCAAATGAACCAATATCTGTACGTAGCCATTATCAACTGTCCATTGACGAGGGTAACCACCTTGAATTGTGGCAGCAAATCGTCGTTTGCGCAGTAGCGTCCAATGTTTCCAACCGACAACCAAAACCCGGTGAGGTCCTGCACGCCGCACTTCGCCCTGAAATCGCTCGGCCTGATCTAATCCATTTCATTGACTGCAAGGAAGCTGCCGCTGGCATGCCGCAAGCATTGCCTTCCAGTGACTGCGAAGGAACGCGGGCTGGCGCAAAGCTTCGCGCGCGTATTTGCGGGCCGCCTGTGAGAGATCAAGACGCGCGTGGATGAGCATTTCGTCGCGATTGTTGGCCAGCGCCAGCACCTGCAAATCAGGCGCGACAATTTTGGAATCGCCCGCCGACCACAATCCTCCGCCCTGCGGCCCGACCGAATTGGCGAAGAGGTAGAAGACCTGGTTTTCAAAGGCCCGCACGGTAATGCCGTCACGTCCGCCCCGTTTTGTTTTCGACACGGCGAGCGCATCCAATCCCGCGTTGGGGTGGAAGACAATTTGCGCGCCCATCATCACTGGCAATCGGACCAACTCGGGAAAACGGCGCTCGTGGCAGATGATGGCGGTGCATGGGACACCGTCCATGCGGAAGAAGGCGAGGGAATTTCCCGGTGTGAAAAACTTGGCATCACGCGGCGTGAGATGGATCTTGTGATAGCGAAACCGCTCACGCCCCTGCCGATCGAAGACGAGCATCGAGTTGAAACGCTGCCCGCGGGCAAAGGTCGGCGAGCCAATCAACACGTAACATCGGTGCGCTCGCGCCGCATCGGAAACGGCCTTCAGCCCGTTTTCAATTTCACCGCGCACGACTTTGTGGAAGTCCACGTTGTATCCCGTGAGGGCGCATTCGGGGAACAGCACGGCGTCACTCCCTGCGCGCGCAGCCTCAGCAAGAACTCGGCGGATGAGTTCGACATTCTCAGGCAGAGCCCTGCGAAATTTCAACTGGGCTGCGGTGATGCGGAGAATTCTTCGAGGCATGACTCACTGTTGGACGAAAGATCGGCTCTATAGAATTCATGCGAGGCCGTTTCCGTTGTCACGAGAATATGTGCGTGTCTATGAGCACGCCAGGCAGTAAAAGAATAGCATGAAGGGCGAATTCAACGTCAACGAATACTGGCTCGGCCGCGGACGGAACTACATGGAGGAAGTGCGCACTCCGCCAGACTTTCACCGATTGCAGGAGCGGTTTCTTCTCGATGCGCTCACGCGCTGTGAAATGCGAATGCGACGGGTATTAGAAATTGGCTGCGGCTTTGGGCGAATCACAAAGCTGCTGGCGGACACCTGGCCGAGTGGCGACATCACAGCGCTCGACCTGAGCCCGGCGCAACTTGCCAACGCCCGACGTTATTGCGGAGGTAATCCGCGCGTATGTTTTGAGCAATACGATTTTTATTCGGGACACCCATTTCCCGGGGGCGACTACGACACAGTCGTTGCCATCGAGGTCTTCTTGCATCATCCGCCGGAGTTCCTGACGCGGCTTCTCAAGCGGCTCGCGGGTGTGGCGCAGCACATTGTGAACATAGACTGGAGCGAGAGTTGGCCCTGGCCGCTGCCGGAGCACGTCTGGGTGCATGATTACCCGAAACTCTTCGAGGAAGCTGGATTAAACTGCGTGACCTTCCCGCTGCCGGAGAAGGTGGACGGCAAACAGCAGAAGCTTTTCATCGCGGCGCGGGAATTGTCCGAGAAACTGCGTCAAATGGAACACCAGGCGCAAACCTGGGCCGCGACCTCGTCCCTCTCACAGCCTGACGAGTGGACGAGCCGCCTGAGTCTCGCGACGACGGAATTACGTGGACTGCTCCCAGCCGGCGCAAGGGTTATTCTGGTGGACGATTGCCAAAGGGGCAACGTGCGCGCGCTGGGAGAACATACGCTGATTCCTTTTTTGGAAAAGGACGGCCAGTATTGGGGACCGGCTCCCGACGATGAAACGGCGATTCGAGAACTGGAACGATTGCTTCGGGAAGGAGCGAGCTATCTTGTGTTCGCGTGGCCTTCTTTTTGGTGGTTGGAGCATTACACGGGTTTGCACAATTACGTTCGAAGGCTTTTCCCCTGCATTCTGGAGAATGAACGTTTGATCGTATTTGAGTTGAAACGCTGACCCGGAGTAGGGTCTTGGAGCTTAGTCATTCTTTTCGTCATTGGTGCTTCGTCATTCGTCATTTCTCTTGTGTCCTCTTCTCTGTGGTGGATCATTTTGCCCCCAATCATTTTGCCATTCCCTTTGCGCCGCTGCGTCTTTGCGTCTTTGCGTTAAAAATCGCCTGCCCTCCTGCAAAAAGATTCAAAAACACCTCGGCCTCATCCGTATCGATATATGATGGCTTCCCGTGGGTCTATTGCTGACGGCGCGAACACCGCGTTGCTGATCGTTTTAGCCTTCAGCCTCTCGGTGATCAGCCTTCCATTAACACGAAAAATATGTTATAATCTACGAGTAAATTCCGAGTTCTCCATGACTGGTATCGTCTCGCACCTGTGCTGCACCCTAAGCAGAACCCGCGCTCCTCTCCTCGCTGCCCTGCTCTCCATCGGCCTGCCAGGTTACGCGACGGCCGCTTCATCCGACGTTGCCCTGCTCCGCGGCCCTTATCTTCAAACCGCCACGCCCAACAGCATCATTATTCGTTGGCGCACAGACGTACCAACCGAAAGCATCGTCCTCTACGGCACCGACTCCGACAACCTCCACCTCCTCAGCGGCGACCTCGAAGAAACCACTGAACACGAAGTTGCACTCAACGGCCTTTCAGCCCAAACCAAGTACTTTTACTCAATCGGCTCCTTTTTCGACACCCTCGCGCAAGGCCCGGACTACTTCTTCTTTACCCATCCCCAGCCAGGCCGATCCAAGCCGACTCGCATCTGGGCGATGGGCGATTGCGGAACCTTTAATACCGGTGGCGGCAATCAGGTCGGCGTCCGCGATGCTTTTTACAACTATGCCGCCAACCGCTACACCGACGTTTGGCTCGCTCTGGGCGACAACGCCTATTACGACGGCAGCGACCAGAACTACCAGGAGAACTTCTTCGACATCTACCCTTCGATCCTTCGCCAGACACCCCTCTGGTCCACGATCGGCAATCATGAGACCCCTTCCATCACCGACTATTTCAACATGTTTTCCCTTCCCCAAAATGCCGAAGCCGGCGGCCTCTCGTCAGGCACGGAAAAATATTATTCCTTCGACTACGCCAACATTCATTTCGTCTGCCTGGATTCTGAGCTATCCGATCGCACCACCGACGGCCCCATGCTCACCTGGCTGCGCGGTGACCTTGAAGCCAACACCAACGACTGGCTCATTGCCTTCTGGCACAGCCCGCCTTACTCCATGGGCTCCCACAACTCCGATGATCTCACCGACAACTTCGGCAACATGACATTAATGCGCACCAACGCCGTCCGCCTGCTCGAATCCTATGGCGTCGACCTCGTACTCTGCGGCCATAGCCATAATTACGAGCGCAGCTTTCTTCTTAACGGCAATTACGGATTCTCGAAGACCTTGCTCCCCTCGATGATCAAAGATTCCGGAAGCGGCCGCACCAACGAAACCGGAGCTTATCTCAAACCTCACTCTGGCCCCGAGGCCAATCAGGGCGCGGTCTACGTGGTAGCTGGAAGTTCCGGTTGGGCCACCTTTCGCTGGGGATTTCATCCTGTCATGTTCATCCAGGAGCTTGAAGTTGGCTCCGTCGTCATAGACATCGACGGCCAGCGACTCGACGCCAAATTCCTCCGCGAAACCGGCGCCATCGACGACTACTTCACCATCATTAAAGGCGCCCCAGCCGAACCGCTCCGCTTCGCCACCTTCCGCACCACTGCTAATTCTGTCTCCGCGCAATGGAAATCGGTCGCTGGCCAAACCTACCGCATCCAAAAAACCCTCAGCCTCGAAACACCAGACTGGATCGACGTCACGGGAAACATTCTGGCCACCGGCGCCACTACGACCTGGACAGCCGACACCCCTCCCACCGGCATCTGCTTCTTCCGCGTAAAGCAAATGCCCTAATTTCAACGTTGGGTCCGCTCGAATGGGGCGCGAGCTTTTGGAGTGCGGCAGTCCTCTGCCGCTTTCCACTCGTCTGCCCGAAGATGCCAAGGCGGCAGAGGACTGCCGCACTCCAAAGCTGGCGGCACCGCGCCCTCTCGATCCCGGAGGGATCCCCGACAATAGCCCAACGTTCAACGCTTGCTAATGACGGCGAACCGGAAGAGTGAACGAATTGAACTGGGAAGTTTCACGGCCCCGCAGACGAGAAGCGCAAACCTAAGGATAGATGCTGGAACAACCGATGATAGAGATGTGGCCTAAACCATATGGCATCCTACGCATGACGGCTTTTGACATTCTCGTAGGGATTCCGCTGCTTCTCCTCCTCTTCGGCGGCTGGCCCGCACTGACTGGCTATACCCTGCGTTGCCACACATCACTGTCGCGGTGGGTTTGTGTCGGTATCGCGTTTGTCGTCGGAGTCGCTTTCACACTCTTTTGGTTTAGATTTACCGCATCACTGCCCGGAACCACGATGACTCCATTGACGCCAGAACAGCGGACGATTGAACGCATCAGTTGGCTTCTCGTGGGTGGACCTTACGCTGTGCTTCTGTCGCTGCTTGCCTTTAGATTCCTGAGAAGAAGGATCCAATGATGCCGACTCCACCACGCGCTACAACGAACTCCGCGCGTTGCGCTCTCGGTCGAGATCCGCGATGCTGTTTATCGGATCGCAAGCGTGCCCTGGCGGACCCGGTCACTGAGCATGCGTCGTTAGCGGCACTATGCACACCGTGAAACTTGAGCACTCCGCTGTCGCCCCCGACGGCCAGATAACGCAATGGTCGCTCAAGACAATGCGGTCGGGCTTCTTGTTTCTGCTGCTTCTTTCCTGTGCTCCGCCGCTCATTCACTTCCAACTCGTTGACGAGGTGTTCGACAGGCTTCGCGATCCGATCGGTTTGCTGCCAGGGCTGTACCTTTTCCTCCGTTATTTCGGGGAGCTTTCCGCATGGTTTCCGGCCGCCATTATCGCGGCGTTCGGCTGGTCGTTCTTTCGTCCTGCTCACACGCTCAAGCTGTTGACGGTAGTCACGGTCGCATTTCTCGCGTTCACGGTAGCTTACTGTTGCCATGCGCTCGTTGTCATCAGACTGCTGGCTCATGATCATGGCCCCTAACCATCCGTTGCACCCAACTGCGCCCCTCTTTCGCGATTCACTTCGTCGGCCCCGGGTATTGCTTCGATCTTAGGAATGATGGACCGCCCGATAAATCCAGAGCCTGAAGAACGGCACGCAATCAAAAGGGCCTTCCGGACCGCTCGTGTCTTGAGGTGGGTCGGGGTTCCGCTCGGACGCCTTATTTTCTCCTTGCGATGATTATCGGCCTCACATCGGCGTGGTACTTTGGTGCGATGTTTTCGTCGCAGGTTATGGCCTGCTTCTCTTCGCGCTTATTCGCCCGTTGTCCGAGGTGCGGCCTCATATGGTCATCCGAGGATTTGGAGCCCTTTGTCTGCAGCCGATGCCGCTTGAACATCGGACTTGGCTTGAGAGATTGAGGTATGCTGGAGCGACTGTCGTTGGCTAAGCTTGGAATCGCACGTGAGAATAGTACTTTCGAAACCACTCCGGCTTTACTTAACATTGCTGCCGTTCTCTTTTTTGGTGTTCGCTGTTATATGGGCGGTCCTGGCGCCGGACCGCCTCTACCATTGCTGGGACGACCTGCCGCCTCTTTTGGTTTCCTGGTTTCCGCCGTTCATTCATCCCTGGGCTAACTCTCCAGACGGCAAACTTCAGGATTATTTTATCTGGCCTGCGTGGAAAGTTTATTTGGTTTGGTTTGCTTTCGTCGCAGGAATATTCCTTGTTCCAGCATTTGGAGTTTGGCTCAGGAAGAGAACATGGCGGCAAATGAGCGATGTTTTACGGCGTACTGCCAGGTGAGATGAGGCTAAAGCGTCTCACACATAACGAGGGGAGGAGCAGCGTCAATGGTAAGGATATTTGTTCGATCAACGGCGGTCGCAGCTTTCACTTCGCCTTGGATTCCGCGTTCGCGTTAGACCTCCGCAATACGACCCTCAACGGCCAGTCGTTTTTTAGAGGTAGTGCGCAGCCGACATATCCTGCTTTTTTGATTGCTATGCCACTTGCGTATTGCAGGTTCGCTAGACTGATATTGGCTAATCCATTTGTTCCAGTAAGTTCGATAGTCGCATAGCCCGAAGGACCTGTTGTCGAAACCGCGGCGCCTTCCAGCGCGCGATTCTCTTGATCACGAACATAAACATCCCCCAACTCAAGACTATGCTTTGGAATGGTGCACCGTGGCTTTTCCGAAAGGTTGCCTAAAGAATAATGTCCACCTTTCGAACATTTAGGCTTCTCCGGGATGTATGAGCCTGTCCCAAACAGGTCAGAGTCCGTCGGCATGTCATTCAGGTTCGTCTTGTTGTGTTCCAAAGCCCATACAGCTTTTGCTCCCTCAATTTGTCTCAAATTAGCAATGCAGCTTTGGACTGGAGCCACC
>Ga0137394_10003764_pt1 | contig 11447 bp, 9 predicted proteins | sample czobulk116metaG_FD_108278 | JGI IMG/M metagenome (GOLD analysis project Ga0137394, IMG submission 108278) | Vadose zone soil microbial communities from Angelo Coast Range Reserve, California, USA - czobulk1.16 metaG | ecosystem: Environmental > Terrestrial > Soil > Vadose zone | place: USA... | reverse complement strand
GCGGCGCTGCGCGACGACATCAAGCGCCTGCGCAACCCCGAGCTGGGGTTGCCGCGGCCCGCGCGGAGGGCGTGACCGCTCCTTGCTGAGGCTGGTCGAAAAATGGGCCAAGCAGGCGGCGCACGAGGTGCAGGAATACGTTTATCTGACGTGCGCCGCCTTCACCAGTGTCTTCTCGCGGCCGTTCTACCGCCACGACGTCATCGAACAGTTCGATCTGATTGGGTTCGGATCGCTGACCGTCGTGCTGCTGGCCGGGCTGTTCACCGGCGCGGCTCTTGCCTCACAGACCGGTTTGACGCTCGATCAGTTCGGCGCGCGGCCGGTCGTCGGCCGCCTCGTCAGCGCGTCGATGATCAAAGAGCTCGGTCCCGTGCTGACGGCGCTGATGCTCACCGGACGCATCGGGTCCGGCATCGCCGCCGAAATCGGATCGATGGCCGTCACCGATCAGATCAACGCGCTGCGCGCGCTCGGCACCGATCCCGTCCGCAAGCTCGTCGTGCCGCGCGTTCTGGCCGGCATCTTCATGGCGCCCGTGTTGACGGTCATCTCCGATTTCATCGGCATCCTCGGCGGCTGGGCCGTCGCCCGCTATCAGCTGCAGGTCAGCTCGAGCCTCTACTGGGCATCGATCACCAAAGGGCTGTACATGGAGGATGTGTGGATGGGCCTCACGAAGCCGTTTGTGTTCGGTTTTCTGATTGCCACCATCGCCTGCCACGTCGGCCTGCGGACGGCGGGCGGCACGGCCGGCGTGGGCAAGGCGACGACCCTCTCGGTCGTGGCGGGGTCGGTGGCGGTCATCGCCGCCGATTTCTTCGTCACGCAGCTCTTCGTTGGCCTCGTGTACCGATGACGAACCAGGCCTCGGAGACCGCGCGGCAGATCTTGAGCGAGCAGGGCGCCCCGGTCGTCGTCTTCGACCATGTGCGGCTGGCGTTCGACGACCAGGTCGTGCTGAAGGACGTGAGCTTCACGCTCATCAAGGGCCACACGAAGATCATCCTGGGCGCCAGCGGCTCGGGCAAGTCGACCGCGGTCAAGATCATCGTCGGGCTGCTGAAGGCGGACTCCGGAGTGGTGTGGGTCAACGGCGAGCGGGTCGATCAGCTGACCGAACGCGAGCTGATGGCCGTCCGGAACGATCTGGGGATGATCTTTCAGGAAGGCGCGTTGTTCGACTCGTTGACCGTGCGCGAGAACGTCGGGTACAAGCTGTACGAAGAGACCGACATGCCGCTCGAGCAGGTCGACCGCCGCGTCGAGGAGGTGCTGGGGTTCATCGATCTGGTCGAGCACATCGACAAGATGCCGTCGGAGCTCTCCGGCGGACAGCGGCGGCGCGTCGCCATCGCGCGCGCCATGGCGTTCAAGCCCAGCATCATGCTGTACGACGAAGCGACGACCGGCCTCGATCCGATCACGGCGACCACCGTGGACGACGAGATCATCAAGCTGCGCGATCTCGAGAATGTGAGCTCGATCATCGTCACGCACCAGCTGCGCGACGCGTTCTACGTCGCGACCCACATGGCCGTGCGGGACAAGGCCGGGCGCGCGCACATCACGCCGGCGACGCCGGAAAAGGAACGCGAGGCGGAGTTCATCATGCTCCGCGACGGCCTCATCAACTTCGAAGGCGACGCTGATTCGCTGCGGAAATCCACCGATCCGTACATCGTGAGTTTCTTGTCCTGAGGATTTGCCATGCCACGCACACGATCGCTCGTCTGGTCGGAACTCAAAATCGGCGTCCTGACGATTGTCGCCATCGTGATCGCCGCCGTGCTGATCTTTGCGCTCACCGGCACGCGTGGGTTCGCGTGGCAGCGCTACACGCTCAAGACCCGGTTTCCGAACGTCGCCGGGCTGGCGAAGGGCTCGCCCGTGCGCGTCGCGGGCGTCGAGGTCGGGAGCGTCAAGGCGGTCTCGTTCTCCGGCGCGCAGGTCGACGTCACCTTCGACGTCAAGGACGACATGCGCAGCCACATCACCGACAAGTCGATTGCGACGCTGGGATCGGTGTCGCTCCTGGGCGAGAGCGCCGTCGACATCACGCCCGCCACATCCGGAACCCCGATTCCCGACGATGGATACGTCCCGGCCGGCCGCGCGCCGGCCCAGCTGTCGGACCTCACCGACAAAGCCGGGGAGGGCATCGGCCAGCTGACTGCCCTGATCGGCGACGTGCGGCAGGGGAAGGGCACCGTCGGCAAGCTGATCACCGACGACAAGGTCTATGTGGAGCTGCAGCAGTTCGTGGCAACCGCCGGCCAGATCACGCGCGAGCTGCAGCAGGGACGGGGCACGCTCGGCAGGCTGATGAAAGATCAAAAGGCCGCCAACAGTCTCGAGGCGTCGCTGAAGAACATCGAGGATCTGACGCGCCGCATCAACCTAGGAGAGGGATCCCTGGGAAAGCTGCTGAAGGACGAGGCCTTCGCGCAGTCGCTGACGGGCGCGACGTCCAGCCTGAAGGAGCTGACCGAGCGGGTGAATCGCGGCGAGGGCACCGCGGGCAAGCTGGTGACCGATGCGACGCTCTTCAACCGCCTGAACTCGGTGACCGATCGGTTCGACCAGCTGGTGGCGAAGCTGAATGAGGGCGAGGGGACGGCAGGGCAGTTGCTGAAAGATAAGCAGTTATATGAGAACATGAATGGCGTCGTGGTCGAGTTCCGCGCCCTGCTGGCGCAGATCAAGAACGACCCGAAGAAATACCTGAACGTGAAAGTGAGCATCTTCTAATGACGAGAGACGAAGGGGCGGGAGCCGGCAGCATTCTGGTCGCGTTCATTCTTGGCGCCGTGAGCGGCGCGGCGGTGGCGCTGCTCTATGCGCCGGCGAGCGGGCGGGAAACCCGGGAATACCTCGGCGAGAGAGCAGAGGAGGCCCGCGTGCGCGCCGCCGAAGCGGCCGCCAAGGGGCGCGATGCGCTCAATCAGGGACGCGAGACGCTGACCACGGCCATCGAGCGCGGGCGAGAGGCCTATCAGCAGGCGCGAGGGCGGGACAACGCGTGATCGCGTGGCGTGACGTGTTCCTCGGCATCATCGCGCTGGCGACGCTGTCGATCGCCGTCACGCAGATAGTGGTCATCGTGGCGGCAGGCCGGGCCGCACGGCGTCTGTCCCGGATCGCGGATCAGTTCGAGCGCGAGGTGAAGCCGCTGTTCGCGCATCTCAACGCCATCGGCCGCGACGCCGCGCGGGCGGCGCAGCTCGCGACCGCGCAAGTGGAGCGCGCCGACAAGCTGTTCGGCGACGTCGCGGTCCGAGTCGAGCAGACGCTCAACACCGTGCAGTCCAGCATCGGCGGCCCCGCTCGCGAGGCCCGCGCGCTCCTCAGCGCATTCCGCGCCGCGTTCCGGGCCGTCCGCGAGCTGCGCCGGAACGGCCGCGGCCGCCGCGGGCGGAGCGACGACGAGGACGTGCTTTTCATTTGAGTCAAAGCCTGTGGGGTCGGACTGGGGTCAGAGACCCCGGTCCGACCCATTTTGCGACCCAGTCTGCCAGCGTCGGTAGCCGTCGGTCTTTTGAAGCGAAGCCGCCCTGGAATGTGATAGAACAGCCTTCACATCCACATCGGGGAGGGCTCATGAAGCTTTTGACGCGAGTCGCTTACGGTTCGCTTGCCGCGATTGTCATCCTGTCGCTCGCGTCGAGCGCCTCCGCCCAGGACTCCAAGTCGGCCCCCCTAGCGAAACAGCTCGCAGCGGCGATGGATGCCGCCAAGCTCGATAGCATCGCCGCCAAAGATCCATCGGCGCCGGATGTGTTCGTCGCTGCCCTGTATTTCCCCGGCGCGCAGCTGCTCGTCGTATCGGGCAAATATTCAGTCCCGCAACTGCTCGTCGAGCGTGTGAACAAGAAGGAATACCGCGACGTGTATCTGGACATCAACGGCGCTGCGGCCGCCGATTCGAAAGTGTTCGTCGAAGATCCCGGCGCCGACGGCTTCAAGGCGAAGCGCGATGAGAACCAGGCGTTCGACGCGGTCGACATCGGCGGCAAGCGTACGATGTTCAACAGCGACTGGAAAACCCAGAAGTTGTCGGAGCAGGAGTACATGAAGGCGTTCACGGCCGCCGACGAACGCTACGCGCAGATGCTGGCGGCGCTTCTCGCCCAGATCAAGAAGAGCTCCTGACATACCAAGGTGCGACGTGGGCGGTGGCCGCGTGCGACGTGCGCCTGACGTGCGACCTGCGTGAGGCGCGGCCTGTGCGACGCGCGGCGTGCGCGCGTGCGACATGCGAGGGACGCGCGAGGTCCACGACGTGTGCGTTGAGGCGCGACGCGCGCGGCGCGCGTGCGACAAGCAAAGAGTACAAAAGAGCGCCCTGGTGATCCCGGGGCGGCTCGCTTCAAACTTACTCGAAGGGAGCGCACAGACGGCCGTGGTGGCGATCAAGCCTGACCAGCCGACTGACCTGAACGGATCAACAGGGCGTTCCGCGCCAGCCATCCGCCCAAGACACTTGCACAAAGGCAACGTCGGACCGCGGCGGCGCGCCTTCAATCTAGGCGGCGGGCGCTGCTTGTCAAGCCAACCGATCGACTGCGGCCACGGGCGGCGGAGATAAGGGAGATAGAATAGAACCCGTGGAGCGTTCCCTTTCGAGTATCGTCCGGCGCGTCCTTCTTGGCGTCTTCTTTGCCACGGTGTCCGCTGCCGCCTCGGCCCAGAACGTAGGTACCGTCGTCGATCAGACCGGACTTCCACTGCCTGGCGCTTCCGTGCAACTGCTTCGCGGGACGGAAGTCATCACCTCGATCCTAACCGAGGGCGACGGCACGTTCGCCCTCGATCCGGCGCTTCCGGGCGATACCCTCGTCGTGTCGATGGACGGCTTCGAGACGTTGCACGTCGAACGGGTGAAGTCGAGCCGCATTGTCTTGTCGATCGGACGCACGACGGAGACCACGACCGTCATCGCCATGACGCCGACGCTGGCACCCGCCTCGCCCACGACCGCCCTGCTGGGCAGCAGTCTCACGGCCAGTACCGTTTCACGGCTGCCGTCGAGCCGGCTCAAGGCGCGCGAATCGCTGCCCCTGCTGCCCTCGGTAGTCCGCGGGCCGGACGGTCTGATGCAGCTTGGCGGCGCGCGTGCGCACGAGTCGCCGGTGCTCCTCGATGGCTTCAACGTGACCGACCCGGCGACCGGCAACTCGTCGCTGAACCTGCCGTTCGAGGCGGTCCGCGGCGTCGACGCGTTGCGCGATCCGATGTCGGTCACTTACGGCGACCTGCTGGGCGGCGTCGTCAATGTCGCGAGCCGGCGCGGCGGCGATCGCTTCGCGCTCGGCGTGCAGGGAGTCATTCCGCGTCCCCGGTTCGCTCAGCCCGGGTTCGGCCGGCTCGAAGGGATCTTTCCGCGCGTGCACGCCAGCGGTGCCGCGGCCGGCGGCCGCGTCCATTACATCGGCGCCGTCGAATACGATTTCGAGCGGATTCCAGTGCCCGACGTCACGCAGGGCGAAGGGCCCGACATCGTCGAGAAGAGCGCGACTGTGTTCGGGCGGATCGACATGCAGGTGACCCCGCGCCACGAGCTGACCCTCGAGGGTGTCGTGTTTCCCAGCGCCACCGATGCGTCTGGTCTCAGCCCGCGGCGCGACGACGAGGCAACACCCAACCTGACGGCGCGCGATCTGTTCGGCGGCGTGACCAATCGCTTCGTTGTCGATCCGTCGACGATTCTGACCGTGCAACTCGGTGCGCTGGTCCACGACGCCGAGATGACGCCGCACGGCAGCGGAACGACCTACCTGTCTCCCTCGGGATGGCGGGGCAACTGGTTCTCGACGCTCACGCGGCAGGCATCGCGCATCGCCGCGATCGTGACCTTCGAGCGCACGGCTGTCATCGGCTCGAAAACCCATGACTTCACGGTCGGCGCGAAGGCGGCGTCACGGCGGCTGAGCGGCCGGATGACCAACACGCCCGTTTCCGTGGAGGACGGACAAGGTCGCACGGTCCGCACGACGATGTTCGGACCGGCGGCGTCGTTCAGGGTGCGTGATTGGCCGATGGCGCTGTTGGCCCGCGACGTGTGGCACGTGACAGACCGCGTGCAGCTCGAGCTCGGTGGGCGGCTGGATCATCGGGGGCGCCATCGCGTAGCCCCGATCCCCTCGGGACGGGTCGGCGTGCGGTATGCGCTGGACCAGGCGGGCCTGACAGTCATCAAGGCCGGTTACGGCGGCTTCGTCGGTAACCTGCCGCTGGCGGCCGAAGCGTTCGGCGACTATCCGTCGCGAACCGACCGCGACATCGATCCTGTTACGGGGACGGTCATCGCCGAGAGAGTATTCGAGCCGATAACCGAGCGGCTCCGGCAGCCGCGCGCCGTGGCGGCGATGATCGGAATAGAGCGCCAGCTCATGCCGCAACTCGACGCGCAGGTGAGCGTCACCCAGCGCCGGTCAAACCGGCTTCCAACGCTCGACGTCCCCACGCACAGTGGCCTGATGGTCGTCCGCGGCGACGGCGTGGCCGATTACCGCGAGGTGCAGGTGTCCGCCCGGCAAACCTGGGCGAACGACCAGCAGCTGTTCCTCAGTTACGTCCACTCGATCTCGACCGGCGAGCTGAACGACTTCGCGGGATTGTTCCAGGGTTTCGACGTGCCGCTGGTGCAGTCGGGCGGCACTGCCAGGCTTGCCGCGGACGCGCCGAATCGCGTGCTTGCCTGGGGCACGTTCAACCTGCCGCGGCGCATCGTCGTCTCGCCAGTCGTCGAGTGGCGGAACGGGTTTCCGTACTCGACGGTCGACAGCCGCTATTTCTACGCCGGCACGCCCAACAGTGAGCGGTTCCCGGCGTTCATGTCGACCGACCTCATCGTCTACAAAACGTTTACGGCGAAGGGACGGAACGCCGATGTCGGGTTCCAGCTGTTCAACGCGACGAACCACCGCAATCCGCGCGACGTTTATCCCGTCGCAGGCGATCGGCGGTTCGGCACGTTCACCAACAGCGTCGGCCCGATCCTGCGCGGCTACATGCTGTTCAAGTGGTGAGTGCGAGCGGCATCTCGATGTCGAACTGACGAGCCAAGTCGATCGCGGTCGCTCGTTGACGCGCTAGCAGCCTGACCGCAACGACGCTAGAATCGCGTGGAGCGATGCGCGGCGCGAACGGGCTTCATCACATCACAGCCATTGCGGGGCCGCCGCAGGCGAACCTCGATTTCTACGCCGGCGTCCTCGGGATGCGTCTGGTCAAGCGCAGCGTCAACCAGGACGATCCCGGCACCTACCATTTGTTCTACGCCGACGCCCAAGGCCATCCCGGATCCGATCTGACGTTCTTCCCCTGGGTGCAAATGGCGCCGCCTCGCCCTGGCTACGGCCTCGCGATGGAGGTGGACCTCGAAGTGCCGGAGGAGAGCCTGGGCTACTGGGCCGACCGGCTCCAGCGATACGGCGCGCAGATCGGTCCACCGGAAACGCGATTCGGCCACCGCGTGCTGGCGCTGGTCGATCCGCACGGCCTGCACGTGGCGCTGGTCGAGGCGCCGGCGGGCAGGCCGTTCGCGCCGTGGGCCGGCAGCCCGGTGCCCGCCGCCAGGCAGGTCCGCGGCCTCTTCGGTGCGCAGGTGTGGGAACGCGACGGGTTGCCCACGGCGGAATTTCTGACCACCGTGCTGGGCTTTCAGTCGCTCGCTACGGAAAGCGGATGGACACGATACGGTTTCCACGGCTCGCCCGGCGTTATCGATGTCCGGAATGCGCCGGAGGCGCGGCGCGGCGGGTGGGGCGTTGGCAGCGTGCACCACCTCGCGTGGCGCGTGGACGACGAAGCGCATCAGCACGAGCTACGAGCCCGCGTGGAGGCAGCGGGCGCGCACCCGACGCCGGTGATCGATCGATTCTGGTTCAAGTCGGTCTACTTCAGAGAGCCGGGTGGCGTGCTGTTCGAGCTCGCCACCGATGGACCAGGCTTTGCAGTCGACGAGGACGCGGCGCACCTGGGCGAGACGCTCGTGCTTGCGCCGTGGCTCGAAGCGCAGCGCGCGGCGATCGAGCGGGCGCTGCCGCCTCTGGCGTTCAGCGCGCCCGCGCACGCCCGACCTGGATAACACACGAGAAGGAGAAGGCTCTGTCCTTCCCAAAGGAGCGTCTCGATGCTGAGCGGGTTCAAGCAATTCATTCTGCGGGGCAACGTCCTCGATCTGGCCGTGGCGGTCGTGATGGGCGCGGCGTTCACGTCGGTGGTCAACGCCTTCGTCAAGGATCTGTTGACGCCGCTCATCGCGGCTGTCGCCGGGAAACCCGATTTCTCGGCGATCGGTCTGACCGTGAACGGCAGCAGGTTGCTGATTGGCGACTTCCTGAACGCGGTGATCGCGTTTGTGATGGTGGCGGCGGCGGTGTATTTCTTCGTGGTGCTCCCCGTGAACTCGCTCATCGCGCGCATGCGGCGCGGCGAGGCGCCGCCGGATCCGACCACGAAGAAGTGCCCCGAGTGCCTGAGCGAGGTGGCGATCGCCGCACGGCGCTGCGCGTTCTGCACCTCGCCGCTGGTCTGACGCCAGCCTGCGCGCATCCACCCGGCGGCTCATCCCGAAGAACGCCCTGAAGGGGCACGAAGCTCAGTTGTAACAACTGTTGCATAATTTGTAACTGATGTTACAGTTGATGTGGTGCCCGGCCTCTTCGCCGATCTGCTTCACGCGATTCGCCTCCACGCCCGGCGCCCGGCGTTCGCCCTCGCCTCGGTCGCGATGCTGGCGCTGGCCATCGGCGCCGCCACCGCGGTGTTCTCGCTGGTGCGCGGCGTGCTCCTGCGAGAGCTGCCGTTCGCCGCGCCCGATCGGCTCGCGTGGATGTACAACGCGCGGACCGAGCGCGATCGCGCGCCGTTTTCCATTCCTGATCTCGACGACTATCGCCGGGACAACACCACGCTGGCCGGCCTCGCGGTGTTCACGAACTGGACCGCGAACCTGACCGGCGCCGGCGACGCGGAGCGTCTCGAGGGGACGCGCGTCTCGGGAAACTTCTTCGCGCTGCTCGGGACGCGCCCCGCAATGGGCCGGGTCTTCGACACCCGCGACGAAACCGAGCGTGCCCGCGTCACGGTGCTCGCGCACGGGCTGTGGACGCGCCGCTTCGGCGGCGATCCCGCAATCGTCGGCCGGACCATCGCCTTGAACGGCGCCGCCCACGTCATCGTCGGCGTGATGCCCGCCGGATTCGTGTTCCCGTTTCGCGATGCCGAGCTCGCCGTGCCGCTCCCGTGGCGCGACGATCCGCGGCGGACCGACCGCGGCGCGAACTTCCTGCGGGTCGTCGCGCGGCTCAAGCCGGGCGCCAGCTTCGCGCAGGCCAAGGCGGACCTCGACGCAATCGCGCATCGCCTGCAGCGGGAGTATCCGGAAGAGGACGCGCGAAAGACCGGGGTCAGTCTGTACCGGCTGGACGCGGAAATTGTGAGCGACTACCGGCAGCTCTTGTGGACGCTGTTCGCCGCCGTGGCCGTCCTGGTCGCGATCGGCTGCGGCAATCTCGCCAATCTTCTTCTCGTTCGCGCGGTTGGGCGCACGCCGGAGCTGGCGCTGCGGCTGTCGCTCGGCGCGTCGCCGCTGCGGATCGTGAGGCAGTTGTCGATCGAGGGGGCCGTACTGGCAGGCGCCGGCGGGGCGCTTGGCGTGCTCGTCGCGCGGGCGGCGATTGCCGCATGGCCGGCCCTGGGCCCCGCGAATTTTCCGCGCCTGGGCGAAGTCGAGATCGACCGTCAGGTGTTCCTGTTCGCCGTGGCGCTCTCGGCGGTCGTGGCGCTCGTCTGCGGCGTCATCCCGGGATGGATGGCCGTCGGATCCGTCGCTGATTCGACGCGGCGAGCATCGCGGACGATCACCGGCAGCCCTCACGAAGGCATGCTGCGCCGCGGCTTTGTCATGGTGCAAATCGGTGGCGCCGCGGTACTGCTGGTGTGCATGGGGCTCGTCGCGCGCGGCTTCTCACGGCTCGAGCGCGTCGATCCCGGCTTCACGCCCGACCACGCGCTGTCGGTCCAGCTGTCGCTGCCGCCAGCGCGGTACGCAAGCCGGGACGCGATCGTCGGCCTCTACGACGGGCTCCGCGTGCGGCTCGAGGCCATCAGCGGCGTGCGCGCCGTCGGCGTCATCTCGCTCCTGCCGCTCAGCGGGCTGTTGTCGACGATCGACATCGCGTTCGCGGACCGGCCGGCGCCGCCGCCCGATGAAGTGCCCCAGGCGCACTTTCGCATCGCCAGCGCCGGCTATTTCGCGGCGGCCGGCATCGGCGTCATCGACGGCCGCGAGTTCACCGACCGCGACGGCCCGCAGGCCCGGCCGGTCGCGATCGTGAGCCGCGCCCTCGCCGAGCGCCATTGGCCGGGCCGGCGCGTGGTGGGGCAATCGATTCAGGTTGCGCAGTCGCCGCCATCCCCGATGCTCGAAATCGTCGGCGTCGTGAAGGACGTCAAGCAGTTCACCGTGGACGGCGCGGCGACTGCGGATCTGTACGTCCCGATCGCTCACCGCGCGCATGTATTGGGTGATGCGAACCGATTTCGATCCGCGCCTTCTGATCCCGGAGATCCGCCGCGCCGTGCACGCCGTCGACGCCGACGTCGCGGCTTCCAGCATGCGGCCGCTCGACGAGGTGCTGTCGGCGTCGCTCGGCGGCCGGCGCGCCACGGTGCGGCTGCTCGAAATCTTCGGGCAGGTGGCGATGCTCCTCGCGGCCGTGGGCGTATACGCGGTCGCGGCGTTTTCCGCAGGCATGCGCCGGCGCGAGCTGGCGATCCGATCCGCGTTTGGCGCGAGCCGGCGGGATCTGGTGAGGCTGGTGCTGACCGCCGAATGTCCGGCTGTGTACGCGGGCATCGCCGCCGGCCTCACGATCGCGCTCGTCGTGGCGCGTTCGCTTGGCGGCGTCCTGTTTTCCGTGGGCCCGTCCGATCCGGCCACCTATGTCGCCGTTGGCTCGGCGCTCGCCGTCCTGACGTTCGTCGCAACCTGGCTGCCCGCACGGCGGGCGAGCCGCGCCGATCCTGCCGAGCTGCTCAGGGCGTGACGAGCTCGCGTTGTTCGAGCGCTCGCGAAGACACGCACTTCTTCTCTGTTCTTGCCCGCCGGCGCTCAGGCGCTGCGGAAGAACGGCCTCGACGTCGTGGCCATTTCACCATCCCATGACATCGGCGCGTCCACTGATCATCCTCCTGCACTACTGCAGCACCGGGACCGGCGGAGCAGCTCGCGATCGGCTTCAAGGCAGCCGTCAGCGAGCTGCGGCAAACACTACGCTCGCTGAATCATCGGCGAGACGGCGCCACGACGTCGGCTTCGAGCAGCCACCGCCCGGTACTGTCGCGCGTCCACACGCGCACGTATGCGCCGGTTTGCGGCGCGCCGCCCGCGATCTCGTACTTGCCGTAGGTGTACCCGAGATCGCCCGCCTTTGCCG
>Ga0137394_10003763_pt1 | contig 11451 bp, 5 predicted proteins | sample czobulk116metaG_FD_108278 | JGI IMG/M metagenome (GOLD analysis project Ga0137394, IMG submission 108278) | Vadose zone soil microbial communities from Angelo Coast Range Reserve, California, USA - czobulk1.16 metaG | ecosystem: Environmental > Terrestrial > Soil > Vadose zone | place: USA... | reverse complement strand
GTTGCGGTGCACGTTGCCGATCGACCCGCCGATCTGGACCCCGTCGGTGGTGATCGCCCCGAACGTCAGGAGGAAGAACAGAAGGATCGCGATGGCGAACAGCGGCTGCCTGATCTGATAGCGCGTCTCGAAGAGAAAGATTTCCCGGAACATCGGCGCCTCAGGCGGCGAGGCGCGCGCCGGCGCCCTTGAGGGTCGAGAAGTAGACGTCCTCCAGGTCGGCCGGGACCTCTTCGAAGGACGGGTCGGGGCGCTGCGGCGCCATGACGTGCACCGCGGTCCGGCCCGCGACCAGGTGGGTCGAGATGACCGTCAGGTCGCGCTCGTAGGCGCCGAGCTGAGCGCGCGGCACGATCTTCTTCCAGACCCGGCCGCGCAGGCCATCGATGGCCGTCTGCGGGTCGCCGCTCAGCAGCACCCGGCCCGAGGCGATGATCGCCATGCGGCTGCACAGGTCGCTCACGTCCTCGACGATGTGCGTGGAGAGGATGACCACCACGTTCTCGCCGATCTCGCTCAGCATGTTGTGGAACCGCAGCCGCTCCGCCGGATCGAGCCCCGCGGTCGGCTCGTCCACGATCATCAGGCGCGGGCTGCCCAGGAGCGCCTGCGCGATCCCGAAGCGCTGCTTCATCCCGCCGGAGAACGTGCCGAGCCGGCGCTTGCGCACGTCCCACAGGTTGGTGCGGCGCAGGACGGACTCCACTGTCTCCGCGCGCTCCCGCCGCGCGAGCAGCCCCTTCAGGACCGCGAAGTGGTCGAGCAGCTCCAGCGCCGAGACCCTCGGATAGACGCCGAACTCCTGGGGCAGGTAACCGAGCATGCGCCGCACGGCGTCCTTCTGCCCGAGGACGTCGATGTTCCCGAAGGCGATCGAGCCGCTGTCGGGCTCCTGCAGGGTGGCGATGGTGCGCATCAGGGTGGACTTGCCGGCCCCGTTCGGGCCCAGGAGGCCGAACATGCCGGCGGGGATGCGCAGCGACACGCCCCTGAGCGCCTGCACGCCGTTGGGGTAGGTCTTCGAGACGCCGTCGACGACGAGTTCCGGGGTCATGAGGCGGTCCTCCGCGTGGTCTCTCTGGGCGACTGCCGGATCTTACGTCGGAGGCGGCGGGTCGGTTCCCGGTGAATGCCGCCGTCTTCACCCATCCGGCCGGAGACCCCTCGGCGGGCCCGGGAGACCCTGGCGGCCCCCTCAGGGATCGCCCGAGGGGATCCTGAGATTCCCCCTCGTCGGCTGCGGAATGGACCTGATTGGCGGAAAGTGCGGTTGGTCTCATTGTACGGCACGACAACCGGAGAAAGGGGCTGCCTGGCGGGCCCTTTGAACCCGGTCGATCGGGTCCGGCAGGGAGGCGCGCGCGACGTCGCCGGATCGCGCCCCGCTGGTGAGGGACGGGCCGGCGCAGGAAATGGCTGGGGGCAGAATCATGTGCGGCATAGCCGGGATCGTCGCCCTGGCAGGCGGCCCTGTCCACGAGACGGAGGTCCGCGCGATGTGCGGGGCGCTTCGGCACCGTGGGCCGGACGCCGAGGGCGTGTACCTGGCCCCAGGTGTCGGCCTGGGGATGCGCCGGCTGAGCATCATCGACCTCAGGACAGGAGACCAGCCGGTGCGCAACGAGGACGGCACGGCGTGGGTCGTCTTCAACGGTGAGATCTACAACTACAAGGAGCTGCGCCGCGACCTCGAGGCGCGAGGGCACCGATTCTCCACCTCGTCCGACACCGAATCGATCGTCCATCTCTACGAGGACCGGGGGGCGGCCTGCGTGAACGCCCTGCGGGGCATGTTCGGCTTGGCGGTCTGGGACCAGTCGCAGCGGACGCTGCTGCTGGCACGCGACCGCCTCGGGATCAAGCCCCTCTATTACACCGAGGTGGGCGGGAGGCTCGCGTTCGCCTCGGAGCTGAAGGCGCTCCTGCAGCTGCCCGAGGTGGAGGCGAGGGTCGACTGGCGCGCGCTGGGATCGCTGCTCACGACCCTCTACACGCCCGCGGATCAGAGCATCATCGCGGGCGTCCGGAAGCTCGAGCCCGGCCATGTCCTGGTCGCCCGGCCCGGCCGGGGCATCCGGATCGCGCGCTACTGGGACGTTCACTTCGATCCCGCATATGGCCGCAGCGAAGCGGACGTCGCCGCCGAGCTCCGGGAGCTGCTCGAGGAATCGGTGCGGCTCCACCTGGCGAGCGACGTGCCGCTGGGCGCCTTCCTTTCCGGGGGCATCGACTCAGCCAGCGTCGTGGCGCTCATGTCACGCGCGACGACCGAGCCCGTGAAGACGTTCTCGATCGGGTTCCGGGACCAGGACTTCGACGAGACCCCCGATGCGCGGCTCGTGGCCCGGGCGCTCGGGACCGACCATCACGAGCAGATCCTCGAGAGCGACAGCGTCGGGATCCTCGAGGACGTGGCCTTCCACCTCGACGAGCCGTTCGGCGACTCCTCCGCGATCCCGACCTACATGGTCTCGAAGCTGGCGGCCCGTCACGTGAAGGTGGTGCTCTCGGGCGACGGCGGCGACGAGCTGTTCGCCGGCTACGACCGCTACATGTCGGAGGCCCGCGACCGCCGCCACGGGCCGCTCGAGCGCTGGACGATGGGCCACGTCGCCCGGCTCATGCCTCGGGGCATGCGAGGACGCGACCGGCTGGCCCATCTGTCCCTGCCGCACGGCCGGCGCTATCTGAACCGCCTCACGCTCTTCGATCCGGAAGGGATGCGGACCATCCTGAGGCCCGGGGTCCTCGAGCTGGTCGCGCCCCACGATCCGTGGTGGCGCGAAGCCCGGCGGCTTTCGAGGAGCGGCCACTGGCTGTCGCGGCTCCAGGACGTGGACCTCACGAGCTACCTGCCGCTCGACATCCTCACCAAGGTGGACCGCATGACCATGGCCCACTCGATCGAGGCGCGCGTGCCGCTCCTGGACCACAAGCTCGTAGAGTTCGCCGCGCGGATCCCGCCGGACATGCTGCTGCGCGGGGGACGGTCGAAGCACATCCTGAAGCGCGCGGTGGCCGGGCTCCTGCCCGATCGGGTTCTCGAGAAGCCGAAGCGCGGCTTCGCAATCCCCCTCGGGCGCTGGTTCCGCGGCCCGCTCCGCGACTTCGTCCGCGACCTGTTGCTCTCGGGGCGGAGCCGCCGGCGCGGCATCTTCGATCCTGCGGCCGTCGAACGGCTCCTGGAGGATCCGGCGCGCGGCCGGGACCTGAACCTTCCGATCTGGACGCTCCTCTCCTTCGAGCTGTGGTGTCGGGCGTTCCTCGACCAACGGCCGCAGGCGGTCACAGCACCGCCCGGCGGCACGTGGCAGCGGGCGCCACGGATCGGCGAAGAGGCGCGCGGAAGCGGGGCCGCGTGAAGGAGGCGTTGCCCGATGACGGAATGCGTTCCTGATCTGGTCGGTGCCCAGGCGGCGGCGACGCCCCAGGCCCTCGCCGTGGCAGGAGGCCGGCGGCTGACCTATCGCGAGCTCGATGCCCGTGCCGAGCGGCTGGCCGATCGCCTGCGCTCCCTGGGGGTCGGTCCCGACGTCCTGGTGGGGCTCTGCCTCAAGAGCTCGCCGGCGATGGTCGTCGGCGCGCTGGGCATTCTCAAGGCCGGCGGGGCCTACATGCCTCTGGACCCCGCCCATCCACGGGACCGCCTCGCCTCTCTCCTGAACGATGCGCGGCCCCGCCTGCTCGTCACGGCCGGATGCCTCGCCGACGGCCTGCCGCGGGGCGCCTGGCGCCTGATCACGCTGGACGCGGAGAGCCAGCGCAGCGACCCTGAGCCCCTCGGGCAGCGACGGCTCCCGCTCTCGGCCAGGCACCTCGCCTACGTCATCTACACGTCCGGATCGACCGGCCGGCCGAAGGGAGTCCAGATCACGCATGGCGGCCTCCTGAACCTCCTGCGCTGGCACCAGCGCGCCTTTGCGATCACGGCCAGGGACCGAACGACGCAGATAGCCGGCGTGGGCTTCGACGCGGCGGTCTGGGAGCTGTGGCCCTCTCTCGCGGCGGGAGCCAGCGTGCACATTCCGGAAGAGGCCATCCGGCAGGAGCCCGAGGCGCTGCGCGACTGGCTCGTCTCCGAACGGATCACCGTCACGTTCCTGCCCACGCCGATGGCCGAGCGGATGATGGCCCTCCCGTGGCCCGCGGACACCGCCCTCCGCACGATGCTGACCGGAGCCGACACCCTGCACCGCTACCCGCCGCCGGATCTGCCCTTCGTGCTCGTGAACAACTACGGCCCGACCGAGTGCACCGTCGTCGCCACCTCGGGAGCGGTGCCTTCCGGCGACCGCTCGGGCGTGCTGCCCGCCATCGGGCGGCCCATCGACAACGTTCAGGTCCACATCCTGGACGAGCGTTTCCGGCCGGTGCCTCCGGGAGGATCGGGCGAGCTGTACATCGGTGGTCCGGGCGTCGCCCGCGGCTACCTCCACAGGCCCGAGCTGACAGGCGAGAGGTTCATCAAAGACCCCTTCAGCGCGGCGCCGGAGGCCCGCCTCTACAGGACCGGAGACCTGGCCCGACGCCTGCCGGACGGCCAGATCGCCTTCCTCGGGCGGATCGACGACCAGGTCAAGGTTCGCGGCTACCGCATCGAGCCGGCCGAGATCGTCGCGACCCTGAGCGCGCATCCGGCGATCCGGGAGAGCGTCGTGGTGGCCCGCGAGGCGGCGTCCGGCGACAAGCGCCTCGTCGCCTACGTCGCGACCCTTCCCGGCTCGAGACCCACCCACAGCGCGCTCAGGGACTTCCTCGCGGCCCGGTTGCCCGACTACATGGTGCCCGCGACCTTCGTGGCGCTGCCGGCCCTGCCGCTCACTGCCAGCGGCAAGGTCGACCGCGCCGCCCTGCCGCCGCCGGACGCCGCCACCACCCTTCGGGACGAAGGCTTCGTCGCGCCGCGCACGCCCGTCGAGGAGCGCGTCGCCGCGATCCTGGCGCCGCTCCTCGGCCTCCAGCGGGTCGGCGTCCTCGATGACTTCTTCATGCTGGGCGGCCACTCCATGCTGGGCACCCAGCTCATCGCGCGCCTGCGCGAGGTCTTCTCGGTCCAGCTCGCCCTGCGCACCATCTTCGAGACGCCGAACGTCGCGGGGCTCTCGGCCGAGATCGAGCGGCTGCTGCTCGAGAGGCTGAGGTCCATGAGCGAGGCCGAGGTGGCGGAGATGATGCAATGAGCGCCATCGAGACCGCGGCGTCGCGCCGGGGTCCGCCGCTGAGCCTCTACCGCCTCCTCGAGCCCGATGTTCTCGCCGACCCCTACCCGCTCTACCACCGGCTGCAGGCGGAGGACCCCGTGCACTGGGATCGCTTCCTGCACGTCTGGGTCGTCACCCGTTACGGGGACGTGCTGCGCGTCCTGCACGACTTCTCCGCCGACCGCACCCCCACCCCCGAGCAGCTCACGGCCATGGGGCTCGGCGACCTGAACCCGATCGCGCAGGTGATGGTCAGGCAGATGCTGTTCATGGACGCGCCGTCCCACACCCGGATCCGGGGCCTGGCCGCGCACGCCTTCAGCCCCGCCCGCGTCGAGGTGCTGCGGGCCCACATCCGCGAGATCACCGACGGGCTGCTGGAGCGGGTCCTGCCCGCGGGCCGCATGGACGTCATCGCGGACCTTGCCGAGCCCCTCCCGTGCATCGTCACCGCCGAGATGCTGGGGGTGCCCGTGGAGGACCGTCGCCGGCTCAAGGCCTGGTCCGAGGATTTCGCGGAGATGCTCGGCAGCTTCCAGCACAACCCCGACCGCGCGCCGCAGATGCTGCGCGCCGTGGAGGAGATGACGGACTACTTCCGCTCCGCGATGCGCGACCAGCAGTCACGCCCCCGGGAGGGCCTGATCGGCGAGCTCATGAACGCGCAGATCCACGGCGACCGGCTCACGGAGGAGGAGGTCATCGCAAACTGCATCGTGACCATGGTCGGGGGCCAGGAGACGACGACCAATCTCATCGGCAACGGCGTCCTGTCGCTCCTGCGCCATCCGGACCAGCTCGCGAAGCTCAAGAGCGATCTTTCGCTCATTCCCTCCGCCGTCGAGGAGCTGCTCCGCTACGAGAGCCCGATCCAGCACACGGGCCGCTTGGCGCCCGCCGACGTGGAGCTGGGGGGGCGGCAGATCCTCCGGCGCCAGGCCGTGATCGCGGTGATGGGCGCCGCGAACCGGGATCCGGAGCGCTTCCCCGACCCCGATCGGCTCGACATCACCCGCCAGGACAACCGGCATGTCGCCTTCGGCCATGCGGCGCACTTCTGCTTCGGCGCGCCGCTCGCGCGGATCGAGGGCCAGATCGCCTTCGAGGCCATGCTGCGCCGCATGTCCGACCTGGCCCTGGAGCCCGCCCCTCTCGTCTGGCGGACGAACCATGGCCTGCGCGGCCTCAGGAGCCTGCCGGTGACGTTCAAGGCCGCGGTGCCCGGCACCGCCTCGTAGCCGCAGGTCCGCCAGCATGTCCATCGAGAACAGGACAGCCACCCCCGTCGCGCCGCTCTCGGAGATGAAGCGCCGCCTCCTCGAAACGTACCTGCGCGGGGAGGTTCCGCCCGGCTCGAAGGTCCGCGATCCCATCCCGCGGCGACCCGCGGGTGCGGCCGCGCCTCTCTCCGCAGGCCAGCATCAGATCTGGCTCCACAGCCAGATCGCCCCCGAGCTGCCGCTCTACAACGAGCCGCTGACGGTCCACCGGATCGGCCCCCTCGATGTGGCGGCCCTCGAGTGGAGCCTGCGCGAGATCCTGCGGCGGCACGAAGCCTGGCGCACCTCGATACGGCTCGTGGACGGCGAGCCGTTTCAGGTCGTCCGGGAGGCTCCCCGGATCGCGCTGCGCGCGGTCGATCTGCGGTCGCTGCCCGAGGCCGAGCGGGAGCCGGAGGCGCTGAGGCTCGCCACCGAGGAGGCCCGGCGGCCCTTTGACCTCGCCCGGGGCCCTCTGGTGCGTTTCCGGCTGATCCGGCTGGGCGACGAGGAGCACCGGCTCTACATCACCCTTCATCAGATCATCTTCGACGGCGTGTCGATGTACTCCGTATTTCTCCCGGAGCTGACGGCGCTCTACGAGGCGCGCCTCGAGGGCCGGTCGTCCCCCCTTCGGGAGCTGGACGTCCAGTATGGTGACTTCGCCGTCTGGCAGCATCAGCGGCTGCGGGAGGATGCGCCGTCGGGCGCGCTGGCGTACTGGCGGCGTCAGCTGGAGGGCGCCCCGGCGGTGCTCGAACTGCCCGGCGACAAGCCGCGATCTCCGCTGCAGACGTTCCGCGGCGAGCAGGTCACCTTCGCCTTGCCCGGGAGCCTGAGCGAACAGCTCAAGACCCTCTCCCGGCGCGAGGGGGCGACGCTCTTCATGACGCTCCTGACCGCCTTCAACGTCCTCCTCCACCGCTACACGGGCCAGGAGGATATCCTCGTGGGGACCGCCGCCACGCGTCGCGGCCGGCCCGAGCTCGAGCGCCTGCTGGGCTTCTTCCTCAACACGCTGGTGCTCCGGGCGCGGCTCTCGGGGGAGCGCAGTTTCCGGGAGACTCTCGCGAGCGTGCGGGAGGCGACTCTCGAAGCGCTCGGCCACGGTGACGTCCCGATCGAGAGCGTCGTGAGGGACCTGCAGCCTGATCGGGATGCCGGCCGCAATCCGTTGTTCCAGGTCATGTTCATCCTCGAACCGCCCTTGCCGCCGCCCCGGCCGGGCTGGAACCTGACCCAGATGGACGTGGACACGGGGATAGCCCGGTTCGACCTCTACCTGGAGGCCGACGATCGGCCGGAGGGGATCGTCGGCCGCGTCCGGTACAGCACCGACCTCTTCGAGCGAGCGACGATTGACCGGCTGCTGCAGCGCTTCCAGGTCGTGCTCGAGGGCATCGTGGCCGACCCGGAGCAGCGGCTCGTTTCCCTGCCGGTTCTCGCGCCGGCCGATCGAAGCGCCGCCCTGCGCAGCCGCGCCGTCGCGAACCCGGCGCGCCCTTTCGCGCCGTGCGCGCGGGAGGAGATCGAGCAGACCATCCCCCAGCGCTTCGCGCAGCAGGTCGAGAAGCACGCGCAGCGCATCGCCGTCAGGGAAGCGGGTCGAGAGTGGAGCTACGCGGCGCTGGACCGCGCGGCCGATCGGGTCGCCGCGGCGCTGGCGCCGGCCGTGGGCGAGGAAGGGGCGCGCGTCGCCCTGCTGCTCGACCACGACGCGGCGATGATCGCCGGCATCCTCGGCGTCCTGAAGGCGGGCGGCGCCTACGTCCCCCTCGACCCGAGCCATCCCGCCGAGCGGCTCTCGCTGATCGTGGGTGACTCTCTCGCGAGCGCCCTGCTGACGAATGAGCGGAACCATTCCTTGGCGCAGGCGCTCGCCGGCGATCGGAAGCTGATCGACATCGACGCGCCCCTCGCCGGCCCCGCCGCCGCGGCACGGGGGCGTGCTGCGTCGCCGGACCATCCGGCCTACCTGCTGTACACCTCCGGCTCCACGGGCCGGCCGAAGGGCGTCGTCCAGAACCACCGCAACGTCCTGCACTTTATCAGGGCGTACACGAACAACCTGCGCCTGGGGGCCAACGATCGGCTGACCCTCCTCTCGTCTTGCAGCGTGGACGCGGCGGTCATGGACATCTTCGGCGCGCTGCTGAACGGCGCGACGCTCTGTCCCATCGATCTCCGGATCGTCGGTCTCGTCGGGCTGGGCGAGAGGTTGCGGAGCGAGGGCATCACCGTGTACCACTCGACGCCCACCGTCTACCGGAGCCTGATCCAGGCCCGCCCGGACGCGGAGCCCGTGCCCAGCCTCCGGCTGGTCGTCCTCGGAGGCGAAGAGGCACGCCGCGAGGATGTGGAGGCCTGCAGGCGGCATTTCCCGCGCCACTGCGTCTTCGTGAACGGGTTCGGGCCGACGGAGTCGACGGTGTCGCTGCAGCACGTCCTCGACGAGACGGCGAGGATCGAGCGCTCTTCGGTGCCCCTGGGGTACCCCGTGGAGGACACGGAGGCCGTGCTGCTCGGCGGTCGAGGCGAGCCGGGTCAGCTTTTTGGCGAGATCGGGATCCGCAGCCGTCACGTCGCTCCCGGCTACTGGCAGCAGCCGGAAGCCACGCGCGAGAGCTTCCTTCCCGATCCCGACGGGGGAGACAGGCGGATCTACCGGACGGGGGACATGGGGCGCCTCCTCCCCGACGGGAGCATCGAATTCGCGGGGCGCAGGGACTCCCAGGTGAAGATCCGGGGATTCCGGATCGAGCTGGCCGAGGTCGAAGGCGCGCTCGCACGGCATCCGGCCGTCCAGGAGGCCGCGGCGGTCGTCCGCGAGCGGCCCGCCGGCGAGCGGCGCCTCGTCGCCTGCTGGGTGGCCAGGCCGGGGCAGGCTCCTTCCGATGCCGAGCTGCGCCTCTTCCTGCGGGAGAAGCTGCCCGAGCACATGGTGCCCTCGACCTTCGTTCCGCTCGCGGCGATGCCCCTCACCCCCAGCGGGAAGATCGATCGCGGGGCCCTCCCGGACCCCGAGGAGGCTCGAGCGCAGGAGGATCGCGTCTTCGTTCCCCCTCGCGACGGGCTGGAGCTGCGGCTGGCGCGCCTGTGGGAAGAGGCCCTCGGCGCGAGCCGCGTCGGCCTGAGGGACAACTTCTTCGACCTTGGCGGCCACTCGCTGCTGGCGGTGCGTCTTTTCGCCGCGATCGAGAAGGCCTTCGACGTCCGGATCCCTCTGGCCACGCTGTTCAAGGCCCCGACCGTGGAGCGGCTGGCCGCCCTCCTCCGCGAGGGCCCCCGGCCGGCGCCGCCGTCCTCGCTGGTGGTGTTGCAGCCCGGCGGCGGCCGCGCCCCCTTCTTCGGCGTTCACGGCCATTCGGGGGAGGTGCTCTTCTACCGCGATCTCGCCCGGCACCTCGGGCCCGACCAGCCGTTCTTCGCGCTCCAGGCGCAGGGCGTCAGCGGCCAACCGCCCGACCGCTCGGTCGAAGCCATGGCCGCGCGCTACCTCGAGGAGATCCGCACCGTGCAGCCCCGGGGCCCCTACTCCATCGGTGGCTACTGTCTCGGGGCGTTCGTCGCCTTCGAGATGGCGCAGCAGCTGCAGGCTCGAGGCGAGAAGGTGGCCCTGCTCGCCCTTTTCCTGGGCTACTCTCCGACTCGTCGAAGGCTGTCCGGCCGGGTGCGGCACTTCGGCCGGCGGGCCTCGTTTCATCTGGAGCAGGTGCGCTCCCTGCAAGCCGGCGCGAAGCGGGCCTACCTGCTGCGGAAGGGCCGCGACTTCGCGCGGGAGCTGGCGGGGGCCACCGCGTCCCTGCTCTGGCGGCTCGCGTACGGGTTCTTCGACGGTGCTCCGCACGCGCCGTCCTGGTTGCTCCGCAACGTGGAGGAGATGAACCTTCGCGCGGCGCGGCGCTACGTTCCCAGGGCGTACCCGGGGCGGATGACCATCTTCCTGAGCGGTGAGACGCCCCCCGGCTTCTCCCTCCACCCCGAACGGGACCTGGATGGCCTGGCGGCCCGGGAGATGGAGGTGCTCGCGGTCCCGGGAACGACCGACACGATGATGACGGAGCCGCACGTGGGCGCCCTGAGCGCGCGGCTCCAGGCCTGCCTCGACGGCGGACGGGTGGAGGGCCGGTGATGCCGGCGTCGTCGGGACAGCCACCGTCGCTGGAGGCTCGCGACGTTCACGTCTGGGCCATGGGGCTCGATCTCCCGCCCGCCCGGCTCGAGACGCTCTCGCGCGCCCTGTCCGCCGACGAGCTTCAACGTGCGAGCCGGTTCCGCGGCTCGCGGCACCGCGATCGCTTCGTGGCCGCGCGCGGCCAGCTCCGCGAGATCCTGGCCGGATACCTGCGCAGCACGCCCGCCGAGGTCACCTTCGCCTATGGGCCGCAGGGGAAGCCGCGGCTCGCGGAGGCCGGCGCGGTGCGCTTCAATCTGTCGCACTCCGAGGACCGCGCCCTGCTGGCCGTGTCTCGCGACCGCGAGCTGGGGATCGACATCGAGAGGATCCGGTTCGACGCGGAATGCGAGCCGATCGCCCGGCGCTTCTTCTCCGAGGTGGAAGCGACGGCTCTCCTGGCGCTACCCCCGGCCGCCCGACCGCCGGCCTTCTTCGCCGGCTGGACGCGCAAGGAGGCCTTCGTCAAGGCCAAGGGCGGCGGACTCGGCATCCCGCTCGCCGGGTTCGACGTGTCGATGGCTCCGTCCGGCCCCGCGCGGCTGCTGCGGACCTCCTGGGATCCGGACGAGGCGGCGCGCTGGTGCCTTCAGGACCTGGAAGCCGCGGCCGGGTTTTGCGCCGCGATCGCCGTGGAGGGAGGGCCGCCGCGTCTCCTCGTGCTGGAGACCCGTCCTCCGTCCGCCTGTCGTCACGGAGCCGCCGGGTCCGGCTCGCGCCGGCGCGCCGCCAGCCCGGCCGCGGCCCAGATCGAGAGGGCGATCCACTCGGAGCGCGTGAAGTGGCCGGGCACGGCGGGAAGCAGCTTCATCAGGAC
>Ga0137394_10003761_pt1 | contig 11452 bp, 1 predicted proteins | sample czobulk116metaG_FD_108278 | JGI IMG/M metagenome (GOLD analysis project Ga0137394, IMG submission 108278) | Vadose zone soil microbial communities from Angelo Coast Range Reserve, California, USA - czobulk1.16 metaG | ecosystem: Environmental > Terrestrial > Soil > Vadose zone | place: USA... | reverse complement strand
TACGCGTTACACCATTAGCTGGCCATCGAATACACCAGAACTGCGCGTGGCTGAGACGTTGGTCAAACCAAAGTTTGGATTGCCGGATATCAGTTCGCAAACGAGCGTTGAAATCGTTTACGACCAGGTGAACGCACAGAACCACGGAACGAGCGTTCAATTGATTGATCCAACCCGCGAATATCAGGTCAATCTGAACCAGGTTCCCTCGGATATCCAGACGGTGAGCGAAAATGGAGTCAGATATTTCCCAACCTTGTCACCTCAATTGCGCAGCCGTCTTTCCTACGACCCGACCAACCACAAACTTAAGTTCAAAGGACAATTCGTCCAACCTCCAGCCGGCGAGTACTACCTGCTGCTCAATGTCATCAGCGCGCGCGAATATGCAACGCTGCGCAATCTGAGTACGGACGTCACATTTCGCAGCGCCGTCGATGCACTCAGCGCAGCCACAATGAACGTGACGCTGGTCGCTTCCAATGCCGTCGGTTTCGATAGCCTGGCGCTGACGGCCGGTTTGGCCCAGGGCAACGGCTATGTCACCCTTGCTTTCGGCAACAACGCGACCCTGAGTCCGCCGGCGGAACCGGTCAGCCTGTCAGTGATCCGGGTGACCTGCCCAACTTACCAAGGCGAAATCAAAGTTATTCCGTCAGAGAATCCGTTTGATGAAAAATTGACATTGCGGCACAGCGGGGATTTCGCGGGCAAAGCTGAGTCGTACATGTTCGAATGGCGGACCAGACCTCCCGTTGATGGCCTGCCACCCACAGCGCCTCCCGACCAATGGACGGTTTTCACGCCCAACCCCGGCACGGGCCAGGGAGCACTCGATATCACCATCGAAGGACCCGGCTTATTTACCCTCAGCGACAACTATTTTATCTGCCGATATCGGCCGGCCTCTTCGCCTTTGTGCAGCAGTGGATCCAACCCATCAGGTTGGAGCGACTGGACTGCGCCTATGCTGGCCGAGGGCTGGATTAAACGAGTCTTGAGAGGCATCAATCCGTTCGAGCAGCGCATTCAGTCCTACGGAAATAATCAGGTCAACACGATCGTGAGCATGATCAGCCAGGCCGGGCCTCCGTTCGTTGGCGCGGTGGCGTTGAGTCAGCAGGCCGCCAATCAAGTGGGTTTGATTGAAGCTTATGAAACAGTTTTGCGCCGTGGTGAAAGTCTGAGCGTGAACGCATTGCCGGCAGTCAATTACGGGCCCGCCAATGACGCACTCCTGCTGGCAGCCGGCCGGTTGGCCGATCTCTACATGCTGCTCGGCAACGAAGCCTACGCCGATGCCGCCGATCCAACGATTGCCTATGGCACAGACGACCACGTCTACGGCGCTGAAGCGACGTCGATTCATTGCTTCATGAACCAGACGGCCTCGCTGATCGAAGAAGAACTGGCCCTGTTGCGAGGACGCGATAACTCGCTTCTGCCGTCGGTCAGCACTTACCCATTTTACAATCGATTAATCTGGAATTTCACCAGCGACATCAATGGTGGCGAAGTGGCCTACGCCCTGAATTACAACATCCGCAGCCAGAGCGGCGCGGTGGCCGGCACTATCTCCGAAGCAGATGCGCGCGTTCTTTATCCGCAGGGACACGGGGACGCCTGGGGTTATTATCTGAGCGCGATCAAGAACTATTATCGCCTGTTGCGTAATCCAAATTTCACCTGGGTTCCCCGAATTGAAGCCGTGATAGTGGCTGGGGTTCCTGTGTCGGTCGACTACCTGGACGAACGGAAGTTTGCCGCGGCGGCCTCGGCACGCGCACGAACCGGCGCGGAGATTGTGAATCTCACCTATCGCAACGCTTACGTCGAAGATCCCAACGGACAATGGCAAGGCTACCAGGACTCGCAGCCGGACCGCGCCTGGGGCCTGGCCGAATGGAGCAGCCGCGCAGGACAAGGCGCTTTGTTTGATTGGGTCGCGGCAAATGCCTTACTCCCGGATCAAGACCCTAATCCTTCTCACGCTGGAATCCAAAAGATCGACCGCACCACGGTCACCGAACTGCGCGATATCGGCTCCGCCTTCCTTGACGTGCAGTCTCAACTGGACTCCGCCGATGCAGGGCTCAATCCACTAGGATTGGCGAAGAATGTGGTCCCATTCGACATTGACCCAGCTCAAGTAGCTCAAGGCAAAACTCACTTCGAACAGATCTATAGTCGAGCAGTGGTGGCTATGAACAATGCCATCTCGGTGTTTAATCATGCCAACAACTCGACCCAGTTGCTGCGGCGGCAAGCGGATAGCATCGCGGACTTCCAGAAATCAGTGACGGATCGCGAAGCCGACTTCAACAGCCGCCTCATCGAGATTTTCGGCTATCCCTACGCGGACGACATCGGACCCACAGGAACCTATCCAACGGGGTACAGCGGCCCGGACCTATATCACTTTGACTACGTGGACTCGAGCCAGCTTGTGGGAGAAACTCCTCCGCCCACGCAAAATTTCAGCGTCGCCTTTAAAGAGTTCGGAGTTAACACCGACGGCAGCCTGAGTGAAAGCACGCGCAATGTAACATTCAGCATCTCCTCCCAGGAACTGGGGTTTGTCAAACCCTCCTCCTGGACGCAGCGACGGCGCGCGCCGGGGCAAATCCAAATGGCGCGATCGGATTTAGTCCAGGGTCTGGGCCGATTCAAAAAAGCCCTCACTGAATATAAGAACCTAATCCAGCAAGTTGAAGATCGCGCCGCATTGATCAAAGCCCACTTCGACGTGGACGCGCAGGAAATCGTCCTTCTGACCGACAACAGGGATGAGCAGGATAATTTAAATCAAGATATCGCCTTTGCGCAGGCCGGAGTGATTCTCACCGAAGGCTTCGCTCGACACGCCACTTACGTAGCAAATGCGACCGCCGAAGGCGTTTCCACCAGCCAGGGACTGGCTAGCGACGTCCTGGCCGTGGTGCGCGGCGCGATCAAATATAGCGGCGGGCAGGCTGCGGAAGCCTTCAATATCATGGGCGATCTGGCCCGCGGAGCTCAGATGATCCTCCAGCAGGACAAAGAGATTCATTCCCTGCAATCGCAGATCGATGTCACGGCGCTGAAAAACGGCGAAGCTCTAACCAATGAGCTTAACGAGTTAAAGCTGCTCATCCGCCAGGAATCGGCGGCGAGGTTGGAACTCAACACGGTCCAGGAGGCCTTGCAACAATTCATCGGCCGCTACCAGGCCGCTCTGGCCGCCGGCGAACGCCTGCTGCAGGACCGGTTGCGGTTCCGCCAGGAAACCGCCTCCCAGACTCAGTTGTATCGCTACAAAGACATGGCTTTCCGAATTTTCCGGAACGATGCTCTCCAGAAATACCGGGCGCAGTTTGATCTCGCGGCGATGTACGTCTACCTGGCGGCACGCGCTTACGATTACGAAACCAACCTGCGGCCTGATGATCCACGAGGTCCAGGCGAGGAGTTCATGACGGGCATTATTCGCTCCCGTTCGCTCGGCCTCATTCAAAATGGCCAGCCGCAAACCGGCAGTGCCACCGGCGATCCCGGTCTGGCGGACCCGCTGGCTCGAATGATTACCGATTGGGACCTGGTCTTGAAAGGGCAGCTTGGGTTCAACAATCCTCAAACCGAGACTGGCCGCTTTTCGCTCCGTTCCGAATTGTTTAGAATTCAGCCCGGTTCCGGCGGGAGCAAAACGTGGCGTGAAATGCTTCTGCGGAACGTCGTGCCAAATCTGCGTGACATGCCAGAATTCAAACGTTACTGCATTCCTTTCCAACCGCAGCAAACCGTTGAACCGGCCATTGTCATTCCGTTTGGTACTTCCATCAATTTCGGGCAGAACTTCTTTGGCTGGCCGGCGGGCGGCGGGGACAACGATTATGACTCGGGCCATTTCGTAACCAAAATTCGAAGCGTCGGCGTCTGGTTCGCCAATTACAACAACCTCGGCATGATCAACACTCCCCGAGTTTACCTGGTTCCCGTCGGTGACGACGTGATGCGGTCGCCCTCCAGCAACGTGGGTGACATTCGCGAGTGGAAGATTATCGATCAGAAGTTACCTGTCCCGTTCCCGCTCAGCTCAAGTTCGCTGAACACTCCGACATGGATTCCGATGAATGACACGTTGTCAGACCAGTTGGGAGACATCCGTCAATTCGCGCAATTTCGGGCGTATCATGACGGTGGTAGTTTTGATCCATCCCAGACGATCAGCGACACGCGGTTGATCGGGCGCTCGGTCTGGAATACGCGATGGCTGCTCATTATTCCGGCGGGCAACCTTCTTAGCGATCGCAATGAAGGGATTCAACGGTTCATCAACGGCACGCTGGTCGGCGGACAACGCGACGGCAACGGTGTGACCGATATAAAAATCTTCTTCCAGACTTACGCCTATTCCGGGAATTGAACTGCAACGCAATTATAGTTTACGGGCTGCTGCTGGGGCTCGGCTTTCCGGCATTTCTCGGTGCGGCCGATAAAAATGGCGTCTCACCGGGCGCAATCTCCGTGCCAAAAGGTCCCGGATCCATTGAAGGATTAGGCGAATCGTTTCAGCCGAGCCTCAATACCGGCACAGCCAAGTACAACGTCGGCATCAAATTGCCGCCTGGCACAGCAGGCCATGCCCCGGCGTTGCATTTGAGTTATGAAGGCGGCGGCGGCAATGGTCCGCTCGGCTATGGTTGGAGCTTGCCCACGGCGTTCATTCAGCGCCGCACCGACCACGGCATTCCCACTTATGGCGAAAACCTCGGATTTCTCCGCGAAGACACTTTTATTAACGAGATGCGCGAAGAGCTCGTTCCGCAAACAAATGGATTCTACTTCTGCAAAAATGAAGGCGCGTTCATTCGCTACCGGCAGGTGGGCGACCATTGGGAGGCCACCGAGCCCGATGGCTCCCGCCTCGAGTTCGGCGTCACGGCAAATGGCCGCATCGAGGATCCGGCCAATGGCCATGTTTTCTGCTGGTTGCTCGAACGCGAGACCGATACACACAGCAATGTCATCGTTTACGCGTACAGTTCATTTCCCGGCGACCCAAACCGGAACCAAAAATATCTGACCGCTATTCGTTACGGTCCCGGCGGACCGCCCTGGTCGAATTCTCACTTCGCGCGGCTGGAGTATGAAGACCGGCCCGATTGGTTTGAAGACTGTCGGGCCGGCTTCATTATGCGCACTGGCAAACGACTGAAATCGATTTGGATTGGCACACAGGGACCGGCTCTGGCAAACCATTTACAAGGGGATTTCGACGCTGACGGTATTCCGGATTTTTTAGACCGGCGATACGATCTTGAATATCTGCACTATGCCGGCACCAATTCTCACTGGTCGCTTTTGGCGAAAATCGTTCCGGTGGGAGCGGATGGCGTGAGCACATTGCCGGCTTCCTCCTTTGGCTATGCCGTGTGCGATCCACCAGATTTGTTGTCAGCCGCGGACAAGATCATCGGGGGCACAAACGAACCCGCGTTCGTGATGGACAATGAACTTGTTGAATTGGTGGATCTCAACGGTGATGGGTTGCCGGACGTATTGAAGACCGATCTTGGCGGTGGAGCACACCAGGCCTTTCTGAATCGCGGCGAGGTTCAATTCGGACCCGACAAGGCACTTCGGTGGGACTCGCCAATCGATGTGGATCCAGGTGCTGGCACTGCCTGGGCCTTTAACCTGAGCGCGACGACCACACATCTGGCGGACATGGACGGGGATGGGCTCGCCGACCTGGTCTACAAATCGGCAGATGGTGACATCTTTTACTTCGCAAATTTGGGCCGAACTGCCTGGGGAGTGCGGCAAGCCATGTCCGTGCAAAACTCTGCGCCTCCCGCGCCTTTTGGGCAGACTGGCGTGCGCACGGCCGATCTCGATTTCGACAAGCGCATCGACATCGTGCAAAGCATCTCCACTGGCGGCGCCACTGCTTATCGCATCTGGTTCAACCTCGGCAATCAAACCTACTCGCCCGCCGTTACAGTCGATCAAGGCTCTGGTTTTTCTTTTTTCGATTCGGCCGTGCAACTGGCGGACTGCAACGGCGACCGCTTGCCCGACCTTGCTCGTGTGCAGGCTCAATCGGTCGTTGTGCAGGCGGGCCTGGGTTACGGACGCTTTGCTGACGCGATCGCCATGCCTTTGTCTGATTACACTTTGGACGACGTTCAGATTCATCGAGCCAAGCTGACAGATCTGAACGGTGATGGCCTGGCTGACCTGGTGATCGAGCGAGCCGCTCCCGGCCAATGTTGGTACTGGGTAAACCTCGGAAATTACACCTTCAGCACCCGGAAAATCATCACCGGGCTACCGACGGGATTGGGCATCAACGCAGCCATTCGCTGGGCAGACCTAAATGGCAATGGCACCACCGACCTCATCTATGCCGACCATGAATCGAGTCCGAGGATACAGACGGTGGATCTAGGGGAGGTGCTCAACTGCGGAGCCACACCCAATGTTCTGCTTGCCATCAGCAATGGCATCGGTCGGGTGACGCTCATCGGGTATCAACCTTCGACCAGCTTTGCCTTGCGGGATGCTGGCGACGGTCACCCCTGGACCAACCTCATGCCTATCACCGTGAGCGTTGTGTCTGTTGTGACCAACCTCGATTCCCTGGGCCATCAGTACGTTACCCGATTCCAGTATCACGACGGGTACTATGATCCTGCGGAAAAGCAATTCCGCGGCTTCGCTCGTACGGACCAAATCGAGGTCGGCGATTCCAGTGCGCCAACGCTGGTCACTCGCTCTCTCTTTGATACCGGCCATGCTTACGAAGCGATGAAAGGTAAGCTCCTCGCCGTCTCGACGCAGCAGGAGGACGGCAGCGTATTCTGGTCCACAACAAACTTTTGGACGATCCCTCCGGTGACCCTCTACACGGGCACTAATGGCGCCAACGTCGCTTATGCCCATCCAACCGGCACGGTGAAAATCATTTCCGAACTGGGCCAGGGGACGCCTCGCCGGCTGGAAACAGAAGTTGCCTACGATAATTTCGGCAATCAAACAACCAACGCCGACTTCGGCATCGTCGAAAACGGCGACCGCACTGCCTACGACGACGAGCGTATCACGGCCACCCAATACGCCATTAACGTCAGTGCGTGGATTCTCCGACATCCCGCCCGAAGCGAAGTTAAAGACGAGAACGGCTCGGTCATTTCACGGGTCGAGTCCTACTACGACGACGAAACATTTGCAGGAAATAATCTCGGCCAGGTGATTGTTGGGAACCTAACTATGACCCGGGCATGGTTTGCTCCCTCCAACTCCACGGCCTACGTGAAATCAACCCGAACCAGATACGATAGCTATGGCAACCCGGTTATGCAGTTTGATCCGCTCTCCGATGGCAGCGCCAACGTCACCCAGGGCCATTATCGCGAAGTGACGTACGATCCACGGTTTCACTGCTATCCGACGCGAGAAACGATTCACGTTGGATCTGGCAAACCCGACCTCATCTTTCAGGGCAACCACGACGAAGGGCTCGCTACCGTTACTGCCTCGATCGATTTCAACGGGAACACCACGTCTTACGCTTATGACGCTTTCGGCCGGTTGGTCGAGGCTATTAAGCCCGGTGATACGTCGGCTTTTCCCAGTGCGGAGTACAGTTATGCGCTCGCCGTGCCGGCTGGTAACGGACGCCTGATCAACTACGTCGAAACGCGCGCGCTCGATCAAGCTCCGGAATCGTCCGGCAACAAACGGGACCACTACTTGATCACGCGCCAGTTTGTCGATGGCCTCGGGCGCAAGCTGATGACTCGCGGCGAAGCTGAACCGGCGTCCGGGAGCGCCGCTCCTCGGGTCGTGGTTACCGGAGCTATCCAATTCAATGCCCGCGAGCAACCCTCTCGCACTTTGAATCCCTTCTTCACTTTGCGCAGCGGTTCACTCGATCAACTTCTGGAATTCGAGAGCATCGAGGAGACCGGCTGGCAGGGTCAGTTTCACGAAAATGGCAGCCTGATCGCCCTTGACCTCGCCTCGGCCCACGCCTCATCCAGGGAGTACGACGCTACGCTGCGCGTTACGCGGACGATAAACGCCGACGGCACCACCGCGCGCACACTGTTTCAGCCCCTGCAGATTCAGGCGTTCGATGAGAACGACACCGACCCCGTCTCGCCTCACTTCAACACGCCAATGGTTCAGGTCTCCGATGGTTTGGGCCGGCTGATCGGAGTCGATGAAATTGTCAGACTCAATGACGACGGAACCCCTTCCCTTGCCCTGCAGAGGTGGGGTACCCGCTACGAATACGATCTAAACGATTGCCTGACCCGGGCCACTGATTCGCAGAACAACGTCAAGCTTATGCAGTATGACGGCCTGAAGCGCCGCACCTTCGTAAACGATTCGGACGCCGGCATCTCCACCCACCGTTACGACGACGCCTCAAACCTCCTCGAAAGCGTGGACGCCAAGAACCAGCGAATCCGCTTTACCTACGACGGCGTCAATCGATTGCTCACGGAAGACTATGAGGATGAGAGTTCCCCAGAATTTTCCTACCACCGCAGCCCGGACGTGCGGTACTTTTATGACCAACCGGCCGGAGCGATTGACCAGGGCGACGGCGCCCGATCCACCGCGCAAAACACCAAAGGCCTTCTGGCCTATGTGATCGACGCCAGCGGCGAGGAACATATCTCATATGACGCGCGCGCGCGGGTTGCATGGACCGTCAAGCGACTCCCTGATCCGCGCCTTGGCAATGCTGCCACAGCAGGTCTCATCGGTTACAAGACGGGCTTCGATTACGACTCCCTCGATCGGCTCCGGCGTGTCGTTTATCCAGACAACGACCAGGTCACCTACCAGTACAACCCCCGCAGCTTGTTCGATCGAATCACTGGTGGGCCGAGCGGTAACATCATTTCGAACTTTGTCTACTCGCCTTCCAGTCAGAATCAACAGATCGATTACGGTAATGGTGTTCGCACGACCTACGCGTATGATCGTCGCACGCGGCTGAGTTCCCTTTCCACCATCTCTCAACGCTCGACTCTCAACGCTCAACTCATTCAATTCAGTTACACCTTTGATGCCGTTTCCAACATCAAGGCCATCCAGGACCAGCGCCCCACCAGAGACCTGTCCGCGACAGACAAACGTCGCAACAGCCAGACTTTCACTTATGACGACCTCTATCGCCTAACTCGAGCGCAATACAATTTGCCTGCCGCCGCGTCGGTCAACGGTGGCCAGATCAACTATCGATACGACCGCATCGGCAACATGCTTTCGCAGACCAGCGACATCATCCACCTGGAAAAAGGGCGCTCAGTCACCGATCTCGGCGACATGTCTTATGGAGCAAGCGCCGGAGCACGGGGCCGCATCGGTCGTCAGCCCAATGATCCGGCAGGCCCGCATGCATTGACCGCAAGTCGAAACTCGCAACTCGAAACTCGAAACTTTCCTTACGACCCCAGCGGCAACATGACTAACTTTGACGGACTACGTTGCACTTGGGACTTCAAAGATCGCCTTGTGATCGCCGAAGACGACACCATGCGCGCCGAGTACACTTACGACTACGCCGACCATCGCGTCGTCAAAAAAGTAATCTCCAAGCAACTAACAACTCACCACGGATTACTGGCTACTCTCTACATCAACAAATACTTTGAAGTTCGCGACCATGACCAGCCCACCAAATATGTATATAGCGGAGATACCCGCGTAGCGCATATTACTGGCACTCTCTCCAGCAACAACCGCATCCAACGCGTTCGCCTCTATGCTGGCTGGAATCTTCTCTCGTTGGCCGTGACCGCGCCCGACCTGGCAGGGCAATTCGCGCGAAGCCTGCCCGTGGGAGCCGCCTTGATTTATAAGTGGCTCGACCAGACGCAGGCATACTCGGCAGTCGCGGGTGGCGAATCACTATCGGCTGGCGCCGTGCTGTGGGTCAAAGTCCAGACCAACGCCACCATTCCAATTCTGGGCACTTATCCGGAACCGACTAACCGGCCAGTCTCGCCCCCGGGAGCCTATCTGGCGGGAGCGGGCCTCGAGTCGTGGTCTTTGGACCAGACACTTCCGGCTTCTGCTTCTGCATGGACTTACGACGGCGCCTCTGATCGCTGGTTGGCAAAGTTCAGAGCCGACTTGCGCTCGATTAATTCCGACCCGTCGGAACTGCCGCCGCTTGCGCCAGGCCAGGCGGTTTACGTGCAAACCGATACGCCCACGCTTTTGGAAGTCCCCGCCGCGGCGCTTGGCATCCGTTACTATCACGAGGATCACCTCGGCTCTGCCAGCGTGCTGACTGACGCCCAGGGCGCGCTCGTAGAAGAGACGGCGTTCTATGCTTTTGGCATTGCGCGAAACGAATACAGAGCCCGTTCGGTCGAAGAAAACTACAAGTTTACGCAAAAGGAACGGGACCTTGAAAGTGGCTTATTGTATTTCGGCAGCCGCTTTTTGGCCGGCAGCCTGGCTCGGTTCATACGCGTCGATCCGCTTGCAGCCGATCTACCGTCGCAGTGGCTCACCGCTCCACAAAAACTCAACACGTATGCTTACGTTGGCAACAACCCGCTGAAGTTTGTCGATCCAACCGGGATGGATCGACACAAGCCCGCGCCGACGCCGGCCCCTAAAGCCCAAGTCTTAGTGACCTATAACGAAGATCAGTTTAAGGACTGGAGTACTTGGAGACGGACTAAGAATTTTAGGCCGCGAGCCGACTTTGAGAAGCAACTCGCCGACTCCTACAGCCCGGAGGCCGGGGCGAATGCGAAAATTATCGTGAAAAGGCTGAATCTTAAAGACGCGGATGATCTGCAGAAGGTATTTAATGGATCATCATACGACGTGTGGGTTTTCGATGGTCACGGTTCCGGAAAGGCGAAGCAAATTTTTCCGGGAGGCAAGGTGGTCCTCGTGCCGGAAGATATTGAAAAGGCGTTCGCGGGCGCAAAAGCGATTCCGAAAAAAATGTACTTCTACGGGTGCAATTCGGCCAAGTCGGGCTTTGCCAGAGACGTTTCGCAACGTTTGCCGAACACTGCGGTTATTGGCGCCGGCGCCAGGATTGCGCCCTGGTATCAGCCATCCCATGGGCACCTGCTCATTGAGGAAGAGCGTAATTATAATGTAACGTATAAGGGCGGCGCGGAGATCGATGACGCGAGAAAAATCAAAGAGGACCCTACGGCGGCCCCGATTCCCAGATAGCACTTGAACCCACCTCTCCCAGCGGAGAGGGACTACGGCGGTCCCCATTGCACTTGACGGGGTAAACACCCCATACCGGCATTTACATTGCGTGCCCATACACTGCCCGTGCGGATTCCGATTATCGGGACTCCTCACGGGTATTCAAAAAATGCGGCATTTCCCGGCTGTCAGGGGATGCCTGGGACAAATCCAACTCACGCTATGAACAGAAAAAGCATACTGATCGCCGCTTTTGCATTGTGCG
>Ga0137394_10003760_pt1 | contig 11454 bp, 9 predicted proteins | sample czobulk116metaG_FD_108278 | JGI IMG/M metagenome (GOLD analysis project Ga0137394, IMG submission 108278) | Vadose zone soil microbial communities from Angelo Coast Range Reserve, California, USA - czobulk1.16 metaG | ecosystem: Environmental > Terrestrial > Soil > Vadose zone | place: USA... | reverse complement strand
TCGCCAGCACGACCGCGAGGCCAAACCTGGGGCGCCAGTCCTCTGCTCCATCATCGAGCAGAGGACTGTCCCCTGCCCCCGCTCGAACCCCGGCAAAAACGGTCCCAATATTTCTTTGAGCTCTTTGCGTTCCTTGCGGTTAAATCCCGGCGCTCAACCTTCAACTTCTCAACTCTCTGTGATCTTTGACCCGCCCTCTCAACTTTCAACCCTCAACCCTCAACAGCAGCGAAATGCCCGGTTTCACGTCTTTTCGCGCAATTTCGCACGTGAGGCTCGTAATCCCGGCTTCAGCCGCCCTTTGCGATCTATGAGTGGCGAACAACATCAGCCTTCGCGTCGATTCGTGTCCATCCGCGGTTCTTCCAATGACTGATACCTCGCGGGGAATACCACCGAATAGCGGCAGATCGCACCCAAAAAACCGTCTTCAGATCCACTTCAGGCAGGTTCTTTGTGATCTTTGTGGTTAAAAATCAGGATCCCGCATCACGCTTGCGCTGCGGCAGGAGGGCACAGGCTTGTTTACACCCGAACAATTTGCTGAGCAGATGCCTGTTTCGGCTGATCCACATATAAATCTTCTCTGCTACCCGGATGACCCTTGGGATCCAGAGAAAAAGCGCAGTTGGAACCAGCAGCGGCATCCGAAATCCAAGAAACCGAATGGCGCGGGCGCCTCGATAAATTCGGCCGTCTGTGGCCACGCAGTGAATGGCCTCGAGCAGTTGGTCGCGCGAAATTTTAGGGGCGAGTTCCTGGGCGCGAGGTTCTGAAATTGGAACCAGCTCGATGCAATTGAACCAATCCAACCAGGTGAGCAGCTTCATCTGAAACGTGCAGAGCGGACACTCCGCATCGTACAAGACAAAGTTTTTGGCAGGCGCATTCTGCATCGGACAATTCTAGCAGAGAGCGCCCGATTTCAAAATGGAATTCCATATCGAGTGCGGAGTGCGGCTAACCCTTGTCCTTCTCACTCGTTGACCATTGCCAAGCGCGCGCACTACAGTCCGCCAATGCTTGAGTCTGCGCCCCTGCCTCCTCCTCCTCCGGCGCAAACTCAATCGGCACGCTGGCGCTGGGCGATTCACCTCCTGGTACTGAGTGCCTATCCACTGGTGCTCGGCATCGTGGCAGCGATTCAGCACGCGGATCAATCAACGCCCATGCTTCCGTCGCGGGTGGGGCCGCTCCTGGCAGCCATGTCGCTCGAGATGTTGCTTTTCTGCTTTGTGTTTGCAGTGGCGGTTTCGATCTCGCGACCTGGTTGGGATACATTGTGGCTCCGTTGGAAGGGTCGTCTGCAACCGTTGGTTCGCGGGTTCCTGTATTCGATCGCACTACGCGCCTTGCTCGCGGTTTTGATGATTACCATTGCCGGAGCCGCAATGGTTGCAACCGGGGGACGCGATAAGATCGCCGACAAACTGCGTCCGGAGACAGAAGAATTAGTGGATGCAAAAGCGCTCGTGGACAACCCTGCTTACCTGGCGCTGAACTTAACTTTGGTCAGTTTTGTCTTCGCTGGATTTCGTGAAGAATTATGGAGAGCCGGCATGCTGGCCGGATTCAACGCGCTTCTACCTGGCGGACTGGCGCAACCCGCCGGACGCTGGCTGGCCATTGGTTTTACGGCGGTGGTTTTCGGTCTGGGCCACCTTCCACAGGGGTGGGGTGGAGTGTTGATGACCGGTGCGCTCGGCTTTGGTCTGGGAGTCATTATTGTGCGGCAGCGATCGATCTGGGATGCGGTGTTGGCGCATGGATTCTTCAATGCAACGACTTTCGTTTTGCTTTATGGCCTGGCGAGATTCCGGCCTGATCTTATTCCTGCCGCACACTGAGCGAGACGGGGAGATGGGGGAGACGGGGAGACGGTGCAGCTAACTGAGTAAAATCGCGATTCGCTTGCAACTAAAGCCGGCGGGCAGTGTCTCATCTTTATGTCCGTGACGCCCAGAGCGACCAAAGTACGATACGCCATCCTTCTATCTCTTTGTGTGGCAGCCACCGTTCCGGGCACAGGCTGTAGCGGTATCAACACCTCGAAGTCCTTTTCGCCGCTCGACTTTTTGCTTCCGGGTATGCTGCACATCCAAAATGGCCCGGAAAAGAGGACGGTGCCCGAAGCTACGAATTCCATCGTGTCATTGGCGCAAGCCAAATAAACGGGTCGCCCATTAGCCCACGCGGGTCAGTGGTCCAGAAAGACCGCGACATCAAGAGTTGATTGTTCCAAGCTTTTTACGTGAACAAGCCGCTCTGGAACTCGATCGTCCTGCTGGCGCTGCTGCATACAGCTCGGAACGACGGTTACGCGGCGGCGCCACTGGTTGCAGTGGGCGAGGGAAGTTACACGATAGAACTGCCGGCTGGGGCACAAGCTCCGCCTCGGCCTCTGTCCGCACCGCCGCAGGCCATCGGCCGAATTCCGACCAGCGACTGGTGGAGTTCTCTATTCTGGTCCACAAACTCCTTTGCGCTTTATCCGCATCCTTTGGCGGTGCGATGCGAAGCAGCAGGACTGCGCGTTGCATATCCAGGCCCGGATATCACCGCGAACCAACACGCCATCTTTGGCGCCATGCCGGCACGAGCCGATGACCTGGTCATTGGTCATTCGAGGCAACAAAACTTCCCGAAAGCGAATGTGGAACAATTCAGCGATTGGTTTGTGCGCCTGGTGTTTGCAACCAACGGCCACTCTCTGAGGCTTTCCTTCGGGCACGGTTCTCCTTTTGTTTATGGCCTCGTTGAAGGCGGTGGTGCATTGATTCGCTTTTCAAAGCCGCCGGCGGTCTGGGACGGCTCTAGTGGATCGGCTTTAGGAATTACAATCAATGGCAGGCACTATGGCCTATTTGCTCCCAGTGGGAGCAAGTGGACCGGCGCCAACACCTCAGCGCTGACCTGCGATTCCGCAGGCAAGATGTACTTTTCCGTGGCGATCCTTCCCGACAACTCCCGGGAGACCCTGGCGCTATTTGCCCGATTTGCGCATTCGCATGTCATCGACACGCGGGTGGAGTGGAACTTCGACCAGGCAACCAGCAGCGTCAGAACAAAGTTCAGCTTCACCACAACCAACCACGAAGGAAACGAAACTGGAACCTTGTTCGCCCTTTATCCGCATCAATGGCGAAACACCAGCGCTCGGCTGCTGCCGCGGTTCTACGATTCCGTTCGTGGCAAGATGAAGTTGGGCCAAGGCTCATCTTTCACTACCACCATGTCTTTTTTCGGAGTGTTGCCGGCCCTGCCCAAAGCGGCGACAGAAACTGGTCGGTGGGAAATGTCTGAATTGGTTGCCGAGGAGCTTAAGCCTGCACCCGCCGGTGCGCGCGACACCTATTGGGAAGGCAAACGCCTCGGGAAAACCGCGAACGTTGTTCCGATTGCTGAGCAGTATGGCTTAGCTTCAGGGTCGCTGGTCGCGCTGCTGCGCAATCGCCTCGAAGGCTGGTTCACCGCCGGTGACAGCCGCGGCGGCGCTAAAAAGAGCGGACTGTTTTATTACGATACCCATTGGGGAACTCTCATCGGTTTCCCTGCCAGCTACGGCAGCAACAACGAACTGAACGATCACCATTTTCACTACGGCTATTTCATTCGGGCCGCCGCGGAAGTTGCCGCGCACGATCCCGAATGGGCGACAAAATATGGCGGGATGGTCAAGCTGCTCATTCGCGACATCGCCAGCGGCGATCATGCGGATGCTCAGTTTCCATTCCTGCGATGTTTCGATCCGTACGCGGGTCATTCCTGGGCCTCGGGCCACGCGAAGTTCGCTGACGGCAATAACCAGGAGTCATCATCCGAGGCGATGAATGCCTGGTATGGCATGATCCTTTGGGGTGAAGCCACTGGCGATCGCGTCATGCGCGACCTCGGCATTTATCTGTTCACCACCGAAATGCACGCCATCCAGGAATATTGGTTCAACGTGCATGGCGACAACTTCCCTCCAAGCTATCCCCCGGCGATCGTGACCATGGTCTGGGGAGGCAAGGGGGCCAACGGCACCTGGTTCACGGCTGATCCGCAACTGGTTCACGCGATCAATTGGTTGCCGATCCACGGTGGATCGCTCTACCTTGGGCTCTACCCTGATTTCGTGGAAAAGAACTATCGCGCGCTCGTGACAGAACACCATGGCGATCATTGGAACAACTGGAGCGATATCATTTGGATGTACCGCGCCTTAAACAATCCTCCGGATGCCATCCACATGCTCGAAGCCGCCGGCCGACAATTCAAGACCGAGGACGGCAACAGCCGCGCCAACACCGTTCACTGGATCTACAATTTAGCAGCGCTCGGGCAGGTGGACCGCACTGTCACAGCCGACTCTCCGCTCTATGCTGTCTTCCGCAAAGGCGACAAACGGACTTACACGGCGTACAACATGTCTGCTCAGCCGCGAACCGTGACGTTTTCGGATGGCGTCAAAATCCAGGCGCACCACGGCTTCACCGTCAGTTCCAGTAACAAAGACCTCCCAGCACGATGACATTCCAGGCAAGGAAGGACCATCGGACGAACCGGCGTGGATAAGAGGCCTCGCGAAACACCCAAAGCGCATCCACCAAAAACCAGAGTGTCCCGCACGCGAAAAAAATTGCGATTTCCATGTTGTGTAAAAGGAATCCGACAATGATCGCTTCGGCGAAAAGCAACCCACTCACCAGATATTTCGCAGGCGCCGGGCCAATCAGCAACGCCGTGGTTCGACGGCCCGCCAGCCGATCAGGTTTCAGATCGAGTATCTCTGAGAGCAAATGCGAATGCATCGCGAAGAGAGCGCCAAAAACGAGGGCCGGCCACTGAAGTTCCGGCACTTGATTGAGCATGCTGCTTAACGAAAAAACGAGCAGGTATCCAAGCTGATTGACGAGGTCGAGCAGGGGCAAGCCTTTGCAGCCACGACGCGGCCAATTGTAAATGGCTGTGGCCGCTACCGCCGCAAAGTACCATCCGAGCATTCCGCGCCCCTGCAAGATCAAAAACAAAAGCAGAAACGGCAGGTGCACAGCCGAGATCACCCAGGGCAACTTTCGAAGCTGCTCATCGGTGCCGCGGGGTCCGAAGAGCCAGCATCCCTTGCGCTCGTTTAGCCGGTCGTTGTTTGCGTCCATGATGTCATTCCAGCCATAGATCAGCAGTCCCAACGGAAATGTGATGAAGACCAGTCCCAGCCAGAATGCAAACGAGTCAATGACGGGATGCTGCGCGAGAGGGAGGAGATAAAACCAAATAGCCGTCAACCAAAACCCCGGTCGTGACGCCTTAAGGAAGAAGAGCAGATCGCTGCGCATCGTGAGGGTTCTACTTCTGTGGCGCTGGATCGGCGTTCACCTCGAGAGCCGGCTTGCGCACGACCACCAGGGCATTGGCGATTTCGCGATCGCGACGTTGAACAGGGTGGTTGATCGTGGCGCCGTTGAACATCAGCGTTGTCGATTGACCGCCGTCCATGTTGATACCCTCCTCGCAACCCAAACCGATGAGAAAGTCGGCCATTTCCGAGAGGCGAATGCCAATGGAAATTCCAGGTTGGCGCCCGTCTGCGACGGAAAAATAGAGATACCTCTCATTCCAGCCAATAGCGGACCGTGGTTGCATTGTTTCGCTCATTCGGGCGGTGGCTTCAGAGACTTCCCCCTCTCGCACCAGCATCGGACCGCTGCCGAGGGCGGTTTCCACGCCGGTGAGATCCGGGTCCGTGGCGACTACGATAGTGACGGGTGTACCGTTTGTGATCGGCGGCACGCGCGCGAGGAAGTTAGATGAAAGCGACAGCAAAATTTTGCCCCGCGGCACGTTCGTGAAACCATCGGAGCTGCTGCGGGCGATTGCTTGATAACTGTTACCCACGCGTAATGGCAACCAGGGTCCGGAACCCGAATGGTCCAGGACCCATTCGCGTCCGCCCGGGGGCCGGATAACCATGTGCGTCGTCGAATTGGATACCCGGCGAGAGGTCGAGGCGCGCTCCTGGTTGAGGGCGCCCATGCGTGGGGTGAAGAGGACCATGGCGTTCGTCTCCATTGCTTCGTTCAGACCAGCCACATTGGCGCCGCCGCCTGGCCAAGTGACTGTGAGTTTGGAAATGACGCTCTCGCCGTGAAGCTTGCCCTGGCTATCCTGCCAGAAGGCCGCCGGGCCAGCCGGAACACTGACAAGTTCTCCGCGAAAGATGTGCAAACCGCGCGGGTCGCCCCTGGCCGGGCCACGCATGGTAAAGAAATCGCCGTTAATCGCCGCCACCGGTGTGCCAAGTTCTTTGGGGAGGGCATTCACCTGGCCAAGGAGGCTCTCGACCCCGGCAACGGTGTTGCTTGCCAATGTGCTGGTGAGGAACAAATCCTTATTGAGGCGCCCTAAATCCACCCTCACCACCGTGTAAATCACTGGTCCCGGATTCGTGACAGCAGTCATCGCGACCCCAGGGACACTCTCATTCCACGAAAACTCGACGCCTTCGGCAAAATAGCCGGCGAACAGAACTATTCCGAACCCGCTCCATTGCGCGAGCCATCGCATCATTCTCGTTATAACACGAAATTGAACAAGATTGCTCAAAAAAATCATTAAATGATGTGACTGGAAGCTCTCCCTCGGCGAGACGGAATTCCCATTCAGGCGGATGGTCGCGGCGCCGATTGTACAATGTCGGGTGTTTCAAGGCGAGTCGCGACAAAGTGAATGACAACATAGGGACCGAAATGTGATGGTCACAGACATTGATATGGAAGAGACTGGAATAAAACCGGAAATGCTGAACGAATGGGCCAACAAGCCGATCGTTACCGTTCAGCAACATATTCTGCAAGGGCAGCAGCGGCATCCGACAGCGTCCGGCGAATTTTCCTGGCTGCTCTCCGGGATCACACTCGCGACAAAAATGATCCAAGCCAAGGTTCGGCAAGCCGGGCTTTCCGATCTGCTTGGCTCGCACGGCCAGACCAATATCCAGGGAGAAGTCCAGCAACGGTTGGATGTTTACGCCAATGAAGTGCTCTTCCATTGCCTGAGTGTGCGGGAGAGTATCGGCGTGCTGGCTTCCGAAGAAAACGAGCATCCGATGATCGTCCCGCACCAATCTCCACATGCCAAATATGCCGTCGTTTTCGATCCGCTCGATGGCTCGTCGAACATCGATGTGAATGTCAGCGTTGGAACGACCTTCTCCATACTGCGCCGGCCGGAGAACGCGGATCTCAATAACGTGACGGAATGGGTACTCCAACCGGGAAGCAAGCAAGTCGCGGCTGGATATGTGGTGTACGGATCTTCGACTATTCTCGTGTATAGCGTGGGGAACGGAGTGCACGGCTTCACCTTGGACGCTTCCATTGGCGCTTACGTGCTCAGCCACGAGAACATTCGCATGCCCAGGCAAGGCAAGTATTATTCGGTCAATGAAGCGTATCGCGACACGTTTCCCAAACCATACGTTACGTATCTCGAACGGTTGCGCACGGGCGCCTTAGGCCGCCGATATGGCTCTCGATACATCGGCTCGATGGTCTCCGATTTCCATCGCACGCTGCTCAAGGGCGGCGTTTTTCTTTATCCTCCGACCGGAGAACACTCTTCGGGAAAGCTGCGGCTCCTGTACGAAGCAAATCCGATTTCTTTCATCGCAGAACAAGCCGGTGGCGTTTCCAGCGATGGCCGGCAGCGCATCCTGGATATCGAGCCCAAAAGCATTCACCAGCGCACTCCCATGATCGTCGGGAGCGCAGTGGAGATGGAGGAGTTCCAAAGGTGCATGGCTGCTACCTAACGAATGACGAAGCACCAATGACGAACGGAATGACCGCCCTTGAGCGCGGGACGCGCTGAGCAAATGTGAATGCGTCTTAGTCGGCCCAGGCGCCGCGAATCAGGGTCCGCACTTGAGGGGAGGCGGGAGGGATCTTCGCGAGATCATTGAAATTTGCGTCGAACGACCAATTTCGGATGGGAGGGCTGTAAATGGAAACACTCGCTCCCGCCCCGGACCAGGGCGCGGTCGCGTAGCGGCTGTCGAACATCGCCACCATGGAGCCATTGTAAGTGAAAGTCTGTCCGGACCAATCTTCCAGAAACCGAGGAAAATTCTCCAGTCCACCACTGTAGGAAGCAGAAGTCGTTGCTACGTTTCCCGCCAGGATTGCACAATTCACGGTGGTGCTGGTCGCGATGCGCGAACTCAAAGCCAACGAACTATTGGCGTCGTTCCAGTTCCCCGAAAGGATGGTGATGGCATCAGCGATGATCGAGGCCGGAACCGTTCCGCTCGTATCGTTGGTCCCCAGATTGACCGGCGTGCCATTGGTGGAGACGTTGTAGTTTCCCTTGATATAGAGCGGATGCAGCGTGGCCACTGTAAGACCTTTCGGAGGAAGCCAGGCGCCATTAATCAATCGGATACCGGGTTCTGTGCTGCTGGTTTGCGAGCGGTTATCTGCAATATAGATCGCTCGCACGTCCTTCTGCACAAGCACCGGGCGGAGGACATCGTTCGTGTCGCTCCATTGCCGAAGCTTGTCCACGTCAATATCGGTGCAGCGCACGTTCTTGTTTTCGCGAGCGTTGAAAAACGAAACGTTCGTGTTGATGAAAAACTTGCCCTGATTCGTAGGAATGGTTGTCGCGAACCCATTAATTGAGCCGCTGGTTACGGTCACCGCGCTGTCCGTGACGAGGATTACCATGTCCGCCTGATTATAGTAGCGTTGCTGGCCGAGAACCGAACTGGGCGACTCAGTCCAGGGTGGGATTTCGATGATTTGATGCACGGCCGAAGGAGTGTTGGTCGTGCCGACAGGCAAGTTTAACGACATGAAACCGGTGGTCGGAGGCTTGTCCGCGTAAGTGATTGTCCCGATGGCGCCGCTGCTGCTGGGATCGCCGGGCTTGCGGGTGAGGAACACCTGGCCGACTGCGGTCACTTCGTCCTCGAACAGCAACGAAGTGGAAGGATGGAGATAGATGTTGGCGTTGCAGTGCACGGGCCCGGTGATCGTCATGGCCGGCGACGGATTGATCTCCAAATCGACGTTGTAAAAGACGGCGTACTGAAAGACCGTCACGACCGAGAGCTCGAGGTTCTGACGATTGCGCGCCACGATCGGAAACGGACTGTTTAATTCGCGCGCCTTGCAGAAGATGCGCATGTCATAGGCTGAACCGCGCAACCCCCGATAACGCGATGACAAAATGCTCGAATCGTTGATGGGCAGCCAGTCGACCGAAATCTGGTTGACCACTCCATTCTCGTCCATGAATTGATACTCTGACCAATAGCTGTTTTCCTCCGGAGTGGGAACGCTCGTGCGGTAACTGTCGAGATTGGCAGTGACCAGGGCCACGCCAAAATTCTGATAATCATTGCCGACTCGCGCGGCGACCTTCTCGGTAGCGGCTTCGGCCGCAGCCAGGGTGCGATAATACTGGTTGTTGCGTGCGGCGAAGTTGGTGTTCGAATGCGACCAGGAGAGGATGCCGAAAACAATCAAAAGCGAGGCGCTGCCAAGCACCAGTACAAGCAACAGCGCAGAGCCGCGGCGCGATCTCAAATTTCGAAAACCGTTGATGATCATAATCAATCTTGCTTGGCCGCTAAATCTCAATATTGATACCCTACGGACACCCGTTTATTGATCTTGGCGCTAAGTTGGAAATAGTCGTTATATGAGTCGACTCGGTTGGTCGTCTTGCCGCGAAAAACCGGCCGGCTGAACTGCAGCGTCAATCCCACCAATTCGGCGGGGCGTTCGTTCGTCGTGACATTTCCCCAGGGATCCTCAGCCTTGAAAACTACAGCGTTGGTCAAGGAGGACGCCACCAGAATTGCCTCTGTGGCGTCATTCGTCATTCGCTTAAGGCAATTATCGCTGTCGAGAAAGTAGCGAGTGTAAGAGTTGGTGTCGGTGGTTTTGTAGATCTGAATCGCGTTGCCTTGTCGTCGCTCGTTAACTCCCGTGGCTTTGAAGGCGGTCAGGTTGCCAGTGCCAATTTTGAAGCTGCTCGCGGTCCGGATATCGTGCGTGATCTGTTCAACTGCGGTTCGACCTTCCTCACTCGTGCTCAGCTTGACGCTGGCAAGGGTCTGCATGCGTGCGCCGAAGAGGTAGGCGCCCAGCATCACTCCCATGACAATGGCCCCAATAGCAACGGTGACCAGGTACTCGGGCAGGGTAAATGCGAGTTCGGCCTTTGCTCGCGAACTGCCTGCCTCTGCAAAAGTTAGTCCTTCAGCGTTCATCAGTTGTTGTTGCCTCCTTTGCCGCGTTTGTTTGGCTTGGACGTCGTTCCGGAGGCAGGAGGGGGAGGGGGAGTTACTGCCGGCGGCGGGCTGGGCGCGGCATTTTGCTGACCGCTCTCGCTTGCGCGATAAGAAACGATGCTGTTCGTGAACAGACCGCGGCCGAAAAAGCGATAAACGCAATCCACTCGGATCATCTTAAGCATTGGATTGGTGGAAATCGTGCTGATGGTCGTGTAATTGGTTGCGTAAATCATGTTCGTACCGACTCGGGGAACATCGAGTATAAAACCGGCTGGAGGGAAGTTGCTGGTTTGCACCTCATCGACATTTGGGAAAATGACGGCGTCCCATCTAGCCGCGCGTACTTGCTCATAGCCCTGCACTGCCAGAGTGTTGGCGGCGAGAGAATAGACGGAAGCCTCCGCCATCCGCACCGACGAAAGAAAACCGCTGACCATGGCGCCAATGGCAATGCCCGCGATCAGCAGCGCCACCAACGTTTCCATCAAACTGAATGCCTGCCGCCTATCTTGCCTCGGCCTGATTGTCATAGTTTTTTCCGGGCTATAGCCCGCAATCCGGATTGAACATCAATTAGCAATTCTGACGCCAAGATTGCGGCAAAAAGACCTATTCTTGGACAGTCAGGGGACACCCGTTCAATGCGTTGCCGCTCAGTGAAGTAGACCGCTGTTGAAGCGTGCTTATCTGTCGGCTCTGTGTCGTGAAAACGGCGGCCCCTCTCGAATCATTCCAGAAACTTGACACGAGTGTACCGAATCTGGGTAGACACGGCCAAATTCAGTAACGAAGTGGGCAGGAACCAGCTGCTCCGGTGTAACGAAGTCTGAGGCCAAAATCTGGAGGAGTTCCTGGTAGATAATTTAGCCTCGTGAGCCACCGACTTCACCACAATCCTCCGGCGCGGGGACCCCTTACGACACCGATGGAAAGAACCTGCCATCGGTCAGGCACCTTACTCTCGAGGCGCTTGGGATCAAGTGTTTTGGGGCTGGAACTTGCGGTTGAAACTCTGGAACGAACACCAAGCCAGGAGGAGGCGTTGCTTTCTGGTTATTGCGCACTGCTCCACGACAGCATAGGACGTTCGAAGAAGTGAGTCGCCGAACGAACCTGGATCGGCGCACCGTAAAGAAGTATGTCCGTATGCGAAAACCGGGCAGCCTTTGCGT
>Ga0137394_10003759_pt1 | contig 11454 bp, 11 predicted proteins | sample czobulk116metaG_FD_108278 | JGI IMG/M metagenome (GOLD analysis project Ga0137394, IMG submission 108278) | Vadose zone soil microbial communities from Angelo Coast Range Reserve, California, USA - czobulk1.16 metaG | ecosystem: Environmental > Terrestrial > Soil > Vadose zone | place: USA... | reverse complement strand
AGGTCGACGCGGCATCCCGCGAGATCCGGCAAATCCCCGCACGCTCCGTGGACGAAGCCCGGCTGCGTCGCGCCGTACAGCTCGCGGAGGAGTCGTACAACACCGTGCAGGGCCGCTACCTGGAAGCCAAATTGGCGGCCGAGGCCTCGAGCGTGCCGGACGTGAAGGTTTTCGATCCGGCGATCGTGCCTCAGCGTCCCGTCAAGAACACCGCGCCGCGGCTCCTCCTCATGGGACTCGTCGCCGGCCTGGGTCTGGGCGTCGTGGGTGCCGTCGCCCTCGACCGACTCGACCCCCGCGTGCGCTATCCGGAACAGGTGTCTCGTGACCTTGGGCTCCCGATCCTCGGGGCGGTACCCCACCTCCGTCGAGATCAGGAGCCCGCGGAGGTCGTCGAGGCGTTGCGCGGCGTGTGCCTCAATCTCGTGCACGCATACGGCGCCGCCGGTCCGCTGCTCGTGACCATCACGAGCCCCGGACCAGGCGATGGGAAGTCGTTCCTCGCCGCGAACCTCGCCCTCACATTCGCAGACGGCGGGCACCGCACGTTGTTGATCGACGGGGACATTCGTCGTGGCGTGCTCCACCGCCGTTTCAAAGCCGCGCGGCAGCCGGGCTTGACCGACTATCTCCGTGAAGAGGCGACCCGCGACCAAGTGGTGCAGTCGACCGGGTACCCGTCGCTCTCGTTCATCGGCTGCGGAACGCGTTCACATCGGGCGCCGGAGCTGCTTGGCTCCCCGCCCATGAGCTCACTCATCTCGGCGGTGCGGTTGGATCACGACGTGATTCTGATCGACAGCCCACCGCTCGGCGCGGGCGTCGATCCCTTCATCCTGGGAACGGCGACGGGCAACGTCTTGCTGGTGTTGCGCACGGGGTACAGTCATCGCGAGATGACGGAGGCGAAGCTCGAGGTGCTGGATCGGTTGCCGTTGCGGACGCTTGGGGCCGTGCTGAATGACGTACCGCGTGGCGGCGGTGCGGGTTACTACGCCTACTACTCCTACCATCTCCCCGGCTACGAGGCGGTGGACGAGGAGGACGCGGCCGCCCGCCCTCGGCTCGTCTAGCCCAGCGCCGGGCCGGTGCTCGGCGGCGGCGTCCCTTCGTCATAGCGGCGAATCCAGCTCGCCCCGGCCACCGGGGTGCCCCGCCGCAGCGCGGCGCTCGCGCGGACCAGCAGGTCGACCGGTTGAATCGGTGCGTAACCAATGTTGGTCACCGCCTCGTACCCCACCCGGACCTGCCGCAGGGGGAGGCGTTGCTCCGAAGACGTCGCACTCTCGCGGATCGCGCGCACCAAGCGCTCGGCCAGGCGCACGGCCCCTTGAGGGTCGGTGGCCGGTGCGATCACGGCAAACTCGGTCGGACCCAAGCGTCCAACGACGTCCGATAGACGCCCAGCGCTCTTGAGCGCCTGGACCGATCGGAGGATCGTCGCGGCCGCGGCGTCGCCCATGGCGACCGCATCCGTCTCCAGGTCGAGGGCGAGCACGACGCACGCCAGCGAGCCGTGCTCTCGAAATGCCTGGGAGCCAAGCTCCTGCACCCGGCGCGCCATCCCCTGACGGTTGTACAGCCCGGTGGACGAGTCGAGGAGACCCTCGGCCCGCGCGCGGTCGGCGTCGAGCTTGGCTCGCATCAGAGCGCGCAGCTTCAGGACGAGCTCTGTGCTGTCAGTCCCCCGGCCGAAACACTCCCAGGCGCCGGCGCGCAGCGCTTCGACGCGCTGCTCGCGCGTCGGCATATGCGGGGTGGTCACGACCAGCGGCGTGCTCTTGGAGATGCGTGGCTCCTCCCGGAGCATGCGGCACAGCTCGAGTCCGCTCATGTCGGGGAGCACCGCTTCCATCAGAATGACGTCGGGGTTCGTGGTCCGGGCGCGCGTGAGCGCGTGCTGTCCCGTCGGCGTCCGCAACACGGCGAAGCCATTCGAGCTTAGCGCGTCCTCGATCCAGCCTGCACTGCCGTCTTCTTCTCCGGCCACGAGCGCCAGCGGTAAGCCGGCGGTTGGCCCCGATTCAGTCATGGCGTGTCCTCCGTCACGGATTCGTCGCAGGAATGGGGCCAAACCGTTTCACGCCGAGTCCCAGGGCTGCGTTGCCGCGGCGACGCAACGCAATCGTGGGCGCCGCGCGACCGTGTTGGACGCGCATCAGTGCGAGAACTCCTTGCGATTGGAGTGCTTAGGGCATCGACGCGCGGTACGCGGGGACGCGGGGCCCCAAACTTGAAGTACGGGGGGGGCATGTGCGGCATCGTTGGCTACGTGGGCCCGCGCGAAGCGGTGCCCATTCTGCTCGAAGGACTCGCTCGTCTCGAGTACCGCGGCTACGACTCCGCCGGAGTCGCGCTGCAAAACGGGGCGGGGCTCCAGACCCGAAAGCTGGCAGGGCGCGTGCAGGGGCTCGCCGATCTCCTGTCGCGCGACCCCGTGCACGGCACGTGCGGGATCGCGCACACCCGGTGGGCGACGCACGGCGGCCCCACCGATGGCAATGCGCACCCGCACACAGACTGCAACGGCGAGTTCGCGCTGGTGCACAACGGGATCGTCGAGAATGCGGATGTCCTGCGGAGGCGGCTCGAGCCCGCCGGCCACCGCTTCACCACCGAGACCGACACCGAGGTCATCGCCCATCTGATCGAGGACGCCGCGGGCGACACGCTCGAGGAGCGCGTCATTGCGGCGCTGGCTCCCGTCGAAGGCACGTACGGACTCGCCGTGACGTGGGCCGCCGAGCCCGGCAAGATCGTCGTGGCGCGGCGCGGGTCACCGGTGTTGTTGGGCGTGGGTGATGGCGAGCACTTCGTGGCCTCGGACGCGAGCGCGGTCCTCGGTCATACGCGGTCGGTCGTGTATCTGCAGGACGGCGACATCGCGGTGCTGACCGCCGACGGCTACCGCGTCCTCGATCGCGATGCCGTCGAGCAGGAACGCGCCGTGGACGCCATTGAATGGGACCTCGAAGCGCTCGCGCTCGGCCCCTATCCGCACTTCATGCTGAAGGAGATCTGCGAGCAGACGGCGACGGTGCGCAACACCTTGCGCGGGCGCCTCCTGCCCGGCGAAGGGTTCGCGCGCCTCAACGGCCTCAATCTCTCGCCCGGCCAGTGCATGCGGATCCGCCGCATCCTGATCGTCGCGTGCGGGACGTCATGGCACTCGGGGCTCGTCGGCCGCCACGCGCTCGAAGAGCTGGCGGGGATTCCGGTCGACGTCGAGTACGCATCGGAGTACCGCTATCGCCGGCAGCTGCAGATTCCTGGCACGCTCACCATCGCCGTCTCGCAGTCTGGCGAGACCGCGGACACCCAGGAGGCGCTGCGCGCCGCGCGCGCCACCGGCTCGGCGGTCGTGGGCGTGGTGAACGTCGTCGGCAGCACGATCGCGCGCGAAGCCGACGGTGGGATTTACCTGCATGCCGGACCCGAGATTGGCGTGGCTTCGACGAAGGCGTTCACGTCGCAGGTCGTCGCGTTGCTGGTGCTCGCCCTCTATCTGGCACGCCAGCGCGGGGTGATGGCCGTCGACGAAGGACGGCGTCTCGTCGCCGAGTTCGAGCGCCTGCCGGAGCTGGTATCGCGGGCCCTCGAGCTCGAGCCACAGGTGAAAGAAGTCGCGGCGGCGTACGCCGGCGCGGGCAACGCGCTGTACCTGGGCCGCGGTGTCAACTATCCCGTCGCCCTCGAGGGGGCCCTCAAGCTCAAAGAGATTTCCTACATCCATGCCGAGGGGTATCCCGCGGCCGAGATGAAGCACGGACCGATCGCGCTGATCGACGAGAACATGCCGGTCGTCTGCATCGCGCCCCACGACCACGTCTACCCCAAGATCGTCTCGAACATGCAGGAAGTGCGCGCGCGCGGTGGGCGCATCATCGCCATCACGAGCGAAGGGAACGGCGATCTCGGTGATCTCGTCGAGCACGAGCTGCGCGTCCCCGCGTGCGATCCGTTGTTGTCGCCGGTGCTCACCGTCATTCCGTTGCAACTCCTGGCCTATCACATCGCCGTGCAGCGGGGGTGCGACGTCGATCGCCCTCGCAACCTGGCGAAGAGCGTCACCGTGGAGTGATGTCCATGACCCGATTGATCCGAAGCCTCGTCGTCGCCGCGCTGCTGAGTGTCCCGAGCGTGGCCCTCGCCCAGAGCGCCCCCCCCCGCTCGCCCGAGCCGTTTCGGGTCGGCGACCGCATCCTGCTCTTCGTGGAGGGCGACTCAACTCTGTCCGACACGTTCACGGTCGTCGCGGGGCCGGCCATCGAGCTGCCGGTGATCGGCGCGGTTTCGCTCGCGGGTGTGCCGCGGAATGGCGTCGAGGCGCACCTGGTGCGCGAGCTGGGGCGCTACCTCAAGAACCCCGTCGTGCACGCTCGTCCCTTGATCCGCCTGTCGATCCTCGGCGAGGTCGCGCGGCCGGGGTTCTACGCGGTGCCCACCGACATTGTCCTCGCCGACGCGCTGATGGTGGCGGGCGGCCCGACTCAGTCGGCGCGGGCCGACAAGCTGCGCGTCTATCGCGGAGGCGGCGTGGTCTGGGGCGGCCTCAAGCTGCAGGCGGAGATCGCCCGGGGCGCAACGCTCGAGGAATTGGGCCTGCGGGCCGGCGATCGCGTCGAAGTGCCCAAGGGCCGCGACACGGAGTCGACGGTTCGGATCATCGGCGCGCTGGTGACGATTCCGATCGCGGTGTGCGTGATCACCAAGGGGTGCTGATGCGTGTCCTCTCGGTTGTGAGCGGCCCTTCGGGCCTGGTGCAGGTCGCGCCGGTGGCGCGCGCGCTCGCGGCGACGGGTGGCGCCGAGCATGCCATCATCCACACCGGCCGCCACGACGATCCTCGCCTGGCTGAGGCGTGCGCGGGTCTGGAGCTCGCGGCGGTTCGCTACCACCTCGAGGTGGGCGACGCCTCTCTCGGCGTGCAGGCGGGCCTGATGCTGCAGCGTCTCGATCCCGCCCTCACCGAGCTGCAGCCGGACGTCGTCCTCGCGTACGGCGACGACGATGCGGCGATTGTCGCCGCGCTGGCAACGGGTGCGATGGGTATTCGCTTAGGGCACGTCGAAGCGGGGTTGCGGCGCGGCGCTACCGCCGGCGGCGACGCCATGGCCACGCTCGTCGCCGGCCGGCTCGCCGACGTGCTGTTCGCACCGTCGCGGGATGCCATCGCCGCCCTCAAGGTGGAGGGCGTCGCAGAGGAGCGCATCCAGTTTGTCGGCAGCGTGCGCGTCGACGCGCTGCGTTGGGTCCTGGATCGAAGCACCGCGCGGGCGCCGACCGGGTGCATCGTCGCGCGGTTGCAGAGCAACGGCGCGGAGGTCGCCGCGGCGCTGGCCGAGCTGGGTCGCCTGGTCCCCGTCATCACCGCGCCCGACGCCTACCGCGAGCGCGTCGCTCTCATGGCGGGGGCGGCGCTCGTCATCACCGACACGGACGATCTGCAAGAAGAGACGAGCTACCTCGGCGTCCCCTGCATCACGCTGCGCGCCGACACGGACCATCCGGCCACCTGTCAGCACGGCACGAACCGTCTCGTCGCGCCGGGGCGCGACACCCTGCTGGCAGCGGCGGAGCGGGCGCTTTCACGCCGACCCCCCGCGCGCCCCCTCATCGAGCGGTGGGACGGACGGGCGGCGGAGCGCATCGCGCGCGTGTTGTGCGAGGGTGTCGACTTCAGGGCGGAGGAACAGCCGCGCGGGCGACGCGCGGAAGCAATGCAGCAAATGGCGTGACGTCTCACTCACTCTCTAGTGGAGGACGTATGCGACTGCGTGCGCAGTTGCGCGCCGTAGCGGCGGTCACCGCGGCCGTCGGGTTGGGCGGTGCCTGCCGGGACCCAATCAGTCATGCGACGCCCGAGGCGATTTCCCCCGGACTCGCGTCTCTGATCGGCGCGACCACCGATCCGGTCTTCGTGGTGGTGCAGTTCGACGAGGCGGCGACGACGGCGGACGTCCTCGCGGGCAGCATCAAGGCGCTGGGCGCGGGCGCGCGGGCGCTGCGGCAGCTGCCCTTCGTCGGCGCGCTGGCGACTCCCACACAATTGAACGCCATCGCGGCCCTCCCGGGCGTGGTGCGCGTCTCGGAGAACCGGCAGCTGAGCTGGTTAGGGACGGCGTCGCGCGTGTCGGTGCTGGCACTCCTCGACCAGAGCGTCCCGACGATCAAAGCCGACCAGGCGCGCACCCGGTTTGGCGTGAGCGGCCGGGGCATCGGCGTGGCGATCCTGGACAGCGGAATCGACGGGCTGTATCAGCACGACGTGCAGTATCCGAGCCGTGCCGTCCAGAACCTCAAGATCATCGCCAACGGTCGGGACCTCGTGTGTTTCGAGAATCTCCCATGCCCGGGCTCGATCTACCTCGAGAACCTCGCGAACAGCGAGACGTCGGTGGGACACGGCACGCACGTGTCGGGGATCGCCGGCGGGAACGGCGTGATGTCGAACGGCCTGTACACCGGCGTGGCCCCGGGCTCGAATCTGATCGGCGTCGGGACGGGTGATGTGCTGTTCATCTTCTGGGCGCTGGCGGGCTTCGACTACATCCTGCAGAACCAGGACCGCTACAACATCAAGGTCGTGAACAATTCCTGGGGTACGACCGGCCCCTTCGATCCGCAGGATCCCATCAACATCGCCACCAAGCGCGTGCACGATCACGGCATCACGGTGGTGTTCGCCGCCGGGAACGACGGCCCCGATCAGAACACGCTCAACCCGTACAGCGTGGCGCCATGGGTCATCGGCGTGGCAGCGAGTTGCTCGATTAGCGACTCCCTGGCGCGGGCAACACACTGTCAGCCCGGCGGAATGCTCGCCGATTTCTCGTCGCGCGGGATCCCCGGCGATCCGGTGTACCACCCCACCGTGACGGCTCCCGGGGTCCACATCGTCTCGACGCGCGCGTCCACGGGCACCGTCTTGAACACGAGTGACGCGCCGCACGACTTCGATCTCACCTCGTCGTGCGATCTGCGCACGGAGTTCGCGCCATTCTACACGTGCGCCAGCGGCACGAGCATGGCAACGCCGCACGTGACCGGCGTGGTTGCCCTGATGCAGGAGCGCGCCGGCGGCGGACTCACGCCCGATCGCGTGCGCAGCCTGCTGATCCAGACCGCCGACCCAATGGCCGGCTACGCCCAGTTCGAAGTGGGCGCGGGTCTCGTCAACGCGCTCGAGGCGGTGCGGCGCTCGCGCTGACCCGCGGCCGTCGGGAGGTGGGAACGACGCCCGGGCGTTGCGCCCGGGCGTCTCTCATTTGCTGCGAATGCGCGCCGCCGCAGGGATGCCACGATTTCCAATGCGTTGTCAGGCCGAGAGATACGCGGCGACGCAATTGGCACCACGTTTGCTTTTCGGCCCCTCCGCAGGCCACACCAACATTCGCGGAGGCGAACGCTATGGTCAGAGTGAGAAGCCTCGCGCTGCTTGCGGCTCCCATCGGAGTCGCCCTGGTCGCATGGAGTTGCGACCCGCAGCGGAGCGCGGTGGCGCCGACGATCGGCACGCCGCTCGCGCATTTCCACGTCTTCGAGTGTACGCCGCTCAAGATCACGGGCGGCGGTCGAATCGATTATCCCCCTGGCACCGCCGACAAGAATCCCCCCGCCAGTCACGAGTATGAGACCTTCGGCGCCCACGTCATGGACAACAATGGCGACTGCTCGCCGGAGAAGGGTCAGCTGGAGTGGGTCGACCATCGGCCCGAGTGGAACATCAACGGGTCGCCACTCAATCTCCATTCCACGGCCATCACCTTCGCCGAAGAGGCGACGGACACCGATTGCAGCGACGGCGCCGCGCATTGGGGCGGGACCTTGCTCGTCAAGAATACGGGCGAGGAAGCGGAGTTCGAGGTCTTCGACTGCGACAACGGAGAGCCCGGGGTCGGCCACGATGGCTTCGCCATCCGCGTGCCGGCGATCGGCTACGAAGTGATGTGCCCCGATCCCGACCTGCCGCCAGCAGAACCGGCGTGCACGCTGACGGGCGGCAACCGGCAATTCCACCCCACGCACCGGTAAGGAGGACGCAATGAGAATCGACATATTCCGGAGCACGGTGCGCGTCTTGTCGCTCGTGCTTCCGATGACATGGCTGGCGAGCTCGGCGCAGAGCCAGATGCGGGCCGCGGCGAGGGCGGAGGCGTACGGCCTCTCCGTGAGTACGCCGGCGGTGACGCAGAAGTCGCCCTACGCGGTCCTGCCGGTGGGCGAGGCGATGGCTACTGATCAAGGCCAAAGCGTTTCAGTCGCTGGCCTGGCGACGGCGCAAGACCTCTTTGCGATCGTGACGGGCGACGCCGATGCCGTTGACGGCTCGACTGCCGTGAGTACGGCGACCCTGGGTGTCGTGAACCTGCTCAACGGACTCATCACGGCCGACGGTGTCGTGGCCGTGGCGAGCAGCACCATCAGCGACAACGCGGTGAACAGCAACACCGAGGGGTCGAGTCTCGGGAACCTCGTGGTGGGAGGAACCGAGGTGTCGGATCCCGCGCCCAACACCCGGATGACCCTCCCGGGCGTCGGGTACGTCCTGCTCAACGAGGTCCGGACGACGGGCGATGGCGTGACGAGCAGCGGCGTGACCGTGAACATGATCCACGTCGTCTTGCAGCAACCGATTCTGGGCCTGCTGGGCCAGGTCATCGGCTACAAGACCGTCGGCAACATCATCGTGGGATCGGCGACGAGCAGCGTCACGCGGTAGTCGTCACCTGCGGCAACGAGCCCGGCCTTCATGCGCCGGGCTTTTTGCGTGCACCAATTCAGTGCAGCGTGAACACTCTGGCGCCCCAGTCTGGGGCGAACAGTCAACTGTTAGTCGATCGATACACATATAAAATGTTGTTAATCAACATCATACGACAATGCACCACGATTGGGCGCTGGCACTAGCCTTGCCGTTGCGCGAGCACAACATTTGTACCCAATTCCCACAACTGGCGAGGAACCGCCTCCATGGTCAAGAAAGACGCGCCACCGCCCCCACAGGACGGGTCGGCGAGCCCCGAGTCGACGCAGGCGCTGCTGCGGGAGCTGGTTGCGCACTTGCGACAGAACCGCACGCAGCTGCGCGAAGAGTGGGCTCGGCGCATCACGCGCGCTCAGCTGCTCACCGCGATGACCGAGGAGGAAATCTTCGCCGAAGCAACCTCGGTGTACGACAACTACGTCGAGGCCCTGGAGACGGGGACCTTCGAGGCCCTGCAGGCGTACGCGCGCAACCTGTCGGAGCGCATCATCCCGCGAGGCGTCGAAACGCACGAAGTCGTCGGCATCGTGCTCCTGCTGCGTGACGTGCTCGCCCGCTCGCTGTTCGCCAAGTACCACGAAGACTTCAACAAACTCAATCGCATTCTCGACGCCTATGAACCTGCCGCGAACCGGATCGCGAACACGGTGGCGGTCGGCTTCGTGCAGGAGCGCGAGCGCATCATCCGGCAGCAACAGGAAGCGATCCGGGAGTTGTCGACGCCCGTGCTCCAGGTGCGCGAGCGGCTCCTGATTCTGCCGATCATCGGTGTGATCGATCCGCAACGGAACCGGCAGCTGACCGAACAGCTGCTCCGTGCCATCCGCACCAACCGCGCGAAAGTCGTCGTGATCGACATCACCGGTGTGGCCGCGATGGACTCGAACGTCGCGAACCAGCTGGTGCAGACGGTCGAAGCGTCGCGCCTGCTGGGCGCGACCGTGATCGTGACGGGCCTGTCGCCCGAAATCGCGCAGACGCTGGTCACGATCGGCGTCGACCTGAGCGAAATGGCGACGGTCGGCGACCTGCAGGGCGGTATCGAAGAGGCGGAGCGCCTGCTGGGCTACAAGGTGATTCCTTACGCCGAGGCCACGCAGCAGGCCTAAGGGAGGCAGGTCGTGGAAGTCCCAATTCTGAAGCAGGGCCATTACCTCATCGCCTCGATTCAGTCGGCGCTGTCCGACGCCGACCTGTCGCAGCTCCGCGAAGCGCTCATCGCGCGCGTGGGAAAATTCCGCGCCCGTGGGGTGATCGTGGACGTGACGGCGCTCGACGTGATGGACTCGTTTGCCGTGCGCACCCTGCGTGACATCGCTCACATGGCGCGGTTACGCGGCGCGGAGACGGTGATCGTCGGGATCCAGCCCGAGGTCGCGTTCGCGATGGTGCAGCTCGGCCTCACCCTCAAGGGCATCGCGACCGCGCTCGACCTCGAAGAAGGCCTCGCCTTCCTCGACCGGCAGGGCCATGGCCGTCTCGAAAACCGTCAGGGGCATGGGCGCATCGACCGTGGGTGACGATCTCCGCTGTCTCATCGCCGCGGACGTGGACATTGTCCAGGCCCGGCAGACGGGTCGCGAGTTGGCCGCCGAGATCGGGTTCTCCGCCGGCGACCAGACGGTGATCGCCGCGGCGATCTCCGAGATCGCGCGCAACATCCTGATGTACGCGAAGCGTGGCGAGGTGCGGTTCACGAAGATCATCGACGGCACCCGCCAGGGTCTCATTGTCGTCGCGCAGGATGACGGCCCCGGGATCCGCGACGTGTCCCGCGCGATGCAGGACGGCTACTCCACGTCCGGGGGTCTGGGTCTCGGTCTTCCCGGCGCGCGCCGCCTGATGGATGAGTTCGAAGTCGCCTCGTCGCCGGGGCACGGCACGCGCATCACGATGTCCAAGTGGAAGCGGTCCAGTGCCTAGCCCCGTGCGCAACGCGCAGACCCTCATCCACTGGGGCGTCGCCACGCTGGCGCTGCAGGGCGAGTCCGAATCCGGCGATCTGCACATGGTTAAGGCGGTGGAAGACGGCGTGCTCATCGCGGTCGTCGACGGCCTCGGCCACGGCGAAGAGGCCGCGGCGGCCGCCCGGATCGCCGTCGGGGCGCTCGAGCGATATGCCGAGGAACCGCCGCTCTCACTGCTGCAACGCTGCCATGTGGCGCTCAAAGGGAGCCGCGGCGTTGTGATGAGTGTCGCCCGCATCGACGTCCCCCGCGGCACGATGACCTGGCTGGGCGTCGGCAACGTCGAGGGCGTGCTGCACCACGCCAATTGGTCCGAGCGCTCGGGACGCGCGTCCCTCATCACCCGCGGCGGCATTGTCGGGGGCGAGATCCCCGCGATTCAGGCGGCCGTGATTCCGGTGGGCGCCGGCGACACCCTCGTCTTCGCGACCGACGGGATCTCCGGCGACTTCCTGGCTGATGTGTCGTCGCGTGAGGAGCCGCAGCGCCTTGCCGATCAGATCCTCGCCCGCCACGGCAAGGGTACGGATGATGCACTGGTCCTCGTCGCCCGATACCTCGGAGCGCAGTGAGCCGCACCGTGACGCGCTCCGCTCAGTCGACAACCAACGGACTCGTTCCACCCACCCGCGCCGCCACGGGCGGGGTGCGCGTGCTGGCGGTCGGGGGCGAGTCAGGACCGGGGCCGCTGCAGAGCCTGCGCCAATGGGCTCCGGATCT
>Ga0137394_10003756_pt1 | contig 11460 bp, 14 predicted proteins | sample czobulk116metaG_FD_108278 | JGI IMG/M metagenome (GOLD analysis project Ga0137394, IMG submission 108278) | Vadose zone soil microbial communities from Angelo Coast Range Reserve, California, USA - czobulk1.16 metaG | ecosystem: Environmental > Terrestrial > Soil > Vadose zone | place: USA... | reverse complement strand
TTCAGCCCAGAAAATAACTTAATGGGAAATTTAATGGGAAAATTTAATGGAACTTTGAAAGACCCTAGTTATAGGGCACTTCGGATATTGATGCCATCACGTATCATACACCATACATAAACAAAGCCCCCCCTCCCGAAATGAAGAGGTTCTATGAGGCACGGGAGTCCGGCCACGTGGGTTTAGCCGGGTTAGCCCTTGTGTTTCAGACTTGCGAGGTTTTACCGCACTCTCAATACAATTCGCGTCCCCCGACAGTCCGAGTTTCCCGGCGCCAGCGACCTCCCGACCTTCACCAAAGACGTCGTGGAAGCCTCTTGGCTTATGCATCACCTTACGAGGATGTCTTACGGCTCCCGGCACCATCGACACGACTTCTAAAGTTCTACTACTGTAGTACGAATTTACACCAGGGCACACGCAGTCTTGCATGCAGCGAGCCACCATAACCTGTCCCTCAGGACACTTCCAGTGTCCTCACAACCGACGATGATCAACGACTTCCTCTGAGCGGGTCGGCGACTCTGCCACCGCCCAAGAATCATTGGGTGCGCTGATATCAGGCAAGCGGAGTTCAAAAAGTACGTAATCAAAGTCACAGCAAACTTTATCGAAGTCCTTGCCGGTGCCTTCTGGACCAATCTTCTGGTGCGAAAGGTGTCGTTGAGGCGAGTGGTGAGTAAATGATCAGCTCTTCCGAGTCAGAACACGGCGCAGACTCGGATGTCAAAGCGGCATGATGCATGATTAATGATATGATTCACATCGGGCTTAGGAGATTATATGCACGGAAAACGGAGGGAACAAAGGGGGTGTGTCAAAAGGTGTTTAGACTCGGAACAAAAACGGAACAAATTTTGAGAGATCTGAAATGAAAGGAGAGCATCTCCATGAGCGCTCTACTTTGTCTTGTTCCGGTTCAGTTCCACGCTCACCCTCACAGTACGAGAGGATGAGTATTCCACCACGAGGACGTCTCGAGAGACTCCTCGACGCGGTGAGGTTGAGCGATAGCTTATTTTCTTTCGCGAGACAGAGGGTCACTACACCAAATGCTTTTCAAGCATCTCAGAGTCGAGAAGGTCATCCAAAAGCGTATGACCCAGTCTTTTCCTTGAAACATCGCTACCGGGGATTTCCGCCTCGATATTGAATTAATACTGTATACCTTAAAAGCTACGTCAACTCTAAACGTAAACCAGCAGGCCCAGCACCAGGTATACAGTATCGGCGGCGGTGGGAAGAGATTAATCGAGTGGATTGTGGATTCGCGTCTGACAGTGACGCTGACCATGCCGGCTGAATCGCGGGGTGTGATTTGGGAAACGACCGGACACATACCAACAACGATGTGCTGTTGTTGGCATATCTCCATTCGTCTTGGGGTCCTCGGGGTTCTAGAAGCCTGTTGGGGTTGCCTAGTAGTCAGACCAGGAAAGGTCAACACCCACAACTCTCAATTGGCTTCGAGGTGCGGACACGTCGTTGGGCCGCTTTGTACATCGTGTGCTTCAATTTCTGATCTCGGTTCGGAAGTTACCGGTCGGACCTCGGCGCTTCATCCGACTCCGATGGACAACCATGGTTTGCAACATCAACCTGAAGTTGTTTATTGGGTCGATTTTCCCAAAAGAAGTGAGTATTCGAAATCAATAATTATGTTCATAACACTAATTACAATTTTGCAAATGAAAGCATGAAACACAACGCGTCACCTGGCACTCGTAGACATAGACCATACGACAACAAACTGACTCGAGCCTTCAACTAAGCGGTCCACAAACTATACTGTAATACGATCATGCCCGACTATGAAACAACCAATGTGGTTCCCGTCAGATGTAAGCCAACTTTGTCTCTGTTGCCACCGGGCCCACTACTGGTGTTCAGCTTTCAACTAGGCGAAAGGGTTGGGGTGAACTGGGAGCAGACTGCGCTCGGAAGATGTTATTTCCGGGGAGCATCGCATTACTACATCTCGCGAGGAGAAAGCCAATCGTCTCTCTTCGGCCTCGCAAACCACGAACTTCTTGGCGCTCTTCCTCGGTAAAATGATGTCGATGCTGATTTATGAGATGACTTCTCATCCTCTCGGGGCGGCTCCACCTGTAATCACAAAACGGGCACTTCGACGGGATTTCATGCTTGTCCGCTGTATGCCGCTTAAGCTCTTGGAGTCGTCGGTATTTTTTGTTGCAATCGTCATAGCTGCAGAGCCAATTCTTGGGACCTCTTCCACCATTCTTAACACCTTGCGCGCTCCGCGTTTCAGGGACCTGCCTGTGATCTGTAAGTCTTACAGCTTCAGCCATTTGATCGTGGTTGTTTTGGCCCCCAAAGGGCGATGTCGGGTGAGTGCCTGCCGTGTACCCGAACTGCTGTCGTTGTGATGGTGATCCGTATGATAACTGACTGTAAGACGCATTGAAAAGCAAGTCAGGGCGACGTTGATGGATATTGTTTCCCCGAGCAAACGGCACGTTGGCACTCTGCCCAAGAATGTGGTCTCCGGTGAGTCGTGCAGAGTTGTGTCTGTCCTTGATTTGCTATTTACATTAATGTCATATCGGCAAGACCGAGTTGGCGCTTCCTCACCATGACAGATCCTGTGCAATTGGCGTGAATTTGATTATCTGTAAATGTCTGAAACCTATCCCAAAGCTCCCCATCGGACCTCTCAGACGCTGTTGTCACCGGAGTGCCAAAATCCGGTGGCTGCACTGGCAATAGCTCCAGTAGGCCAGATGCCAATACTCGACACCATGGCACCAGCTGAAGGGGTGTCGCGCCAAAAACGCCAGAATACGTCGTCTGCGCAGGCTGGTGGGTATACATCAATAACTACAGGTGAAATCGTCCAATCAAAGTCATACCTGGTCGTGCGGCGGAGGAGAACATTTCCACAAGGACAAATCTTGAAATGGCGAGTCCACGGTTTGGGGTACTTCCAATCTTGCCGTTCGGCGGATGCATTCAACCGCGCTGTACGTTAGCAGCCCAGCAGAACTGCGTGGGGAGTTCATCTTCTGGATGCCTCGTCTTCAGTTTGGGCTCTGCCTGTCTGTTGGAATGTCGGGGTGCACCAAAGGAGAGGGTTTCGAAATTCCTTGGAGACTATCTGTGCGTGTGTGTAAGTGCCGAGATGGGAAGAGGGAGATGATCGGGTGAGGAATTTTTCTGTTCACTCTCTTTCTGTCTACCGTTTATTTATCTAGTTACTCTTGTCGTCAGTGGTCATCCGACACGGCCACCAGTGCATGAGTTCTGTCCATAGGCGAATACAGGCGCCCAGGGGCAGACTCCCGGCGGCGCACTTTTTTATTATTGAGTCCATTGACACCGGGCTTCTCTCCACAAATATAACTGCAGTGTGCTTTTTTTACATGCGCTAATCTGGGAATGACCTCGTGGTCTGCGCAATTCTCATGGTTGCCCCTGTCGTCCCCATGATACGCCCTCGTACAAACATCGTTGCTCTGCTTCGGGCGACCGAGCATTTCTCCATGTGGTGTCGGCGTCATGTTGATCCTCCCTCGCGGCCCGTCAAGACTGTCACGGTCGATGGCAGACTAGATCCTATTTTCATTACTATCATTTTATCAAATAGACCTCAAGAAGCACAAGGGACCACGCAATGACTGTGCCGAATAGAACCTAGGAACACATCAAGCGCTTAACATGTTCCAACGTTACCGTACCATTCTGGTGTCAAACACAACCAGTAAAGCAACCTCGTCCCGACGGGTTATTGGCCATTGGTGCCACTGCTCGTAGCTTCAAACCTTATATGTGCGCACCGAGTCCGCGTGTATGGGTCCAAACATGCGCGTAGCATGCTCTCACGCCAGACCATCTGGTCTGCGCCGTTGCTACACTCGTTCCTGTTGGTAGCCCCGGAAGCGCGAAACATATTCAAACTGTCCACCTGTCCACGTACGTTTATTGACCATTTATGGACGTTCCAAGTCCGGCTAAGTATCGTGCATCTTAGGGATTTGGGAGGGGAGTAGATTATGTATTGGCACATGCGGAAACCATCACTGTGGCACCGATGACCAGAAATGTTTAGGTGTGGACATCAAGCGCCTCAAGAGCGGTTGCAACCGATTCGTCATGCGCGCGCTCGGCTCGGCTATGAATGGCATCATGATATCTAACTCATTTTGTTGGCAGCTGGCTTCGGTCCCCATGTGCCAGTGCCTCCTTGGCGCTCACACCTCCGATGGCGCTCACACCCCTGACCGACTGCAACTGAACCCGACGTCCTTGGGCCTCGTAATATTCTTACCGCCCACCACGATCTCCCCGCATACATCTCGCTCACGTTTTAGTAACGTCACTTCGTCTACGCGGAGCTGCGACACACTGGCGACTGGTATCAATAGATCCTTTCTCACGATGTGCATCCCACGAACTGTGTCTTAAATATGGTGGAGTTCTGGGCGTCTCTAGAGCATCGCATCTGCCTCGAATTCTCGAAAACGTCCGGCCGACTGTTTACAGTGGGTTACTGTGATGGATCGTCAATGACTCAATGGCGGTGTATATCACACAACACACTGCAGGTCAATACGTTGCCACTTCTGTCACGCGTTTACCTTCCTACGGTAACTCGGCCTTAAGGTGGCCAAAGAACCGCAGTGTCGGTTGAGCGCTGAAGACCACCGCCCATTAGCGGTGCCTAGTCGAAACCAATCCATACAGTCGCATTGTGCCCCATTCGGGCTCCAGGATGCGGTGCAGCCTGTGCCCTGCTGTTAGGCTGCCGAGGGACTTCCTCACATGACGCAGCTTCACAAGACCCGCGGTTGTAGGGCCCAAAGAATTGCAAACACCATTCGACTCCGACGACACGACACTGTACATTTCGCACTAATTACAATGGCTGTCCCACTTCACCACATGACGTCCATACTGCAGTCCAAGATATCGTACAGGGAGACCTGACCAGATTCGGTCCCGATGGCTGAAGGGCTGCGATTGATGGATACTGAACCGAGCAAGTTACCAATTTTAAAATATGGGTACGTGATTTATGAACCGCCTAAGCTCCGGCACGCAAGGGGTGGAGGTAGACGAGAGAGCGTGAAGAAGATTGATAAACACGAAGTGCAACAGGCTGTGAACCTTATCGCTCCCAATTCCCGTTGCCCACAGTCTGGCCGCGTTCTCACGTCAATCACTGGGGCATTTGAGTAAGTGTCCAAGAAGGAGTCAGTGATGTCTGGATGCAGGAGAGAGGAGTGGGAGGGACCAACTTGTGAGAGAGATAGCGTTTTGGCTTGATGAAGGAGGAGCAGACGACGAAGTGAATAAGAATAGGGGTCGGGGATGGGGAGAACGTGCGCTCTTTCTGCACGCACCCATTGCGAGATGTTGCATCCCAACGTCCGTCGTCGTGGTTCTGGGGTTGCACGGTGCGATCTTCATCAGACTTCATGCAAATATGAGTTTGTGATGAAACCCTGGAATGGAAAGGTCTAGAAAGGACAAAAGGGCATCGAAAGCGAGTGAGAAAATTTGCCGCTGAAGTTTGTGTTTCTCTGCTACCCCGTTTTACGTCCACATGTTATGCTATGCAGCGAGGCAATAATCTTGGATGATGCCTGCGTGAAGGGATAAGCGCAGAACGGATAGCGTTGGGGTGATACGAAGTGCTCGTCCGTTGAACGTATGGCAGTGCAGTCTCTACATGGCATTTCCTTTGTGCATGACTTGTGAGGAAATAGTATGTAAATGTCTCACTGGCACTGGCACGTGTCGCAAGCGCTGCGCGTTTGCCTGAAACGACGCCATGATTTCTCGAAACCATACCAAGGACTTGGCTAGTACGGATGGAGAAAGAGACGGGGAACAAGAAAAAAATGACGTGATATTTGGGTTTGGCGCATCTGCCCGTGTAAGAGGATTGTGGCATTCAAGGTACCATGCGCGGCACCATGATTAGTACATTACAAATGATGTGCCAACTTGATGGTCGCACCCAAGAACAGAGCCTCCCAGTACAGTATAAGGCCCGAGATACAACAAAGCATCGGATATAGTGTCATCACGTACACAAACAACGCAGAGGTTCACAATGGGGACAAGAAGAAGCGAGACCGGTTCTGGCAGGTACGAGGTGGCAAGGGTCCAGAACGCGCGTCCCAGGCATTCCCACGCTCAGGCTCCGAGGTCCGAGCCCTCATCGGACAGTTCTCCGGTCTCCCGGCCAGAAAACCTCACGAGCGCTTGCCTGTAGTAGATAGCAGATGCCATAAGCGCCAAGACAATTCGTAGTTCGCGCGCATTTGCAGACGTTTGACCGAGTGCTCGATTGCTCCCTTCTGACCACCGTGACTGCACGAACGGTCTAGGGTAAGTATCCGCCACCGAATCCCTCACCGCGCCGCGCCGAAATTTGCGGCCCGGCATTGCCGCAGCGGGCGGGGAGCCGGACGCATCGGGACATGACAATAACTGCGTGTTCACCCTACCTAAGGCCTGCTTCAAGCCGCGAGGAAGCCTTCGACCCAGGATGATTTCCCTGGAGGACGCCCCGCCCGCCTGTATCTATCTTAAAAACACTTTTAAAACCCTGTCCTCTCACTTTGAGTCACTTGATATGTAAATTCCCTATCGATTAAACCCCCCTGTCACCTTACACTATTCGAGATAGCAACATTATCTTCAACAATTGTGTACATATGTTCGTTGGCGTATGAGTATGATGACGATATCAGACTAATCAGATGCCCCCCGTGCTTACCCTGCACGCCCGTTACATGCCTATGGTCAGTTCAATTTGTCATTGGTCACTCAATACTCAGTCCGCCTCCAAGGTATTCCCGATGCCTGCCATGTTTGGCGACGGGTGAATAACATCCTGACTCTACACACCTAGAACAGCAGATGCGATCAAGTTCAATAGTTTACCATCTAAAGGAACACCGAAGACAGATGCCGCGGGAAGAATGACCCGGACTACTCTCGATCGCGGGATCTCTCAGCGACAGTCGTCAGTTCTGATGGATCTGATCATTTGTTGTCGGTAGCAGTGGATCGCGATTTACTCGGCACTGCTACAGCGATATTTAACCATGATCGCGAAAGCTACGCCTGATCTGATATTTCCAATGCACGGCCCTCTGACTCCTCTCCTCGTCTATGGGCGGCGGTGACGGTAGAGACTGCAGAGTCGAATGTAGGCCCTGCGGGCGCCATCCCTCGCCCAAGGAACTGCGACGTTGGGCTCAGGACTTGAAGATGGCGAAGCAGCACAGGCAGAAAGTTCTGGATCTGGGGCCTCCTGCACTGGGGCGTGAGGGATGCTGTGTGGGTGTCGGGATTCACAAGGAACAAAGTGAGGACTCCGGGGTAAGTGACGGGGCTGTGTGATCATAGTTTGCCAGTCTCTGATGTCGAGATTAGACCGATGTATTTTTTGGAAAAGAGACCAATAGAGGAAAACGTACATTGTGGAAAAGAAGTGGTGCTTTTTTATCTTGGGGATAGATCCGAGGCGATTTGGGACGTGTTTGGCTAAGATCTAGAATGCTTAACAGGCTTATCCGATGACGATCATGGTGCCTTACCTTCTGTAGTAAATCTTTCGCGTCAGCAGAAAAGTTACGGCTCCTAAATTCAGGCGTGTAGGACACGACCCGTTCGATTAGGCATTCCATCCATCTTCGATCACTCCTTGGAGCGTTCAAGAATACCTCAAATGGCAGCTATTGAAATCTCGCCGTCAGAATCTATAAACGCAGTAGTCACGGTCGGGACTTATGCTCACCTTATGACTCAACATCTCATACAGTACGACTCCGAAAGACCAGAAATCCACTTCCAACCCATAAGGCTGCTCGAGTAATACTTCTGGAGCGCAGTACTCGGGCGTGCCCACGCACGATGCAGGGGATTTGCCTCCTTCCTCGAGCTGCCTAGCTAGGCCAAAGTCCGCTAGAACGAGATGGCCGTCATTGGCAATCATAATATTCTCCGGTTTGAGATCCCGATGGATAATGCCATGTTTGTGAATGGCTTCGATAGCAAGAAGCTAAGAAGATATAAATGAAAGTAAGGTCGTGGTCATTGATGACGCACGAGTTCTGCCGCATACTGCCTTGCGTCCTTGCGAGTGAAACTGCCATGCGTATAAATAAAGCCAAACAAGTCCCCAGCGGGAAAATACTCCTGGTTGAGACAGTGATTTTCAGATCATAGAGTTTGAGGCAGGTTATGAGATACCCACCGTTGCGATGTAGAAGTTTTGGTCATCATGAAAGGAAGCGTAGAACTGTACGATGCGATGTTCGCCCCGAAGAAGAAGCAATGCATTCCGCTCTTCGACACCGTGCTCGACGCCCTGCCCATCGAACTTTGGCATAGACTTGAGAGCGTACAGGAGTCCAGAGCTCTTTTCTCGAACGAGGTGAACCGTCCCCGAGGTTCCATCACCTAGTAATCGGATCAAAGCAAAGTCCTGGAGTTGCATCTGTAGATCGAGGTCTGCGCGAAAAATTATCTTGGGGAGAAAGCTCCTAATGTATGAGGGGTATCGGGTATAGAGCCGTAACAGCGCGGAGTAGCGGAAGGAGGTGGGATTCTGGGGATCGAGCGGTGGGGTAAAAATACGTAGGCGATAAATGAAGTAAGCTGGGCATCGCCACTGTACAGAAAGCCTCGGATCAGGCGATGCCCATGTGACACTTGATATGTTTCAAACCCAAGTCTCCGAGTCGGCGAACAGGGCTTGGGTGTGAGTGACCGGATTACTCATTCCAACGACGTGATCGGATTTGTCAGCAGACCCATACAGTATCCCGTACAGTAAGTTATGCTACTTTCACTAGCAGAATTGCTTTGTACTGGATTCCTGTATTCCGGTACCAAAACACTCAATCAGTACCAGTGGCAACCCAGGTTGATGGCTCACCTGACCACTAGTTGTAGGCTGACTAGCAAATGCAAATGAACTTTGTTCCTTGAACCTCACGAGCACCCGCTAAGGCGGGTTTTCATGAACGCCGATTTTCGGGTCGTACGCGTTTGTTAGATACCTCATTGTTACAGGAGCGTCGCCGTCGCGTTATGTTGTTCGAGGTCGCACTACGGGCCTAGAGTGTGGCGCGGCGGTGATCACTTAAATTGGTGGCGACCGGAATATCAATTGGGGTGGTTCCCTTCCCTCTCACACGAAGAAAAGATAGCTCCGGCTGGACTCATGAGAGCAAGTGAGAAGTGAGGACAATGGGAGTGGGAGGACGGATGCTCGTTAGAAACGGGGACCGAAATGGGCTGCCGAGTCAAACGTTTAGGGCCGGTCCTTCAAGTTTTGCTCTTCTTTTCGAAGATAATGATATGATCCGATCACTCGCCGGTACTCACGACATTGCTGGTCCTTCCGGCATCCATAGACAGAGTTTTCTCCGTATCTCGAGGTAACGGTGAGAGTGATGTTGGCTATGGGCCGATACCAATGCGGCTGAGCCATGGTATCAGAACCGAAAAGTTGCGAGCGACCAACGAGCGACTTGAACTGTCGCAATGATATGCGTCCCGCCTTGACCCAGGGATACAGAGTCTTCCTGTCTCACAAGCAGCCCAGATATACCAAGCCTTGATAGAGATGAAAGTAGGGCGCACGTCCCGCGAGGAGTGGGCCTGTCGGAGTCGGAGACACTCGCAGTCTCCGCGTGAACCTGCCAGTGGGCCCTGACGGAACGGGCTCACAGTGAAAAACAACAAAAACAACCAACTCATATAAGCTCGAGGGTTCCGAGAAGTACATGATCCTGCAAACATACCCTTCAACCAATCATGACCATGACACGCAAATCACAAACCCTTGCAATTACAGATAAATGGGGGCCTTTTACCTCCGTGTCGCTGTCCTCTCTGCTGATGATGGATACCGATAACCTCGAACTATTGGAACGTCGAACGGGCTGCGGTGGGACAGGACTGGGCATAGGGCATGCCGTTTTAGGTAGGGGGTGTCGCAGTACCGCATTTCGTGATGAAGTTGATCGTTCTGCGCCGACCCCGCAAACGATGAAGTTTTTGGGCTTCGTCCTCGCTTAATCGATCTCCGTGCTCTGTTATGAGATGGGCTCTTATTTTCTCTGGGCGGCTCCACGTGGCATAGCAGAAGGGACACTGGCGCCACTGCTCGTGCTTGTCCCGAGTGTGTCGTCTCAGTTCCTGGGGCCGTCGATATTGTTTGCTGCAATTGTCACAGCAATACAGTTCCCAGATATCCTTGTTATCCTCCTTGGAATTTAAGGCGCTTCCCAGCTCCTGATCTTGTTGAGCGTCTTTGGGCACTAGAGTCTCGGAGTCAGATTCGTATACGGTCGGTAAGGCAATACCAAACGAGTACCTAGCATATCCTCCCCCTGCTGGCCTGATGATTCACGAAGGGACACATCGCTATGCCATAGGTTGTGTGTGGCGTTGGACTGATGCAGCTGGACAGTGTTTCCCCAGGCAAATGGCGAACTGTCGGCTTCCTGGTGTGGCGGCTAGCGCTATCGATGTCAGGAAGAATGGGACAATTTTCTGCATCACACGCCCACCTGGTAGGATTCAAGTCCATCCTTATGTATTTGACAATTTGAAAATGACCCAGGCGCACCGAAAACGTACTGATCAAAGGAGCTAGAGGCAGGGCTCGGAGCCGTCGAAAAGAGCACCCCTGGAGGCTGCGAAAATTCGTATAACCCTAGGGTTGGTGATAACTTGAATGCTTTTGCGTCCGGGGAGCACTCTGTTTGAAGAGCTTTCGCATCCGCCGGCGCGAGACCATCATCAAGCCCTTTCTGCTTATTTTCGGGCGGTAATCATTATGTGGCAACCGATAGACTGATGCATCCAAAAACTTCTCACCTGACTACGAAATGGGGGATGGTTGGCCGGCGGGTACCATACAAAGTTCTGAAGACCAATGTCCTTGTCTCCAGGCGTATCCTCTGTTCCTATTGGGGAGAGGCTCTGGATCCCGACGGGTCCTAGAGGCTGACCGCGACCGTGTGTCAAATGGCAACGTTCCATGAAGTAGGCGGTACTCGAGCCCCCGTGTACAATGTCAACGATGGGTGGTTAGTTGTTACCGTGGGGACGTCCGGAAAGTTCGGGCGTCTGTGAAAGGGTGAGTTTTTCAAAGGGCTATCAGGCTCCACTGCATACACCGACCTTATCGCAGGGAAAAAAAACGCTGCCTTTCTGTTGATACCCAGACTAGAGGAGGAAGAAGGGAGATCGAGGTAAGAGAGAGACGGAAAAATGGGTTCGTCTCGTCTCTTACCTCCGCATGATTCCCGTTTACCTGTATTTATAATCATTGAGCCGCAGCGGCCTGCCCGTAGAGCGAAGACCAAATATGCTTGGTATTCCGTTGAGAGACCAGGCTATTGGACGAGAGTAGCTAGTGAGTAGCTACTAGCTACTAGTAGCCCGCCGCCACGCGTCGTGGAAGCA
>Ga0137394_10003754_pt1 | contig 11464 bp, 14 predicted proteins | sample czobulk116metaG_FD_108278 | JGI IMG/M metagenome (GOLD analysis project Ga0137394, IMG submission 108278) | Vadose zone soil microbial communities from Angelo Coast Range Reserve, California, USA - czobulk1.16 metaG | ecosystem: Environmental > Terrestrial > Soil > Vadose zone | place: USA... | reverse complement strand
CGTAGCGTGACGTTTCGACCGAAGTACACATCTCCGGTCACTGTCAAGTGATCCAGCTCAATGATCTTTGGAATTTTCTTGAATCGCTTCTGGAACTGTTGGATCTGGACAAAAAAGGGTCAGACATCACTGATGGAATGCGTTCATCCAGCCGAGATAACACACCTTCTTGAAATGGTCGCCGAGCTTGATCACAGGGATGTTATCGAACATCCGACTCGGGTTGATCACCAACTGGCCGTGCTCCAGCGAATAAATGTCGCTCTTGATCAACAGCAAATCTGAGCACGATTTTACGGGGAGGAACCGGCTACGAGGAACGTTGACGCCGTGTGCACCCTTGAAGTGCTTGACAGCAGCTCCTGCCGCCGTCTCGAGTTGGATGACTGCTTGGCCATCGTCCAGGGATTTTTGGTTAATGATGATCTCTAGATCCAAGGTTTCGGTTTCCATCACCCTCTTAAGAGCGGGCAGGTTGATCCAGATGTTGTTGGTGTTGAAGATCTTGAATTTGCGGACCGACTTGAAATCTTCCAAATGTTCCGACGGCACCTGGGCGACTTCAAGCAGGCGAATTGAGCCTTGATAATCGACAAGGGTACCACCCTGAATGAAAACGTAAAACGTAAATAAAACTGTAAAGGTTCATAGTCCTTAGACGTCACCTTGATGTCAGCCTTGGTCTTATCGGTGACCTCCATGATGAATTCGGCCTGAGTGTCGATCATATGCTGCAAGATGTTCTGATCGACTCTGCACGGATAGTGAAGACGATGCGCACACCAACAAATGTTAGAGATATACGTACACGGCTCCTAAATTGTCCGAGTTGGATACGAAAAGGTACTCTTTGCCGTCGGCGATCAACTGATCGAGGACACCGGAATGAAGCAACGCATTGTACAAGTCACCGTGACCCGGGGGGTACCAGTACTTCTTGTCATCTTCAGCTGCCTTTGGACAAGGGAGTAGTGTCTCCTTGAAGATGCGTGGATACCGCGACTGATTGAAGGTAGTGATTCGGACCTGCTGATTAGCGTATTTTTTGATGATGCGAAGCGTGTCCTCATGCGTGTTGAAAGAGGTCATGAGGATGAGCGGGACATCAACACGCTCGGTGGTGTTGAGGTGCTCGATCTGGCGCACGGTAAGGTCGAGGAAAGTCATGTCGTCTTTGACCTCAAGCGCACTCTTCGCACCAGTCATACCTGTAGAAAGGAACAGCTAATTCAGTCGGAGCGTTTTGACGTGACTGGGTAGAGGCATACCCATAGAGGTACCGAGACCACCATTGACCTTGAGAACGGCCAGCTTGCTGAGAGCGGACGAATCCTTGGGTTTCGGGAGGGTTTTGTAAGGAACGATCTGGTCATCGCCAGGGGATTTGATACAATCCCAGTCCCTGTAAACGAAAGTAAGCGACAGTACATATATTATGATAGTAGGAGGGCAAAACTGACAGTCCTTGAGCCTGGGCACGCTCTGCAAGGTAGCGTGTGAAGAGATAGAAAAAGGACTGCATTTCTGTGTCAAAGGTCTGAATTTGCGATATAAAGATCAATAACTGTGCGGATAGATCGTCGATAATGAACTTGCCTTCCTTTGCTGGGAGTTTTGGACGGTGTTGACGAGTTGGGAGAGCTCATTGCGCATAGCCTTGCCTTGCACCCCGGTAGTAGCAGTCCTGAAGTCGAACTGGGAAGCACCGCGGGTGCGGGCATTGAAGGAGTCGGCGCGGGGGAGAAGGGTAGCCATTTGTTTTGTTGGTGGAGCTGTCTTCGTCCTTTGTGTTTTTTTCGGCGGTTGGAGTGGAGGGAGAGATGGTGGTGGATGGTTTTGAAGCTGATCTAAAGATATTGGGTGATCTGAGAGGAGGATATTGATAAGGTTCGGGGAGGAGGAGGAACGGGGGAGAGCTTGACGAGGTTGGTGATGACGTTTATATATCGAAAGGTGGTCAAAGTCGGCCAGGCGGGTCGTTGGAGAAAGTTGGTCGGGTTGGCCACTGATTTCAATGATATCCTCCTTCTCCTCGTTTATGCGCTCGCACATCGATCGTCGTTTGTTCCGAATCTGAGCCCCTCCATCCCCTCCGCTCAACCGTCGCCCGCCGCTGTCTCGTCCAATGGCTTCATTCGCACTACAACTGTTCCCGAATGACGGCATTTCCCAAGACAAATGTGCATGCATATATCGGCAGTACTAGGCACTGAAGGGGGGTCACCGGGTTCCAGATAGGCCTGGCCTATTTGTAGGTACCAACCTATTCAAGAGAGAGAGAGTAAAATTGTCACACGTATACGGCGTCCGTCAGGGCGCTAGGGCCCTCTGACACGGCAATCGACCATGTGTTACCGAGTTTTCGTCAGTGTCATTCCTTGTACCGATATCATTACTCTTCCTTGACGCGAGGTTTGTCCGCATTGGGGGCCACTTGTCAGGATCAATCATCAACCGTTTGACATTCGTTTCGTACTGTATTTACTTGGCAGTACCAGTGGGGACCATAAAAACGCATCATATCGTGGGGACATCTACCCATCCGGATTGCATTTACTATGAAGCGGGTATGGGGGAAGGAGCTATTTAGACGATGCAACGTGCGCATGATCAATATTAATCTGCTTCTTCAGCGCGATGACCATTTTGCCAGCAGCGTCGGATATTGCCGAAGCGGAGATAGAAAGAACTAGCAAACTTTGTGTGACTGATCATCCAAACCTTGATTTGCTCAAGGCGTCGACAAACAAACTCGTTCTTCAAGACTCCTCGCCATGGGTAAGTATCGTCCTCTCAAGTGAAGATTCTGTTAAAAATCGTATTTTTCTTCGCTTGATTCAGGTAATGTATTATCATTACCGGTGCGCTAACCCTACATATTCACCCGATTTCTCTCGTCTTGCAGGTATCTCTCGCTCTTCACGGCATAAGCGCTCTGCAACTGGTGCCCAACGTGCTCACTACCGCAAAAAGCGAAAATTCGAGCTCGGCCGCCAACCCGCGAATACCAAGCTCGGAGCTAAACGCATACACACGGTTCGTGTACGGGGCGGGAACGCCAAATACCGTGCGCTGCGCCTCGATTCCGGTAACTTTGCTTGGGGCTCAGAGCATGTCACACGCAAGACGCGCATAATCGGTGTCGTGCGTATCTCTGTTCATCAAGACATGTTGGTGGCGATACAGATATTGTTTGTTTGGAAAGGTGTACAATGCTTCTAACAACGAATTGGTGCGAACCAACACTCTCGTCAAGGGTGCCATCATCCAGGTCGATGCGACACCTTTTCGATTGTGGTATGAGTCCCACGTGCGTGTCTTATCTCGATGAAAGGTACAGTCCGGGTTGCTCACACTCGATCCACAGTATGCTCAACCGGTGACAAAGAAGGGCGCAAAAGCGGCAGCTGCAGAAGAGAAGAAGGATGGAGAGGAGAAAAAGTTATCAAACCACGCACAGCGCAACCTCGCTGAGCGGAAGAAGGGCACGCACCGGTTTTTTTTGCTTGTTTGGTCACCGGGGCTGATTTGACGTATTGCCGGTGTTCAGACGCCAAGATCGATACGCTACTTGAAACGCAGTTCGGAGCTGGTCGCCTTTATGCTTCGATCTCGAGCCGGCCGGGACAAGTCGGCCGGTCAGATGGATATATCCTCGAAGGGAAAGAACTCGAGGTGGGTTTTCAAATTTGGATGTTGGGGTGAGCTCATCGGAGAGGCATTGACGATGCTTGACTATCTAGTTCTACTTGAGGAAATTGCGGGCAGGGAAGCAGAAGCACGCGTAGTTGATACACGGGGCGAGTGGACCATTTCAGTCATGGCTGTGACGCCGGTGTTGGTGCCTTGGACAGGAAAAAGATGGTTGCTCACGTTTGGACGCCTCGTGGGATGTGTTGCTACTGCTTGTTGTGTCTGCCTGTTGATGAAAATGATACATGTTTTCGTTTTTCTTTTCTGCAAAAAGGGCTGGGAAGAGGCAGAATGATGTAACCGACAGAAGAAATCTGTTCCGGGTTCGGGTTCGGTGTTCGGTTGGCTGTGCCGTGACAAGGTCCTTGTCTTGCCTGTCAGTCCTCTCTTCTCGTCTCTCCTCTCCTCCACAAATTTTATTTCCGACTTCTCTCCTCCCCCCTCCATCCCCCTTCTCCAGCCCGCTCCAAAGCCATCCTCGATGGCAATCTCGTCCTCTGCGTCCTCTCGACACAAGAAGCCACTCAGGACAAAATGGCGCCCGACCAAAGTCATGAAAGTGCAAGACCTCGCGCGCGATGACGACTTTCTTTCCCATCTCCTCGTCGAGAAGCTCGGAACGGGCAATATCCCCCTCCTCGTTCATAAAATGGACCCCTCTCGTCGCCTCCCAAAGACCAACCCGGACGACCTCATGGCTATCATCCAGCGCGTACGTCCCGTCATTCTCCTTTTACGGCCTCCTCATCCCCCCATCGCGCTAATTGACGCGTTATTTCCTCCTTGACAGCTCGTTATGGCCAAGGGTTCTCCTGCTACCGCCATTCATGATGCTGTCGACCAGCTCCTCGAGTGCGTCTTCTCGCGTTTTTTCCCCTCCCCTCCCCCTCCCCTTCCCGGACACGCGCTCATGCCAGTTTTCAGTCTCCCCTCCGTTCGTTACTTCACCAAGGGATTCAATGAGCGAGAGACAAACTCTTTTGCGACGTTCGTCCCTCCCTTACCGTTCTATTCCCTACCCCGCTCAATCAACCCCTTCCTCAATACAGCCACGCCTCCCGTTACATGGAGCTCTACCTCCCAACTGGCTCCATAGAGATTGCCCACACCGAAAGGTACTCTCATCGCACAGGCAAATCTGAGCTCTGCATTCTTGCCACCCGTGCCCTCGCCCCCGGCTCTGTCATCTCTGAGCTCAAGGGCTCCATGGCCGACCTCACCGAGAATGATGAGTTCGAGCTCAAGCGTACCGACCGTCGCAATTCTCAGGGAGGTATTCGTCGAGATTTCAGCGTTATTCACTCAAAGCAGCTCAAGAAGAATCATCTTTTCCTGGGCCCGGCCCGATTCGTCAACGTGAGTGCCTAACGTCCTTTGCGCCTTCGCTTCCCCACCAGTGTCTCCCCAATTCGTATTTATTCATCACTTACGCGACGTTTCCCTGTCCCTCGGTTTCCCTCGACAGCATGACTGTGACAATAATTGCGAACTTTTCCGCGAGGGACGCTACATCACCTTCCGCGTGGTCAAGCCTATCGCAGTAGGCGAGGAGGTGACGGCGCATTACGGTGACGGCTACTGTACGTACATTCCCGTTCCCCTTTTCGCTCCCCTCGAGCGTGACCCTCCTTTTCCCATGACTGTCAGTTGGTCGAGGAAATCGCGATTGCCTATGTGAAACGTGCGAAAAACGCGGCATAGGCGGTTATGGTCCACCCATCCAGCTATCTGACGATGGCCGGTCTGACGAGTCCTCTGACGTCGAACTCCCCGAGAAAGACGGCGACGAGCCCGCTGTGAACATCAATGAGAGGCGTACACGTCGTGGCGTGTATGCCGTACTCAAAGAATCGGATACAGAATCAGCCGAAGACACCGAAGTGGAACCCGAGTCTACCACGGTCGGCGGCGAGTCCCCCTGCGCAATCGATCTCGCGCTTGAGGTCGAAGCGACAGAGACAGAGCCCGATGCCATGTCCCTGGGCCCAACCTCACTACCCCCTTCCCGCTCGTCGCTGGTCCCTCCTCTACCTCTCCCTGGCCTTACCACTCACCCGGACTCCGCATCAGTCGCATCAGGCAGTGCACCGTCACGACATCGATCAATCAAACCCGGTGAGCCGAGCGCATCTGCATCCCCAGCGCCCTCCGTTGCACGATCGGCCACCCCGGTGTTCGAACCCATCATCACCACGCGTCTGCAGAAGAAGGCACGGGAGCTCCAGCAGCATCAGCAACTGGTGACTCCACCGCTAACGGAAGATACAGCTTCACTCGCCGAGAGTGCTCCGGCACACTCCACTCGTTCGGCATCACGCGGAAAGGGCAAAGGCGTAGCCACTGGCGAGCCTGACCGCGTGCTCCGCGGGCGACCCGCATTGCGCGGAGGCTCCGTTGGTGCTCTATCAGCATCCACGTCGACCCCGATGTCCAAACAGAAAACGAAGGCTACGGAGGAGGGCATGCGAAACAAAGATAAAGGCAAAGGCAAAGCTCCGACTCTGGAAGATGCAGACACTGGCAAGACGGGTAAAACGTCTGATCTGGACGTTCCTACGTGTGTGACGTGTCTAAATGTGTTGCCGATCATCTCGCTTGACCACACCATCGTCTACGGCGACTTTGATAACACCACGAGGAAAGGAAGGAAGGAAAAGCGCGAGTGTCCGAGGTGCGTACATCGTTCTTGGCGGTCGCTCGCTCGTCTCAAGCCCAGAGCACTGATGGCTTGCTCATTTCGTCAAGGTGCCTGAGACATTATGCTATCTATGATGTGTCGTGGCCACATCGTAGTTCCGCTCAGGTCACTAGTATGCCTACACCTCGCGAGAGTACACCCGCGGAGCCGGCACCACGGCCGAACACGCACAAATTCCTCCATGCCGTTGGCAAGAAACTTGCTGCAGCGGCCGCATCCACTTCCGCTCCAATACCCAAGAAGCGAAAGCGACAAGAAAGTCCGCCAGCCGCAGCAACGCCTAAGCACAAACGACGAAAGACACATTCCTCTATCCCACTTCCCGCAGCTCATCCCCGCGAGCTAATACGGAAAGGGTGGAGTCGCTCTGGCCGCAAGCACCTCCCCAGCGCCAAGGTACGCGAAATCGAGCCGATACAGGCGCAGAAACGCGCGCGCGGTAGACCTCGACTGCACTCACTTCCCGCATCCTCCACTCACGCTGCCTCATCCTCGTCCTCATCCTCGTCCTCATACTCTCCTTCACCCCCCGCCGCTGCGTCTGCTCCGCCTGAATTGCCTTTCGGCGCTTCTATAGCACCAGTATCACCCCTACGCAATGCAAAGAGCCGCGCGATCGACGACCAACCTCGCGAGAACAACGGACGGTTTGGGAAAAAAGAGAGCACCAATGGCAAGTTTCGGCGCCGTCTCGGGCCTACACCTGTGCCCTATCGGACGCGTGCGCAGCGAGCTGAGGGGCGTGCTGCGGCAGCAGCCAATGCCAGTCATGGGCACGATGCAGTGACCGCGGTAAAGCGTGAACGAAACCATGAACACGAGGACGAGGATGACTTTGGGCTGGACGAACACTCAAAACGCTCGCGCATTTCCAGCGGTTCGGGGTATGCGCCAACAAAATACTTCACGCCCAATCCAATGTCGTTTGCGCGCAAGAAATGGGCACCGGCGCTACCTCCACCCCCACCCACTCACCACCTGCGCTCCCTCGGTGCACTGCTGCATGTGGATCGGGACGTGCGAGCTGCCCTTGCTCCCCCGTCTTCCTCTGCATCTGCGCCTCCCATGTCATCACAGCTATCGCCACCACCGCTTCCGTCGTTGCTAGCCGAGGGCGAGCACCCAGAGGATGCGACCGATGGTGATGAGTCGGATGACGGTGATTGGCCCGTTACACCAGAGAATGTGCCTGAGCCTGAACCCAACACCCAGCAAGACGGGGACGCGGGACTTGAGTCAGAAGACAACGAGCTACCAATGTCAGGTAGCTCAACGAAGCATTCGTTGCCGACGCTGTGGAAGCCCTCACCGTTTGCGTTTGCAGCGAGGCGGTGGGGATCCCATGAAGGTGGCCGTCAGTACGAGCAAGATCGAGACCACAGCCAGTTTTTTCGTGCCTACAGCAGGACCGACCAGACGTTCTCGACGCCGAAACGAGGGCCAGCAGCGAGCTGGGGAACTGGGACCGCGACCAACGTCAGTACTGGTCTCGGCGATGCGAGTCGTGCTCCTGGCACTGGTGCTTGCGGCGGTGATGCTGGTGGTGCCATCACTCGCGTAGAGTGGATGCAAGTAAACGGGACTGCTCCAGAATTTCGCAAATGGGACACTTACGAAGTCGACTCGGTGTCCTCATCAGAAGAGGTGTGTTGACTCTGTCCCGTCCTTAATTGACACTCGCCTCAACTTGCCGGGATCGCGTTCTTCGCTCCTCGTTCCTCCACCTCCACCTGCTCCCCCTCCGTTCTCTTCTCAGCCTTTCTTCTCTATCCATTCTCTCGTCTGTGACGCCCAGTCTCATCATAACCTCTTCCCCTCGACTCGCTATGTCTACAGGACGTCGTGGTGATCAAATCGCCCGACCCGACAAAGTTCAAGCTTGCGAACGCTCTATTCCCGGGAATGCCAGACCGTCGTCCAAGCTCCGACACGAGCCAGCGCGAAAGGAGCAGCAGCACCAGTAAAAACAACGTTACTGCTCCCCAATCCGAGCTGGATGCCGTCGAGCCGGCTTCCACGACACCGTCCCCCGCGCCGCCGGGGAGTTTCTGTCCCTCCACTGGTACTCTTGAAGGGTGCGCAGTTCAGCATCCCGGGGGCGACCTCCGATTTTCCCTCCCACGTACACTCGACACCTCCCGGCCTCGTGGAGGCTGGCTGGGACTCTGAGGTCTCAGCTGAGGCGTGAAGCAAAAATCCGGACTCAACGCACGATTATTTACATTATTTCCGTCCGAGTTCCGAGCGCAAGTCATTATCTCTTGGATTTATTTTTTTCATTCTGTAGTTGGTTTGCCTTTGCGGATTTTTGTGGTTTGCGCCGATGGGTTGGTCCAAACTTACATTGTTAATTGGACCGCTCTGGAGCCATCCGTTTTATAGTATCTAATTGCCCAAGAACCACGACACTAAAGACGCCGTTGATCTCATCTACTGTACGCGTCTTGGCCTCTCTTGTTCGTTATCCTTCGCTTGTACCTTACGTCTCACCACACCCTTTACAGTAAACTTGTATGTAGTAACTAATCACTAGTTCCGGCCAATGTTCTCTCGCGAATACCCCTTTCCTCCTCTTACGTTCCAGACGACTGTATTTTTCTCTCGCTTTCTTCAAAGGGTGCAAATCGGGCAACTTTGCATCCCCTCCCCTCCCCCGTTCTTTTTGTCTCTTGGCACATTGCATTATTGGGGCGATTTGTATGGCGTATAAGTCAACAAAGGGCAGCGCGGAATATTCCTCGACCGGCACGCCGATGGTCGGCTAGATGATGCCAAAATGTAAAGAGCTGATCAGCCGCGGGACTACGGACAAGGGTCGTGTCTTTTTTCTTTCGAAGAGAGCGGAGGGAGCTTTTGGACGTGCTTCGCGTTTTTTTTCACCAACTTCTGGACCCGTCTGCCCCGGGACGGGGCCAATATTTTAGAGCCGCGCTTTTACTTTTTTTACCACTTATCGATGGATGTTGGTCAATCTGGTAAGGGAGTCAGTCGGACGGGTGGGTTCGGATTTATCAAGGCCCCGAGACCTCGTTTCCCTTGTACTCCCTCTCTTATTTTTTTGACGAGAGAAATTGGCGTTTACGAGATCGCGAAATTGAAAATGAAAAAGAGTCAAAAAAAAAAAGAGGTGTCCATGTCGAAATCTAATGATGGACAGGTGCAGCTGCCAGTGGATCGTTCGTTGTCGCCGCCGCTGTAGCTGTCGTATGTCGATTACGGTAATCGTCATATTTTTTGTCGATTCGTTCTGATCACTTTGGTCCCCCTGCTCTTCTTTCCCATTCCATCTATTTATCTTTCAATAATGAACGGATCCTGTTCATTTTACTCAAAATTTTAATGTCATTTCCTGGAACCCCACCTTCCCTTCCTTTCCTTTTCCTTTGCCTTGCTGCTTCCTCATAACGCGTAAACAAGTTATCCAATTTCCCAATCTTCACGTTGTTTGTTTGGTGTTTCAATATATATCTTATTCCCTCAATTTGCGATGCTTCGAGGCATCCCTTCTCTTTAGCCGGGCGCGCGGAATATCTACCGCCCACATCGTCCCCGAGCGAAAGGAAGCAGAGCTTGACGCCACCACACCACCTTTCTATATTGTTTTCTTTTTCATATTTAGTGTCACAAGCTGACGATTCTTACCGTATTGTCACGCCCCTTGTGCAAATAGCGCATTAAATGATGTTTTGCACTTTCCGGAAGGGCTACTGTAGTAACAAAATAATAATAAAACTCTTGGCCGGCGGTGCCTGCTGTTATTTAGTTGGAAGATCATCCCATCATGATCATTTTATCACCGTCGTCGTCGTCGTCGTCCTCTATTTCAGGTCCCGAGGGGCGATATGTATATCCGATCGTTGACGGCGCGCGTGCGGTGGTAAGCCATGCCCGGAACCCCACCGTAACCACCAGCTGGCTGATGAAGGAAACAACATCAAGAAAAAAAGTAAAAAAAAAACAAGTCCCGACTGACGAGTTGTCACCCATGATGAGTCAAACGGCTCCCGCTGATGCGGCGCACTTACAACTTCTCGTTCTCGTTTCGGGCGGCGGACTAGGTTTAACCCACCAACCAAACGAAGAGCGGCCATCTTTTCTGTGGTATCACGCGCAATGAATATGTTCTGCCTGATACACTGAGAACCCCCTGTGCACGAATGCTTCACGGCATAGTCCGAAATGAAGTATAAGGTGAAAACTTTTAACCTGCGCTCATTCCAAAAGCCCTCGGCACCACAACAGTACGGTTCTGCCCCGCCCGCCCACTCTCTTGCGACGAGTATTAGAAACAGTGGTACGGAGAGAGAGAGATGAGAGAACATATCGTGGCATTCAAGGTTGCAAAACCGATGCAGAAGATGGGATAGCTTGAGGTCCGTACACATGCGAGATCAAAAAGAAGTCCTTTGTATGTATGACAAGGCAATGAGCGCGGATACGATACGGAGCAATTAAACGTCCAGGTTTTTACTAACGAACGGGCTTACCCCCCGTCACGCGGGGGTGGCAAGCGAATAAGTTAGCCGAATAAATAACGATACAGATGTGACAATCGGAGTGCCGGATACCGTAAATAAGTTAACCATGCTGTGCGTTGCAAGAAGATATGAGAACGTTATTATGCCGTAGTAGTGGTCGAAATATTCGTATTCCAGTCCAGCCCAATCCTGAAAGAGAACGTGCGTGGAGAACAGAGTGAGCTGGCATCATGATGATGATCCCCCGTCTCCGCGGGGTTTGCCGGTCTCAACCGAGGTTCATCGAGGAGGTAGCACCCTCTGCTCCTGTTTGGCTGCCTGTGGCTGCGGAGAACCCTCCTCGCTCTCTTCTTCGCCTTCGCTCTCGCGTCCCTCGTTTCCCGACTGCAGATGCGTGCGTGCGTGGCGACGCATGTTGCTCTGCACGCTAAACGTGCGGTTGCATCCTTCAAAGGTGCATTGGAACGCTGTGGCGTAGCCGCGTTAGCCGCCGAGGTGATGATGGCAGATACCGTACAAATCGAATTAATACTTACGACGCTCGCCTGTGTGGCTGTGAACGTGGATCTGGAACAGCCGGTGCGGTTCGATTCTT
>Ga0137394_10003753_pt1 | contig 11467 bp, 10 predicted proteins | sample czobulk116metaG_FD_108278 | JGI IMG/M metagenome (GOLD analysis project Ga0137394, IMG submission 108278) | Vadose zone soil microbial communities from Angelo Coast Range Reserve, California, USA - czobulk1.16 metaG | ecosystem: Environmental > Terrestrial > Soil > Vadose zone | place: USA... | reverse complement strand
TTCCAAGAGTACCTGAGAAACTCAAACCCTCGAGCGCCTCGCAGAGGGCGAGGAGTCAAGCGGTATGGCAATGCCATTCGGCGCGCCGCGACCCCGACCAACAGATAATAAGTCGTACGTCCGGCCTCCAGGAGCGCAAGCATCGTCAACAAGAGTGACGAGTTCATGTGCGACCAGGCTCCGCGGTCTGTCTCTTGTGGGCCCAACGTTACGCCTAAGCTGCGGCGGGCGCACGCCTTCGATCGCTCAACCGCAGCACCTGCGCGCCCGCCGTCAGCTTGAGGCGGCAGTTAGCCGACGCCGTGTGTCACCGCTTGGCAGTCTGACAAAATGACAGCTCTTTGATGATCGGACCGATGTTGCTCGAGTCTGTCGAGGCAATCTCTTGACCATCCTGAAGCGTCTTCATCACAAAGCGAATCGATGGGCAGCCGCGATCGACCTCCATGGGATATGTCACCGCGTACTTCCACTCTGTATCGTCGGCGGTCTCCCGGTAGCCCGTAGATCCCAAGGGCAGGAGCGTGCCGGCGACGAGAGAATACACGAATAGCTCGTCGACTCTCGTGTTCTCCGAACCGTGGGCGATCACACTCGAAAGTAGTAGCTCCTCGACGCCATCGCCCGTAAGGTCGATGAACTCCGCATGAAACTGCTCACCCCACGACCCGATCGGTACTCGCACGCCAATGCGTCCATCCGAGGTTCTGATGAACATGGAATACGGTTCATCGGTGTTTGCGAGATTCCGGGAGACATCAACGCTCAGTGCCTCTCGTCGCGTTGTTGACGGTACTTCATGGTGGCCAACATCCATCTCGGAAAGAACGAGGGATGGGCTGACAAGCCGGACAGGTCGTAACGGTCTATCCATCCGCGAACAACTGGAAAGCGCAGCGATTATTGCCATTGCGACAAGACGTCGGTGCATTGCTGCCTCGTTCGGCTAACGCTCCGCATAAGCGGCGCGCCCACCTGTTAGAAACCCAAGGCCAGTGCGACGAGGGCGTCCGCTTGATGCGGCAGTTAGACGTTCACTCACCGTGGGCTTGTCTCCTGGGTATCGAGCTTCACCGGGTTCGATGACACCCCCCAGACTGTTGGACGCTGATTCGAGGACACTTCGAGGTTCATCACCCGAAACGTAACCTGGACAAGGCGACCACTCTCGTTCCAGCCGGGCATGTCGCGCGATTCGACCCAAACAAGGGCAGCTGACGCGGGCAGAAGGAACTCTGTGCCGGCCATACATGGGCCGCCGCTCAGGTTTGCGCTGATCGTGGCCTTCGTTGGGGCGTCGGGGAACGAGATTGTGCGCTCAACAAAGCAGCCGTGCACGGGTCGATCCGATCGGTTCGTCAGACGGCAGGCAACGGCTAGTCCGGATGGGTGCCTTCCGTCCGAGGCAGGGGCATCGATCGTGAGGACCAGCGGGGGCACTGCTTCAGGTTGCGGCGCACCGACCGTGGAAGACAGCACAACGCACAACGCCACTATGCAAACCACCGCGGTCCGAGTTGTGATGACCGAGTGCATGATCTCAGCTCGTTAGTTGCCAGATACGTCTAACTACAAGTCTGCGACTCGGGAGAGTTTTCTCCGGAGTCGGATAATACGGTAATGGACGCGGGGTCTGACGGGTTCAAGTGGCTGCACCTCCTCATCTTGAACGAGCGCGGATCCCGCGATGGGCGGGATATGCGGCGCGGGGTCGCGGGATAGTCCGATAAAGACAGGGGAGTCGCGTCGCCCGCGCCGGTGACCGGCTCGGTGGTGGCGCGTCGGTGCCGATCACGGCTGCTGATCCAGGGGGCTGCGCACTGCTCGCCCGCCGCGGTTGAGGACGTGCGTGTGGATCATCTCTTGCTCCGCCCATCCAGGATTGCCTCGAGTTCCGCAATAGAATCGAGATCCCTTGGGCGGCCGGCGGCTCGCTTCACCTCTATGAGGCGCTGGAGACTGAGGGAGCGACACTTCAGGCCGAAAAGATCGACCTGGATCGTATCCGGCAGCAGATTCTCGAACCCGCCGCCGCCGATGATCTCCCCCAGTAAAGTGATATCGCCGATATCCGTAGTGACCGTGAAGTTCAGGCCCCTCTGAATCGTGGCAACGTCCCATTGAAAGGGAAGTCCGGGGGGCGCACCGCGGAGGTAGGGATGATGCGGCCTCAACGACTCGACGAGCCGGGCCATGTTCTCGGGAGTGCGGGCGTAAACGATATCCAGATCCTGAGTGAGCCTCGACGACCCATGGATCGTCGCGGCGACCCCACCGACCAGAACGAAGTCCACGTGTCCGTTACAGAGCGCCCGGAGGAGGGCGTCGGCCGGGATCATCGGGGGAGCCGCCCGCCGGCTCGACGAAGCTCCTCAGCAAAGAGACGAAGTCGGTCGAGCTTCAGAAGCCTCTCTTCGGGAGTCAGCCGGAGGTTCTGACGGATCAATGTCCGATCTACATCCTTCTTGTAGGCCTCGATGACCGGGTCGATCGGCACGGGCGACTCTGTGCGGGATTCCATGCCGGAAGCGTACCCCGATTCGGGGAGGCCATCAAGGCTGCGGTTCCGCTACCGGTCGCCTCACGTCTTCCCGACGAGCCCCACCGGGCAGCTCACGCCGGTGCCGCCGTGACCGCAGTAGCCTCCGGGGTTCTTCGCGAGGTACTGCTGGTGGTAATCCTCGGCGTAGTAGAACTCGCGCGCGGGCTGAATCTCCGTGGTGATGGCGCCGTGGCCGGCTTCGCGCAGGCGCGGCTGGTAGAGATCGCTCGACGCCTCGGCGGCACCGAGCTGGCCGCCGGCCTCCGCGTAGATACCCGAGCGATACTGCGTGCCTGTATCGCCCCCCTGCCTGAAGCCCTGCGTCGGGTCGTGATTCTCCCAGAAGATCTTCAGCATCGCGCCGAAGGATGTGAGCTTCGGATCGAAGACGACGCGCACGACCTCGGCGTGGCCGGTCCGGCCCGAGCAGACCTCCTCGTACGTCGGGTTCGGCGTGAAGCCGGCGGCGTAGCCGGCCGCCGTCGAGTGCACCCCCGGGGCCTCCCAGAACATCTTCTCGGCACCCCAGAAGCACCCCATCGCGAAGGTGGCCATCTCCATCCCCGGGAACGGCGGCTCCATCGGCGTGCCGAGGACGTAGTGCTTCTTCGCCACGGGGATCTTCCGATCACGGCCGGGGAGCGCTTCCGCCGGCTCGATCATCCTCGTCTTCCAGGCGCTCAGGGCCATTCAGGGACTCCTTCGTCGTGAGTAGCTGAGGTCATTCGATGTTCGCCGGCGACGGAAGGATACGCCAGGCACCGCCGATCGTCACGCGGGAACAGTGACACATCAGATCAATTCAGATGGCGATGATCATTTCCCCTTGAGGTCCGCGGCCCAGTTGACGACAAGAGAGATCGGCTTCGAGTTTTGCGATCCGAAGGAGTTCACCAAGAACCGCTTTCTATCGGCGGTCACATCGTAGGAGGCGAGGTCGTACCGCTGGAAGGCCAGGAAGAGATTCTGCTCGGGGCCGATGTCGAACGACTTCCCGCTTCCGATCACCTGCACCGACACCATCGTGGCATTGTCCGCCCTCCGGTAGTAGATCTCCTTCCCGTCGCGGCTCCATCGTGGCAGCGTTCCACCGGTCGTGGAGATCTGCCATCTGCCGCCGCCGTTCGCACCCGCCCGATCTCCCGGCGCTCCGCCGCGAGAGGGATCCGGGAAGGGGACCACGAAGATCTCATCCCGGCCGGACTCGTTGGAGGAGTAAGCGATGAACAGGCCGTCCGGAGAGAAAACTCCGCCGTCCTTCAAGAAGGTCGAGAGGGCCACGGGGATGAGCTTGCCGCCGCCCGTCAGTGGAAGAATCCAGAGATCCATCTTGCTCCTGCCGTTGTAGTCACCCTTCTCGAGTATCAGGTAGCGGCCGTCTGCTGAAGAGTCGAGGGGCCAGACGTCCTCGTCGGCTTCGAAGATCAGTTGTTCCTCGCCTCCGCCAGTTTCGGGCTTGGAATAAATACGGAATCTCCCGTCCTTTCGATCGGAGGCGAAGATGATCCGGCTGCCGTCGGCGGACCAGATCGGGTTCGCATCATTGCCGGAGTCAAAAGTCAGACGCGTCCGCGAGCCGCGGGCGAGGTCATGGACCCAGATGTCGGAGTTGGGAGTTTCCTGGGACTCCACCGCCGCTCTCTGTCCATCGGGGGAGAGACGGATATTGAGGTAGCTCGTTACCGGCCCCGCGGGTCCCAGGACGCGACCCGACCGCTCGTACCAGAGGAGCTGGCTCCCGCTCGCGCCGGAGCTGCTCTCGTAGGCGAGGATCCCGTTTTGCGCGACGGTGAGGTTGGCCCTCCACGTCGTCGAATCGAGATGGACATTCTCCGATGTCGGAACGGGGGCGCCGGTCATTTTCCCGCTACCCGCGTCGAACGGCTGGGCTACGAGCGTCCCTCCCTGAATGTAGAGGAGGTAACCCGGGGTGTAGAGGGCGTTCGAGATCGTCCTCTGAATCATTCGAGTTTCCGCGCCGTCCAGAGAACCGAGGTAGATCCCCGTATCGGGGGACGCCGGCTTGTTGTGGTTTGCCGCGAAGTAGATGAAGTGGTTGCCGTCGGGCAAGAACTCCGGCCAGCGATGTGTCGTGTGTTTCGTCGGATCCCGCTTCGTGAGCTGCTGCGGCGTGCCGCCCCCCGACGACACTTGATAGAGATCGGATTGGAAGGTCGGCGTGAAGACGATCATCCCCCCCGGACTCCAGGCCCCTCCCCGCGAGGCCGGGGCGTCGCAGATCGTGAAGGGAGTTCCCCCAGAGAGATCGATCCGCTTCAACTTGCCGTCGGCGAAGAAAGCCAGAGAACGGCCGTCCGGCGACCAGAAGGGGAAGGCGCCCCCCTCGGTTCCCTGGAGGGCCCGGGGAGTCAGCGAGTCGAGGAGACGGACCCAGAGGCGGCTGATTCCCTCCTTCGCGATGGCGGAGAAAGCCAGCACGGACCCGTCCGGCGAAATAACGGGCGGTCCGCCGAGGTCGCCGGAGAGATTGAACATCGCCCCGTCGGGCGCCGCAACGCCGAGGCGGAGGACGGGCGCGGGGGTCCTCGATCGTGTGAAGAGGACGTAGACGGCGATCGTCACCAGGGGCGCGAGAATCAACAGCGCAATCGCCGCGGGCCAGAGGCTGCGACTCTTCGGCGCTACGGCAGGGGCCGCGATCCCCGCTTGCGATCCTCCTTCCGCAATCCACATCAGCTCGAGCACGACGTCGTGCATCGACTGCCGCCGCTCGTCCGGATTTTTCGCGAGGCACGTCTGGACGAGGCGCGCGAGGGCCGGCGGCGACATCGGCAGGTACTCCGAGATGGGCCGCGGCTCTTCCTTGAGGATCGCCGCGATCAGGCTCGCGTGCGTCTTTCCCTCGAAGGCGCGCTTCCCCGTCGCCATCTCATGGAGGACCGCGCCGAAGGCGAAGATGTCGCTCCGGACGTCGGCTTCCTTACCTTCGAGCTGCTCCGGCGCCATGTACTGGAATGTCCCGACGATCGTCCCCTGCGCCGTCAGCGGGTTCGTCGCCGTCGGAGCCTCGGTGAGGGTCGATACGCCGCCCGATGTGGCCGCGCTCTTCGCGAGGCCGAAGTCGAGGAGCTTCGTCCCGGATTTCGTCAGCATGATGTTGCCGGGTTTGAGGTCGCGGTGGACGATGCCGGTGCGGTGCGCCCGGTCGAGAGCGTCGGCGATCTCGATGGCATATCGCAACAGCTCTGAGATCGGCAGAGGTCCTTTAGCGAGCCTGACGGCGAGCGTCTCGCCTTCGAGGTACTCCATCACGAGGTAATCGACGCCCTCCTGGTGGCCGACGTCGAAGAGCGAGCAGATGTGCGGATGGTTCAGGCTCGAGACGGCTTTCGCCTCGCGCTCCAGGCGCTGCTTCAGCTCGGCGCTCGAGGAGAGGTGCGAGGGAAGGACCTTGATCGCGACGTTGCGGTCGAGTCGAGTGTCCCGCGCCTTGTAGACCTCCCCCATTCCCCCCGCTCCGAGCGGGGAGATGATCTCGTAGGGACCGAGGCGGGATCCGGAGGTGAGGCTCATCGCCGCTGGGAATCTATCCCACGTGGGACCGAACCGCGACGGGAGGGGGGACCACTCAGTAGCTGATGTGCGATCTGACCTCATAATGCGCGGATGTCTCGTCGAAGCGCGCGAGCAGCTTCCGGGCCGCCTCCGGCACGGAGGCACGCTCGTAGTTCTCGCCGGCAAAGGCCTTGACGGCTTCCCACGAGTCGAACCACATGATCGTCAGGAACTCCGACTCGCCGGAGGGAAGCTCGCGACGGAGCAGCTGGATCCCCTTGTAACCCTGGACACCCTTCGTTGCGATGCCGGGGAAGATCTCGGTCTGGAGCAGCCGCTCGTACGGATCCTCGTTCTCCCTCGATGTCCATCCCCGCCACACTCGCCCGATCATCGACGTCACCTCCCGTGTGACTGGAAACAGGCCGCGCAGCTTGCCACAGCCGCCGAACGCGCGCCAAGCGCGGAGCAGGCGGCGATGAGAGAATCACGTCGCGCCCGAGGCGGGCGCCGGGAGCGCGGCTGACCGTGATCGATCGTCAGGGGGTTGCGGAAACGGGGACGGGAGGATCGATCGACGCGCCGGCGCCAAAGCCCGCGCCGTCCTACTGGCTGACGCGGTTCATGATTCTGAGGCTTCTGGGCCTCGTCTACTTCTTCGCCTTTCTCTCCCTCGACAATCAGCTCCTGCCGTTGATCGGGAGTCACGGGCTCCTCCCCGCCGCGTCGTTTCTTCAGGGGATCGAGCGGCAGGCGGGCTCGCCGCTCTCTGGCTTCCTCGCGAATCCGACACTCTTCTGGCTCGGCGCCGCAGACAGCACGCTCGTCGCCACCGCCTGGGCGGGGACGGCCCTCTCATTATTACTAATGATCGGGTACGCCAACGCCGTGCTCATGGCTCTCCTCTGGGCGCTGTACCTCTCCTTCGTCCACATCGGTCAGGAGTGGTACAGCTTCGGGTGGGAGATCCAGCTTCTCGAGACCGGCTTCCTGGCGATCTTCCTCTGCCCCCTCGTGGACGGCAGGCCGTTCCCGCGCCGCCCACCGTCCCCGGCGGTGATCGGGCTCTTCCGCTGGCTGATCTTCCGCATCATGCTCGGCGCCGGGCTCATCAAGATCCGGGGCGATGCGTGCTGGCGCGATCTCACCTGCCTCGACTATCACTACGAGACGCAGCCGATCCCGAACCCGCTGAGCCGCCTCCTCCACTTCCTGCCGCACTGGTTCCAGGCCGGGGGCGTCCTCTTCAATCATCTCTCCGAGCTGCTGGCGCCATGGTTCGTCTTCGGCCCGCGCCTCCTTCGCCACGTCGCGGGCGTGCTCCTCGTGACCTTCCAGGTGACGCTGATCCTGAGCGGCAATCTCTCGTTCCTGAACTGGCTGACGATCGTTCCAGCCCTCGCCTGCTTCGACGATTCATTCTGGCGCCGGCTTCTCCCAGGGCGGTTGATCGAACGGTCCGAGCGCGCCGCCCGCGCCCCGGAGGCCCTTCGCCCTTCGCGGGCGCAGCGCCTGGCAGTCGCCGCCCTCGTCGTCATGGTCGCGCTCCTGAGCTGGTATCCCGTGGCCAACCTCCTCTCTCCACATCAGGCGATGAACACCTCCTTCAACCGGCTCGATCTGGTGAACACCTACGGCGCCTTCGGCACCGTCGGGCGTGAGCGCGCCGAGATCATCTTCGAGGGGACGAGCGACCTTTCTCCATCCGAGCGATCGGAATGGAGGGCCTACGAGTTCAAGTGCAAGCCGGGAGATCCGTCGAGGCGACCGTGCGTGATCTCTCCTTATCACTACCGCCTCGACTGGCTGATCTGGTTCGCCGCGATGTCGTCGCCGGATCAATATCCCTGGTCGGTCCATTTCGTCTGGAAGCTCCTTCACAACGACCCGCCCGTCCTCAGCCTCCTCGCGAACGATCCCTTTCCCTCCGCGCCGCCCCGGTTCATCCGCGCCCAGCTCTACCACTACGAATTCATGCCGCCGGGCGATCCGGGCGGCGCATGGTGGCGCCGAACGTACCTGGGCGCGTGGATGCCGCCGCTCTCGGTGGATGATCCACGCCTCCGCCGCTTCCTCGACGCCTACGGATGGCTCGACGGGAAGGCGCGGCCGCCGGCGCGGTGAGCTGATCGCCGCCGCGCGTCTTCTCGAAGAGAGGAATTTGCGCGGAGTTGCTATCATGCGACCCGTTTGTTCGCGTGATCACCGAGAAGACGTCCCACGATTCCGATCCCGCAAAGGAGGAAGTGGATGAGACGAAAGTTCGTGACGGCGGTCCTGGCGATGTGCGCAGTTTCGACGTTGAGCTTCGCAGGTCCCCTTTACATCGGGGGTTCCTACGGAAACACCAAGCTCAAGGCAGGCGACAACAACTTCAGCTTCGACGCGAGCGATCCGGGCTGGAAGGCCTTCGTGGGCTACCGGCTTCCTATCGTCAAGTTCCTTGGCGTCGAGGCCGGGTACGTGGACTTCGGCAGCCCGACCGACAGCAACGTCACGATCGACGCCACGGGCTGGGACGGCTTCGCCGTCGGCGCCCTCCCCCTCGGCCCGATCGATCTCTTCGCGAAGGTCGGGGCGATCCGCTGGAGCACCGACGTGAACATCCCGGGTCTCGGGAAGAGCAGCGACGACGGCACGGACGCCGCCTACGGCGCGGGCGTCCTGGTCCACCTCAGCCACATCGGGATCCGAGCCGAGTACGAGAAGTTCGAGGTTCAGGACACCGATAATCTCTACATGCTCTCCGTCGGCGTGGAGTGGCGGTTCAAGTAGACCGAGGAATGCGGCAACGTGCGATCACCGTCCTTCCGTCCTCTCGCGCCGTGCGTTCTTCTCGTCGCGCTCGCGGGTCCAGGCCTTCTCCATGCCGCCTTCATCGCGGACATGCAGGCAGGCGTGGCGTTCGACGACAATCTCAACCGGGCCGAGCGTTCGCCGGACAGGCGAAGCGATACGGCGCTGGGCTTCGCGGGCTCGGCCGGTTCGAGGCTCCAGATCGGCGCGAACGGCAGCGTGACCTTCTCCGGGACCTTCGAGAGTCTGAGCTTCGACGACCTCGAAGGTCTCAACCGGATCTCTCCCGGTGCCTCCGTCTCGTTCCGGGTGAAGACCCGGGTCGGGGCGCGCGTGCCGTGGTTCCAGGTGGCGGTCGCTTCCGCCTTCCAGGATTTCAGGGACGACGCGCGGAGGGGGCAGTTCTATCAGGGCCGGATCCGCTACGGCTGGTTCGCCGGCGATAACGCCAGCTTCACCGTCGAGGGGGCGTACTCCATCCGCAACGCCTCCCTCGCGGTTTTCGATCAGAACGCGGAGAGTCTTTCATTTCGCGCGGAGTGGCCTTTGGGCGGATGGGGGGCGCTCTTCGGGGTCTACCAGATTCGGCGCGGAGACGTAGCCTCCTCCTCGCCGCCGAACCCCGAAGTCCTCGCTCAGGCGAAAGAAAGAGCGCCCGACCCCGTCTTCGGGCCGGCGTCGATCGCATACCGCCTCGAGGCGACGTCGCACGATCTTCAGGCGGGGATCAACTCCGCCATCGGCCGTCATGCGTCCGCGGAGGTCGTCCTCGAACGCCTCGTCGCGCTGGCCGCCGGGGGGATCGACTACGGAGTGAGTCAGGTTCGCGCCAGCTTCCTCTACAGGTTCTAGAGTGCGGTCGAGCGTCCGGCCCCTCCGTCCCGCAGTCCTCGCGCTCTGCCTCCTGGTTACCCCGCCGGGGGCGATCGGTTCGGCAGGGGCCGCGACGCTCGCGGTCACCGTTCGCGATCAGAGCGCCCATCCCGTGGCGGATGCGGTCATCGTGGCGGTGCCGCTCCAGGGGATCCCGCGGCCGAAGGGGGAGCGACCGAAAGAAGTGATCGATCAGATCGACAAGGCGTTCGTCCCCCGGGTGAAAGTGATCCAGGTGGGGACGTCGATCTCCTTCCCGAACAAGGACAACATCCGGCATCACGTCTACTCGTTCTCGCAGGCGAAGAAGTTCGAGCTTCCGCTCTACAAGGGGCTTCCGGCGGGGCCGGTTGTTTTCGACAAGCCGGGGGTTGTCGTCCTGGGATGCAACATCCACGACTGGATGATCGCCTACGTCTACGTCGTCGAATCCCCGTGGTTCGGAAAGTCGGAGCGGGCGGGTGAGGTCCGGATCGTCGATCTCCCGGCGGGGGAGTACGACGTCGAGGCGTACCACCCGCGCGCGCGCGACGCCGCCGAGCCTGTCCGCAGCCGGGTGACGATCGGCGCCGCGGAGCCGGCCGCGATCGAGCTCCAGATCACCCTCAGACCCGCCGCTCGATCCTCCCGCCCGCCGAAAGGGGCGGAAGGCGAGTATCCCTGACGTGCAGTTTCACAGCTTCCAGAGCCGCATCCTCACCTTCTTTCTCGGCCTCTTCATTCTCGTGGAGGCGGCCGCCTTCTACTCGATCAACGTCGCGCAGGCGCGAAGCGCGCGCGCGCAGATCGACTCCGAGCTGGAGGTCGGCGCCGGCGTCTTCAACCGCCTCCTTCAGGCGAGGAGCCAGAGGCTCGTGGAGGCGGCCCGGCTCCTCTCCGGCGACTTCGCCTTCAAGAGCGCCTACGCCACCGGGGAGGGAGGGACGATCCTCTCGGCCCTCGGCAACCATCGGAACCGGATTGGCGCCGACGTCATGGTTCTCGCGACGCTCGACTACCGGACCATCGCCGACACGCTCCACCCCGCCGTGCGGGGAGCGACCCTCTCGTTCTCGGCGATCATCGAGGCGGCTGTGGCCAAGGGCGAATCCGAGATCTCCTCGATTGTCTTCATCGACGAGCGGCCGTACCAGGTCGTCGTCGTGCCCCTCCTCGCCCCGGTGCCCGACGCATGGATCTGCATCGGCTTCCTGATCGATGACGCCTTCGCCTCGGAGTTCAGGAAGCTGACGCTGTCGCACGTCTCCCTCCTTAGCACCTCGCGGGGAGGAGAGTGGAGCGTCTTCGCCTCGACGCTTCCGCGGCCGATGGCCTTGAGGATGCCGGCGGCTCTCGCCGCGACACCATGGACGGAGAACCGCAGCTTTCCGATCGAGATCGAGGGGTCGGACTACGTCACGCTCGTCACGCAGCTTGCCGGCGGCCCCGGAACGGGCGCCGTCGCGGTCCTGCAGCGCTCGCTCGCGGAGGCGCTGGCGCCGCACGCGCGGCTCCGCCTCATTCTCATCGCTCTCTTCTCGGGGGGCGTCGTCCTCACCGTGATCGTCGCAACGCTGATCGCCCGCACCGTGACGCGCCCCGTCCTCCTCCTCGCGGAGAGCGCCCGGAAGGTGAAGGCGGGGGACTACACGCAGCACCTCGACGTGCGGCAGAGGGACGAAGTCGGGGAGCTGGCCTCGTCGTTCAACGAGCTGGTCGGGGCCCTCGAGGAGAAAGATCGCGTGCGAAGCCTCCTCGGCA
>Ga0137394_10003752_pt1 | contig 11470 bp, 8 predicted proteins | sample czobulk116metaG_FD_108278 | JGI IMG/M metagenome (GOLD analysis project Ga0137394, IMG submission 108278) | Vadose zone soil microbial communities from Angelo Coast Range Reserve, California, USA - czobulk1.16 metaG | ecosystem: Environmental > Terrestrial > Soil > Vadose zone | place: USA... | reverse complement strand
CTCTCGCTCACCCCGATGCTCACGTCACGGATGCTCAAGCCGCTCCACGGCGGATCCGATACCTGGGCGTCGCGGACCTTCGACGCCTTCTTCGATTGGCTGAACCGGTTCTACGATCGCACGCTTCGCGCCGCGTTGCGCCATCGCGGACGGGTGATCGGGGTTGCGGTTTTCCTCATCGTGATCGCCGGGGCCGCCTTCTTCTTCATGAAACGCGAGCTGGTTCCGACCGAGGACCGCGGGATCGCGTTCGGAATCGTCCTTGCGCCCGAGGGCTCGACGCTCGCCTACACGGATCGATACATGCGCCAGATCGAGTCGATCCTGCTCCGGCTTCCCGAGCGGCGCGGGCTCTTCACCGCCACGGGCCTGGGATTCGGCGGACCCGGCCAGGTGACGAACGGATTCATTTTCGTGAACCTGAAGCCCCGGCATGAGCGACACAAGTCGCAACAGCAGATCGTCCAGGAGCTCTTCCCGCAGCTGTTCTCCATACCGGGTGTTCTGGCGTTCGTGATCAATCCGCCGAGCCTGGGCGGAGGCTTCTCGTCGTCCCCCGTCGAGTACGTTCTCGAAGCCGACAGCTACGAGGATCTGCAGAAGGCGACCAAGACGATGATGGCAAAGGCTTCCACGGACCTCACGATCGGGAAGAAGCCGAACATGTTCCCGTATCTGATCAACCTGGACACGGACCTCAAGCTCAACAAGCCCCAGCTGGAAATCTTGATCGACCGCGATCGAGCCGCGTCTCTGGGCGTCTCCGTGACCGATATCGGGACAACGCTCGAGACGTTGCTGGGCGGCCGCGAGGTCACCGATTTCAAGCGCGGGTCCAAGCAGTACCACGTGATCGCACAGGTTCCCGCCGCCGGCCGCGCCACGCCGGACGTGATCGAGGAAATCTACGTGAGAGGCAAGCAGGGGCTGGTCCAGCTCGCGAACGTCGTGAAGGTGAGGGAGACCGTCGCTCCGAAGGAGCTCAATCACTACAACCGCGTCCGGTCGGCGACGATCAGCGCGAACCTGATCCCTGTCGTCTCCCTGGGTCAGGCCCTGGATGGGCTGGACAAGATCGCGCGGGAACAACTGCCGCCGGCCGTCCGGCACGAGCTGGCCGGGCAATCGAAAGAGTTCCGCGAATCGAGCAACAGCCTCTACTTCCTGTTTCTCCTCGCCGTTGTGTTCATTTATCTCGTGCTCGCGGCGCAGTTCGAGAGCTTCATCCACCCGCTCACGATTCTCCTGTCCGTGCCCCTGGCGGTGGTCGGGGCGTTGATCTCGCTCTTCGTCTTCCAGCAGAGCATGAACATCTTCTCGCAGATCGGCCTCATCATGCTCATCGGGCTCGTGACCAAGAACTCGATCCTGATCGTGGAGTACGCGAACCAGCTTCGGGCCAGGGGACGCGAGGTCACGGAGGCCGTCGTGGAAGCCGCGAAGATCCGGCTTCGGCCGATCCTCATGACCTCCTTCGCCACGGTGTTCGGGATCCTGCCGATCGCGATCGGCTTCGGAGCGGGCGCGGAATCACGGCGGCCCCTGGGGATCGCCGTGGTCGGGGGGCTCATTTTCTCGACCTTCCTCACGCTTCTGCTTGTCCCATCGGTGTACACCCTCCTTGCAAGATTCACCAAGATCGAGGGTGAAGGGGCCGAGGACGTCGCCGCCGCTCCCGCCCGGGACTACGGCGCCACGAAGACGGAAGATACTCTCGTCGCCGCGCAAACATCGAAGTGAGGGAACCGCTTTAGAATCCTGATCCCCGCTTTAAAATCCTGATGCGGCCGCGCGGCGCGGGGAGGAAAGTCCTTGCCAGGTCGCGCGTGTCGGGGCAACATGGTGCGCTTCAAACGTTAGGACGTTCTTCGAGGGCACCCGATGGAAGCGGCAGCGCACAGTCACGAGCCGGTACCCAGCCGATGGCCGATCATCACGGCGTTCGGCGCCGGGCTCATTCCCGTCGGGCTGGTTTCCTCGGCGCATGGGTGGAAGCAGGGGCTCGGCGTCTTGCTCCTGGGCCTCGCGATTACGGTGTACGGGGCTTCCCGGTGGTGGGCTGAGCTTCTTCGCGACCGCTTCTTCGGCAGGGACGCCGTGGACGCGGAGAAGCGTCTCAGGACGGCGATGGCCCTCTTCATCGCCTCCGAGGCCGCGATTTTCGCGTCCTTCTTCGCGGCGCTCATCTACGCGCGGTACCACGCGCCCGTGTGGCCCCCAGCGGGGATGCCCCATTTCGAACTTCTGGTTCCGGCCGTCAATACGTTCATCCTTCTGTTCAGCAGCGTGACGCTTCACCTGGGACATTCCGCGCTCGAGCGAGACCGCCGCGACGGGGTGATCGCCTCGATCCTCATGACGATCTCCTTGGGCGCGATCTTCCTGTGCGGCCAGGCCTACGAATACGGGTTCCTGAACGGATCGGCGTTCAACATCAAGAGCGGCATCTTCGGAACCACCTTCTTCATGCTGACCGGCTTCCACGGGCTTCACGTCCTGCTGGGGCTGATCTTCCTCAACGTGGTGTACGGAGCGGTGCTTCGGGGTCAGATCACGCCGCAGCAGCACTTCCCGTTCCGGGCTGCATCCTGGTATTGGCACTTCGTGGACGTGGTCTGGCTGTTCGTGTTCACCATCGTCTACATCCTCTAGCGATGCGGCGCCCCTTGCGCACCGCCTGGCTCGTCGCGGCGCTCCTTGCGGGCCTCGCCGCTTCGTCCTGCCAATGGGCGGGGGACACGAAGGCCGTGCGCGTTTCATTCTCCGCGCTCAAGGACACCATCGAGGACGTCAGCGCGCGGCTCGACGGCGCCGTCGAGGAGGGTTCGGCCGACCGCGTTCCAGCGATCGACCGGGAGCTGAACACCGTGCTCGACACCGCGGAGAAGCAATCCTCCGCGATGAACATCCTCGATCGGGAACATCTTGCGATCAGTATCGCCACGGCGCGGCAATGCATCTCGGCCATGGACCGGTATGCGCAATCCGGCGACAGTGAGCTGTTGCGCGCGCAGAACCAGCAGCTCCAGCCCACGATCAAAGAGATCCAAGAGCTCCTCGAGCGCGCCGACCGCACGACAACCGCCAAGTGAAGTGACGCAGGAATCCGATCCCCTCGAGGCGCTGGCCGCCGAAGCAGACACGGCTCTTGAAGACGGGGAATACGAGATCGCGCTCGGGCTCTTCGAGGACCTGCTGCGGCAGGACCCCGAGCATTGGGGCGCCCTCCTGGGCCGCGCCGAATGCCTCCACCTCCTCTGGAGAACCGACGAAGCGCTGAAGGCGGTGCGCGCCTTGGCGCCACCCGCGGCGGAGGAGGATGATCCCGAGCGCATCGAGCTGGAAGGAATGGTGCTCGAGACCTTGGGCCGCTTCGAGGAGGCGGACCGCCTTTTCGCCGAGGCGCACCGCCTCGCTCCCGAAGACTTTCCGCTGCCGACCCGGCTGTCGGCGGAGGATTTCAAGGTTATGCTCGACAAGGTGCTCGCCTCGTTGCCTCGCGTGATCCGTGAGGCGGTGCTCGAGGTGCCGGTGCTGGCGGAGCCGAAGCCGGCGCGGGAGGTCGCGGAGCACGAGCCCGCGATCAACCCCGAGGTGCTGGGGCTGTTCGTGGGGACCCCGGTGGGCCAGAAGCTCAGGGGGGGAAGCGGGTACGGCGATGTCGTTCTCCTCTTCCAGAAAAATCTGGAGCGGGCGGGACGAAGCCGCCAAGAGGTATCGAAGGAGATGAAGATCACGCTTCTCCACGAGTACGGACACTACCTAGGATTTGATGAAGAGGAGCTGGAGCATCTCGGGTTGGGGTAGAGCATGACGGCTCGAAAGATCGCGATTGTAGGCGCGGGCCCCATCGGCCTGGAAGCCGCGCTCCGCGCGCGTCACGCGGGCCACGAAGTCACCGTCTTCGAGTCCGCGAGCGTTGGGGAGCACTTCCGTCTTTACGGCCCCGTTCCCCTGTTCACTCCGTTCCACATGAACTCGACCTCTCTGGGCCGCGAGCGGCTTCGCGCGGGGGGCCTCGCGCTCCCCGGTGATGATGAGACGCTCACCGCCGAAGAGCTGCGCGAACGGTACATCCTTCCTCTCTCCCGCCTTCCCGAGCTGGCCGACGCGGTGCAGGAGGGTGCCAAGGTCGTGGCTATCGCGCGTGAGGGGACCACGAAACCGCGATCAATCGCGGCGACCGGGGATCGCGCCCGCGTCCTGAATCCGTTTCTCTTACGGGTGATGGCCCCGAAGGGCGGCGCTTGGTTTACCCGGGCGGACGTGGTGATCGACGCGAGCGGAGTGTACGGCACGGCGAACAAGACGGGGCCGGGCGGGCTGCCGGCGTTCGGCGAGGAAGATCTCGGAGGGAGGCTCGAGCAGCGCCTGCCCGCGATCTCCGGCGAGGCAACGTCCCGCTACGCCGGAAAGCGGATCCTCCTCCTCGGCGACGGGCGCTCCGCGGCAAACGCGATTGTCGATCTCGACGCTCTGGTCCGTCTGGGGGGCGGCGCCGCACGAACGCGCGTGGAGTGGGTCCATCGCGATCGCGGCGACGGCATTTTCGCTCCGGTGCCCGAGGTGGAGCTGGAGAGCCTCCCCGTGTTACGCGAGCTGGATCGGAACGCGAATCGGATCGCGCGCGAAGCCGGGTGGATCCGCCGGCATCCGGGGGTCACGGTGACCTCGTATCGCGTGCTCGCATCGGGGGCCGTCGAGGCCACGCTCGAGGATTCGCGGGGCAAGGAGCAGCGGATCGAAGTGGATCGGGTGCTCGCCTTGGTCGGCTACCGCCCGGACCTATCGCTCTTCCGGGAGCTTCAGATCCACCTGTGCTACGCCTCGGAAGCTCCCATGGCGCTGGCCGCCGCGATCCTTGCCTCGCAGATGAAGGAGCCGGCCGCCTCGCAGGGCTGCCTGGGGCAGTTCTCCCATGGGCCCGAGAGCATGAAAAGCCCCGAGCCCGACTTCTACCTGCTGGGCTCGAAAAGCTATGGCCGCAATCCGAACTTCCTCCTGTCGCTCGGGCACCAGCAAATCGCGGACATATTCACGCTGATCGGCGCGGCGAAGCCCGGCCTCAACGTCGCGTCGAGCTGACCCCGCCACTGTCGGAGCCCAAGCCCCCGAAGTGGCGCAGGAGCGCGCGCCTGGATCGTCCGTATCCGGGCCAGCGGCGGACCACATCGGTCCATACCAGGCGGGCCGAGTCACTTTCTCCCGCGCTGTAGAGCGCGACCCCGAGGTTGTTGAGGTAATCGGCGCTGGGGCCCGCCAGCCGGATCGCCTCACGATAGCTTGCCGCCGCGGCATCGTACCGGCCTTTCCGCGTGAAACAATTGCCGAGGTCGTAGTAGGCATCGTCCCGATTCGGCCCGCGCCGGATTCCCTCCTCGAGCACCGGGATCGCCTCGTCGTACCGATGCAGATTGTAGAGCGCCGCCCCGGTCTTGACCCAGTAGCGCGGGTTCGTGGGCTCGGCCTCCCTCGCCCGTTGCGCATGGACCAACGCGCCAGAGTAGTCGTTGCGGTCCTCATAGTAACTGGCGAGTAGCTCGTTCCCGTAGGCTCGCCCGTAGGCTGTGATCTTGGCGCCCGGGCCGACCAGGGTCTCAAACCTGTGTACTCCCGAGGTCTCGTTCGCGTTCACGAGCACGAGGGAGAGCGTGGCGCCCGCCCCGAGGAGGACGAGCGCCACGCCGCGCGTTCCTCGCAATGGGACCTTGGGGATCGAGCACCCAACCTTCACCCCGAGCACCGCGAGCGGGAGGATCATGATCGAGGCCAGATCCCAGTCCTGGGCCGGAGGCACAGGGAGGACAAGCACTATGGCGGTGATGAGGCCGGGCAGTGCGGCGGCCGCGAGGAAGACCGTGGCCGCATCGGGACCGGGACCCGAGGGTGCGGTCGCGTCCCGGCCGACCCCACGACCCGCCGCCGCGGCGATTAGCAGGAGCCCGGGAACCGGGAGGACCAAAAGGATCGCGTTCAACAATTCCCACGCGTGTCCGAGCGAGAGCGGAGTGTATGGCTTGGCGAACACCGCGATGTCGTGTCCCGGCTGGACGGCGCGGGCCACGATATTGAGGGGCACGAGCCATTGCGATGGCTTGAAACCAAGGAACAGGAGGATCGCGGCGGCCCCCGCGAGCGGGAGAAGCGCGAGCACGGCACGGGAGTGGAGGGGGCGTTTCTCCCGGAGCGCCAGATAGAGGTAGGAGGGAACGAGGTAGCCTGCTACCAAATGAAGCGTCATCGCGATTGCGAGCGCCGTCGCGAGCCAAAGCGGGTGATCGGCACCCCTCGCCCGACGCAGCCCGAGCCAGAGGTAGGCGAGGATGGCGACGCTCGCCAAGGGGTAGCTCTCGATGTACCCGAAGTAGAGCTGGGCCAGCCCCAGCGTGGCGAGCACGGCGAACGCGAATGCGCGGGATCCTGTCCGAGGCGTCAGCTCCGAGGCAATTCCCCAAAGGATCGCGGCCGCGACCACGCCGGCGAGGATAGACAGCGCGCCGACGGTCGGGGCCACGACGGGGAACCCGAGCGTGCGTAGGATCGAGGCGTATCCCGACCAGGTCGCCGCCGAGAGCGGCTCGCTGAAGGGACTGGGCCGCCCGGACTGGATTCCCCCGAGCCATATCGTGCCGTCCCCCAAGAACAAGGTCCGCACCCGGAGCTCCCAGAGAATCCATGCCCAGGGCAAGAGCAGGAGCCAGCCGCTCCACCGCGGCAGGCGGAGCGGCTTCGTCCCGGGGGTCTGCCGCGCGGGGTGGTCCCTCGAGGCGTTCCGACGGGGCGCTCCCTCGGGGCGCGAAGGGCCCGACGCTCCCGGGCGGAGAAGGTCGACCAAAAGGAGGAAGGCGGCGCCGAAAAGGAGCGCCATCACGAGGAACCGAGCCGGAGGTGGAAGGAAACCCGGCAGGTGCAGGGCCCACGCTCGGGGCCCGGGGTGCTGGCTTGCTACGGCGACCGAGACCGCGTACGCCGCCGCACCCGCCGCCAGGAGACCGCGCGCCACGTGGGACCGATCCATCCTCGCAGTATATCGAACCGGCACCCGCGCGCGTCCTCCGGTAGGCGGAAGGGGCCAATCCGGCCCGGCGATTCCCGGTTTGCGAGGCTCTCGCCGGGGAGTAGAATGGCTGAGGTAGAGCCCTCAAGCGCCGGCCATGCTTCGATTCGGCTCGACGCCCCGCCACCCACGATCGAGAGGATGCCATGAGTCTGGTTTTGGAAAAGACGAGGAACCCGTTCGAGGTCGCCCAGCGCCAGTTCGACATCGCCGCCGACGCGCTTGGCCTGGAGGAAGGGATCCGTCTCAAGCTCCGGGTGCCGCGTCGCTGTCTCACCGTTTCGGTTCCTTTCGAGCGCGATGACGGCACCTGGATGGTCGTCCAGGGACACCGGGTGCAGCACGACGTGTCCCGTGGCCCCGCGAAGGGGGGCATCCGCTATCACCCTCAAGTCACCCTCGACGAGGTGAAGGCGCTTGCCGCATGGATGACCTGGAAATGCGGGGTCGTGAACCTGCCCTATGGCGGCGCCAAGGGCGGGATCGAAGTGGACCCGAAGAAGCTCTCGCTCCACGAGCTGGAGCGCATGACGAGGCGGTACACGAACGAGATCGCGATCATCATCGGACCGGAGAAGGATATCCCCGCTCCCGACGTCTACACCGACGCTCAGGTCATGGCGTGGATCATGGACACGTTTACGATGCGCCAGGGGTTCGCATCCCCCGGGGTCGTGACCGGAAAGCCGATCTCGCTCGGAGGCTCTCTCGGACGAAGGGAAGCCACGGCGCGCGGGTGCACGTACACGATCGAGGAGGCGTGCAAGCACCTGAACAAGCCGCTCGAGGGGATGACCGTCGCGATTCAGGGTTACGGAAACGCCGGCTCGATCTCCCACGACCTTTTGCACCAGCGCGGCGCCAAAGTGATCGCGGTAAGCGACTCGCGCGGCGGGATCCAGTCCTCGCGCGGCCTCGACCCCAAGGTTGTCCAGGCCCATAAGCGCGAAGCGGGGAGCGTGGTGGGGCTTCCCGGAACCGACCGCATCGGGAACCGGGAGCTGCTCGAGCTCAAGGTGGACATCCTGATTCCGGCGGCCCTCGAGAATCAGATCACCGAGGAGAACGCGCCCAAGATCAAGCCCAAGATCCTTGCCGAGGCCGCGAACGGACCCACGACCCCGGACGCCGATCCGATTCTCCACGAAAACGGCGTCTTCCTGATTCCGGACATTCTCGCGAACGCCGGGGGCGTGACGGTTTCCTATTTCGAGTGGGTCCAGGACCTCGCGAACTACTTCTGGACCGAGGATGAGGTGAATCAGAAGCTCGAGACCGTGATGCGGCGCTCCTTCCGCGACGTGGTATTGCTCGCGGAGGAGCATAAGGTTCACAACAGAACCGCGGCCTACATGCTCGGCGTCGGCAGAGTCGCGGAAGCGACGAAACTCAGGGGGCTCTATGGCTGATCCCGCCCGGCAAGCCGCCGGGGCGCGCCCTTCCAGCGCACCCACCAGAGCGGTATCGGAAGCCGAGCGCGGCAAGGACGCGAGCGACGACTTCCTCAATATCCGATCGATCGACCACCTGGAGTTCTGGGTCGGAAACGCACGCCAGGCCGCGTTCTTCTACTCGCACGCCTTCGGACTGACGGTGACCGCGTACGGCGGGCTCGAGACGAAGATGCGCGACCGCGCCTCCTACGTGCTCCAGCAGGGCAAGGTCCGCTTCGTGCTGTCCACGCCGCTCGGGCCGGAGGGTTTCATGGCCGAGCAGATCCGGCTCCATGGGGACGGCGTCCGCGACATCGCGCTCGAAGTCGAGGACGTGGACCGCTCGTTCCGGGAGACGACGAAGCGCGGAGCCAAGGCGGTTCAGGAGCCCACGACGATCCAGGACGAGTCCGGCTCGATCCGCCGCGCCGCGGTCGCCACCTACGGCGACACGATCCACTCGTTCATCGACCGCTCGAAGTACAAGGGCGCGTTCCTTCCGGGGTATCGCGCCACGGGGGAGCAGCCGAAGGCGGGACCTCTGCTCTACATCGATCACGTCGTCGGGAACGTGGCGCTCGGCGACATGAACCGCTTCGTGGCCTTCTACCGCGACGTCATGGGCTTCAGCCAATTCCAGCACTTCGACGACAAGGACATCTCGACCGAGTACTCCGCGCTCATGTCGAAGGTGATGGCGGATGGCAGCGGGAAGGTCAAATTCCCCATCAACGAGCCCGCGGCGGGAAAGAAGAAGTCCCAGATCGAGGAGTACCTGGAGTTCTACCGAGGGCCCGGCGTCCAACACATCGCGCTCGCCACGAGCGATATCTGTTCCACCGTGGCCCACCTCCGGGACACCGGCATCCAGTTCATCGGCGTCCCGCACAGCTACTACGAGGCGCTACAGGACCGCGTCGGCAAGATTGACGAGGACAAGGAGGAGCTGTCGCGGCTCGGAATCCTCGTCGATCGCGACGATGAAGGGTACCTGCTGCAGATCTTCTCGAAGCCGGTCGAGGACCGTCCGACGGTGTTCTTCGAGGTCATCGAACGGAAGGGAAGCCGGGGCTTCGGTAAAGGGAATTTCAAGGCGCTCTTCGAGGCGATCGAGCGCGAGCAGGCGTTGCGGGGCAATCTCTAGCTTCGGATGCGTCTCGTCTCCTTCAGCAGGAGCGGGACGGCGGAGCGCTCGTTGGGCGCGCTCGAAGGGGACCGGATCTTGGAGTTGGGGGCCGCGGCTTCGATCGTGGCGCCCGGGCTGGATTCGGCGGGGCGGCTCTGCTCGCTCGATCTCCTGTTGGGTGACTGGGAGCGTGGGCTTCCGCTCGCGAGGTCGGTTTTCGAGCGCGCGTTGAGCGCCGGCTCCAAACACCCGAATCTCGCTTCCGCGTGGCACGCCCGCGCGCGGGTCACGTTGCACGCTCCCATTTCGCGCCCGCCCACCATCCGCGATTTCTACGCGTTCGAGGCCCACGTCAAGAACGCCCGCGGGCGGCGCGGCCTTCCGGTGCCGGCCGAATGGTACGAGTTCCCGGCGTTCTATTTTTCCAATCCCGGCACGCTCGTCGGGGACGGCGCGCCGGTTTCGAAGCCTTCGTGGACCGAAGCGCTCGACTACGAGCTGGAGATTGCGTGCGTGATCGGGACCCGGGCGCGCAATGTTCCGATCGATCAGTGGCGCTCGATCGTGGCGGGCTTCACCATCCTGAACGATTGGAGCGCGCGCGACGTGCAGCGAAAGGAGATGGCGATCGGGCTCGGGCCCGCGAAGGGGAAAGACTTCGCGACCTCGCTCGGCCCCGCCCTCGTCACGCTCGATGAAGTCGAGGCCAAACGGACCGGCGACCGTCACGATCTCACGATGGAGGCGCGGGTGAACGGCGCCTCGCTCTCGCACGGGAATGCGAAGGACATGCATTACACCTTCGGCCAGATGATTGCGAGGGCGTCGCAGGACGTGTATCTTTTTCCCGGCGATATCATTGGCTCGGGAACCGTGGGTAACGGCTGCCTTCTGGAGCTGGGCGAGAAGGTTCACCCCTGGCTCAAGCCCGGAGATGAAGTCGTTCTCGAAATCGAACGTTTGGGTACCCTGACCAACACGATCGTCTGACCAGGAGTGAGGCAACACGATGCCGATGTATCACACGCTGGGGGAGACCCCGCACAAGCGGCACACGCAGTTCCGCCGCCCGGACGGAAAGCTCTACACCGAGCAGCTCATGGGCTCCCGCGGATTCTCCGGGCGCTCCTCGCTGATCTATCACTACAACATGCCGACGCAGGCCCGCGAGATCCACAAGGTCCAGGATTGCAAGGTTCAGTACGCGGACGATCAGGTCCTGCGCCATCACCACTTCAAGACGAAGGATTTGAAGAAGAGCGGCGACCCGGTGACCGGTCGTGTCGTGCTCCTGCACAACAAGGACGTGTCCATGGCCATCGCGGTCCCGGACCAGAAGATGTCGTACTACTACCGGAACGGTCAGGGCGACGACATGTACTTCATCCACGAGGGAACCGGCCGTATCCAGACGATCTTCGGCGAGATTCACTACCGTCCCGGCGACTACGTCGTGATCCCGCGCGGGACGAGCTACATGTTCCATCCCGAGGCCGGACCCCAGCGGTATCTCGTGATCGAATCCGCCTCGTCGATCGAGACGCCCAAGCGATACCGGAACGAGTACGGGCAATTGCTGGAGCATGCGCCGTTCTCGGAGCGTGATATCAGGCGCCCGGAGCGGCTCGAGACGTTCACCGACCGCGGAAAGTATGAGGTCCGAATCAAGGCGCGGGATCAGATTACGTCCTACGAGTTCGAGTTCCATCCGCTGGACGTCGTGGGATGGGACGGATTCCTGTACCCCTACATCTTCAACATCGAGGACTTCGAGCCGATCACCGGCCGGGTGCACATGCCGCCCCCCACGCACCAGTGCTTCGAGGGAACCAACTTCGTGGTCTGCTCGTTCGT
>Ga0137394_10003751_pt1 | contig 11471 bp, 8 predicted proteins | sample czobulk116metaG_FD_108278 | JGI IMG/M metagenome (GOLD analysis project Ga0137394, IMG submission 108278) | Vadose zone soil microbial communities from Angelo Coast Range Reserve, California, USA - czobulk1.16 metaG | ecosystem: Environmental > Terrestrial > Soil > Vadose zone | place: USA... | reverse complement strand
GGCGGATCGCCGTCGATCGAGCCGAAGTTGCCCTGCCCGTCCACCAGCGGGTAGCGCAGGGAGAACTCCTGCACCATGCGGACCAGGGCCTCATAGACCGGCGCGTCCCCGTGCGGGTGATACTTGCCGAGCACCTCGCCGACCACGCGCGCCGACTTCTTGTAGGCGCGGTTCCAGTTGAGGCCGAGCTCGTGCATCGCGAAGAGCACCCGCCGGTGCACCGGCTTCAGGCCGTCGCGGATGTCGGGCAGCGCGCGGCCGACGATGACGGACATGGCGTAGTCGAGATACGACTTCCGCATCTCCTCTTCGATCGGAACGGGCGTCTGTCGCTCGGGGCTCATGGACGGGGCCTACGTCTCCTAGATGTCGAGGTTGACGACGTCGAGAGCGTTCTTCTCGATGAACTCGCGGCGCGGCTCCACCGCGTCGCCCATCAGCACCGTGAACATCTCGTCGGCGCCGACCGCGTCTTCCATGGTGACGCGCAGGAGGGTGCGGGTCTCCGGGTTCATGGTCGTCTCCCAGAGCTGCTCGGGGTTCATCTCGCCGAGCCCCTTGTAGCGCTGCATGGTGGCCCCGTCCTTGGCCTGCTCGAGGATCGTCCGCAGCAGGCCGTCGAGGCTCTTGGTCTCGATCTCCTTCTCGGCCGCGTCCACGATCGTGCACGGCCCCTTGTGGAGGCCCGCGATCTCGGCGTGCAGCTCGAAGAGCTGCGTGTAGTCCGGAGACTTGAGCACGTCGACGCTGAACTGCGCGGGATGCGGACCGGTGATCTCCACCGTGGTCGCGTCGCCGTTGTCGGCGCCCCCGAGGCGGGCGGTCCAGCCCGGCAGCTCCGCGGCGACCTCGCTCACCGCCGCCCCGATCTCGGCGTCGCCGACGCCCCGCTTGGTCGCCCGGAACTTCTTCCGCAGCAGGCCGTCGAGGATCGCGCCGGGGACGCCCCGGCGGACCAGCTTGGAGAACAGGGCGCGGAACTCGAGCACGCGCTTGAGCGACTCCATCAGGGCCTCGCCCCGGAGGGGGGCCGCTTTGCCCGGGACCTTGACGCTCGCCTTCTCGACCCACTGCTCGAGGAGGAACTCCTCCATCTCCCGCTCGCTCATCAGGTACTTCTCGGCGCGCCCCTTCTTCACCTTGAAAAGCGGCGGCTGCGCGATGAACAGGTGGCCGGCCTCGATCACCTGCACCATGTGCCGGAAGAAGAACGTGAGCAGCAGGGTGCGGATGTGGGCGCCGTCCACGTCGGCGTCCGTCATCAGGATCACCTTGTGGTAGCGCAGCTTGCTGACGTCGAACTCCTCGGGGCCGATCCCGGTGCCGAGCGCCGAGATGAGGAGCCGGATTTCATTGTGGGACAGGACCTTGTCGTAGCGGGCCTTCTCCGCATTGATGATCTTGCCCCGCAGCGGCAACACCGCCTGGACCTTGCGGTCGCGCCCCTGCTTGGCCGAGCCGCCGGCGGAGTCGCCCTCGACCAGGAAGATCTCGCGGAACTGCGGCTCGCGCTCCGAACAATCCGCGAGCTTGGCCGCGAGCCCCTCGTCGTCGCGCCCGCCCTTCCGGGTCAGCTCGCGCGCCTTGCGCGCGGCCTCCCGGGCCTGCGCGGCCCGCACGCACTTGTCCGCGATCTTGCGCGCGGTGGTCGGGTCTTCCTCGAAGGCCTCGCCGAGCCGATCGTTGACGATCTGCTGGACGAGCCCCTTCACGTCGGAGTTGCCGAGCTTGGCCTTGGTCTGCCCCTCGAACTGCGGGTCGGGGATGCGCACCGAGACCACCGCGGTGAGGCCCTCGCGCACGTCGTCGCCGCTGACGTCCCCCTTGAAGCTCTTGAGGAACCCGTTGGCCTTGGCGTAGTTCGAGATGGTCCCGGTCAGGGCGGCCCGGAACCCGGTTAGGTGCGTGCCGCCCTCGCGGGTGTTGATGTTGTTGGCGAAGGAGAAGATGCTCTCCTGGTAGCCGTCGTTGTACTGCAGCGCGACCTCGACCTCGATGTTGTCCTTCTTCCCCTCGAAGAAGAGCACCTTCGGGTGGATCGGCGTCTTGTTCTGGTTGAGGTGCTTGATGAACTCGATGATGCCGCCCTTGTAGAGGAAGGTGTGGCTCCGCCCGTCGCGCTCGTCCTCGATGACGATCTTGAGGCCCTTGTTGAGGAAGGCAAGCTCGCGGAGGCGGTTCGAGAGCGTGTCGAAGGAGAACGTGGTCTCCTCGAAGATCTTCGCGTCCGGCTTGAACCGCACGATGGTGCCGTGCTTGGTCGTCTTCTCTCCCGCCGCGATCTCGCTCTGCGGCACGCCGTACTCGTAGCGCTGCGTCCACACCTTGCCCTGCCGCCGGATCTCGAGCTCGAACCATTCCGAGAGCGCGTTGACCACCGAGATGCCAACCCCGTGGAGCCCGCCCGAGACCTTGTAGGCGGAATGCTCGAACTTCCCGCCGGCGTGCAGCACGGTGAGCACCACCTCCGCCGCCGCGCGGCCGCTCTCCTTGTGGATCTCGGTCGGGATGCCGCGGCCATTGTCGCCCACCGAGCAGGAGCCGTCCGAATGCAGGATCACCTTGATGCTGTCGCAGTAGCCGGCCAGCGCCTCGTCGACCGAGTTGTCCACCGCCTCGTAGACGAGATGATGGAGCCCATAGGCGCCGGTGTCCCCGATGTACATGGCCGGGCGCTTGCGGACCGCCTCGAGCCCCTCGAGGACCTTGATGTCGCTCGCGGTATACGTATCGGCCATCAGGCGGCGCCTCGGACGGAGCTGAGGATCGGATCGGTCACCCGGCCACCCCGCACGTCCCACCAGGTGACCCGCCCGACTTCCGGCAGCGCGGCGTCGGCGGTGGTCAGGAAGACCTGGCCCGCCGTCGACACGTGCTCGAGCACGCGCGCCTGCACCTGGGGATCGAGCTCGGACAGCGCGTCATCGAGCAGCAGCACCGGCGCGCTGCCCACCGCCCGCGCCACCGGCCCGACCTCGGCCAAGCGCAGGGTGAGCGCCATCAGCCGCTGCTGGCCGCGCGAGCCGTAGAGGCGCAGGTCCCGGTCGTCCACCTCGATCAGCAGGTCGTCGCGGTGCGGCCCGACCAGCGTCTGTCCTCGCCGCGCCTCCTCGGGAAACCGCGCCTCGAGCGCGGCCAGGAACTCGGCCTCGCCCGCCTCAGGCCCGAGGGCCGCGCAGTACTGCAGCCGCACCGCGCCCGAGCCGGCCAGCGTGGGGTAGAGCCCGCGCGCCTCCGTCTGCAAGGCCTCCACCGCCGCGCGCCGACGGCTCACCATCTCCAGGCCGACCCGCGCGAGTTGCTCGTTCCAGGGGGCGAGGGCGCCGCGCAGTCCCGCTCCGAGGCCCCCATTTTGAAGGAGGTGATTGCGGCGGGCCACGATCTGACGATACCGGCCGAGCCCACTGAGATGCGCCGGGTAGAGCTTCCCCGCGAAGCCGTCGATGAAGTTGCGGCGGGCCTGCGGCCCCTCGGTCAGGATCGCCAGGTCTTGCCAGCCGAACCCGATCGCGCGGGCCCAGGGACACCCTTCTCCCCCCACGCCCCAGCGGCCGTCATCCCGCTGGACGACCGCGCGTCGAATGGCGCGCACCATCTCACCGCGACGAAGGTCGCCACCCACGAAGGCGCTGGCCGCGCCCCATCCGAGCATGTCGGCTGCCTTGGCACCGCGGAACGAGCGACCAACCAAGAGCACACCGAGACCCTCGAGCAGGTTGGTTTTGCCCTGGGCGTTCGGCCCCGCGAGGACGTTCAGGTGAGGCGCCGGCGTGAGCGAGAGGGTTCGATAGTTGCGAAAATCGGACAGTTCTACCCTGTCAATTTCCAACGATTTTCGCTCCCATGAGAGGTGTTAAATCCTCATGGGCATGATAACACAGAGGGTTCCCTCGTCCTCGAAGCTTTTGAACACTCCGGGGCTCAAACCGTCCTTCAGCTCGACCAGAACCTGCTCGCCGGCCTGTGCACCCAGCGCATCGAGCACGTAGCGCGAGTTGAATCCGATCGCGATCTCTTCTCCCGCGAACTGCGCCTCCATCTGCTCCTCGGCTTCGCCGTAGTCCGGGCTATTGGCGGTCAGCTTGAGCTGTCCCGGCGAGAGCTGGAACTTGACCGGCTTCGTCCGCTCCTCCGAAAGGACCGACACGCGACGCAGCGCGGCGGTCAGGGCCGCGCGCGACAGCGTCACCCGGTGAGGGTGCGCCCGCGGGACCACCTGCTCGTAATTCGGGAACGTGCCCTCGATCAGCCGCGCCATCAGCAGGACGTTCGGCATGCGAATCATGAACTGGTTGTCACTGACCGCGATCTCGACTTCCTCCCCCGATCCCACGATCCGGGCGACTTCCTGGACCGCCTTGCGGGGGACGATCCCGGACATCGCGGGCCCCGAATTCGGGAGCTGGCGCACGGCCAGGGCCAGCCGGTGCCCATCGGTCGCCACCATCCGCAGCTCCTTGTCCTGAACCGCGAACAGGACGCCGTTGAGCGCGTAACGGCTCTCGTCATGGGAGATCGCGAACGTCGTCTGACCGAGCATGTCGCGCAGGATCTTCCCGTCGATCGTCAGCCAGCCGGTGGTCGCCCCATCCCCCACCGCGGGAAACTCCTCGGGGGTCAGACCGACCAGGCGGTACGACGCCCCCGCGCAGCGGAGAGCGACCCAGGCATTCTCCTGCACCTTCAGGGCCAGCGGGGCCGACGGCAGCTCCTTGACAATTTCCATCAGCTTGCGCGCCGAAATCGTGATCGTCCCGGGCTTGACCACCTTGGCGGGGCCGGTCACGCGCACGCTGACCTCGAGATCGGTTGCGGTCAACCGCAAGGTGTCGCCCTGGGCGTCGAGCAGAACGTTGGCGAGCACCGGCAGCGTCTGGCGCGGCTCGACCACGTTGTGCGCCATCTGGAGCCCACGCATGAATGCATCACGATCCACATGTACTTCCATAAGTATCTCCGTTGTTCAGTGTGTAGAAAGAAACTGAAAGCTTCGTCGTCGTAAGCACAGGCGGAGGTGTGGATAGCCGCGCGGAGTGGAAACGCCGTCTGTGAATGCGAAGTTAGCGGCGGCGCGACTGTGGATCGCGGGGGGGATGGGCCGGGGACGGCGGAGGATCACAGGGTGATGCTCTGGGTAAGCGTATCGACGGTCTTCTTGAATTTGGGATCGTCCTGGAGCAAGCCCTGGATCTTCTCGACCGCGTGGAGCACGGTGGTGTGGTCCTTGCCGCCGAAGGCCCGGCCGACCTCGGTGAGGGAGGCGTGGGTCAGCTGGCGGGCGATGAACATCGCGATCTGCCGGGGGAACGCGATCGCCTTGGTTCGGTTCTTCGCGCGCATGTCGGACAGCTTGATGCCGAAGAACTCGGCCGCCTTCCGCTGGATGTGCTCGATCGTGATGATCTTCTCTTCTTCGCCCCAGAGGTCGGAGAGCACCTCCTGGGCGAGCTCCACGCTCATCTCCCGCCCGCTCAGCGAGCAGAAGGCGATCATGCGGGTCAAAGAGCCTTCGATCTCGCGGATGTTGGCCTTGATGCGGCTCGCGATGAGGTAGGCGACGTCGTCGGGGAGCCGGACCCGCTCGATCTCCGCCTTCTTCTTGAGAATGGCCACCCGCGTCTCGAAGTCGGGCGGCTGGATGTCCGCGATGAGTCCCCACTCGAAGCGGGAGCGGAGACGTTCCTCGATCTCCGGGATCTCCTTGGGGGCCGAGTCGGAGGAGACGACGATCTGCTTCCGGGCCTCGTAGAGGTCGTTGAAGGTGTGGAAGAACTCCTCCTGGGTCCGCTCCTTGCCCGAGATGAACTGGATGTCGTCGATCAGGAGCAGGTCGATCGTCCGGTACTTGGCCCGAAATTCCGCGGTGCGGTCGTAGCGGATCGCGTTGATCAGGTCATTGGTGAATCGCTCGGTCGACAGGTAGAGCAGGCGGAGCGAGGGATAGAGCCGCGCGATCTCGTGGCCGATCGCGTGCAGCAGGTGGGTCTTGCCGAGACCGACTCCCCCGTAGATGAAGAGCGGGTTGTAAGCCTTCGACGGCAGCTCCGCCACCGCCTGGCTGGCCGCCTGGGCGAACTGGTTGGAGTTGCCGATGACGAAGGACTCGAAGGTGTAGCGCGGAGAGAGGCCGTTCGACAACGGCACCGCGGGGAGCGCGCGCACCGGCGCCGGCGCGCGGTCCGGCTCGCGATCGATCTCGATCGAGACGACGGGATTGCCGCCCAGCACCGTGCGGGCCGCGGCCTGGATCGCCTCGGTGTAGTGCTGGACGAGCCAGTCGCGGCTGTACTTGTTGGGCGCCGCGACGCGGATGACGTCGCCGTCCATCGCGGTGACGCGGCACGGGCGCAGCCACGACTCGATGGCGGTCTCGGGGATCCGCCCCTCGAGCGCGGTCAGAACACGGGTCCACAAAGAATCAAGCATTCTCAGGCTCTTGTTCGATGGCGCGGCAAAGAGTTACACACAGACTTATCCACAGGTGTGGACAACCGGGAGCGTTCCGAGCGGCCTGGTTCTCCGGGTTGCCAAGACCGCCGGCCAGGTCGCAACGTCATCTTCGATTCGGTCAGCGACGAACGGGCGTTTCACTTTCTGCCCCGCCCGGGAGCCGCGCGCGCCGGGCTTGCCCGGAAGGTGCGGTCCGCGACGCGGGAGGCGACCGTACCATAGCGTCGCGGACGGTCGCAAGGGGCTTGCGTGCCTTGACTTGATGGAGGGCGGTCCGTAGACTACGTTGGTTCTTCTACCCCACAGGAGAGTTTGTCCATGAAGAGGACGTTCCAACCAAATGTGCGACGGCGAAAGAAGACGCACGGATTTCGCTCGCGGATGAAGACGCAGGGCGGGCGAAAGGTGCTCAAGCGTCGGCGCGCGAAGGGTCGCAAGCGCCTGACGGTGTAACCCGACGCAGTGCCAATATCCCCGGCGGTACTCACGCTGCCGCGAGGCGAGCGCCTCCGGCGGTCGGCAGAATTCCAGGCGGTCTTTCAGCAGGGCAGCCGGCTCGAGCGGCCGAGCTTCGTCGCGCTGTGGCGTCGCGCGGAGACTCGGCGGGCGGGGTTCGCGGTCAGCCGGCAGCTCCGCGGAGCCGCGAAGCGCAATCGGGCGCGGCGTCGAGTTCGCGAAGCGTACCGCCAGGTTCGGGCGCAGATCGTGGGGAACGTGGAGCTGGTGGTGGTCGCGCGGCCCATCGCGGCGCGGCGGCCCTTTCCCGAGCTGGTGGAGGACATGCGGCGGCTGGCGGAGAACCTGGCGCGCGCGGCACGAGCCGCGGAGACAGACGCGTGAGCGCGGGCTGGCTGGCCGCGCAGGTGGTTCGTGGCTATCAGCTACTCCTGAGGCCGGCCTTTCCCCCGGCCTGCCGGTTCGTCCCGGGCTGCTCGGAATATGCCCGGGAGGCGCTGCTGCACCAAGGCCTGTTGCGTGGCGGGTGGCTGGGAATCCGGCGGGTCATCCGGTGTCATCCGTGGAATCCGGGCGGCTACGACCCCCCGCCGATTGAGCGATCGAGAGGGTAATGGATAAGCGAACGACTCTGGCGCTGCTGCTGATGGCGGCGCTCCTGATGGTCTACCAGATCTTCATGCCGCTCTTCATGCCCGAGCCCCCGCCCGAGCAGAAGCCGGTCCCGACGGCGGAGGCCCCGGCCCCACCCGCACCGGGCACATCGAGACCCTCACCGAGCGCCACCGCGAGCCCGGTGACGCCAGCGCCTTCGCCGAAGGACGCGCCGACGGTGCCGGAACGGACCGCGGTGATCGAGACGCCGCTCTACCACGCGGCGGTCGCGACCACGGGAGGGCAGGTCAAGGCCTGGAATCTCCACTTCCGCGGGGAGAAGCCCCTGGTGCTGCCGGGTACGGTTGACGGGGCCGGGTGGGTCGTCAGGAGACCGGGCCAGCCAGCACGACCGATCGCGTTCGCGCTGTCGACGGAGTCCATCAAGCTCGACAAGGACACCCCGACCGGCGAGCTGCGAATGGTTGGCGAGGATGGATTCGGCATCCGGGTCAGTCAGGTGCTCCGCTTCCGGGCCGACAGCTACGTGGTGGAGCACGAGCTGAAGGTCGAGAACCGGAACACCGTCGCCCAGGGTGTGGAGCTGGCCCAGATCTGGAGCGCGCCGGCGGAGTGGCCGAAGGATCAGGAGCACTTCGCCGGGGCCCGGCCGATCCACGTCGTGCGCCTGCCGCAAGGGACACTCTGGGCGCGCCGAGAGTACCTCGCCAAGGCGGTCGACTACGTGGGCGAGGACCGCTGGGTCGGGTTCGAGAGTGGGATCGCACCGGTCAGCCAGAATGGCGTCTATCTCACCGCGCTCATTCCAAAGAGTAAGGGCATCAGAGTCATCGAGTCGCGACGAGAAGTCAAAAAAGAGAAGGAATCCGCGGTGTTGCACTACGCGGAGATCGGCGTGTCGGCCTCGATCCCGGCCCTCGAGCCCGGGAAGGCCTGGGAGGGTCAGCTCCAGAGCTACATGGGGCCCATGGAGTACGAGCGCGTGCGATCGCTGGGCGTCGGCCTTGAGAAAGCGATCTACTTCGGCGGTTTCCCGTTCCCCGAGTCATGGGCCGTTCACTACGGGCTGCCCACGTTCCCGATGGAATACATCGTGGTCCCCACCCTCGCCATCATGCGGTGGTTCTACCACTTCGTCCCGAACTACGGGATCGCCATCATCGTCCTGACCGTGATCACCAAGGTGCTGCTGTTCCCGCTCACGGTGAAGAGCATGACTTCGATGAAGGCGATGCAGGCCCTCCAGCCGCAGATCAATTCGTTGCGATCCAAGTACAAGAGCGACCCGCAGCGCCTGCAGCGCGAGACCATGGAGCTCTACCGCGCGCACAAGGTGAATCCGCTGGGGGGCTGCCTCCCGATGGTGGTCCAGGTTCCGATCTTCTACGCGCTCTACGACGCGCTGTCCGTCTCCGTGGATTTGCAGAACGCCGCGTTCATCTGTTTCGGGCGCATGTTCGGGATCGATTTCTGGATCTGTGATCTCGCGCGCCACGACCCCACGTACGTGCTGCCGATCCTGATGGGCGTATCCATGTTCGTCCAGCAGAAGATGACGCCGGTGATGGGTGACCCCCGCCAGGCGAAGATGATGCTCTTCATGCCCGTGGTCTTCACGTTCATGTTCTTCAATCTGCCCGCGGGTTTGGTGCTGTACTGGACCTTGTCCAACGTGCTGCAGATCGCCCAGCAGAAGTACATGGAGCGGATGGGCAAGAAGACGGAAAAGATCCCCGCGCGAGCCACGAAGAAGGCTTGAGCAGGCGCAGCGCCGACCCCTTCGCCGACCTGACCGTCGCGATCCAGACCCTGGCCGGACGGCCGGCGACCTCCAGGGATCGGAAGCAGTTCCAGCAGTACCTCGACCTCTTTCTCCGCTGGAACCGGACGCACCGGATGACCGCCCTCGACTCCGCCGACGGTATCATCCACAGCCTGTTCATCGACTCCCTGCTCTTTCTGGCACTTCTCCCTCCGCGTCCCCTCTCGCTACTGGACATCGGCGCTGGCGCCGGCATCCCCGGCCTGCCGCTACGACTGGCAGATCCGGGAATCGCGGTGACGCTGGTCGAGGCGCGGAGAAAGCGCGTGTCCTTCCTGCTTGCGGTCAAGCGCGAGCTCGACCTGGGCAACGTTGTGGTCAAGGAAGGACGGGCCGAGGCCCTCCTTGAGCAACAACCGGATCTTGCGGGTGGATTTGACGTAGTGGCGGTTCGATCGGTTGGGCCCGTCGCCGCATTATTGCCGCTGGCCCGCCGATATCTGAAGCCGGGTGGCCTTTTTGTGGCGACAGGCCCTCCCAGCCCCCTGCCCCAGACTTCACTGGAGGTCGTGCGGGTCGTGATCCCCGGGACCCGCAAGAGCCGGGTATTTCTCAAAGCCCTGAAAGAAAGTTGAACTCGACCTCAGTTCCCGGGTAACGTTCCACGTGGAACGCGGAAGCCAATGTTCCACGTGGAACAGCTCGGGGGGCACATGTGGCTCGGACGCTAGCCGTCGTCAACCAGAAGGGTGGAGTCGGGAAGACTACGACCGCGGTCAACCTCGCGGCAGGTCTCGCCCTCGCTGAGCGGCGGACACTCCTCGTTGATCTCGATCCACAGGGTAATGCCACCACCGGCCTAGGCGTCGACAAGGCCGCGCTCGAGCGCACCGTCTACCATGTTCTTCTTGAGGGCGTTCCGCTCGGCGAAGTGGTCAAACCGACAATGCTACCGTTCCTGCACTTGGCCCCCTCGGACATCGACCTGGTCGGCGCTGAGATCGAGCTCGTGAGCCTGGAGAATCGAGAGGGGCGCCTCAAGGCCGCGCTGGCCGCCATCATCCAGGGGTATGACTACGTAATCATCGACTGCCCACCATCTCTCGGGATCCTGACCCTTAACGCGCTCGCGGCGGCCGAGGCAGCTCTCGTTCCGCTCCAGTGCGAGTACTACGCCATGGAGGGGCTGGCCCACATCATCCGAACCATCGGGCTGGTTCACGAGCGGCTCAATCCCAACCTGAAGGTGGAAGGGGTCGTGCTCACGATGTTCGATGGCCGGACTAGCCTGGCCGGCCAGGTCCGCGCCGAGGCGCAGCGACACCTCGGCAAACAGGTCATGACGACCATAATCCCGCGAAACATAAGGCTTAGCGAGGCCCCGAGTCATGGGAAGCCCATTATGCTCTATGACCTCAAGTCGGCCGGCTCCACGGCCTATCTCGATCTCGCCAGAGAGGTGATCTCCCATGGTTAATCGCCAGCATGGCCTTGGACGGGGGCTGGGCGCCCTGCTTTCTTCCTCCCCTACCCCAGCTGCACCGGAAGGCGCGGCGGCCGCGGTCGAGCTGCCGACCGACGCGATAGCACCCAATCCGAAGCAGCCGAGAAAAGACTTTGATGACAAGGCTTTACGTGATCTAGCAGCATCTCTGACGCAGAGCGGCGTACTCCAGCCCGTCGTCGTCCGACGCGTTGGTGAAGGCTATCAGCTGGTCGTCGGCGAGCGCCGCTGGCGGGCCGCCAAGCTGGCCGGCCTTGTCCACATCCCCGCGGTCATTCGCGAGGTGACCGACGCGCAGAGCCTCGAGCTGGCCCTGGTCGAGAACCTGCTCCGCGAGGATCTGAACCCGATGGAGGAAGCGGAGGCCTATGAGCGCCTCCTCGCCGAGTTCGGCTGGACCCAGGAAGAGCTCGCGCAGCGCGTTCAGCGCGACCGGAGCAGCATCGCCAACTGCGTGCGACTGCTCAAGCTCCCGGACATCATCCAGGCGGACCTGCGTGCGGGTCGGCTCACGATGGGACATGCGCGCGCGCTGCTCTCCCTCGCCTCCCCTGCCGACCGGCTCCGACTCCGCGAGGAGATCCTGGCGCACTCGTGGTCGGTGCGCGCCACGGAAGAGGGCGTGCAGGCCCAGCGCGCCAAGCCCGCGCGTCGCCAGCTCCGCCGCTCGCCCGACCTGGCCGC
>Ga0137394_10003750_pt1 | contig 11472 bp, 7 predicted proteins | sample czobulk116metaG_FD_108278 | JGI IMG/M metagenome (GOLD analysis project Ga0137394, IMG submission 108278) | Vadose zone soil microbial communities from Angelo Coast Range Reserve, California, USA - czobulk1.16 metaG | ecosystem: Environmental > Terrestrial > Soil > Vadose zone | place: USA... | reverse complement strand
CGGAGCTCAACGAGCAGCAGCAGGCGGCGGTGACAGCCCCTCCCGGCCCTTCCCTGGTGCTGGCGGGCGCGGGCGCCGGCAAGACACGAACGCTTATTTATCGCGTCGCTTATCTGGTGGAACAGGGGGTGCCCGCCGATCGCATCCTCCTGCTGACCTTCACCAACAAAGCCGCGCGCGAGATGATGCGCCGGGTCACTGATCTGCTGGGCAATGATTTGGGCGAACTTTGGGGCGGGACGTTTCATTCCATCGGTCATCGTTTCCTCCGGCGCCATGCGCAACTGGTCGGCTATCAGAATAATTTCACAATCTCCGATCGAGAGGATGCGAAAGATTTGCTGAAGGCTTGCATAGGCGAGTCCGAAATCGACGTCAAAGCCACGCGCTTTCCCAAACCGGATGTTCTGACTGACATTTTCTCAATGGCCGTGAATACCGGGCGGACAGTTCCGGAGCTTCTTGCCGCGGAGTACGAATACTTCAGCATGCTCGCGCCCCAGATTGCCGCGCTGGCCGAGCGTTACCAGGCGCGCAAGCGATCAGCCAACATCATGGATTTTGACGATTTGCTTGTGCTCTGGCTGAAGCTGTTCAAGGAACAGACGGAGATTCGGGAGTCGTACCAGCGGAAGTTCCAGTTCGTGCTCGTGGACGAATACCAGGATACGAACACGCTCCAGGGGGAGATCATCGATCTGATCGCGGCACGCCACAAAAATGTGATGGTGGTAGGGGACGACTCGCAAAGCATCTACTCCTGGCGCGGCGCGAATTTCGAGAACATCCTCAAGTTTCCCGACCGCTACCCGGAGGCTAAGATCTACAAGATAGAAACCAACTACCGGAGCACCCCGCAAATCCTGGCGGTGGCGAACGCCGCGATCCGGGCCAACGTCAATCAATTTTCAAAGCAACTGGCTCCGGCCCGCAAAGAGGGGATGAAACCGGCGCTGGTCGTTTGCGGCGACGCCCATGTGCAGGCGGCGTTCATCGCGCAACGGCTGCTGGAATTGCGTGATGAAGGAACGGAGCTGAACAAAGTCGCGGTCCTTTATCGCTCCCACTTTCACGCGCTGGAATTGCAGCTTGAGTTGACCAAACGCAACATTCCGTTCTCGATTACCAGCGGGATTCGTTTCTTCGAGCAAGCACACCTCAAAGATGTGACTTCGTATCTGAAATTGGTCAGCAATCCGCACGACGAAATCGCATTTAAACGGCTGGTTCAGCTTCTACCAGGGGTCGGCGGGAAGGCTGCGGAGAAGCTTTGGGCCGGCTTCCAGCAAGAGTTGACCAATTTGAAACCGGAGACAAAGAACCCGGTGGCGACGGCGCTGCAACGCTGCGCCCCTTCCGTGCCTAAAAAGGCCGCCACCGGATGGGCACAATTTGCCATTACACTTTCGCAAATTGAGGTCGACCCGATTCGGACCAAGCCGGGGCAGATGATTCGCCTGGTGCTTGAAGCGGGCTATGAAGATTACCTCAAGGAAAACTACAATAACTACCGTAACCGTCTGGAAGATCTGGAGCAATTGGCGAACTTCGCCCTGCAGTTTACCGGCACCGAAGATTTTCTGACGCAGCTTTCACTCTTGAGCAACGTCGAGGCTGAAGACGATCAGCCCGCCAGGCGAGACGAAGAGCAGGTTCGGCTGTCGACGATCCATCAGGCTAAGGGCCTCGAATTCGACGTGGTCTTTGTGATCATGCTTTGCGACGGAATGTTTCCGTCTTCTCGCAGCCTGGAAACCCTCGAGGGAGAAGAAGAAGAGAGGCGGCTGTTCTATGTGGCGGTCACCCGCGCGCGCAATGAGTTGTATTTAACGCATCCTCTCCTGCGCATGGCGCAGGGATTTTCCGGCGACGCTCTGCAGCAGCCATCGCGGTTTATAAAGGAGATTCCGGGAGAATTGCTCGATGAATGGAGTCTGAAGACGTTCAATCCTTACGGATAAGATTTCTCCTCCTCGTAAGGTTGCTCCAAGTAGCTTATCCGTAAGCCTTAAGGAGGCGTCTCGCTACTGGGGTCTTGCCCATAAGTCAGGTTTGGGCCGTCGGGAGTCAGGAGCCGGACCTGTAAACACATCGCGACATACAGGTCTCGGCTACAACGATCTCCGTAAGGAGCGGGAGGGCGGGGCGGAGGCGCTCCCAAATCCAAACGGCAAGATTTTCGCTGGTTGGATTTTCCAGGCCGGGGATCTCGTTCAAGTAATAATGGTCGAGCCGATCCAGGAGGGGTTTAAAGGCGTCGGAAATGTCCGCGTAATCCATCAGCCAACCAAGTTTTGGGTCGCATTCACCAGCGACCACGACTTCGACCCGAAAGCTATGGCCATGGAGTCGGCGGCACTTATGAGTTTGCGGCAAATGCGGCAGGAGGTGGGCGGCTTCGAACTGAAATGTTTTGCGCAGCTCCATTTTCATATCAGCCGGATCGCTCCCAATCTGTCCATGTGATTAAGTCGCCAAGGGCTGGCCGGCCGTCGTGCCGCCAGGTCAGAGGCGGGCTTTGCATTTTTCCCAGTGGGCAGACACGGGTGACTCCCCATTTGGAGAGGTCGCGGGCAATCTCCTCCGCGCGATCTTCCGGCGCGGCAATCCCAACGGTCGAGACCTTTCCCCGGACTGCGTCCGCCCCCTGCAAAGCCTGTTCGAGGTCGGTGACCGCCTTGACATAAATAAACCGGTTCAAACAGGAGCTTTGGAAGCGAGGGTCCGATTCGAGGATTACCGTCCATGCCGTGGAGTTGGCGCTGGACCACATCTTCGTTTCATTCAAGTGGGCGGCGCGGACTTCGTAGAAGGCGCGCCGGGAAGCGATGGCCGCAGCTTCTTCAGGCGCCAATTCGCCGCGCGGCTGGGTTTCCTCCCTGTTCTGCAGTTCGGTCGCGAGCATTTCTCCGAATTGTTCCGGCGATGTCCCGCCACCGGTTTCAACGTAGAACAAGTGCGGCGACAAACAGCCGAGCTGATTCCAGGCGACCACATCTTCGGCGGCGCGCTTGACGAGCTTCTGCACGTTCATCCCGCTCAGCGCTTCGTGCGTGATGTAACCGAAGCTTACCTTGTGGCCGTAACCGAGAAAGCGAACACGCGTGGGCAAACGGCTTCGAATGGCTGCGAGTGTGTCGTCGTTACCGGTGGCGGTGACACAATCTGCGTGCGCGAACAATTCATCTTCGAGGGATGCGGTCCCGCCTTTCCACTCGGCAATCTCCAGGCAGGAGCCGATCTTCGGTTCGGCCTCATAGATTGAATGGGCAAACATCCTGGGGAAAAAACTTTGTCCAGAGGCGCATTTGACGAATTGGGCGGAACGGACCAGCAAACCCAAAACGATATCCATGACAGTCGGATTCGGAAGGCTTCCGCCCGCGAAGTGGACGAGCAAGTGCGGACCCCGGGCGGTAGCGGCGCGCTCCAGCCGCTGCTCCTCGTGGGTCGCCTGCAACCCGTCCAGTCGCAGTGGATGTCCAAGGTCCTGCGACAATAAGGCGTGGAAATTCTCGGGTGTGAAGCGGCAGAACAAATCGTCTATTCCCGCCGCCAAAGTCGCGGCGGAAAAACCCATCTGCCTGGGGCCGTGTTCCAAAACGAATTGTCGCAGACGATAGCTCGGTTCGCGCCAGCTTTGGCCGACTTCGCACAAAGCGCGGATCACGCTCTGTGTCGATCGGCCGGCCAGATATCGTTCGCGGTTGCGTTTCAGGCTTTCGCAGGAGTCGCGCACCGTCTGGGGCGTGATGACGGCCTCTGGGGGCAAATCGGCAATGAAAAAATTGGGCAAGTTCATCACAGTTCCGGGTTCTGCATCACCAACGAACTCGCGCCCGGTTGAGCGCCAGAGGGAGCTTCCAAATGCTCGCGTTTGCGAATCGCGTGCAGGCAGGGAAGTCCAAGCAACGAAAGCAGAATGAACGTCCCAAGCAGGGCATAGATATGATAGAAGCCTTGAGGGCTGTTGGCTGCGGGTCCCAAATGTTGCACCCATCGACCGACGAGCCAATGCGACACATTTCCCACCAGTCCGCCGATGGTAATGAAAAGGCCAAACACCCGCCCGCGGACTGCGTCGGGCACCGATTCCATCAGCGCCGCTTCGATCACTGGATAACTGGCCATGAAGAAGAAGCCGTAAATCATGAAGGCAGGGATCAAAGCAGCTCGCGGCAAATGTGGAAATACGGCGACCATGGCGGCCGCAATGGTCAGGATTATCGCCGTCCATCGAATGCGTCCCCGATCACTGAGCCCTCCAAAGAGCGGATTGCTGATCATCGACATGATGAAGATCCAGCTTAGTGCGAATCCAGTATTTCCCACCGACATCCCGCGGGCCTGCTGCAAAAAAAGCGAACCGACCGTGCCCATGCCGTTGCCGGTAAAGTCGCGGAAGCTCATGGCGAAGCTGAAGGCAATGAACAAGAGCCAGAGTGTCGGCGTGGGAAACAATTTTTCGACGGGTGCTTGCTTTGGTTGCCGCTGTGCCGCGGTAGCCGGAGCGTCGTCATCCGCCAGCAGCCAGAAGACAATCGCTCCGATCAAGCCGAGGCACCCCAACTCAATCACTGGCGCGCGCCAGCCGGAATGTTCTGCGCGCCAACCGGTATAGAGAGGGCCTAAAAAGAATCCCACACTCGCGCCTATCCCGGTCAAGCCGAGAGCCTTTCCCGTCCCGACGGGAAACAGCCGCGCGACCATGGCTGTGGCCGCCGGATGATAGAAACTTCCGCCGATGCCGGCGACGATGACCGCCGCCAATGCGAGGCCGTAAGTTGGAGCCAGTCCGAGGAGTATGAATCCGAGCCCATTGATGAACAGGCCGATTCCCAGCAGCTTTTTGCGGCTGACGCGGTCGGCCAGAACGCCCATGGGAAAGCTCGGCAGGAAATAGGCAATCATCATGGCCGTAACGAGCAACGTAGCGCGTCCGAGCTTATCGAGGTGAAAATCCTGGCGGATCAGCAGGTACAACGGCAGCAAGGCCACATGATAGACATGTGTGAAGGCATGCAGCGCGCCAGCAAGCCAAAGGGTCCGGATGCGATGTTGTTGATGCGTGCCCATTGGCTCACTGTGTCATCAAGGAACATCCCCGCGGTTCGACCTCGCCGGTGCGCCCGAGCAATTCAAAGCCCCGGTCGCGCGAGATGCCTAAATCTTCGGTTTGTATGGCCATCACCGACCAAACATTGGCCAAATCGAAAATGCGAATCAAACCTGTTTGCCCGTGGGCAACAGGCTGCCCGCTCTCAGGCGAGACAATCTGGGCTCGGGCCCAGGGCGGGAATTGGAAGACCCGCTCACCGGTAGCTCGACCTGCGACATTATCGTAACCTTGAGAACTCAATTCGCTCATTCCGTATTCGCTAATGATGTAATTCGGGTCGACTGCAAGATGCTCAGACAACAAGGTGTGCAGCCGTGATTTGGAGATCGCCTTCGACCGTCCCTTGTATCCGCCTGTTTCAAGGAGCGCCGACCGAGGCGGCAGCCGGAATCGAAGTCCAGCCTCCGCAAAATAATCCAGAACCTGAACGTAGTTAAAGGCCGTCCCCAGCAGCAGGACGGGTCCTAACTGACCGGAGGTCCTGTGCAAATAGTCGATCAACCGATCGGTGTTCACGGTCCACGCTCCATCCATGGTGGCCTCTCCAGCGAAGAGACTTTCGGACGTCCCAAAGTGTCGCTGAATGGTCTCGAACATGTGAACCAACGACGAAGGTGGCGCGACATTGCCTGGTGGTGTGAGCGACAGGACGGTGACTCGGTCCAGGTCTGGAAGCAGATGATTCTTGGACCACCGCAACAACGAGGCTTCATACAGAGCCAGTGACTCCGTCGAATGATGATGACGGCTGCGGACCGCTGCCGTCGTCCCGCTGGAGTGAAAAGTTAGTGTTCGATTCTCCGGCGGGAGTGAGGTTAAATCGAGCTCCTTGAAAGCAGTTGTCGGAACAGCAGGAATTTGGGTCCAGTGTTTCACCCCGCGAGGTATCATCCCGCGGAATTCGCAAAACTTTCTATACGATTCGTTCCCTCCAAATTGCAGAGTGAACAACACCAGTGCCAGCTCGTTGAACCTCTCATGGTCCTTAAGCGCCGCGGGGCGGGCAGAAGTCTGAATGAATTCGCGCACCTGAGCGGCGAAATCTGAAAAACTGGGTGTCATGCGGTTTTAACGGGTTACGTCCGGCTGGTTTTCCGCTACAGCCAAGGAGATATGTAAGCTGCTTTGAGCCTGGCAGCAAGATGCTTTGCAAAGGTCGATCGAGGCGCAGAGTTAACCCAAACTACTGAGGGTACTGGCTTATTTGGCCAACTTCAAAGTGTCCAGATAATCGAGGGCACGGTTGAGGTATTCGGCGGAAGGCATGGCGTGCGCCATTCCAGGGACCTGAATATAAATAACATTCGCGAAGCCGTATTGCTTGAACCCTTGCTCGTAGATGGCGGAGGTATTATGACGATTTACGTCGTTATCGCCCGTGACTAAGGCGAAGCGTCCGCTATTTTTGGCGACGGTCAGCAGCGGGGTTTGCGTTTTATAGCCGGGATTCCAGACCTGGTCGCCGCCGGCGGAAATGGTCATATAGAAGTTGACGCCGCAGATAGGAATTGTGCCGGTAAAGACGTCAGAGTAGGCAACCCCGAGGAGGCTCGCGACCCGGCCACCGCCGGAAAATCCTGAGACGTAAATGCGCTTCGGACTGATGCGATAACGGAGGCGGATGTTGTAGCTGGCGTCGAGGGCAAGGCGGCAACGTTCGATCGCTCCGCGGTTATTGTCCGCATTGTAAGGAGCGACGAAGATCAGTTTGTGTTTTGCCAGGGCATCGGGCCAATCATGAGGAATGGACGGTTTGGGTGAGGGACTGATCCAGACGAATTCACCCCAGGAAAGGTCGTTGGTGTAAGTGTCAGGAACGATTACGTGGAACTTTTCCCGAGACAAAGTATAGGGCGCCGTAGTTGCGGCGGCAGTGAGACGCCGCTTCACCTCGCCGCTGGTTGAGTAAGGCGGAGAGAATTGAAACTGCACGTCGAATTCTCCGCTTTGGGCCACGGTGTTGGTGGAAGAGGCCGACCAGAGAGAAAATTCGAGCAGGAGGAGTAAGGCGATTAAAGATCGTTTCACAGTTGCCGTTTCGAGCCCGGGTGGATGCAGCCGACCTTAAGCATGAAAGCAGCATCTGGCAAACTGGATTACGGAGGCAATTCGCGATCAGCACTAGAGAGGAGTGCCGGCTTGCCAAGGCTGCTTTGATTTGTTTTTACTAGCACGCCGCTGTAGTCCTATGATGTCGCGAAAGCCAGCCTTAGGCTTCATTTTCGTTACTGTCGCTCTCGATATCCTCGGGATCGGCTTGATCATTCCAATCCTGCCGAGACTGGTGAAGAGCTTCGAAGGTGGTGATGCCGCGGCTGCCTCAAACGTTGTCGGACTGCTGGCGGCGCTTTATTCGTTGATGCAGTTCATTTGTGCGCCGATTCTCGGGAGCCTATCTGATCGGTTCGGGCGCCGCCCGGTCATCCTCGTGTCGCTGCTGGGCTCCGGACTCGATTATTTTCTGCTGGCGTTCGCGCCCAACCTGCCGTGGTTCTTTCTCGGCCGCATGATTTCAGGTATCACTGGGGCGAACATCACAGCCGCGACCGCCTACATCGCCGATGTGAGCCCACCGGAGAAGCGGGCGGCAAACTTTGGACTCATCGGCGGCGCCTTTGGCCTCGGGTTCATTGCTGGGCCTGCGCTCGGCGGGCTGTTGGGCAACGTCGGTCTGCGTGTTCCGTTTATGGTCGCCGGCGGCTTGACGTTGCTGAACTGGCTCTACGGTCTGCTCGTCCTTCCCGAATCGCTCGCGCCGCAAAACCGGCGAAGATTTAGTTGGGCCCGATCGAACCCAGTCGGTTCTCTCCTCGATTTGCGCCGACATCCGGTCGCGTTGGGCCTGGCTGGGACCTATTTCCTGATCAACGTGGCGCATCAGTCGTTGCCGAGCACCTGGGTGCTTTATACCGATTATCGCTATCACTGGACCGTCGGCCAAACCGGCATCTCGCTGGCGATCGTTGGGCTGATGGCCGCAATCGTCCAGGGAGGATTGACAGGGGTCATTGTGCGGCGAATCGGCGAACAGAAAGCGGCTGCGCTCGGACTGGCCATTGGCGCCCTGGCCTTCGCGGGTTACGGCCTGGCGACTGAAGGCTGGATGATCTACTGCATCCTTGTCGTTGGGTCGCTGGGCGGAGTCATGGGCCCGGCCATCCAGGGATTGATCTCGCGAGCCGTGGGCGCCAACGAACAAGGCGGCGTCCAAGGCTCGTTGACAAGCCTCGCCAGTGTCGCAGGAATCATTGGCCCTCCAATTTGCACCGGACTGTTCGCTTACTTCATCAGCCAGGGAGCGCCCACGCATCTCCCGGGCGCAGCCTTCTTTTTCAGCTCGGCGCTTGTCGTTGCTGCCATGCTATTGGCGCTGCGATCATTCCGGAGAAAACACTCGGCGCCCGTTGCCGAAATCCCACCTGTTCGCGATGCTGAGTTATCGCGGCGTGAGTAGAAAGGTAACGGCAGCGATTCCTTACGCGCTGTCTTATTGCTGGAAAGCCCTTAGCCGCGCCTAGCGGGCTCGCTTACTGGGTCTCACCGCGCGTCACCCGCAGGAAGACTTCCTCCAGGCCCAGCTCATCCTCGCGCAGCGCGACCACCTTGGCTCCGCCGCGAACCAATGCATCTGCTACGATGCTGTGATCGGTTTCGTGGTTCACGAGGGTGACTTTGATTTGCCCATCAAGCGCCACCGCTTCGCTGACCTCGGGACGGACCTTAAGCAAATCCAGCGCGGCCGCTTGGTCCGAGCTGACTTTGACCCAGACAACACGGCCGGTTGAAAGCTGGTCGCGAACACCCTGGACGGGCCCGCTATAGATCAGTTTCCCTTTTTCAATAATTGCCACCCGGTTACAGAGCGTCTGAAGCTCGCTCAGGATATGCGAAGAGATGATGATCGTTTTTCCCAGCCGCTGGAGTTCCTGCAGGATGGCCATCATTTCGATGCGCGCGCGAGGATCCAGCCCGCTCGCTGGTTCATCCAGCAGCAATACTTGCGGGTCGTGAATCAAAACGCGCGCCAGACCGAGCCGTTGTTGCATGCCGCGGCTAAGGGCCCCGATGAGCGATCCCTTTTTCTCGGAAAGTCCTACCAGTTCTAGAACGTCATTGACCGTTTTCTCGCGTTGCGCGGAAGGGATTTTGTAACACGCCCCAAAGAAATCGAGGTACTCTGTTACCTCCATATCTTTATAGACGCCAAAAAAATCGGGCATGTAGCCAATGATATGGCGGACAGCATCGGCGTCCCGGACGACGTCATGACCGAGAACACGTGCCTGGCCTGCTGAAGGAGTCAGGAATGTGGCCAGGATACGGAGAGTGGTGGTCTTGCCGGCGCCGTTAGAGCCGATGAACCCGAAGAGATCCCCGCGGTTGATGGTGAGATCGAGCGCGTTCAGGGCAACCATTGCGCCATAGCTGCGCGTGAGTCCGATTGTTTGAACCGCTGGGACTGGAGGAACATTTTCCATAAGAGCTAAGGTCAGGGCTGCACAGGAATCGCCAGCCGGAGCAGGGAATCGCGCCGGACGCGACGGGCGGAGAATTGATTGATCCCTTTGGTAGCGGCGAATCCAGGCGCCCAGGCAACAAGCACGGCATCGCCGCGAGCAACCAGTTCAGACAAATCGAACATCGGTGGAGTGATGGCGAAATTATAGCCGTAATACTGCTGATGACGCTGCGTATTGCCTTCGATCTGCGAGATGAATGATGCGGCCACCGCGCTGCGCGGAACGTCCGAGATGCTCCATTGCTCGTTATTGCCGAACGCGGCCTGTCGCTGGTTGACCACTTCCATGAAATGACCGCCGTAACTCTGGACGAAGCTGACCAGGGATTCGCCGGTTTGCTTGCGCAACGTCACGGTACGGGTTTGGCCGGGCGCGAAGTCACCCAAAGTATAAAGGCGCCCATTAATAGCGACCATCACATGGTCCAGTTTTGTGTCGAGATGGTTTTCCACGGTGACAGCCCAATCGAGCCCTCTCGACGTCACGGACATTTGCAGAGGCGAAGGAGCCTGCTTCCACCATTCATTGACATAGAGCTGGCTGGTCCAAACCGGCACGGAAATATCGGCATCGAAACTGTTGCCGAGGTGGCGTACGATCGCTTTGCTGGTTTCCTGACCGCCGGCGTTTCGCATGAATTCCCCCCGCAAGGTGGAAAACGGCAGGTCGCTGGAAAGCCGATAAGTGGCATTCACTGGCGAATAAACGGAAGCGAAAGTATGGCCGCGCAACTCGGCACGCGGTCCTTGCGGCATGATATCGACCACCTGCAATTCGTTCCACTCGGTTTCACCCGCGCGCAGCTTGTAGCCGATGAAATAGATGAGCGCGGAAAAGAGCGCCACGTAAATGGGAAATGTGATCCAGGTGAGCATTTGTTTGCCGATTTTACGCAGCCAATAACGATCGAGCGGACCGATGACGATCAGGTAACCGACGAGCAGCAAGAGCAGCCACCCGACTGGCAATTTGCGGACCTGCTTGCTATCGATCATCGCGCCGAATACTCCATCGATGCTGTAACCGCCATAGCGATTGTATTCGGCTTTCTCCAGCAACTCGGGAGGCAAGCTGATCATCTTGGCCCAAAACTGATCGCGATGAATCCAGGAAGCGAATGGCTCGAGTTCCGGCGCAAAGGCAAGGACTGTAATTTGGCCCCGCCCACGGCGGGCGGCGAAAACCAGGGGTTGACTATCGCTGCCGATTAAAACGTCGCCGTCGCGCCGTTTGCCGATGGCGAGCTGGAGCGGTTCGCCTTCGAAGTGATTGTCTGAGCGCAGCCGTGCATAAGGATTGCTGCGGGAACTGGAGTCAGGGAACATTGATTTGCCGGTCCGGTCCCTGTCGCTGGTCAGCCATCGGTGCAAATCGGCATGCTCCTGTTGCGTGGTGAGATCGGTGAGCTCACATGGCAAAAGATCGCGAAGCCATTCGTTGCCCGTAATATGAATGAGTTGTTCGATGCCGACGACCAGGTGACCTCCGCTATGCAGCCACGCGAGCAGCGCGTTCACCTGGTTCACTTTCAGGTCGAGCGCCTTCTCCGAACTGAGGTAAATGGTATCGAGCCCTTCGAGCGCAATCGGATTATCCGGGAAAAGGTTCGGCTGAAACCGAGCTACCATGGTTTTCATCTCGATTCCCGGCGGCTTCACTTCGGGCAAGATCGGAACGGTTCGCGTTACGGCTCCCAGCAACGGAATCGTGGACGGATTATTCTTCCGGATCTGGCGGCTGACCGTTTCGGCGCGCACTTTATGGCGGTCATCGAGCAGGCGAACGTTCCAGGAGGAGCCGCTATATTGTTGCGCGGAGAAAACTGGAACGATG
>Ga0137394_10003749_pt1 | contig 11473 bp, 11 predicted proteins | sample czobulk116metaG_FD_108278 | JGI IMG/M metagenome (GOLD analysis project Ga0137394, IMG submission 108278) | Vadose zone soil microbial communities from Angelo Coast Range Reserve, California, USA - czobulk1.16 metaG | ecosystem: Environmental > Terrestrial > Soil > Vadose zone | place: USA... | reverse complement strand
GAATTGGCGAATTGCTTCCAAAAACGGCAGCCCTTCGATGTCACCCGTTGTGCCCCCGATTTCCGTGATGACGACATCGTATTTGCTTTCGTCTGAAATTTCACGGATGCGTCCTTTGATCACATCGGTGACGTGCGGAATTACCTGCACGGTTTTACCGAGGTAATCGCCGCGGCGTTCCTTTAAAATAACCGACTCGTACACCTGGCCGCTGGTGAGATTGTTGTGCCGTGTCAGGACGCAATTGGTGAAGCGCTCGTAGTGGCCGAGGTCGAGATCGGTTTCCGCGCCGTCGTCCAGCACGTAGACCTCGCCGTGCTGGAAGGGATTCATCGTGCCGGGATCCACGTTCAGATACGGATCAAATTTTTGGAGAACAACGCGCAGACCACGTGCTTCGAGGAGCGTTCCAAGAGACGCGGCGGTCAATCCTTTGCCCAGGGAACTAATCACACCGCCAGTGATAAAAATGTATTTCACAAGGGCGTCCTCCGCTTTGCGCGGGCGAGCGTTTGCTCCAGCGCCGTTGCGTCTTCTGGCGTGTCGATACCAGGCGATCCTGTAGCAGTAACGAGCACATGAACCTTTACACCATTTTCTAGTGCGCGCAATTGTTCGAGCGATTCACTGCGTTCCAGCGGACTTTGTTTCCATCTCACAAATTGCAGCAACGTCTCGCGGCGAAATCCGTAAATTCCCTGGTGACGAAGAAACAAGGAGCGGCGGCCGCGTGGCGTGGGCATCCTTGCCGATTGATTCGATTGGCTGGAAGCCAACGCCACGCGATCGTCGTTCTGTGGGGCCGGGATCGGCGCGCGAGAGAAATAAAGAGCGTTGCCGCGAAGATCGAGAACGACCTTCACTTGATGTGGCGAAGAGGCATCCGCCGGATCCTCGAATGGATGCGCAGCCGTCACCACATCCACTTTGCGATCCGACCGTAATTTTTGGACAACCTTGTCGATTAAACGGTGATCGATCAGCGGTTCGTCGCCCTGGATATTGATTACGTATGCGAATTGCTTTGTTTTCCTCGCCACTTCAGCGACTCGATTGGTGCCGCTGCGGTGCCTTCGCGACGTCAGTGCGACCTCCGCACCCCACTCAAACGCTGCAGAGGCGACCCGCATGTCGTCCGTAGCGATGACAACCAAATCCAGATTTTTCGCGCGCAGACAGCGTTCCCAGACATGTCTCAGAAGCGGCTTTCCAGCAATTGGATAGAGTGGTTTTCCAGGGAATCGTGTAGAATCCCATCGGGCCGGAATAATTCCAACCGCTTTATTCATGCGAGAGACCGATGGTCATAACCGTTGGCCTAAAATCATCTGCGCTGCGGCGGGCAAGTCTTTTGTGGTCCAATCCGCGGCGCTGCCACTGATGTCGCGGTCAAATCCGGTTTGAACCCGAATTGTCCGTACACCGGCGTTGCGACCGCACTCGACGTCGATCTCTTTGTCACCGATAAAAAACGAACGCGTCAGATCGATTTGGTGATCTCGCTTGGCTTGCAAAATCATTCCAGGCGATGGCTTGCGATGACTGGAATGTTGACCAGGAACGTCGGGGCAAAAATAGGTTGCATCGATCAAACCATGGCCCAGTTGGCGCGAGACTTCCGACTCAACGGAGCGATACTCGTCAACGGTGAAAAACCCGCGACCGATCCCGCTTTGGTTCGTAATAACAACGAGTTTGAAGCCCTTTGATTTTAAACGCCGTAATGCTTCGGGAACGCCAGGCAAAACCTTCACTTGTTTTGGATGGGAACAATAGTCCGCATCCTCGATGATTGTGCCGTCGCGATCGATAAAAACGGCAGCTGACAACTCGTTAGCCACCTTTGGAATCCTCTTGAAAACTGGCCATCAATTCATCTCGTGTCACAGTTGCTGTTCCAAGCTTGCTCACCACGACGGCGCTCGCATGGTTGGCGATTTCCGCCGCTTCGGTCGGGGTCGCTCCGCAGGCGAGACCGAGGGTAAAGAGAGCGATTGCTGTATCACCCGCGCCCGAGACATCGAAAACCTCTTGCGCTTTGGCGGGGATGTAGTGCGGCGCTTCTTTCTCTTGGAAAAGCATCATGCCGTGTTCGCCGAGGGTGATGAGGACATTTTCTGTTTCCCATTTTTTAAGCAGCGTTTCGCCGGCCCGCTTCAGATCCGCATCCTGGGACGGATCGGTATCCGGATCGCCACTGGGAATACCTGCGGCGAGAAAAGCTTCAGTGCGGTTCGGCTTGATTACTGTCAGGCCGCGCCACTCGATCAGGTTACGGGGATTGGGATCCGCAGCGACGATCTTGCCGGCTGAGCGCGCAGCATCCGCGATCTGCGAAACCAATTCGGTCGATAAAAAACCTTTGCCGTAGTCTTCGAAAATAATGGCATCGATCTCTGGAACATTCTTTCGGACGCCGGCCACGACCTCTGCAATTTGGGACGCCGATGGCCCGAGAAACTTTTCCCGATCGACACGAACAACCTGTTGCTGGCGCGCAATGATGCGGGTTTTAACGATGGTATGAAACGTCGGCTCTTCAACGGCATTAGAGGTATCGATCTTTTGTTCCGACAATAACTCCCGGAGTTGCTGGCCGCTTCGATCTTTGCCCAGTAAACCGATAATCGCGACGCGGTCCACGAACTCGCGCAAGTTACGCACGACGTTGGCGGCGCCCCCGGGGTAAAATGATTCACCGGTCACCTCCACAACCGGTACCGGAGCCTCCGGCGAGATGCGGCCCACTTTTCCCCAGACAAATTCATCGAGCATCAAGTCGCCGATTACGGTGATCCGCCTCGAAGATGCACGGTCGAGGATCTGCTCTAGCCGGGTTAGGTCCATAAGGTACGCGGGCAGCGGCGCCTCAGAGGCGATGAGGTGTTTCGGTTGAGACGATTCAAAATGTTTAGAGTAGCGATTTGTGTACAGCAGCGGTTTTGCTTAAGGTTCGCTTCATTAAATCCTGAATGCGAACCCGAAATAAACATTCGAAGCTCCCAATGATTCCGTTTACCAAACATTTGAAGTTAATTACAGCTGCCGTCTGCGGCCTTGCCCTGTGTGCGCATGGCGCGCAGACTCCGCAGCACATTAATATTAACCAATTATCCACGACTGTGGAAGACGTTGTGGTTCCGTTGCCGAACGAAATTTTTGGGGCGCTGAACAAGCTCGGTGCGGTCAATTGGAAGGAACACGTCCGCAGCGATAAGGGACCAAATTTCACCGAGCGGCCGCGCATCGCCCTGCTGCTGGGGGCGGTGATCGCGGATGGTTTTATCGCGGTGCAAGCGCAAGACGCGCCGACAGTAAAGGAGATTGGCCAGCGCGTCCTGGCATTGGCGAAGGGGATTGGCGTCGGAAATTCGATCACGCCACATGCCAAGGCGATTATCGAGGCGGCAGATAAACGTAATTGGGAAAATGTGCGGCAGGAGCTGGATCGCACCCAAAACAGCGTGCAACAGGCAATGAATGAAGTGCACGACGAAAAATTATCGCAGCTCGTCAGTCTGGGCGGGTGGCTGCGCGGGACGGAAGTATTGACTTCTGTGGTGAAGCAGCATTTTTCCGCCGATGGCGCCGAGCTTCTGCATCAGCCCGATCTCCTGTCTTATTTCCAGACAAGACTGAAGGCGATGCCTGAGTTTAATCTTCCGATCATTCACCAAATTCAAGACGCCCTGGGCGAAGTGAAGCCTCTCATTGACGTCGGCAGCACGCGCATTCCTGCCGAATCAGTTAAGAAGGTCAATGAGATCACGACGCGGCTCGGGGCCGGCATCGTCACGAGGGATTAGGAAATTTCGATGAACCGTTTCGCGAAAGTTCTTTTAGGCATCAGCTTCCTGCTGGCGGCCGTCATTGTCATGCAGCGCGCGGCTTGCGCCTCTGTGGATGACGCACAGTCGTTTGCTCTTCAGGCAGCGGAACCATATGTAAAACAAGGATTTCAGGTGCGTGAGGACTACTGGGGAGGCGACCTGGCTTCCGGTGAAAAAAAAGCGGTGCGACAGCAATTATTCAAAGGGAACGAATATTGGTTCTGGCTGGGAACCGAAGTCGATCGGGCGAAGGTGTCCGTTCATATTTACGATTCGGATGGGAAGCTGGCGGAAGAACCAGACAGCTGGGAGAAAGGCCATTTTGCGGCTGCGCACGTCATTCCGAAGACCACCGGCAGTTACTTTATCATCGTCAACGTGGAGGAATCGCCAGAAGAACGCACGCATTGGGCGCTGGTGTATGGTTTCCGGTAGGGTAGGGTTAGTGGCATTAGCTCTTAGCCACGCAATCGGCAAAGATGCCGATGTCCCGAATTGCCGATGACTGAAACTCGCACCCTTCAGTTTGAGAGCCCGCGCGCTTTGCAGTCGCTCTACGCCAATGACATTAAACTCTTGAAAAACCTTGAGGATTCACTCGGTGTGAAAGTGACCACCCGCGAAGGCTGGGTGAAACTGGAAGGAGACTCCAGCCACGTCGATAAAGCGCAGCAGGTGTTTGAGCAGCTCGATAAAGCGCGCCAGCAAGGCGTGGACATTCAAAAGCACGAGTTTAATTATGCGCTCAAGGTCGTGAGCGAAGAACGCGATGAGAATCTGGGCGATGTTGTATCGACCAAGATCACTACCTCGTCACGCAAGCCCCCGATTGTTGCGCGAAGCGCAAACCAGCGGGCTTATGTTGAGGCAATTCAAAAGCACGACGTCGTTTTTGGAATTGGGCCGGCCGGCACGGGAAAAACTTACCTCGCCGTCGCCATGGCAGTCGCGGCGCTTAAGAAAGAGCAGGTAGCCCGTATCGTTTTGACGCGACCCGCAGTGGAAGCTGGCGAAGCGCTCGGTTTTCTCCCGGGCGATCTCGAACAAAAGATCACGCCATACCTGCGTCCGCTTTACGATGCCTTGCGTGAAATGTTAGAACCAGAGGAAATGGAGCGCGCCATTGGGCGGCAGACCATTGAAGTGGCTCCGCTGGCGTACATGCGCGGGCGCACGTTGAACAATGCTTTTGTCATTCTGGATGAAGCGCAAAACACTACGACGGAGCAGATGTTCATGCTGCTGACGCGAATTGGTTTGAACTCCAAATGCGTGGTGACCGGCGACGTTACACAGATTGATTTACCGGCGAACAAGCGCTCCGGAGTGGTGGAAGCATTGCAGGCATTAAAGGCTGTCCCCGGAATCGCTACTGTGTATTTTACCGAGCGCGACGTCGTGCGGCATGAATTGGTGCGCGCCATTATTAGCGCGTATCAGCAGCACAGATCGCCTGCGCCATCACCACGCAAGTAAAAGACGAAATGTTCGATTTTTTCAAACGCGGAAGACTCATCAGACGGGGCCTCGCCTCGCGAAAAATGCGGCGCCGCCGGGGGCGCAGCGAACTGAAGCGCAATCTGGAATACTCGCCCTTCATTAAGGTGGTGATCTTTGCGGTGTTTGCTGGTGGACTGGCGTTTCTCGTCTTTAGCGGCCAGCAACCGGAGCCAACCAAGAATTTTATCATTGCGCTGCTGGTCCTGACCACGGCGATTACTCAGCTGTGGATCAACCAGCCCAAGAGCTTTTCACGAAGCTCGCGCATCCTTCTCATCTTTGGCGTCATTCTGCTGCAACTGGCCGTCACTAAACTGCTGCTGGTGCTTTGTAACAGCGGGAGTTATCGATTTTTGAGGCCAGAAATGGCGGGGTTGATCACTCCCTATGCCTTTGCGCCGCTCGTGCTGAGCGTGTTGTTGGGTCGCCACCACGGGCTTTACTCCGCGTTTTTTGTAAGTCTGTGGAGCAGCATGTTGTTCGGCCCAATTGACGCGCCGCTGCTGATAACCAGTCTGATCAGCGGATTCACAGCAGTCTCCCTCACATTACAGGTGCGCCGGCGCGGCCAATTGGTCCGCGCGGGCTTTGGAGTGGGACTCGCCATCTGGCTGCTGTCTCTGACGTTTGGTTTGATCGGACCGATCAATTGGTTTTATCCCACGGCCAATGATTGGGGCATGATCGGACTGCAGAGTGCCCTGGCTGTCGGCAACGGAATTTTGACTGCCACGCTGGTTGGCGGCGCGCTACCGATCCTTGAAAACCTGTTTCAAGTCACAACGGACATTTCCTGGTTGGAAGCATCCGATCTCAATCATCCGTTGCTGCGACGCATGACCATTGAAGCGCCCGGGACTTATCATCACAGCCTGGTCGTGGCCAACCTCGCTGAAGCGGCGGCGGAAGCGATCGGCGCAAACGCAACGCTTTGTCGCGTCTGCTCCTATTTCCACGATGTCGGCAAACTGGTGAAGCCGGAATACTTCACCGAGAACATGAGTTTCGAACGCAACCCGCATGATGACCTCGCGCCAACGATGAGCGCCTTGATCATCATCGCGCATGTCAAGGAAGGCGTCGATCTTGCCCTTAAATACAGGCTTAACCAGCGCATCATCGATATTATCCAGGAGCATCACGGCACGTCACTTGTCCGGTATTTTTATCAACGCGCCCTTCAACAGCACGAAGATGCGCGAGCTGGCGGCAAGATCATGAAACTGCGCGAGGACGATATTCCACAGGTAAAGGAAGAAAGTTTTCGCTACAACGGACCCAAACCTCAGACGAAAGAAAGCGCTATCGTCAGTCTGGCTGACACCGTCGAAAGTGCTTCACGGAGTCTCGAGAAACCGACGCCGCAAAAAATCGAAACGCTCGTTAACGAGCTGATCGAGGAGCGCATCAGCGATCGGCAACTGGACGACTGCGATCTTACGCTTGGCGAATTGAAAGTCATCGCCGAACGCTTCCGGTTCACGCTGATGATGATGTTGCACAGTCGGATTGCCTATCCGAAGCCGGGCCAAAAGACGACGACGATCATTTCGCGCGAAGAAGCCTTGCGCCCGGACGTAATGGCCGCCACGCGGAAGCCTGAAACGGCCCCACCCATCTCAGCCGCGTAGTGGTAGCGCGCGACCGCCCGGCGCGCAGCATTAGATTTACAATTCCGGCGGCCGGGCGCGCGGTTCGCGGTCTTTTGATGTGGCAGTGCTCGGAACGGTCACGAAGGGGCCACCTTCCAGGGGGGTTACTTTTGTGAAAGCGACATCGGGCATTTCGCTGGGGAGCCCCTCCAGCGGGAAATCTTTCCGCAGCGGGAAGAACGGATAGCCGTCCCACATTAAAATGCGACGGAGGTCGGGATGCCCGTTGAACTTGAGTCCCATCATGTCGTAAATCTCGCGCTCGTGCCAATTCGCAGTTGGCCAAATGTCGGAGACGGTATCCACCGCGCCGGCTACTTCGGGAACTTTTGACTTCAAGCGCAGATGAGCTGCGTGCGGCATTGAGTAAAGATGATAGACAATTGCGAACCGGGGTTCTTCGCCAAAGTCGTCGATGCTGGTGATATCGATTAGGTAATCGAACGAAAGTTCATCCCGGCAGAATTTAGCGATTTCACGTATGTCATCAGGCGCAATCGCGCAGGTCATTTCCCCGCGAAATTCGGTCGCCTGCTGAACCTTGGACCCAAACGCTTTGCCTAACGAGTCGAGTAGCTCCTGGCCAGTCATAGCAATAATGTCATTCTCAGCGTAGGGAAGCGGAGTCGAAGAATCCCGTGGTGAGAACAATCGGCCTCGCAACCGGGTTCCTCGACTTCGCTCGGAATGACGGCGGAGTCATGAGAGTGCTTCTTCGAGCTTCTCAGCCAGTTCCGGCTTCTGATTTCTGAACGAACGTTCCCACGAAATTTTTTCCTGTAGCTTCATCAGGCCGGCAAGCAAAGCCTCGGGCCGCGGCGGACAACCCGAAATATAAACATCCACCGGAAGTAGCTGGTCGATTCCCTGCAGGACGGCGTAGGAGCGGTACATGCCGCCGGTCGAAGCGCACGCGCCCATCGCGATCACCCATTTCGGTTCCGGCATTTGCTCATAAATTCGTTTTACTGCCAGCGCCATTTTGTAGGTGACTGTGCCGGCCACAATCATCACGTCGCATTGTCGCGGCGAAAAGCGCATCACCTCTGCGCCGAACCGTGCGATATCGAAGCGCGACGCTGCCGCGGCCATCAACTCGATCGCGCAACACGCCAGGCCCATCGGCATCGGCCAAAGCGAGTTTTTGCGTACCCAGTTGAGCGCTGCATCGAAGCGCGTAAAAATGACATTGCCTTCGATTTTTGAGTCGTACGCTGTGGCACGTGTTTCAGGCATAAGGAAAGTTAAGATTGGCCGTTGAGCACGCAACCCAATAATAAGCTCCAAATCCCCAACCCCAAGTTCCAAACAAATTTCAAAGGCTAAATACCAAAGAAATGGTGCAGTACTGATTTGAATCTTGAAGGTTGGGATTTCCTTGGAAATTATGGGCGCTTGGGATTTGGAGCTTCGCTGTCCCTTTCTTGCAGCATGCGCCTGCCAATTGTATAGAACCGCCCCTACCTAGACATGACCAATATCCAGCGCACTCATCTCGACGATCTCGAGAACCAAAGCATCTTTATTTTCCGCGAGGCGTATCACACTTTTAAAAAAATCGCGATGCCCTGGTCGATGGGTAAAGACTCAAACGTTCTGGTCTGGCTTGCGCGCAAGGCCTTCTTCGGGCGTGTTCCGTTTCCCGTGCTGCATATCGATACAACCTACGAATTTCCGGAGATGCTGGAGTTTCGCGAATGGGCAAGAAAACACCACGACCTCAATCTGATTGTTAAGACTAACACCGAAGCGCGCGCGCGGGGAATTGGTTACGAGACACACGATCCGGTAACGGTCACGCATGAGTTAAAGACGGTGACGTTGCAACAAGTACTGGCCGAGTACAAATGGGACGCACTGATCACCGGCATTCGACGCGACGAGGACCCAACTCGAGCGAAGGAGCGATATTTTTCGCCGCGCAACGCGCAGTTTGAGTGGGATTACAAGGATCAGCCGCCCGAATTCTGGAGCCAGTTCGTAACGACAGCCTCAAAAGGAGAACATGTTCGTGTGCAGCCTTTACTCGATTGGACTGAAGTAGATGTTTGGCGCTACATCCAGAGAGAAAACATACCTATCCCGCAAATGTATTTCGCTCGAAACGGGAAACGATTTCGGTCGTTAGGCTGTAGCCCCATCACGCATCCCATCGAGAGCACTGCCTCAACGATCGACGAAATCATTACCGAACTTGAAGCAACAAAAACAACCGAGCGCGCCGGCCGTGCACAGGATCATTACGAGCGGAATGCGATGCAGAAGCTGAGGGCGAAGGGATTTCTATGAGCAGCGAAGCAGACGCTCAACGCTCAACGTCCAAAGCTCAACGTTCAACTTCAGGCGTAGCTCCAAAACTGCGCGTCGTCTTCGTCGGGCACGTCGATCATGGAAAGTCCACGCTGATCGGTCGCATTTTGCATGACACCGGTTCTTTACCCGAAGGCAAAATTGAAGAGATAAAAAAGGCATGCGCAGCTGAGGGAATGGGATTTGAATTTGCCTTTTTGCTCGACGCATTGCTCGAAGAGCAGAAGCAAAACGTCACCATCGACACCACGGAGATTCCTTTTCGTACGGCGCGGCGCCAATACGCCATCATTGATGCCCCCGGGCATAAGGAATTCTTGAAGAACATGATTACTGGCGCATCCAGAGCGGATGCAGCGATCCTTGTGATCAGCGCGGACGAAGGGGTGCGTGAACAGAGCCGGCGTCACGCCTACCTGCTGAGCATGCTTGGCATCAAGCATGTCTTTGTCGTCGTAAACAAGATGGATCTCGTGGATTACTCTGAGAAAAGATTTCGCGAGATCGAGCAGGAATATCGGAAGTTTCTTCGCGAGCTAGGGTTGGACGCGCCGTCGTTTATTCCGGCGTCGGCCAGGGAAGGCGAGAATGTCGCTCGGGCGAGTATGAAAATGAAATGGTACTGCGCGGCGAATGTGCTCGAAGCACTTGATTTGCTGAAGACGCAAGAGCGCGATGTCGATCTTCCACTTCGCTTTTGTGTTCAGGATGTTTATCGCTTTGACGGACGGCGGATTATTGCGGGCCGGATCGAGACAGGAACGCTAAGGGTGGGGGACCAGTTGGTATTCTCACCGGCCAACAAATCGTCCGTGGTCGCTACAATCGAGCGTTGGAACGCGCAGGAAAACAACGGTCCGGCCGTCGCGGGAGATTCGATCGGGATCACGCTCGGCGAGCAGATTTTTGTCGAGCGCGGCCATATCGCATCGCATGAAAATGAAACGCCGATCGAGGCAAATCGTTTTCATGCCGACCTTTTCTGGATCGTGCGCGAACCGCTGCGGGTTGGACATTTATATGGCCTCCGGTTGGCAACTCAGGACGTGAAATGTGAGGTCGTGTCAATCGAGCGAGTCATGGATTCTTCGACACTGGAGACGAAGAGCGACGGACGCGAACAATTGGAACGAAACGAGACCGGCAGACTTACAATCCAAACCCGCGCACCACTCGTCATCGACAACCACGATCGCATTCCGAATCTCGGGCGGTTTGTGATCATAGATGACGGACAGATCTGTGGTGGTGGAACGATTTTCGGCGGCGTTTATACGGATCGCACCGTCGCAAAGAGCAAGAATATTTTCTGGACTGAGGGGAAAATAACGGCCCTCGCCCGGGCAATGCGGAGCGGTCATCGGGGCGCGGTGGTCTGGCTAACCGGGCTTTCTGGCGCCGGGAAGTCGACCATTGCACAGGCGCTTGAACGCGAGCTGTTCCAGCGCGCCATGCATACCTATGTGCTCGACGGGGACAACATCCGGCACGGATTGAACTCAAATCTCGGGTTCTCTCCGGACGACCGGGTCGAAAACATTCGCCGCGTGAGCGAAGTGGCGAAGCTCATGGCTGACGCAGGCACGGTGGTGATCACGGCGTTCATTTCACCTTACCGCATGGATCGCAGTCGCGCGCGAGAGATTGCGTTGGAAGGCAGTTCGGAGTTTATCGAAGTATTCGTTGATGCACCGTTGGCAGTTTGCGAAGCGCGCGATCCCAAGAATCTCTATAAGAAAGCGCGGGCTGGCCAGATCCGCGAATTCACCGGCATTGATGCACCTTATGAAGCTCCGGAGGACCCCGAGATTGTTGTTCACACAGATCGGCAAAGCGTTGACGAATCGGTAGCGACGATAATGGAGCAGTTATTGCCGCGATTGAGAGCCGTCGAATAGATGTCCGATACTGGATGGTGGATTCGTGATGCAGAATTGAATGACGCGCCGGAGCTCGCCGTGCTGATGTGCGAACTCGGCTATCAAACCGACCGCACAGAAATGGAGACGCGCCTGGAGTTGATTTTGTTGAAGCCAGCATACAAAACATTTGTCGCAATTATGGATGGGAGCGTCTGCGGGATGATCGGCACGCTCACCTATCCAAGCTATGAGCATAACGATGCGTCCGGGCGAATTCTTGCCCTGGTGACATCGCGCACGGCGCCCCGCCGCGGAATTG
>Ga0137394_10003747_pt1 | contig 11475 bp, 9 predicted proteins | sample czobulk116metaG_FD_108278 | JGI IMG/M metagenome (GOLD analysis project Ga0137394, IMG submission 108278) | Vadose zone soil microbial communities from Angelo Coast Range Reserve, California, USA - czobulk1.16 metaG | ecosystem: Environmental > Terrestrial > Soil > Vadose zone | place: USA... | reverse complement strand
TGCGCATGCTCTTCCCGCGCGTCCTCTTCGAGCCGCCCACCTCGTTCAAGGCCGGCTATCCGGTCGAGTACGCAGTGGGCGACGTCTCCGAGAAGTGGATGAAGAGCCAGCGGGTCTGGGTGGTGCGCACGCCCTCGACGATCTACGCGCTGCTCGGCATCTGCACCCACCTGGGCTGCACACCGCGCTGGCTGGGTCCCGAGAACAAGTTCAAGTGTCCGTGCCACGGCTCGGGCTACACCAAGGACGGCGTCAACTTCGAAGGGCCCACCCCCCGGCCGCTGGAGCGGGTGAAGATCGCGCTCGGCGACGACGGGCAGTTGGTCGTCGACAAGGCGTTCCGCTACCGATACGAGCTGGGCCAGTGGGACGATCCCACCGCCTACGTGAAGTTCACCGGCGCATGACATCCGCGCGAGGGGCTTGAACAGTGCCGCCTGACATCGAGACGAAGAAGAAGCCGGGCATCTTCGACGTCATCACCGAGAACTACGTCTGGCGCTCCATCTTCCGCCACGGCTACGCGGACACGCCGCGCAACCGCGTGCTGCAGGTCTCGGCCAACGTCTGGCTGCACCTGCATCCGAGCAAGATGCGCCGGCACGGCATCCGGTACCGCCACACCTGGTGCGCCGGCGGACTGACCTTCCTGCTCTACCTGTGCACCGTCGTCACCGGCGTGGTGCTGATGTTCTACTACCGGCCCACCGGCGAATACGCCTACTGGGACGTGAAGTACCTCGATTTCGACGTCCCCTTCGGGATGATCATGCGCAACATGCACCGCTGGGCGGCGCACGGCATGGTCATCTTCATCTGGCTGCACATGTTCCGGGTCTTCATGACCGGCAGCTACAAGCCGCCGCGCGAGTTCAACTGGGTGGTCGGCGTCAACCTCCTCACGCTCACGCTGCTGCTCTCCTTTACCGGCTACCTCCTTCCCTGGGACCAGCTGGCCATCTGGGCGGTGACCGTCGGCACCAACATGGCGCGCGCGACGCCGCTGCTCGGCAACGAGGGACCGTTCGGTCCGCAGCTGGGCATGACGCCGCGCTACGACGCGCGCGCTCTCCTGACGGCGGGCACGGTGGTGGGGTCGCCGACCTTGCTGCGCTTCTACGTCCTGCACTGCATCTTCATCCCCATCATCGCCTCCATCCTGATGATCCTGCACTTCTGGCGCATCCGGAAGGACGGCGGCATCTCCGGCCCGCTCTAACTCCGCGAGGACATCAAGCCATGGCCGAGAACATCTCCCCCGGCGCGCCGATCGGGGACCACGAAGAGGTGAAGGTCACGTCCGGCCGTGCGCGAGCGCTGGCCGCGGCGGACCTGCCCGACAAGGTGCACACCTGGCCGTATCTCGTCCGCGCCGAGTTCATCTCGGGTTGCGTCCTCTTGCTCGTCCTCCTGGTGTGGAGCATCACCGTCGACGCGCCGATGGAGGAGCCGGCCAATCCGACCAAGACGCCCAACCCCTCCAAGGCGCCCTGGTACTTCCTCGGTCTGCAAGAGATGCTGGTCTACTTCGACCCGTGGATCGCAGGGGTCGTCCTGCCTTCCCTGATCATCGTCGGACTGATGGTCGTCCCCTACGTGGACATCAATCCGAAGGGGAACGGCTACTACACCTGGCACGAGCGCAAGTTCGCCATCGCCACCTTCGTCTTCGGCTTCCTGGTCCTCTGGGTGGGGATGATCACCATCGGCGTCTTCTTCCGCGGTCCCGGCTGGAACCTGTTCATGCCCTGGGACTACTGGGATCCGCACAAGGTGGTTCCGCTCACCAACATCGATCTGCCGTACTACCTCGGCATCCGCAGCGAGATGGGCGCCATGCTCTTCGGTCTCATCTGCGTCGGCGGGTGGCTGGTGGGCGTGCCGGGCGCCGTCTACAAGTGGAAGAAGGACAGCGCGTTCATCCGCGAGCTGGGGTTCGTCCGCTACGGAATTGTCGCGACGCTCTTCATGATCATGACCGGCGTGGTGGTGAAGATGTTCCTGCGCCTCCTGCTCAACATCAAGTACATCCTCGTCATCCCCAACATCCTGAACGTCTGAGGGCTTGATGGCGACGAAGCCTCTCGAGCTGCAGAGCCTCAAGTGGCCCTTCGTGGGGCTCGCGGTGCTGCTCGCCTTGTGCACCGGCTGGGCGGTCTACGACGAGGTGTTCCCACGCAGGCCCTGGAAGGCCCACCAGCGGGAGTTCTTCGATCTGGAGAAGAAGCACCTCGAGGCCGATCTCGCCCGCGCGGGGAAGCGGCTCGAGGAGGCGGACGCCAAAGCCAAGCGGGCGGCGTTGCGCAAGGAGCTGCAGGAGGCGACGGCCGCCATCAGCGGCAATCCCGAGCAGCGGCGGACCTACGACGCGGCGGTGAAGGCGGACGAGGAGGCGCGCATCAAGGAGGCGGAGGCGAAGCTGTACCTCGGCTTCGACAAGTCGTACCAGGACAACGTCTACTACGAGCTGCGCGAGGCGCGGCACGAGGAGGACGCGAAGAGAGAGGCGGAGCTGCAGAAGAAATACGACGAGTGGCAGCGGAAGATCGACGAGAAGCAGCGCATCTACGATGCCGCGATCGCTCGCCACCAGCAGACCAGCAAGGCCAGGGAGACCTTCCAGGCGCGCAAGGACAAGGCCCAGGCGTCGCTCGACGCGATGGAGAAGCCCCTCGAGGAGCTGAAGAAGAAGATCGAGACCGTCTCCGGCAAGTGGCCGCAGATGGAGCAGTACTGGGTGCAGGACCTCAAGAATTCCTGGGGCGGCCCCACCGTCGACCGCTGCCAGAACTGCCACGTGGCGATCAACAAGGGCGGCTTCTCGGCGCCCTGGGAAGTGCTGGAGGCGCGCAAGAACAAGATGCCCGACGCGGACATGAAGGCGCAGTTCGCCCTCGATCCGGAGGTCATCGACGCCTACCAGGCCGTGCACGAAAAGATCTGCGAGGACTTGCCGCCGGCCCCGGCGGCCGTCCCGCCCGGCGGGTGGCAGCCGCCCGCGCCGGCGCAGCCGATGGACCCGGCCAGCGCCACCGAGTGCCGCCCGCGCGCCGCCTGGCAGCGCTGGCTGGAGCGCGCCGGGGCGTACTGCGGCCCGAACGCGCGCTGGCTGGCGAAGACCAAGACCGTCTTGAAGGATGCGAAGGGCGGCGTGGTCGCGCTGACCGAGGCCGAGCACAAGGGGGTCGCGCGCAATCCGGCCGAGGACGCCCTGCGCGAAGGCGAGAAGGGGCACCCGGAAGACCACGTGGCGCAGGCGTGCACCGACAAGGACACGCTCACCGCGTTCGAGGAGGCGGACAAGGCGGACATGTTCGACGTGAAGCCCGTCTTCCGCACGCATCCCAGCCGCTTTGCGCTCCTGGTGCAGAACCATCCCCCGGAGCAGGTCGGCTGCACCGTCTGTCACGGCGGCGAGGGAATGCAGACCAAGGGCGTCGAGCACAAGGCCTTCCGCCACGGCGAGGACGACCACTACTGGAACGACCCGCTGACCGACGAGGTCGAGGTGATGGGGCGCAAGTACAAGGGCGCCTTCATGCAGGCCAAATGCGATCAGTGCCATTCCCAGCAGCTCAACGTCGAGCAGGCGCCGCTGCTCGCCAAGGGGAAGAAGCTCTTCGTCGACGTCGGCTGCTGGGGCTGCCACCCGATCGAGGGCTACAACGAGCTCGCCAAGCGCGGACCGACGCTGACCAACATCGCCGCCAAGACCACACCCGGCTGGCTGCACACCTGGATCGGCTATCCCAAGGCCTGGCGCCCCGCGACGCGCATGCCGAACTTCTGGCCCGGCGCCATCAGCGCGGATGCCGTGCCTCACCCGGAGGGCGTGAAGCCCGAGCAGGTCCGCGCCGAGCACCGCAAGGTGCGCGAGGAGGAAGTGGCGCAGATCGCCGCCTACCTGTGGACGAACGGCGAGCACGAAAGGCTGCTCGCGAGCGACGCGCCGAAAGGCGACGCAGCGAAGGGCAAGCAGACCTTCGACGCGGTGGGGTGCCGCGGCTGCCATGTCGTGGAGAAGGGCTCGACGGCCCGCCGAAGCGAAGCATCTCCCCTCCGCGACTATGCCCCCAACCTGTGGAACGTCGGAGACAAGGCGAGGCCCGAGTGGATCTTTGCCTGGGTGAAGAACCCCAAGGCGCTCTGGCCGCAGACGAAGATGCCGGATCTGCGCCTCACCGATCAGGAGGCGGCCAACGTCACCGCTTACCTGCTCACGCTGCGCTCCGACCAGAAGTATCCCGACCCGCCCGAGTACGCGCCGGGCCGCGAGAAGCAGCTGCAGCAGATGGGCCAGCAAGGCAAGACGCTGATCAACAAGTACGGATGCTTCGGTTGCCACGACATCAAGGGCTTCGAGAACGCGCAGAAGATCGGTACCGAGCTGACCGAGCACGGCCGCAAGGACGCCAACCTGCTCGACTTCGGCGACGTGCGCTTCTTCACCGAGGACCCCAAGCACCGGCAGACGTATGCCAACTGGGTCTGGGAGAAGATGCACGTCCCGCGCGTCTTCGGGTACGAGCGCGTGGAGACGCGCATGCCCCAGTTCGACTTCTCGGACGACGAAGCGCTCTCGCTGCTCGTCTTCCTCAAGGGGCAGACCGGCGAACGGCCCGACAAGAAGTTCCTGGCCGGGCAGGACCCGGTCAAGCAGGCCGTCCACCGCGGGGAGCAGCTCGTCTTCTGGAACGGCTGCCGCAACTGCCACGTGGTGGAGGGGAAGGGCGGCACCATCCGCGACCTGTTCAACGACGACAACCAGAGCTTCGCGCCTCCCATCATCACCGGCGAAGGATGGCGGGTGCAGCCGCACTGGCTGTTCGGCTTCCTCAAGGGCCCGGTTCCCCTGCGCCCCTGGCTGGAAGTCCGCATGCCGACCTTCCATTTCAGCGACGCGGACGCGACCGACGTGGTGCATTACTTCGCGGCGGCGGCAAACAAGCCGTACCCGTACCTCACCGCGGAGACGCCCGGGCTCTCCGGCGCGCAGGCGAAGGAAGCCACCGCGTTGATGGGCGAGCTCAAGTGCCTCTCCTGCCACGTGGTCGGCAAGCTGGGGCCCAACCAGGATCCGGCGAGCGCGGCGCCCAATTTCCAACTGGCGAAGAGCCGCCTGCGCCCGGACTGGATCGTCGCCTGGCTGCAGAACCCGAACGCCCTCCAGGAGGGCACCCGGATGCCGAGCTTCTGGGACTTCTCCGATCCGGCGCATCCGACGACGAACTACAAGTCGTTCGGGGGCGATGCCAAGGCGCAGATCGAGGCGCTCCGCGACCTGCTCATGCACCTCGGCGAGCCGGGCTACGCGGCGCCGGGCGCCCGCACGGCGGAGCTGGAGCGCACGCGAGGTTGAGCAGCCGCGGGGCCGGATGGGGCGGCGCTGCGGCTTTGAATCGGGGCCCCAGGTGGCCCGTCTAGAGATTGACCGGATAGGATCGCTCTGGTAGTGCGCACCGGCTCCCACACCTCCAGGAGAGGACGAATGACAAAGCTCAGGATCGCGGCGATGGCCCTCGGTTGTGCCCTGCCGCTCGCCGCGCTGGCCGCCGACGGATCGATCGAGGGGACGGTCGAGTTCACCGGAAAGCCGCCGACGCCGGTCAAGCTGCACCGCGAAGCGGATCCGTACTGCGCCAAGAAGCCGATGACCGATCCCTCGGTGCTGGTGAAGAACGGCAAGCTCCAGAACGTCTGGGTCCACGTCAGCAAGGGCGCTCCCGCGACGCTCAAGCCGGACACCTCGAAGCCGGCGGAGATCGATCAGAAGGACTGCATGTACACGCCGCGCATGATCACCGCGGTGGTGGGGCAGAAGATCCTGGCCAAGAACACGGACCCGGTCCTGCACAACGTCCACACCTACTTGGGCGCGACCACGGTGTTCAACAAGGGCATGCCGAACGACAAGACCCCGCCGATCGAGTACGTCGCCAAGGACGAGGGCATGCTCCGCTGGAAGTGCGACGTGCACCCGTGGATGCGCGGTTTCACCGGGATCACCAAGCACGGGCTCCAGGGTGTCTCGGGCGAAGACGGCTCCTTCAAGATCGACAACGTCCCGCCGGGCAAGTACACGGTCGAATCCTGGCACGAGAAGTACGGCGCCAAGACCCAGGAAGTCACCGTCGAGGCCGGCAAGCCCGCCAAGGCCACCTTCAAGTACGACGGCACCGAAAAGGCCACCGGCTAGCCGGAACAAAGACCAAGAACGTTTCACGCAGAGCGCGCAGAGAGCGCAGAGGATTTGTTTCTTGGGCTCGCGCACGTGCACCCGCGCCCGCTCGGGCGCGAACAAAGATTGATCTCTGCGGTCTCAGCGGGCTCTGCGTGAAACGCAGTTGTCCTTGCAGAGAGGGGGGAGGGGCGCGTAGATACGCTCCTCCCCTCGCTCGTTGTGGAGCCTGACGTCCGATGTGGGTTCGTCGCCTGGCCGTCGCTGCAGCGTTCCTGACGCTGGTCCTCATCGTCGCCGGCGGGCTGGTCACCAACACCGACTCCGGGCTGGCTTGCCCGGACTGGCCGACCTGCTTCGGGTCGCCGATGCCGCGCATGGTGGGCGGCGTGGCGGTGGAGCACACCCACCGGCTCATCGCGACGGCCGTGGGCCTGTGCACCCTCGGGCTGTGCATCGGCACGCTGCCGCGCCGCCAGTGGCTGCTGCTCTGCGGCGTCTTCGCGCCGGTCCTTCTGGGAAGCGCCTTCCTGGCGGCCCGGCTGCAGCAGCGCGACGGCGCCCTCCCGGTGGTGCCGACGCTGCTGGTGCTCGGCGGTTTCGCCGGGTGCGCCTGGGCGTTCGCGCGCGCCCGGGGCCCGGGCCGGCTGTCCGTGCTGGCGCTGGCGCTGGTGATGGCGCAGGGGCTGCTCGGCGGGCTGACGGTCGTCTACCACCTGCCTCCCACCGTGCTGGTGCTGCACCTCGCCACCTCGATGCTGTTCCTCGCTGTCGCATTGGTGCTCGCGTGGCGCCTGTCCGGCGCGCGGACCGATGCTCCGCGCACGGCGCTCCTCTGGGCGACCGCCGGGCTGACCTACTTCCAGATCGTGCTCGGCGGGGCGATCCGGCACACGGGCGCCGGGCTGGTCTGCACCGACCTGCCGTATTGCCGAGGCGCCTGGTGGCCCACCGGCGTGCACCCATCGGTCCACCTCCACATGCTTCACCGCGCGGTCGCCTTCGCCGTCCTCGCCTTGGTCTGCTGGAACGCCGTCCGCCTCGCGCGCGGCGCCACGGGCGTGGTCCGGGTGCTCGCCTGGGCGGGACCTGTGCTGGTGGCGGCGCAGATCGCCCTCGGCATCCGCACCATCCTGACCTTCAAGGACCTCCTGCCGGTGACCGCCCATCTCATGGTCGCCGCGCTCCTCCTCGGCGACCTCGTCTCTCTGCTGGTGCTGACCCGTCCGGCCGAGGCGTCGCAGCCCGCCCGCGAGGCGATAGGGGCGCCGGCATGACCACCGCGGCGGTCCGGGACTACCTCGAGCTGGCCAAGCCGCGCATCACGACGCTGGTCGTGTTCACCTGCGCGAGCGGCCTGTGGCTCGCCCCGGGGCGGCTGCCGGCGCGCACGGTGCTGCTCACGCTGGTCGGGACCGTGCTCATCGTCGCGGCCGCGAACGTGCTGAACATGTACCTGGAGCGCGACAGCGACTCCTTGATGAAGCGCACCATGAACCGCCCGCTCCCCGCCGGCCGCATGGATCCCCAGCTGGCGCTGCGCTTCGGCCTCGTGCTTTCGGCAGTGTCCGTGCCGCTGCTCACCTTCGCGGTGGGCCCGCTGCCCGGCCTCCTCGCCTCGGTGGCGCTGGTCAGCTACGTGCTGCTCTACACGCCTCTCAAGCGGTACACGGCCGCGGCGCTGCTGGTCGGCGCGGTGCCGGGCGCCATCCCGCCGCTCATCGGCTGGACGGCGGCGACCGAGAGGCTGGACCTTCCGGGTGTGCTGCTCTTCGCGGTGATGTTCCTCTGGCAGGTGCCCCACTTCCTCGCCATCACGCTGTTCCGCCGGGAGGAGTACGCCCGCGCCGGACTGGTGGTGCAGCCCAACGAGCCCGGCGGGGAGCGGGAGGCGCGCCGCAACATCGTGCGCTACACGGTCGCGCTCGTCGCCGTGTCGCTCTTGTTCGTGCCGCTCGGCGTCGGCCGCGGGTTCTACCTCGCCACCGCGCTGCTCTCGGGCTTGTTGTTCCTCGGCTACGGCATCCGGGGCCTGCGAGCCGACGCGGGAGAGCGCTGGGCCCGCAACGAGTTCCTCTTCTCGCTCGCGTACCTGACAATCCTCTTCGGCGTCCTGATGCTGGATCACGGGCCGCGAATCTGACACAGCGCCGCCGAATACGGCGGCGGCTGACGAACGCCTTGTCCGGCGGCCGGCTCCCTGTCAGGATGCGCGGCCCCATGCGCGCCTACCGCATCGCGGCCATTCCGGGGGACGGAATCGGAGTCGAGGTCATCGCCGCCGGGCTGCGCGCGCTGGAAGCGCTGGCCCAGAGCGAAGGGACCTTCCGCTTCGAGGTCGAGAATTTCCCCTGGAGCTCGGACTACTACCTCGAGCGCGGCCATTACATCCCGGAGGGCGGCCTCGAGAAGCTGCGCACCTTCGACGCCATCTTTTTCGGCGCGGTCGGCAGCCAGAAGGTGCCCGACCACGTCTCGCTCTGGGGCCTGCGGCTGCCCATCTGCCAGGGCTTCGATCAGTACGCGAACGTCCGGCCCGCGCGCGTCTTGCCCGGAGTGACGAGCCCTTTGCGCGCCGGGCAGGACATCGACTGGGTGGTGGTGCGCGAGAATACCGAGGGCGAATACGCCGGCCACGGCGGGCGCGCCCACCGCGGGTTCCCCGAGGAGGTCGGCACCGAGACCGCCGTGTTCACCCGCGCCGGCGTGACCCGCATCCACCGGTTCGCCTTCGAGCTGGCGCGCAAGAGGCCCGACAAGCACCTCACGCTGGTGACCAAGTCCAACGCGCAGCGGCACGGGATGGTGCTCTGGGACGAGGTCTTCGCCGAGGTGGCGCGCGACTATCCGGACGTGAAGACCGACCGCGAGCTGGTCGACGCGGTGACCACCCGCATGGTGCTCAAGCCGCAGACGCTGGACACCCTCGTCGCCACCAACCTCCACGCCGACATCCTCTCCGACCTGGCCGCCGCGCTGACCGGCAGCCTCGGGATCGCCCCCACCGCCAATTTGAATCCCGAGCGCCGTTTTCCGTCCATGTTCGAGCCGATCCATGGATCCGCGTTCGACATCGCCGGGAAAGGGATCGCCAACCCGGTCGCCACCTTCTGGACCGCGGTGCTGATGCTCGAGCACCTGGGCGAGCAGGACGCCGCGCGCCGCCTGATGTCGGCGATCGAGTCCGTCGCGCGGAGCGGCGTGCGCACGCGCGACCTGGGCGGCACCGCCTCGACCGACGAAGTCACCCGCGCGGTCTGCGCCGCGCTAGAGCCACGATGAGGACCACCATGCCCGTGAAGAAGTGTCTCGCGCTCCTGCTCGTTCTCCTCGCCGCGCCCGCGTTCGCGGAAACGAACGAGATCCGGTGCGCCCAGCAGTACGGCACCAGCTATCTCGCCCTGATGATCATGCAGGACCAGAAGCTCATCGAGAAGCAGGCCAAGCAGGCGGGCCTGGGCGAGGTGAAGGTCACCTGGGCCAAGCTGGGCGGCCCCGGCGCGATGAACGACGCGCTGCTCTCGGGCGGTCTCGACTTCGGTACCGGGGGCGTCCCGTCCCTCATCACCCTGTGGGCGAAGACGGCGGGCACGCCGATGGAGGTCCGCGGCGTCGGCGCGTTGAACGACATGCCCAACGAGCTGATCACCAGCAACCCGAAGGTGAAGGCGCTCAAGGACTTCGGCCCCGGCGACAAGATCGCCGTCACCACCGTGAAGATCTCCACCCAGGCGCTCCTCTTGCAGATGGCGGCCGCCAAGGAGTTCGGGGAGAAGCAGTACGACAAGCTCGATTCGCTGACCGTGTCCATGGCGCACCCGGACGCGGCCGCGGCCCTGCTCTCGGGCAGCGGGAGCATCACCGCCCACTTCGCCTCCCCGCCCTTCTCGTACCAGGAGCAGGCCAAGGGGTTGCGCTCGGTGATCTCGAGCTACGACATCCTCGGCGGTCCGGCGACCTTCAACGTGGTCTGGTCGACGAGGAAGTTCCACGACCAGAACCCGAAGGCGTATCAGGCGTTCGTCGCCGCCTTCCAGGAGGCGACCGACCAGATCAACAACGACAAGAAGGCCGCCGCCGAGACTTACAAGCGGATGACCGGGAGCAACGAGCCGATCGAGGAGCTGGTCAAGCAGCTCAACGATCCCAAGGTGAAGTTCACCCTGGAGCCGCACCGCCTGAACGTGACGGCCGACTTCATGCACAAGGTCGGCCGCATCAACAAGAAGCCGTCTTCGTGGAAGGACCTCTTCTTCGACAACGTGCACTCGCTCTCGGGTTCCTGAGGCGCAATGGCCGAGCCGCTTCTCGACGTCCGCGGCGTCACCCTGCAGTACAAGACCAAGGACCACCTGGTCACGGCGACCTACCGGGTGGGCTTCCAGGTGTTCCGCTCGGACCGCTACGTGATCCTGGGGCCGTCGGGTTGCGGCAAATCGACGCTGCTCAAGTCGGTGGGCGGCTATATCGAGCCGGTCGAGGGGGAGATGCGGCTGGGCGGCTCGCCCATCCGGAAGCCCGGGCCGGACCGCGTGATGGTCTTCCAGGAGTTCGATCAGCTCCTTCCCTGGAAGACCGTGCGCGAGAACGTGACTTTCGCGCTCACCGCCAGCGGCCGGTTGCCGCGAAGGCTCGCGGGGGAGAAGGCGATGCACTACATCCAGAAGGTCAACCTGGGGAAGTTCGCCGACAGCTACCCGCACACGCTGTCGGGCGGGATGAAGCAGCGGGTGGCCATCGCGCGCGGCATGGCGATGGAGCCGGAGATCCTCCTCATGGACGAGCCGTTCGCCGCACTGGACGCGCTCACCCGGCGCAAGATGCAGGACGAGCTGCTCCAGCTCTGGGACGACACGCACTTCACCGTGTTGTTCGTCACCCACTCCATCCCCGAGGCGGTGCTGGTCGGGAACCGCATCCTCCTGCTCTCGCCCCATCCCGGGCAGGTGAAGGCCGAGTTGAACTCGACCGGCAAGGACGAGCCCGGGGCCGACGGGCAAAGGCTCTCGCAGCGCATCCAGCGGATGCTCTTCGCCGAGGAAGTCGCGGAAGAGGTCGCCGCCCATGCCTGATTCCACCGTGCAGGTGCAGAGGCCCGAGTTCGTCGCCGAAAGCCAGAGCAAGCTGTTCGGCGTGGTGGAGAAGCCGCTTACGGTCGGCGAGCGCCTCTACGGGAACTCGGCGGTGCGCAAGGGAGCGTTGCTCCTCCTCCTCGCGCTCGGCTGGGAGCTGTATGCGCGCAAGGTCGACAATCCTCTGGTGTTCCCCACCTTCACCGCCACGGTCGAGGCGTTCGT
>Ga0137394_10003745_pt1 | contig 11479 bp, 13 predicted proteins | sample czobulk116metaG_FD_108278 | JGI IMG/M metagenome (GOLD analysis project Ga0137394, IMG submission 108278) | Vadose zone soil microbial communities from Angelo Coast Range Reserve, California, USA - czobulk1.16 metaG | ecosystem: Environmental > Terrestrial > Soil > Vadose zone | place: USA... | reverse complement strand
CATTTCATCGCATGCATTGCCTCTTGCGGTATGGCTCTGGGGCCACTCAGACTGGAGTCCTGCAGGCCCGGGGTGGCGGGAAAGAGGTGTTGACTGGAAAGCGCGGCGGCCGTGACGGGTGCTTGGAGCCTGTAACCAACATGCCCAAGAAATGAAGAAAGTCGCATGCCTTGAGCTTTTCCTGTACCACTACTACTCTTGACTTTCGCCTCCTATCACAATATCAGTCTTAGCAGTGAGCCGTCAAGGCCGTATAGTTCCCTCTAATGCGGACGAGCTGGACAACAAGTTCTGTGACTATGAGAATATATGGGTGGTGGATACGTCCTGTATGCGACTATGGGCCGTGCGTTCATACACTCAGTCTACTCAAGCCATCGGCCACTGCGTCCATCCCCCTGTCGCAGCCTCTCAAGGCAACCCTGCTTGAGATTCAGGGCAGGCATGCAGCTGACTCGGATCTCCGACTCGGACAACAAAAAGTCATCATCCAATTCGGCGCCTACGTACTGGGACTGGGGTGCTCGTCAGCACGAGCATTAATTAATAGTTGGTTGCCTACTGTGGATGGTATGGACTCGGGACTCGGGCAATGGATATGCCAGTGAGGAGTCCGCCCAGCCGGAAGTCTGAAATCATTCCGAAAGCATCGGAGTGTACATGTATCACCTTGTGCCAAGAGGCTGATATAATGATGCCAGTGAGGGGTCTCTAGACAGACAAGAGAATCCAGCAACCCGGGGCCCGCCTCTTTTTATTCTTGATTCTTGTCGCCCTTGCGCATGCTTTTGCCATCATCGATCATCACCGGGTCACAGTGCAATTTCAATTTGAGAGCCCCCAATGCACCGCATTTCCTTCTTTGCTTCAAAGCGGTATCCGGATTCTCCTTATGGGCTTACGTAACGGCGTGATTAGCACTCCTTTGTGGTACCTTGATGCGTGCGTGAGGCCCAAGAGATATTATAAATATTTGTTCACTAAATGGCCAATGGCGATCACCAATCAATGAGCTTCTACGGGTCGGGGAGATGGAGAATCTCGATTAAATACAGGCGAAAAGGGGCGATGTATAAAATGGGGCCCAAAAAAAACGCAAAAAAACTCAAGCGGCGCTCAAGACTGGACCCGCAACGCTGACGACATCGCGCCAGCCGACGGTCCAGGGTTCGCGGCGCGCGGTGCCTTCCTCCTCGTGCATCCCAACGTGGCTCCAGAACGCCCTGGCATTACCGTCGGTGCGGGCGACGTTAACGTAAACGCGCGTCGGGGACTGCGGTGTGACGAGAGCGACGGGCACCTGTGGGGCAGTGGCGGCGAGGGCGCGGAGCGAGACTGCGGCGGTGCGGAGGAGTCGCGTGGCGAGGCCGCGTCGACGGAGGGCGGGGAGCACGCCGAGCGCGAGCACGTGCACTTCTAAGGGGGGCTGCGCGTGCGAGGTCAGGTCTGAGGTTTGGACGTGGAGCGCGGCGGCGATGCAGCCGACGATGGGCGCGGGCTTGTCCGAGGGAGACAGGGTCGCGACCAGGCAGAGGTGCGTTTGGTGCGTGAGGAGTTGGTGGAAGAACGTCGGGCGTAGTGCGGGGAAGGAAGGTGCCAGCTCGGTCTGCGGGAGGATGATGTGAGGAAGGATGATATTACGAATAGGTGGTACGTACGTGTAATGCACGGACGCTTTGGATGTCCGCGGAGGTGAGTGGGCGGATGACGAGCTCTTCAACAGACCATTGAGTCGAGGTCGTTGGGATAGAGATGGAAGTGTTCTCCATGGAAATCAGAGGTAAGTCAATGGGTCAAAGTGAAGCCGGAGAACGTCGTGAGAGATTTGATGTTAGAATCGTGCGGCTTATGAGGCACTCAATGTTGAGTGAGGAGCGGAGGCTGACAGAGGGATGGGTGTGTGATTGTTTGTCATATCGCGGAAGCAGGGGGCCCGCTTTTATGTACGAGTAGGCTATGCGCAAGGGGATGCTTTGAGTAGTCCCGTTTATTGTGGCGCTCCCTAACTTGGCGTGTCCCCCTTTTCGTAAACGCTGCGGGGCATTTGCGTCTGAAGAAGCGGAAATTGCGATTCGGAAGAGAAGGGGTCAGGTGGGGGTGGGGAAAGACAAGCAGAGGGTGATCTGCTGCCAGTAGGCTATTGCTGACGAATGGGACGGAGGACATGCGTCAGTTATGCGTCTGATACCAGTTGGTGATGGAACGTCGTCGATCGATCCAGAGTGAGTCGTATGTGTCCCGAGTCAAACGGGACGTCACGCACTGGTCCTCGCAGCAGCTAGCTGTCCCCCGTATATTTACCGAATGGCGGATATGCCAGCACGACACGACGCCACAGTGAAGAGAGAGAAGAAAAAAATTGCAGAGCTCAGTTTGGCTGTGATCCGATAAGCTCTCCAAGGAGGGGGGGTTTATTTGATCGGTCGCTATGTTACTTCGGCTTCGTTGAGGTGCTTGGGAGGAAAGAGGGGGGTGTCTCACAGGAGAAATCGGGGTGCGACGACGGGGAAAAGTCGGAAAGCGCCCGTTGCCAACGTCAGCAACGGTGGCAATCGCGCAAAAACTTCGGTTTTTGTAAGGCTACGGGGCGCACGGAGTGGGAGTGAGCGGGACAGATGTCCCTTGCCCCTAACTTGGGGCGTCTCTTTATATGAGACTGCGACTTGTATCCGACGTACATGATGAGGTGACATAATACATTACTTGTTTTGGAAAGCCTCTTTCCCACGTGCCGGGTTGTCGTTCCATCCAGCTCTACAGTTTTTGCCATGGGCAACCACCACACCACTCATGTACATGATGCAGAAGCAGTGGATACAATATTTTCCGTAACATTAGACAAGCTTGTCTAGATAGGTCAACGTTACCGGTGCGACGCCCTTTACCGGTGGCGACTGACGTTCTTTAGCCAAGTCAATTTTATGGTTTGCGATTCCAATCCTTCTGTGTCATGCCGAATAAAACTCAGGTTGAGTGGCCTGCCATGATGTGCACACAATGCTCAACCGGGTGCTGCTGACACCGATGGCACTCTATGTGTGCACAGTGCTGCTGGCTGCTGTGCAACTTGTCAAGGGTGTGACTATCAGCACACCAGCACACCACTTGTTTAGTTTACAATGAATTTCCATCGGACACTTGCCAGTCATACTACATGTCATGGTAGTGTAGTTGATGACATCAATGAATTAATTTTTTCGATATTTTATTAAAATTTTATCAAAATTACTGCCCTCTAGTGAAGATAACTTACCAATAAATTAGGGGGGGGAGGAATATAGCAGTAAATATAAATTTATTGATAATTTGTGCTAGCGAGCATAAGTTATCGCTACCTTACCTAAATTATGAAAGTATGGTTTTCCCGATGTTCCAAACCCACTGCCAAGGCTCAGCCGCACTCAGGCTCGATAACCCAACACGTACTCTGCCAGATATCCCCTTCTTTCTCTCCAATCTCACCCCTCCTAAAAAACTGGAGTTTTGGTTTTTAATTGCCCGCCCCGCCAAACAGCCTAATCCGATTCCTGCGCTGCGTCTGGCCCCCGGCATCTTCCGCCTCCACACAGCCTGCTTCACGCCTGTCGTCCCCATCCGCCTCGTTATCTGCCTCCCGCTCCTGATCTGCACCCTCGACGCCTATAGCCCGCCCGGGGCCCTCATCCCACAGGGCGGGCACGCCCCTCTCCCCGCTCATCCTCAACATCACCTGCCCTTTTCCGTCTCCGTCCTTGTCCCCGTCCTCGTCCTCAGGCCCAGGTGGCGGCTCGTCCCCGGCCCTGCCCAAAGACGCGCACGACGGCGGTGTGCCCGTGTACGAGTGGATCGCCTCCCTCCGGCCCTCTCCTCCGTCCAGCCTGAGTACTACGCACGTCGGCTGCGCGCTCACGCTGTCGTTCATGCTCGTGGCTGCGGCACTGAGCATGCTCGGAATCGTCGCCTTCTGGTGGCTTGGCGACGTCGGCGCTGAGCACGAGCGCGACTGCGATGCCAGCGAGGACGACGCCACGCTCGTGGAGGGCGGCGGCGAGTCGGGGTGCAGAAACGCGCCGCGTCGGCTGCTGTTTAAATTGGGCATGCTCTTTCTGGGCGCCGCGACGCGGCTGTTGTTGGGTGCGCTCGGGACGACCGCTCGATCTTGAAGCGCGGGTCGTTTATCGCCGCCGAGGTGCTCGGATGGCTTCTGGTGTGAGTCACAACCCTCTCCCTGTTCCCTTTCCGATCCGTGTCTTGCCGGACTGCTAGAACTCCCACTCTCCACGGTTACTATTCGTTCGTCCAGAGCGGTGTTATATTGCGGCGCATTTCATCGTATGCATTGCCTCTTGCGGCATGGCCCTGGAGCCCTGCAGGCCCGGGGTGGCGGGAAAGAGGTGTTGACTGGAAAGCGCGGCGGCCGTGGCAGGAGCTTTGGAGCCTCTAACCATCATGCCCAAGAAATGAAGAAAGTCACTACTACCCTTCAAGAGTATCCCTTGGCCCCGAGCCTCTTGGGTTCGACCCGTGACCGTGACCGCGGCCATATGCCAGTGGCCTCGTGGCTCAACCTGAGTACATTTCTTACTATAACATCGCACTGGAGGTTCATTTATGGCCTTGAGCTCACTAGTACCAGTACTATATTACATTCAAATGGCGCGACCGTCTATCACTGGCACAGCCAGCATATATGATTGGGCGGTGAAACCTTCACTCAATGCAAACCATATCATCAAAATGTCAATCAAGCTCATCGAGAAAAGGATAGGCCACGATCTTGTCTCTCTGGCTGTAAGGATCTAGCCCAGCTCAGTTGACAGGACGATATAATGAGGGATAACTCACGCGACATTACGCTTGCCCAAGGCGCTCCTCAAGGTTGCGTCGGCTGCGATCATCTCCTGCTTATAACTATGAGACGAAATGAGAGACTTGTCACTAAGTGTAAAATGAAATGTACGCACGAGACATCCTTGGGAACCCCAACCGAAGTCACTGACGCCCCAAAGGCACGGAGAGCAAACTTCCCCGAAGTCGACAACTCCTCACCCCTACAATCGCGTTTTAAGTGATCGCAGGCATTCTCCTAGTATTTCACTTACTTATCAAAGAGACGTCTGGGTGCGGGAGGGGTTGCGGGTTTTGGTACTAGCGTGTGTGCTTTGGGTGTGGGGGGTGTCATGGTGTCATCGGAATCAGCTTCGGAATCGGAACCTTTGGGTGCTGGTGCGGGTGTGGGACCTTGTGCGGAAGTAGAGCCCCTGGTAGGCTTTGGTATTCTGGTTCTTCTGGGAGGCTCACCCCCCAGGGGCCAAACCCCAAGCGTCATGTAAGAAAAAGCTGAAAATCTGTTTTTGGTGCGACTCGGACTCGGAGCATCAGCACTGTCACGGATGGGAATTTATCAGGAAGGCCCGGCCTTAAAACTCAACAAGTAGATTTCTGTACCTGTTCTGAGTTGGGGTTGGGACAGACAGAGCAGGGGAAACAATAGATGCGGCGAGCGCAACGACAGCGAAATGCACGTAAGAGCGCATGTTCGAAAATATTTGTTATGAATAAAAAAAGAGATCCGAGTGCCAGTTGGCGTGAATGCAATGAGTGTACGAACAAAACGTCTCGTCTGGGCTACGGGGGGGAGTCATGATCATGGTCATAGCCCACATGAAAAACAAGGCTTTGTACTCACCAACCAGTGCCTTGGAAAAGGGCAAATGCTGAGCGGGTAGCTGAGAAATCCTTCTTTCCTGACGGACAGCGACAAACTTATAGAGAGACATTGGGGTCAATATTTGCGCTTGTGGCATCATCATGATGTGGCAAAACCATAGGAACATCATCATGACATGGCATGACCGCGGGTTGACCCTCGGAGCAACGCCTTTCGCCGACCAGTATCCATCACGGATAGACCTTAAAATACTGGCCACTCACTGCGCGTGCCCAGAAGCCCCAAAGTGATTCTGTCGACAGACGACCGACGCTTAAGAACGAACCCAGAACAGAAGTTGAGTCGACGTAGACAAATTCCTGATAGCAATAGCACTTGCCAGTCGCATGTCGAGAATGACGCTGTCACAGAAAAGGTCGATATTCAGCGGAATCCCCACTGGCATAATGGGGTAGTTGTAATATGCGGAGCCAACCCGGTTGAACTGAAACGCCTAACGACATGTTCTCAAGGAGTAAACCCAAAGACGACTCGGACGCCATCACTCGAGGTATCTGCCCCATTGACGTATGCAATTGTATGTATTATCTCCGCTAATAGTTCGAATGAAGTCTCATCGAAACGCCAGACCCTATAAAAGAATGTCCTCAGCCTGCTATTTCACAGCATCATCATTCTCATACCGCGTAACTTGCCACCTACAGGCTACAGACCCTGACGGAAACTCTGGAACAGGACCAGAGGCGATGTGAACCCGCTGTTTGACCACCCCGGCTCAACGTCATGAACGCTTCTATGTATGCTGGAGACTTCACTTGCATAGTCCTTGCACAGACTCCATTTCGGCGCAACTCTGATTCCAAGTCACGATGACTGCCGGGTTTCTGGACACCGTGACCTTCCCCCAGGAACCGAGAGGTTGATATCCGACTCATCAGCTATCCGAGTTGCAGTTGTAACGTCATACCACATATTCCAATCCGACCGCCATCCCCCCCAGACGCAACGGTGACTTACTTGTGAACAACGTTGATCACAGGTACGTACACAGTGAGCACGTAACGCTTGGCCATCGACTGAAGGCAGTTGCCAGCCGGTGGGTGACACATTCGGAGCGGGTGAGAGGGACATGAATTGGCTGCGTTCTATGGACATTCCCATCTACCAAGCCGGCGCCAAGTCGAATGGTATTGGCATCTCTTCTTCTGAACGTGCAAGCTCGTCAGAATATGTAGCCAGCGCCGATTGTCCTCTTCTAGCCAGCTTCCGCTTACGGAAATGAGACAATCGCCTATTGCCGATGCAAGCAGTCGCAGGAGGTCAGCATGGAGTAAGTCTCAGCAGAGCTGGGTACGGTGGGGACCGACGAAGCTAGTCGGGAACGACACCCAAATTTGAATTAACTTCCAGGAGCGAAATTTTAATGAGCTACTTTTTGGTGGGTACCTTTTCGACATTCTCGTCACGGACCAATCAGATGCCAACGGTATCTCAGCTGCCGGAAGGCGGCTAAACGACGGCCATCCAAGAAGGTAAGGGAAGCGTCCGTTATTCGTGTAATGGGGTGGTGGGGTTGTCCAAGAATTCTTCAATGAATGAAGGCGGTGGGACGGGGGAAAGGGAAGGTGGTAGCGGTCAGTGTGACCACCTTTTTTTCCAAAATTATTCCTTGCAGTAACTTTTTACGTAAGTCACAGCTCATGTCCAATTGGTCGTAAACAACTTGAACGTTGTTACCAAACAGTACCAAATACTAATAGGTGATGATGTAGTTGCTGTCTCTTGTTCTCCAAATACTGGCAAGATCTCATTTTTCCTACTCGGGACATGACTGAACAGTCAAGATCCACTCTTTTTCAAGAACGGTTCGAGGCTGCCTTACAGGCTTACCAGAAGGTGACGGGCGTAACACTGACCGAGCATCCACTTGCCGTGCAATCTGTCGGGTCCATCACTACGATTCTCAAACACGAAGCACAAGCCTCCAGTGATTTTCTAGGAACCGATGAAATCATAAAATCGATCGAGCATACCTTGCCAGTTTTATCCACCCTTTCTAGTACCATTTCCATCGGCGAGGCTATGGGCCTGGTACGTCAGAACAAGCTGATGGGCTGTTGCACATTCCTGACTGTTTTTTTTTCAGCAGCAATTCCCCCCTGCGAAAGCAATACTTGCTGGCCTCGCCATCCTACTTACTGTATATGCCGTTCTCTTGTTCCCATGTGTCTATTTATTTATCATATTATTCAAATTGACCAGGTCGCCAAGCATACAGATTCCAGCTGCGACGGGCTTGTGGGCCTGGTCGAGTTCCTCGGGCGCTTCCTAAGGCACGTCGAAATATATACGTGGATCCCTCCTACGCCCGCAATGGACGAAATTGTATTTAATATTATGGTGGCGCTACTCTCCACTCTCGCTTTGGCGACCAAAGAACTCAAGCAGGGACGATCAAGTGAGTCCCTTCCCACTGACGTGATACCTCACTCAACGGAACGCAGTCAAATTTATGGGGGAACGTTTCAGGGGGGCGGACGTCGAGGCGGTCCTGCAGAGGCTGGAACGACTCACGGAAGACGAGACTCGGACTGCCGTGCCTCAGACTCTTATGGTCGTCTACAGTCTCATCCAAAATATTAGGGAGGTCATGGATGGTGAGCAAATGCACTCAGATTGTGATATGCCCTCTATTTAAGACAGTTCCTCCTAGATGGCAATGTATCTGTTGACTGTGTCCGGGAGGTTCTCGGTACGGTTTGTTGACGAGAATGTGCTATTTTCGTGTCTGACCGAGCTTAGAGATCCTACATCAAGTTGTGAGTGACATTAACAAGCTGAAACGTCAGTTATTCCCCGACATTTCCATTATTTCCTGGAATCACGGGAATTGTCCGGCAGGTGATAAGCTGCAGCAGGATATTTTCCGCTGGCTCTCTCCCCCGGATCCATGGACAAATCACAACGTCGCCCTCGCATCGCGACACAGCGGGACTGCGGCGTGGTTCGTGAACGGCAATACACTCTCGGAATGGAAGGTATCCGGACAAAGCTCCCTTCTATGGATTCATGGAAAACGTGAGTCGTCCCCCCTCCTACGCTTATACCGCGCAGGGACTAATACAGTTTTCCCTCCCATAGCGGGAGCTGGGAAGAGTGTGCTTTGGTACGTAGTTAAGCCTTCGACACTTTCGTCTTGAGAACTTACGGTGTTGGGACAGTTCCACAATCATCGAGGAGATCGAGACCATGCGGAAATCTGGCGTCGCATCACTTGCAATATTTTACCATGACTTTAGGGAGGATCAAAAGAAGAACATCCGTGGGTTGCTCTCCTCTGTGCTATTCCAGCTTTGCCACCAGTCCAATTCCTACTATGATATCCTTTCCACTTTCTATCTTGCACACCGCCATGGTGCACAAAGTCCGAGCAATTTCGACCTTATCCAGTGTTTGAAGGATTTGTTGAGTCTTTCAGGACAAGCACCGGTTTATCTGATTGTAGATGCCTTGGACGAATGTCCAGATACATCTACGCTGTCATCCCCCCGCGAGGAGGTCTTGACGCTCTTGGAAGACCTTATTGATTCACAACTCCCATACCTACGCATATGCGTCACTAGCCGACCCGAGGCCGACATCAAGCCTTTTCTTGAACCATTATCTTTCTGTTCTGTTTCCTTACATGACGAGAGCGGACAGATGGAGGACATCGAGAACTACATCAACTCAGTCGTTAACACGAATAGGAAGATGCGAAGATGGACATCTGAGCACAAGCAGCTCGCGATTGATATTCTGACAAGACGAGCTGATGGCATGTAAGACGCCAGCACCTTAATTATTAATGGCACTCATACATCCCCCTGCCGTAGGTTCAGATGGGTGTACTGCCAGCTGGACTACCTCGGCGACTGCCTCCCAGGGCGTATCCGGCATGCCCTGGATGAATTACCGAGTACACTCGATGCGACATATGAACGCACGTTGCGAGAGATCAAAGATATGCGTTGGGAGTTTGCCCGACGGCTCCTCCTATGCGTTGCAGCGGCGTGCCGCCCGCTCCGGGTCGAGGAGCTCGCAGAATTTCTGGCATTTGATTTCAAGGAAGGACCGATTCCGAAATTCCGTGAGGATTGGCGCCTCGAAGATCCTGTAGAAGCGGTACTATCTACATGCTCCACTTTGCTATCCCGGGTCAATATCAAAAACTCCCAAGTCATCGAATTTTCACACTTCTCAGTCAAGGAGTTCTTGACATCTTCCCGCTTTGCCGAAAAGGATGATATTATTTCTCACCGTTACCACGTTTCTATGACACCCGCTCATACCTTCATCGCACAAGCATGTCTGAGTATTCTGTTGCACCTGGACAAGGGCGTCACCGAAGACAGCTTGACAAAATATCCTCTTGCGAGATACGCTGCGGAGCACTGGTTTGAACATGCCCGTTTCGAGGGTGTGTCGCAAAATGCAGCCGAGGGGATGAAACAGCTCTTTCACTGGAGGAAGCCACATCTCGCAGTTTGGCTCTGGATATTTGACCCGACAATGCCTTCCTTTTTGCAAGTCAGACAAGCCGAAGCGCCATCGCCACCCCCTGGAACCCCCTTACATTACGCCGCATTTTGCGGCCTACACGAGTTCGTAGAAGTCCTGGCCTTAGAACACTCACAGCATGTGGATTCTCCGAGCTTTACTGGCGAGTCGACGCCTTTGCATCTGGCTTCAGGTGAGGGACATGTGAAAGTAGCACAGTTCCTCGTCGGTCACGGCGCGAACGTGACAGCCCGGGATAAGGACGGGTTGACACCGTTGCATCACGCGTCGCTCAGGGGTCATGCGGAACTTGCACGGTTTCTCGTTCAGCACGGTGCGAACACAGCAACCAGGGACGAAGACGGGTCAACACCGCTCCATCGCGCGTCCGAGTATGGTCACGTCAATCTTGCACAGTTCCTCATCGAGTATGGGGCCGACACGGCAGCCCAGAACAAACATGGGTGGACTCCGTTGCATCGGGCATCGGTCAATGGCCATGTGAATGTGATACGGTTCCTCATCGACCACGGCGCGGACGTAGCAGCCCGGGACAAACATGGGTCGACACCACTGCATCGGGCGTCGCTTTGGGGTCATGTGGATGTCACACGGCTTCTCATAGAGAATGGCGCAGACGTGACGGCCCCGGATACTTATGGATCGACACCGCTTCATCAGGCTTCCGAATATGATCATGTAGATCTCGCACAGATCCTCGTGGAGCATGGCGCTGACGCGGCAGCCCAGGACAAGCATGGGTCGACACCACTGCATCGAGCATCCGAGCATGATCATGTGGAATTTGCAAGGTTTCTCATCGAGCACGGCGCGGACGCAACAGCCGAGGACAAGGGCGGGTGGACTCCGTTGCATTCGGCGTCGGACAATGGTCATGTACACCTCGCACGGTTCCTTGTCGAGTACGGCGCAGACACGACAGCCCAGGACAAGCACGGGTCGACTTCGTTACATCGGGCATCGGTCAATGGTCGTGCGGAGCTCGCGCGATTCCTTGTCGAGTACGGCGCGGACGTGACAGCCCGGGACAAATACGGGTCGACCCCGTTGCATCAGGCGTCCGTCAAGGGTCATGTAAACCTTATACGGTTCCTCGTTGATCAAGGCGCGGACGCGAATGCCCAGGATGAGGACGGTTGGACTCCTTTGCATTGGGCATCAGTCAATGGTCATGCGGATCTTGCGTGGTTCCTCGTCGAACACGGCGCTGACGTGGCAGTCCGGGACAAGCATGGGTTGACTCCGCTCCATCGGGCGTCGGTCAATGGT
>Ga0137394_10003744_pt1 | contig 11480 bp, 14 predicted proteins | sample czobulk116metaG_FD_108278 | JGI IMG/M metagenome (GOLD analysis project Ga0137394, IMG submission 108278) | Vadose zone soil microbial communities from Angelo Coast Range Reserve, California, USA - czobulk1.16 metaG | ecosystem: Environmental > Terrestrial > Soil > Vadose zone | place: USA... | reverse complement strand
CCGGCCCACGCCTGCGCCGCCCTCAACCAGCATGAATTCTCGAGGCCGGCTAAGGCTTTCCCACATTTCCGCAAACTGCTGCGCCAGCAGACGTGCAAAAATGGGATGCACATCCACGCTTGTATAATAATCCGCGAATCGCTTCGATTCCGCTTTGCTGTAGTAGCCATGAAGGGGGTGGTACAGGCATTCGCGCATGTAATCCGCAAACGTCATCGGGCCGAAGCGTCGAATCCGTTCGGCCAATAATCCCGCGAGCGGCGTCACGCGCCTTTGGCTCCTGCGGACTCGGAAACAGGCTCAGTCTGAATCTTTTTCCAGGCCCGCTCGAAAATTCCCTGTGCTGCTTCATCAAACAGCACAAAATAAATCGTTTCGAGCGAACTTTCTCCGCGCAAATGCTGTGCCGCCTCGCGAAGCATGATCTCCGCGCAGTCTTTTAGAGGAAATCCCGCGATGCCCGTGCCCACCGCCGGAAATGCGACGGTCTTCAGGCCGCGCTCATTGGCAATTTTCAGGGAATGCGCTGCGGAGTGACGCAGCGCGTCCGCGCTCGTCTTTCCGCCAAGTTGCATGCTGGCCGCGTGAATCACAAATCGCGCCTTCAGCTTTCCGCCGGTGGTAATCGCCGCATAACCAACTGGGATACTGCCAATCGCATCGCATTCGCGCTGAATCTCTTCCCCGCCTTTGCGCCGGATGGCTCCTGCAACTCCCGCGCCCAGGATCAGATCATTGTTGGCCGCATTCACGATCGCGTCCACATCCATCTCCGTCAGGTCACCCTGTTGAATTTTGATTTTCTCTGCGAGTGCGCTCATGATGGATTCAATCCGTTCTTCCCCCCGATTACGCTTTCTTCTCCGCCGCTTTTTGCTCCGTGTAGTCGTAAACGCCGCGCCCGCTTTTGCGGCCCAGCCGTCCTTCCTGTACATATTGCCGCAGCAAGGAATTCGGCCGGTACTTCTCACCCAGGGTTTGATGCAGATATTCGAGAATCTTGAGCCGCACATCGAGACCCACGAGATCGACCAGCTCGAAGGGCCCCATGGGATGATTCAACCCAAGTTTCAGCGCTTTGTCGATATCTTCGGGTGTGGCAATTCCCGCCTCGAGCATGTTGAATGCCTCGTTGCCGATCAGCGCGTTGACGCGGGTGGTGATGAATCCCGGAGCTTCGTTGACTATTACCACTTCTTTCCCCATGCGCCGTGCGACTTCGCGGCACACCGCCACCGTTTCCTCGGAAGTGTGCGGCGTCCTCACCAGTTCGATGAGCTTCATTTTCGGCACGGGATTGAAAAAATGCATCCCGATACACCGATCGCGCGAAACGGTAACGTCCGTAAAATCCGTGATCGAGAGAGAAGAGGTATTACTCGCAAAAATCGCCCCGGTCTTCGCGAACTTGTCGAAGATGGTGAAGAGCTCCAGCTTCATCTCCAGCTCTTCCGGAACGGCTTCGATGATGAGATCAGCATCGCGTATGGCATCCTCAACGTTGCTCGCCGTTGAGATCAGCCCCACCGCCTTATCACGCAGGGCGGCCTCGACCTTGCCGCGCGCTACTCCCTCCGCAAAAGATTGCCGGATCCAGTCAACGCCTTGTTCGAGCCCATGCCGCGAAACGTCTTCAAGAACGGTGTTATAGCCGCCAAAAGCCGCGGCGTAGGCAATCCCCCGCCCCATCGTGCCCGCGCCAATCACCGCGATCGTCTTCACATCCATTCGTTCCTCTCTTGCTTTGTTGGGCTCGCCTTCTGAGGCGGGCCACTGCTTTTCGATAGAAGAAAAATTATTTCAAGAGTTTGCGGTACGCTTCTTCGTCGAAACCGAGCACGATCCTCGAGCCACGAAGCACCACCGGCCTGCGAATCAGGTTCGGCTCATTCGCCATCAGTTTGATGGCCTCCGCGCGCGACGGAGGATGCTCTTTCATTCTCCGCGTGCGATAGAGCTCATTTCGCGTATTCAGAAACTCTCTGTAATCGCGGTCAGCAATCAATTCGTCGAGTTCCGTTTCGCTCAATCGCTGCTTATCCAAATCGCGGGATTCGAGTTCCGCACCCATCTCCAGCAAGAGACCTCTTGCTTTTCGGCAAGTCGTTCACGTCGGCTTCTGCAGAAATTTGAGTTTTCCCTTGGTCAAGTTTTCTCTCTCCGGCGGCATCTCTTTCCCGTTGTAGGGGCGGAGCATGCTGCGCCCTTTTGCAAGATCCCACCTAATATCGCGGGACTTTTGGATCGATTTCCACCGACCAACGCTCAATCCCGCCGGACAATGATTTCGCCTTTTCGATCCCCTGAAAGCGTAGCCAGGCCGCCGCATCCAGGCTGCGCATCCCGTGATGGCAATAACAAATCACTTCGTCCACATCCGGGAGCGTCTGAAGACTCGCCGCCAGCGAACCCAGGGGCACCAGTTTCGCGCCCTCGATTCGGCAAACCTGATGCTCCCACGGCTCGCGCACGTCAATTAGAACCAATTTTTCTCCACGGTCCAGCCGCGCTTTCACGTCTGCGGGCGCAATCTCCAATTCGTCCATTTACTTTCCCTTCCAGATGGGTGGGCGCTTTTCGAGAAACGCAAGAATCCCTTCCCGCGCATCATGGCTCTGCATCAGTTCCATCAAGTATACCCGTTCCACTTCTTCTAGCTGCTTCGCGAAATCCGCAAAGTGGAGTCGCCCGAGAGTCGTGCGCGTCAGGCGCAGAACAGCTGGACTCAGCCTGCGAAGTTCTTCGAGCAGCTTGTCAACGGCAACGGACAGTTGCTCATCAGGAATCACCTGTGTGATCAAGTTCAATCGCAGAGCCTCTTCCGTGCCGATCTGCTTTCCAGTAAGTATCAAATCCGCCGCCGCGCGCATTCCGATGAGCTGCGGCAAGGTCACCATCGCCACGGGAGGAAAGCAGCCAAGCTTGATTTCCGGCTGGCCAAACTGCGCGGAGTTTTCCGCAAACACAAAATCGCAGAATGTTGCAAGCTCCATGCCGCCGCCAAGACAGAATCCATGGACAGCGGCGATCGTCAGACAGTCCGCCGCCGCGAGGCGGCGAAAGACAGCGTGAAATGCGGAGAGCATTTTCCCGACGCGCTCGGGAGCGTGATCGGCGATTTCCGCTCCAGCAGAGAAAGCTTTGGAACCCGCCCCCTGAAAGATCACGAAATCACACTTCGGCAGCGCGCGCTCCAGCGCCGCATCCAGTGCCTGCATCATTGAAATGTTGAGAATGTTAAGCGGCGGACGATCCAGTGTGATCCATGCCACGCGCTCTTCGAGCCGCAACCGAATCGATTCGTGGCCGTTGGTCATGATTGTCGCGGAACCTGGACCAGGAAGACTATTTGCCTTGAAACTTCGGATGCCGCTTTTCGAAGAACGCGCGAATTCCCTCGCCGCAGTCTTCCGATGGAAAACACCGCATCTGTTCCCGCACCTCATTGTCGAGAGCTTGCGCGAGTTCTTTTTCTTTGCTGGCAAAAAGCGCTCTCTTCACGGCGCGGATGGCCAGAGCAGGTCCGCGCGCAATTTTCTGCGCCAGCGTCCTCACCTCAGCTTCGAGCTGCGCGGCGGGAACCACCTGGTTGAGAAGCCCAATTCTGAGCGCGGTCTTCGCATCAATCAAATCGCCGGTGTAGAAAAGCTCCGCGGCTTTCGCCGGCCCAACCAGTTCCGGAAGAAAAAACGTCCCGCCATAATCGGGAAATAATCCAACTTTCGCAAAAGTCTGCCCAAAGGTGGCTTCTTCCGCCGCGATTCGAATATCCGCAGCCAGTGCAATGTTCATCCCAGCTCCCGCTGCGGCGCCGTTCACAGCCGCGATCACCGGCTGAGGCATGGTGCGCATCTTGAGTACCATTTGCATCCCGGCGCGCAGCAGCGGTTCCACCTCGTGCATTGCCCCGGATTGGCGGCTCTTTCCTAGCGTACCGAGGTCTCCACCCGAGCAGAAAGCCCGCCCCGCGCCCGTGATGACCACCACGTCCACGCTCGGATCTTCCGCGATTCGGCCGAGCGCGTCATTCAGAGCGATTGCCAGTTCGTTGTTCAACGCATTCAGCCGGTCGGGACGATTCATCACCAGGGTAGCGATGCCATCGCGATTCCCTTCGAGGATTACCGGGCCGGCGGGCGCAGGTTGTGGAGTATTGCTCACTTGGAACTCCGTTCAGTGAGGTCGAACGTCGTGTTCTTTGCCGATGCGTGCAACGAGCTGCGCCAGTTTTCTAAAGTGCCGCAGCTTCTCGCTCCGGCCCGTGGCGTTTGCGCCGCTGGTGGAGGGCAGCACATACACGCGCGCGCCGTAAAGCAGCTCTTTCTGAATGCCAAATTTGCATTTGCGCTGGGAAAACTGTTCATACGTCAATTTTCCGTTGAACGCCACCACATGCGGGGCGAATTCCTCGAGCTTCTGGGACAAAACGATGCGTCCTTCCGCGTAGTCTTCGCGCTTCAATTCCTCGATGCCTTTCGTGGGCCGCTTTACCAGGTCCGTCAGGCCAACCCCGAACTCGATCACCCTCTTGTCGTCGTGGTAATCGAAGGGCTCTGGCACGACGCCGCTTTCATAGAGCATCGGCCAGAATTCGTTCCCGCGACCGGCATAATAATGCCCCACGCGAACCGAAGACTCGCTCGGATTGCACCCCACAATCACGAGTTTCATGCCTTTTCGGAGATGGTCCGCAAGTGTTCGCATTACGCCAGCTTACTATGGCTTTTGATTTTACTACTTACCCGCAAACTCCATAGCGCACTTTTCGCTGGATGCTGCCAGAGTGTCATCGGCATCTCCGCCTGAAAGGAGAAACGTCAGAATTTCCGGCGGGGCATTCTAAGTAGCTCACAATGAACGACTTCGGCATACCTTCCGGAATCCAATCCTCGCCGATCCCACACGTCATCACTTCCCGTAACTTTCGCTTATTTTCTGAATCTCATCTTAAGCAAGAGCATCCAACCAAGTGAACGGCGGACGTGCCCGATGCTCTGTGCTACCTTTATACAATTGAAAGCGAGGACAGAGCCGCAGTTCGGCTTGTTATATCCATTGAGCGCACCGAACCCCCACCGTTTGCCCTCCACCGTCGCGCGCGACGACGAACATTTGTTGGTGGCCGCCGCCAAGCGAGGCGACACGCATGCCTTCGAAGAATTGGTCAATCGCTACGAAGCAAAAATCTATCGCCTGACCATGAACATCACGCGGAATCGCGAAGACGCCGAGGACGCCATGCAGGACGCCTTCCTCAAATCCTATTCGCACCTCAAGGATTTCCAGCAAGACTCGCGCTTTTACACCTGGCTTGTGCGTATCGCCGCGAACGAAGCGCTGATGCGGCTGCGCAAACGCCGCCCGAATCAGTTTTCGCTCGACGAGCCGATCGAGGGCGATGAAGATCTCATGCCTCGCGAGCTCGAGGACTGGGGGCCCAGCCCGGAGCAGCGCTTTGCCCAGACGGAAATGCACGAAATCCTTTCCTCGGTAATTGACAAGCTGGAGCCGGATTTCCGCGTTGTTTTTGTGCTGCGTGACGTCGAAGAACTCTCGACCGAAGAAACCGCCAAAGCGCTAGGAATCTCGATTCCTGCGGTAAAATCCCGGCTGTTGCGGGCCCGGCTCAAACTTCGTGAGAAGCTGAATCGTTATTTTCGGCAAGGTGGAACAAATTGAATTGCAAAGGCGTGATTCGCGAGATTTCGAATTATATTGACGGCGAGCTCGAATTACCGGCGAAGCAAGAACTCGAACGCCATCTCGAGCATTGCGGAGAATGCAATTTAGTAGTTAATCAGACCAGGCTGACCGTGGAAATCTTTTGTGATTCAAAACCGATCGAACTGCCGGGTGAGGTAAAGTCCCGGCTGCATGATGCCCTGCGTCGCAAGCTCAGCGAAAGAGGCAACTAGGCTGTTGTCCTAGCTCTTCGCGTCTAGAGGCCAGAGTGGCAATTTCCTGCCAAGCCCTTTCTCACGGGCCATTGCATAGACTTTCATCGCCACGGCGAGATCCCACGAGGCGATTCCATTCGATTTGAAAAGCGTGACTTCCGTGTCGCTGGTTCTTCCGCTGGCTTTCCCGGCGACAATTTCAGAAAGTTTTTTGACGCCGGTCCAGCAAATCTCGTCGCCATGAAACGCGATGATCAGATCTCCCGCTTCCTGGCGTGACTGTTCCACCGAGTCCACGACAATAATGTCGGCGCTGGCGACGGCTTCGTCGTCCAGCTCGCGCTTGTGCGCATGGTTGGCGCCAATGGCGTTAATGTGCGCTCCGGGCGCCAGATCCGCGCCGCTTACGACCGGCTGCGATGTCGTTGTGGCTGTAGAAACAATGTCCGCGCCGCGCACGGCCTCCGCCGCCGAAGCGCACGGCTGCACCGGAATGCCAAGCCGCGCTGACATTTCGGCACAGAATTTTTCGCGCTTCGCCGAATCACGCCCATAGGCGCGCGCGGATTGCAGCTTTCGAACGGCGGCAACTGCTTCGAGCTGCGTCCTCGCCTGCCCGCCGGTGCCAATAATTGCCACGACGCGTGAATCCTTCCGCGCCAGATATTTCGTGGCAACGCCGGAAGCCGCGCCAGTCCTCTGCTGCCCCATGTAGTCGGCCTCAATCAGCGCCAGCAAATCGCCGCTGGCCATTTCGTAAAGAGGCACAAGAAATCGCAGCTTGCCACGCACGTAGGTGTACTGCTTCATTGCGACGAAGCCCAGGGAGAAATCCGCCGCGGCCATGTAGTGAAAAAATCCCCCACCGGGCAATTCGAATCGCCTGCGCGGGTGCACCACGACTTCTCCGGTCGCCTGTTTGCGCGAAATCTCTTCCACCGCCTCCACCGCCAGCGGCATCGTCAGCACTGCCCGCACTTCCGCCTCGCTGATATGCAGCGTCATCGTTTCACTCTCCGCCGGCTCGTGATCCCAGAATGCGGGCGATATCTTTGTTGATCCACAACCCATCCGGCAGTTCCTTGCTAACCAGCAGAATTCCGGGCGAGTGCGTCATTTTGCCACTGGCTTTGCCGGTTTCGCCGGCGGGTGTTTTCCGGGGGCTTCACCTGGTTCGCGGATACGGCGAACGACCGTCTGGATCAAACGGTAGACGCGTTCCTCTTTGTTTCCGTCCATCACGCGAAAACGAAATTCGGGCTCGCCTTTAGGCCCTTTTCCAAGGCGAACCGGCAGTTGGCCGCACAAATTATTTTCAATGAACGCGGTCTCGTACCGGCTCCGCTTTCCATACCAGGTGTAAACGCGCAGCGCCGTAAAGTCGCAGACCTGGCCTTCCGGTCCGCGCGTCGCAGCTACCAGGTATTGCGGCTTGTCGCCTGAGGGGTCGCTGACGCGATTCAATTCGAACCATGCCAGGGGGCGGATGTTTGCGGAATTCACTCCTTCGCGGACGGGATCCGGCAAATCCAGCTCTACGAATCGCGCAACCACCCAGCCCGCGATCGGTGCGGTCTGGTCGCCCGGTTGCGTTGTATTTCTGGTTTCCGCTGCCCGCGCCGCGGCTTCCCCCGGCGGCCTCGTCGCAACAGCACGAACCAGAAACCAGTCCTCTTTTTTCGTTTCCTCAGGCTCATTTGAGGCGTCTTTCTCGTCCGTGACTTGCGCCCAATCGGCCATCGAACGGCCCACAATCTCTACGGGCACATTTCGTCCGAACTGATAGAGCCGCGGTTCCGTGCGCCCAGGCTCTACGCGCAAGTTCGTGGACACCTTGGTACGCCCTCGCGCCTGCATGGGCATTCCTCGCGTCAGATCGAGCAGCTTGATGCTGCGCTGCCACAGTGCCGGCTCCATCAACTGGCGGCTTTCCACCCAGCCCACGGTGCCTGCGTTTGTACGCACTTTTACATAGTCGTTCCGCTTGCCGACTACGTCCACGCGCTCACCGTAATGCAGCATTCCCATCTGTTCGCGGACTTGAGCGATGCTGCTCAGAAGCGGCGCCACTTTTTCGCTCACGAAGGCTTCGCCCAGTGTTTCACGCCTTGGCCGCAACATCCACGCCAGCAGCGCCACCACGGCAAGCAGGGGCACCGCAATCAGGAGCTTGCGCCTCATGCCTGGCCCTCAAACGTCATACCGGAAGCGCTCGCAACGCCGTCAGCGACACCGCTCGTCTCAACCTTCGCCATGAATCTCCGTAACTCTTCTTGGTTCGCTAAAGATTGTACCTGAAACTTCGCCAACGCCGCGGTTACCGGTGAGGACTTCCCTTTTCTGCTAAAATTCTCAAGACTTAGAAGCAAACTCTTGCGAGCGCTCTCGGAGGATTTTTCATGAAGTTTCTCAATTCCCTTCAGCCGGTGGGGTTGCTGATCCTCCGCCTGTCACTGGCGCTGATTTTCTTTTCCCATGGCTATCCGAAGGTGGCGCGCACTGCCGCAGGGATGCAGGAATTCTTCGTGCAACACGGGTTGCCAGGGTACTTCGTTTACATTGCGGGGGTAGTGGAAGTCTTCGGCGCCATTCTACTGGTCTTAGGAGTATTTACGAGGGCTGCGGCGCTGCTCCTCGCCATCGAAATGGGCGTAGCCATCTGGAAAGTTCACAGTTCCGGCGGCTATTTGGCCGTTCACGTCTACGAATTTCCGCTAGCCATGCTTGCCGGGTGCGTCGCCCTCGCCACCGTCGGCGCAGGGCGATTTTCTCTCGACCAGCCGCTGTTCGAAGGGGAAGGCCAATCACGTTCATCCAAATATTCAAGGTCCACGAGATAAATCGCTCGCCCGTGAATCGTACGCCGAATCATCGGCCTCGGGTCCTCTTAAATGGATTCGCTTATTCTTCGAACCGCCGGGGTAGACAGCGGCTCAGCCCTATCGTACTATTCCGGTCCCCGCAGCGGTTTCGACTTCGGCTGGAGGCTTGCAATGAAACGGTTGGTGCCCATTCCCTGTGGCTGTGCGGAACACCTGACTGGCACGGAAGAAACCGGCATCGGTTATCAGGTCGTTTCCGTGGAACTCAAGGATGACAGAAAATTCGAGCAAGTGGTGATTAGTGAGGGTTGCATCATAGAGGTCCGAGGATACAAGGAAATTCCATTTTCGCCCGATGACGTGGCCTCGGTGCACGTGAATCATAAACGTTGGAATTTCAGGGATCAGTCAGACACGCGCGTCAAGAGCAGGGCTGCAACGGCCTAACAACCGAGAAATGGAGGCTGCCAGGAGAGAATCGCCTCGGTCCGAGCAATTATTGTTGACGGAGAGCCTAGGAAACCACAGTCGCAGAAGTCGGTATCACACCAGCCGGTGCCACAGGCAGGACAATCCAAAGAATGATGTAGGCCAGAAAGCCTGTCCCGGCACACAAGACGGCAAGGAACCACAGAACCCGCACGATCGTGGGATCAAGATCAAAATAATCGGCAAGGCCGGAGCACACGCCCGCAATCTTTCTGTCCGTGCTGGAGCGCATGAGCCTCTTCTTACCGCCCGTCTGGGGCGACAAGCCTGGTGCGGGTGTTTCCGGCTGTTTGGCGCCGCAGTTGTAGCAAAAGCGCGAACCAACCGCGATGTCTTTTTGGCAGCTTACGCACGTCATTGGGTCACCCCCACAGAGTGATTTTGGGCTTTCCTGCTTCTAATTACGCAAATGGGGTCGAAAAAGTTTCCTCGAAAAAACAGTCTAAAGCCAATTGGCTCAATACTCAAGAAGCTGCTTCACCGCCGCTATGATGTGGCTCGTCTGCGGCAGAATCACGTCCTCCAGCTTCGGCTGGTACGCGCAGAACGTATCCATGGCCGCAACGCGACGGACGGGGGCATCCAGCTCCTCAAAGAGTTCGTCTGCAATCCGCGCCGCGATCTCCGCGACATAGACCCAGGTCAGCATGTCCTCGTAGGCCACCATGACCCGGTGCGTCTTTCGAACGGTCGCCGCAATCGCTTGCCAGTCGTAGGGCGATAGCGAACGCAAATCAATGATTTCCACGGAAACGCCCTCGCGCTCGAGTTGTGCCGCGGCCACTTCCGCGCGATGCACCACCGCGCCATAAGTAATGATGCTGAGATCACTGCCCTCTTTCACTGTGCGAGCCTTGCCGAACGGAACCGTAAAATCGGGTCCCGGATTCTCCGAGCGATTGTACGGCTGGCGATAGAGGTGCTTGTGCTCGAGGAACATCACCGGGTCGTCGCAGCGGATCGCCGTGCGCAAAAGACCCGCCACATCGAGCGCCGTCGAAGGCATCACCACACGCAGCCCTGGGCAGTGCGTGAAAATCGATTCGCCGCTCTGACTGTGATATACGCCGCCGCCGGTCAGGTAGCCGCCGATCGCCACGCGAATGACCACGGGCGCCTTGAACGCTCCATTCGAACGCCAGCGCATCACGCACAGCTCATCGCGAATCTGCATCATCGCCGGCCAGATGTAGTCAAAGAACTGAATCTCCGCCACCGGCTTCAACCCGCGAGTGGCCATTCCGAGCGCACGTCCCACGATGCTGGCCTCGGCGAGCGGCGTATTGAAAACCCGGTCGTTGCCATACTTGCGCTGCAATCCGGCGGTAGCTTTGAAGACCCCGCCCTTGCCCTTGACGTGCTTGAGGTTCTCCTCTCGGCTGGCGTCTGCTACGTCTTCGCCAAAAACGGTGATGCGCTCGTCGCGGGCCATCTCGTCCGCGATCGTGGCGGCGACCATTTCCACCATAGTCTTTGGCGCGCCGTGCAAATGAGGTTCGGCCGCGAACGCTGCCGAGGTTGGATCCACGTCGGGCGAGTACACATTCATTCGAATTGAATCGATGGAAGGTTCTTCCGCGGCCAGCGCCTGGTCGGCGGCATCACGGACTTCATTGTCAATTTCGGTTTCCAGGCGTTCGATCTGTTTCTGATCCAGGACGCCTTCCCGCACCAGAAAGAGCGCAAACTTGGAAATCGGATCGCGCCGCGCCTCTTCTTCGCGCTCCTCGGCCGACTTATAGAGTTTTTCGTCATCGGAAAGAGAATGCGAGTACGGGCGCGTCACCTGGGCATGGATCAGCGCCGGCCCGCGCCGCTCGCGGCAATACTGCACTGCTTCCTTGCAGACGGAATAGCTTTCGATCGGATCGGTCCCATCGCATTCCGCAACGTGCAGCCCGGGAAAATCCCGCACCAGCTTCGAAATGCTTCCGCCCGCTGTCTGCACTTCGACCGGCACGGAAATGGCATATCCGTTGTCTTCGACCAGGTACAATAGCGGAAGTTTCTTCGCGCAGGCGACGTTCAACGATTCCCAGAACTCGCCTTCGCTGGTGGCACCGTCTCCGCTCGACACGTAGACAATTTCGTCGCGCTCGTGATTGACGTATTCCCCGAGCGGCGCCTTCTTCGCCTGTGCAAGAGCGTAGGGCCGCCCTTCGTAATAAAGCGTGGCTTCCGCCGCTCCCACCGCTTGCACGAATTGCGTTCCGGTGCACGAAGACTTGCTTACGATGTTCAACTTGGGCTGGCCCCAATGCGAAGGCATCTG
>Ga0137394_10003742_pt1 | contig 11482 bp, 10 predicted proteins | sample czobulk116metaG_FD_108278 | JGI IMG/M metagenome (GOLD analysis project Ga0137394, IMG submission 108278) | Vadose zone soil microbial communities from Angelo Coast Range Reserve, California, USA - czobulk1.16 metaG | ecosystem: Environmental > Terrestrial > Soil > Vadose zone | place: USA... | reverse complement strand
GCGTACGGATTGAGCGGCGCCATGTGCGTGCCGTCAGGCTCGAGGGCGGTCCGGTTCGCTTCCAGCACCAGCGCCACCACGCCGCTCACGACGGCGGCCGACATACTGGACCCGCTCAGGCGCACGTAGTTGCCAGACGATCCGGCGGGCGCGGTAAACCTCCAGCTTGGATACTGCTTGTACACGTAGCCGTTGCCCGTGTCCCCGACCAGGCGATGGCCGGGCGCAACGAGGTCAGGTTTCGCGAACCCGTCCACCCATGAATGTTGGTCAAGGGCGCAATCATGAAGGTCTACAACGGCGCACCGCAGGGGCTGTGCACGACCGAAAAGGAACGAGTCAACGCAGGCCTGCTCGAGTTCATCAAGACCTAAATTGTTCGGAGACATCGTATGCGCACAAGGCGTAGTGGCCGATGCGCGATTCGAGCGGTTAGGCAGGATACGAACCCTCTTACATTCCAGCGACGCGCCGATGTTCGAGCCACCGCTTGAGGCCCGCCGCCGAATACCGCACCGCATGGGCAGAAATCAAGCGCGCGAACGGAAGGCGGCGCGCGCGCCGTTGCACCCAGCGTTTGGGAACGCCGAGGCTTGCGGCAACCTCGTCAGCGGTCATCAACCGATCTTCGTCGGATGCGTCCCTTGATGGCGGCTGTACTTGGAGCAGACGCGCGGTCAACAGCCCTTGGAGTGCGGACAGAGTGGCCTGCTCTGAAGCGAGTTCCGCTACCAACGCGGGAATCGCTTGCGCCGGCACAGACGACGCGGTTTCGGGATGCTGCTTCAGATTGGCAACCGAAACGGCAGGCTTATCGCCGGTCGTTTTCAAATCCGCTTTCGCCATTCGCCGCGCACCGAACTGAGAGACGAGTCGATTCGAGTCGCCCTCGATTGCTTGAGACCGACGCGCTCTCGCCTTCATCGATCCGAGAGTACATCCGGAGTGAGCAACCAAGGACGACCTCGGTGAATTATTTTTTTAACTGAGAGTTCATGAACACGCGTGCAGCGATTTGGTGTGCTCTGAATCAGCGTGAAACGCGTTGACGAACCCTGCGGCGGTCTGAAGCGAGCAACACCCGCTTCTTGTTCATTGACACGATGACAGGTGGCTGCGAGCGCTGACCCTGTTGCAACGCCTCGAGCCTCGACGTTCCCATCTCGAGCATCGCCTGGTCGACGATGCTGTAGCGGCGGTAGATCGATTCTGTCTTGTGGCCGATCATCGCCATCGCCGTCGTCCTCGGCACGCCGGCTCGCTCGAGATTCCTGACCGCGGTCCGGCGGAAATCGTGCGGGATGCGCTCGATTCCGGCGAGCTTGCAGGCCTCCCGCCAGGGCTCGTAGAACGTGTGAATGCGGACGCCATCGGATCGGCAGAACACCCAAGGGATCACTGACCCGGTCTTCTTCTCGACCTTCGAAATGAACTTGCGCTGCCGTTCGAGCGCCTCGCGCATCCAGGTCGTGAACTGGAACTCGCGGCCGGCGGTCGCGTCCTTCGCCTCACCCGCATCGATGCGCAACCAGCCGCGCCCGCCAAAGTCGACGTGCCGCCACTGGCGCGTCAGCAGCTCCGACTTCATCCGCCAGCCGGTGATGTAGGCGATCTCGAACAGCGCGTGGTACTCGCTCGGTATGTGTTTGAAGATCGCTTGGAACTGGTCGAGCTCGAAGAAGCCCTTGCGCACGTTGTGCTCGGCGAGCATCGCGATGTACGGCATGGTCCCCACCATGCCCTGCCGGAGCCCGAGCCTGAACATGCGCTTCAGCGACGCGAGCTCGCGGTTGACGGTTGCAGGTGCCGAGCCGTCCTTCAAGCGAAGCGTTTTGTACCGCTCGACCGACGTGGTCGTGATGTCGATGGCCTTCATGCCACCGAACACGGCATCGAGCCGCGGCAGCCGCGTCGACTTCAGATCGCCGAGGCTCTTCCGCCCGTTGTTGGTGTAGTCGGTGATGATGAGATCGCGGAGGTCGTCGTAGTTGACGTTGCGCGCCAGGACGATCTTTCCGCCGAGCGCATCCGACATGCGCTTCTTCAGGAACTCCGCGGCGTCTGTGCGGTTAGTGAAATCGGTCGCCTCGCGAATCGTGCGATTGCCGGCGACGAACTCGATGTACCAGTTCGCGGTCTTGCGATTCTTGCCTTTGGCGTCGCGGTACGTGCGCTGAAAAACGCTTCCAGATCCCCGGCGGCTGCGGCCCATTTTGCGGCCTCCTGACCTGGGGTCAGGCTAACATACCTGTCAGTGGCCTGTCAGTACGGCTTTCCAGCCCTTCCGATCCAGATCGCCAGAATCGCGATTTAAGCCTATACTTATTGGGTATTTAGTGCCGGGGGCGGGAATCGAACCCGCACGCCGCTTGCGCGACCCAGGATTTTAAGTCCTGTGCGTCTGCCAGTTCCGCCACCCCGGCATCAGCGTTAAGTATTACACGCGCACACGAACCTACCCTCGTCACCGTTTGATCACATTCATCGGCTGCGGACATTCGCGGGCTACGTCGCGCAAGTTCTGGCGACGCGCTTCGGCTTCGAAATTGTTGCATCGGCCGGCGGGTTATACTCCCGGCGAGGAGGACAGACTCGCATGAAGTTCCTCGTTTCCTGGTCTCTTCCGCATGGTACGTTTCGGCCGGCCGTGGCGCGTTTCCTCAAGGCCGGCGGTATGCCCCCATCGGGCGTGAAGCTGGTTGGCCGGTGGCACGGAATGAGCGGTAAGGGCTGCGCCGTAGTCGACACGGATGACGCCAAGGCCCTTTACGCCTGGGTGGCGGAGTGGTCAGAATTTCTGCCGCTCGAGACGACTCCGGTGCTGGAAGATGCCGACGCCGGCGCGGTCTTGGGGTCGATCTACAAGTAGAACTGGGTGCTGAGGGACCACGGCCGCTACGGCGGCCGCCTGTTCACCTTCGAAGGTCAGGGGTGCCGCCGTGACCGGCCTGGTCGCCTTACGGCTGCGTCGTTGGTTTGTTCGCCGTGGATGCCGAACGTTTCGCGCTCACCCGCGACCGCGCAGTGTTCACCGGCGGTCGTCGGGTGAAGGCGATGTCAGCCAGCGCTCGCTTCCCCAAGCAACGCTCTAATCCACTGGCTGGTCGCGGCCTGATGCACCTCTTTGCCTTGCCTGTCCCGGTCGGTCACCTTTGCGCCGCGTTCCAGCAGCAGCCTGACGATGCCGGCCTGTTGTTCACGCGCCTGCGGAGAGCCGCTCCCTCCTCGCCCGGTGGTTTGAACCGCAAGGTGCAACGGCGTTGACCCCACCTTGTTTGGCTGCCTTGAGTTCGCCCCGCCATCCAAGAGCGCTCGTACTGCCGCCAGCGACCGCGTTCGGACAGCTCTGTGCAGGGGCGCCACGCCGGCGCTATCCATGGCGTTGGGATCTGCGCCAATCAACAATAGGTACTTGATCATCTCAGCCTGTGCCGTCGGATCCCATCGGTTGGCGTCCGCCGCATAGTGAAGCGGCTCCGCGCCTCGGCGATTTCTCGCTCGGCAGTCGGCTCCGTGCGCAACCAGGAGTTCCGCCACCCTGCGCCGAAATGCCGCGGCTGCCATGTGGAGAGCTGTGTCGCCGGCATAGAGATAGTGCGCGATATCGGCGAAGAAAAAGGCACAGGCCTCCTGACGTGTAGCGCCCACGTCGGACGACGTCGTGGCAAGGGCCGGGCTGCCAGCCAGACGCCGGGACACCTGCAGTTTGTCCCCGTTCACGACTACGCGAACGAAATCAAGAAAGACCGGAGTCACAGTTCACGTCGGTTTCGCGTCCGGTTTCCCATCGGGTGGCCTCGTGACAGGGCCCGTGCACCAACGTCGCTCAGCGGTCGGGCTGGGCGCGGGCCGGGGCGCCTGTGGAAATCCTGCGGACGCATTACCACGGTTTGGTACCCAAACGGACATAACTGCCATCGAATGATTAGGTCACGAGCCCTGCCACCGAGGAGAACCACGCACACTATCTGTGGAAATGTTGTGGATAACCACCCCTGCAACACACGACTGACCGCTGTTTTTGCGGGTTTCACCGTTTTGCACTGATTCAGGGCAGGCAGACGGCGTGTGGAGTCTGCTCAACCCCCAATGTGTGGTCATCGCTCGGCCGAATCAGCCGAATCAGAAGACTGAGCGGATAACCTCCCCACAAAACTCCACGCAACGTGTGGAGAATGAAGGGCGGCATTTGCAGGTGATCGACGACCAGCGGCTTTCGTCACTCGACCGGCTCACGACGAACAAATCGCTAGGGATACGCGGCTCTCAGGACCCCGGCGAGCCGGGCGCCCGCCAGCCGCAGCTGGCTGACGATGACCGGTATGCTCGCCTGCTCATAGGTCGCGTCGATCACCTCGTGCTTCGCGAGCATCCTGTGCACGACGTCGTGGTTCTCCTCGCATGACGTGACCGTGGACGCCGTCGCCGGTTCGTTTGCGACCTTCACCGGCATCTTTTCATACCAGACGCTGCCCAGCTGATGCGCTTCGCGCGCCCATGCCGTTACGCGCGCCCTGTCAGCCGGCAGCGGCGCGATGCTCGTCGGAAGCGGCTGTGTCCCGGCCACGTAAGCGGCGAGCGCCCGCGCGTCGCTCAGCCCATGCGCGTCCATCAAGGTTCGAATTGTGCTCGTATCCCAGACGCCGTGCAGGTTGGGCGAGTAGTCTCCGTTCGAGGTCGGATGCGGCGCCTGATCGTGGTAGGTCACCGGCACACAGTTGCCGCCGCGATCGCCGTTCGTGATCGCGTGCAGCGGCTGATGGAGGTCGCCGACCAGATGCAGCAAAAAGCGAAGCGCGTTGGCTTTCAGCACAGGATCGGCCGACTTCGTCAACACACTGTACTGCGCCATGATCGCCTCGGGAGCGCAGTTCCCCGCTTTGCAGTACTGGGTCGCGATCGCCGGCGTGAAGACGGCCGAGCGCGGCACGTTGATGAAGTGCCACCCGAACGTCCTGATGTCGACGTCGCGATAGTCGTCGGCCCAGGTCGATGCATCGGCGATGACGTCGGACGGAACGGGCATGCAAGAGCGGACGAGACCGGGATCGACCGGCGAGGCGTTCAGCGTAGCGCGCAGGGCGGCCCGCGTCTCGGGACTGAGCAGCTGTTCCGCGATCATCGCAATCGCCCGATGACCATCGCAGCCCCACGCGGATGCTTTCGACCCGCCAATGGTCAGCAGCAACAGGGCGGACAGCGCTAGTATTCGCCGCATATCGGACTCTCCATGGAGTGTAGTATGCCGCAGGCAAGCCGCTTGCACCGCGGCGTCCTGTGCCTGCTCGCCGCCGCGGCGGGGGCACCGACTTCGGCGCAACCGGCCAACGCGCCGATGCTCGCTGTGCCGCTCGATCCAATCGCCGCAATCCTGGAGGCGCTCCGGCTCGGCCGCATGGCCCTGACTCCGCCGCCTCCCGATGCCGCCGGATCCGGTTGCACACCTCAAACAGTGCTGCGAGGCGGCGAGCCTTGGAATTGTGCATACAATCCCTGACGAGAGCGACAAGAGGATGAAGACGGGACGGATTGAATCGATCAACACGTCACGCGGCGGCGTGCCGAAGATGGGCGTCTTCGAGGCGCTCGTCACCGAGGAGGGGCTGGACGGCGACCGTCAGCGCGACCGCCGTTTTCACGGCGGACCGGACCGCGCCGTCATTCTCTTCTCGCTCGAGTTGATTCGTTCGCTGCAGCGTGAGGGTCATCCGATCGCGATCGGGACGACTGGCGAGAACCTGACCATGTCGGGGATGGATTGGGCGGTGGTGGCGCCCGGCAGCGAGCTCGAAGTCGGCGACGTCCGGCTGCGCATCACGAAGTACGCGAGCCCGTGCGAGAACATCGCCGATTCGTTTCTCGGCGGCGACTTCACGCGCATTTCACAGAAAGCTCACGCTGGCTGGAGCCGCGTCTGCGCGCGCGTCCTCACAGGCGGGCTCATCCGGATCGGCGACCCGATCACGCGCACGCTGCCCGACCGACCTGACCATTGACCCACTCGACCCACCCGCCTTACCTGCCCTACCGGCGCCCCTGAACAGCAGCATCATCGTTTCTGACAGAAGCCTGCCGGGCGCGAGATCGAGCTCAGCGCCCTGAATCGCGGGGAAAGCGGCGCGCCAACCTCATTGAGCGCCGACGAGATCGACAGGAACATGGTCCGGCCGCGCTGTGCCCTGGACGGATTTGCCTATCGCGCGAACCGCAGCACGGGCGATGACACGGGCCGATCTGCCGGTGGCTCAGGCGTGACAAGACGAGCCTCCGTCCCCTTCCGTGCGCCGATAGCGATCTTTGGCGCGAGCACTTCGAGCAGCGCCGCGTGCCGATCGGTGAACGGTTCGGCGGAGGTCGAATACACGGTAATCGCCCCGACGAGCTCGCCATCCACGCAGAGCGCGGTGCTGAGGCACGTGTGCGGCGGCGGCGCCAGTCGCATCGTCAGATTGCCGAGATCCAGGGCCGCGTCGGAGTTGAGGACGGTCGATCGCTGGGCCGCGACCCATCCGCTCAGCCGCTGGCCCATGGGGATGACGAGCTCGCGAAGGGCGAGCGCGTGGAGGCCGGAGACGTGCCTCGCGATCAAGGTGTCGGACACCGGCTCGTATATGTAGGCGACAGTGCACGCCGCGGGCATGAACTGATGAAGCGCCTCCTGCAGCCGGTCGATCATGACGGCCGCGTCGTTGGCGGTCGCGATCATCGCACCCAGCTCGCACACCATCTCGAGGACGCCGCGGTCATAAAATGGCGCGGCGTCGTTCCACCGTCGAACCGCGTCCGAATGGACCGTGTCCGTGATGGCGGAGAACGCGGCCGACGCCGGCGTCGCTTCCTCACGAGAGGGTTCCTCCGTCTGAATCTCCAGAAACCTTTCGACGATCCGCGGTTCGTAATTCAGGCCGCTCCGGTCGCGCAGGATCGCGATCGCGTCGGCGGACGTCATCCTCGGCCGGTACGGACGGTCCGATGTCAGCGCATCGAAACAGTCGACGACGGAGAGGATCCGCGCTCCGATGGGAATCTCTTCGCCTTTCAGTCCCGCCGGATATCCGTCCCCGTTCCAGAACTCGTGGTGATGGCGGACGATGGGCACGACCGGATACGGAAATTCGATTGACGACAGGATGTCAGCGCCGATCGTGGCGTGCAGTTTCATCTTCTCGAACTCAGCGTGCGTCAGCTTGCCGGGCTTGTTGAGAATGTGTTCCGGCACCGCCAGCTTTCCCATGTCGTGCAGCAGCGAGGCGGCCTCGATGGCGCGCAGCTCCACTTCCTCCACGATGCCGAGCGCGCGCGCGAGCCGCATGGCCTGGTGCTGGACGCGCCGGATGTGGCCGTGCGTCACCTGGTCCTTGGCGTCGATGGCGTGCGCCAGGGTCTCGATCGTCGACAGGTACATCCGGTTCACCTGCCCGAGGTGTACACACTGGTCCTCGATGCGGCCGACCACGTTCCTGAACGTGGCGTACAGAATGAGCGGAATGGGCGTGACGAGCGCCAGCACCATCAGGTCGGCGCCGCGCGCATGCATGAGCACGATCAGCAGCGCCGCGACGCCGGCGCCGCCGAAGTGCGTCAGCCAGAGCGGCAGGAAATGCCGCCGCCAGATGGCCAACGGCGCCATGCGCTCCTCGAAGGCGACGGCGCCAGCGATCAGGCCGGTGTTGAGGACGAAATACAGGGCGGCGAACGCGATGAGCGGCCCAAACAGCCTGCCGAGCAACGGCGCCGGCTGCACGAGCGGGCCGACGCCGGCCAGCCAGAAGAAGCAGTGCGCCGCCGTCCACATCGCCAGCGCCGGCGCGGCGGTGTTGAACAGCAGCCGCTGTGCGCAGTTGCGCCGCGCGAGCTGATACGACATGACGAGGCTGTCGATCGCGACCGCGACCGTGCCGGCCTCGGGGCCGTAGAGCAGAGCCGCCGTGATGGTGAAGCTGTCGGAGATCGAAAAGCTGACCGGGACGGTCGGCAGGCGCAGCGTCGCGTAGCCGCTCAGGATCGTGAGCCCAGCGAGAATGAACCACGGCAGTGCGACCGGCGTGACAATCAGACCGCCAATCGATGCGAACACGACCGTCACGCCACCACCGATGATCGCCGACAGGTACGCCGCCTTCCACGACCGCCACGGCGCGATCGTCCTCACGATTCCGGTAATCGTGCCTGGAGGCCTGGCCGATCTGCGGTCAACAGCGAGCACAACATCCTCCATGCTGCGGCTCATTCGACGCCTGATCGAAGCGTTGGGCGCTCGACGGGTATCGCGGGCGCGCCGGCCGGCAGCCCGTCGAGCCTCCTCACAATCGCCCAGAGGTGTTGATCCACGTATTTTCCGTCTCTGACGAACGCCGCGCGCAAGGTCCCTTCCTTCCGCGCGCCAAGCCTTCGGAGCGCCGCGTTGCTGTGGACGTTGTCAGTTGCTGCGCGTGCTTCGATCCGCTGCACGCCGACGACATGGAAGGCGAAATCGAGCATGAGCCGCGCCGCTTCGGAGAACAGCCCGGTGCCCCAGGCGGTCGGATCCATGAAGAAACCGAGCTCCGCGCGAAAGAACCCCGGCTGCATCTGGCGCAGCTCGAACAGCCCTGACGCATCGGTGCCGCCGCGCAGCACAATCCCGAAGCCGACGTACTTTCCCGCCGCTCGTTCTTCCCACGTCGATGCGATGAACCGCTCGAACGCGTCGACCGCAGGAGGAGCCGGCCACGTGTAGCGCGCAACCTCCGGACGGCGCGCTACACCGTGGAGCGAGGCAGCATCGGACATTCGCAGCTCGCGCAGCACGACGCGATCGTTCGCCAGGATCGGCAGCCCCGCACGCCACTCCGCGTGAGGCTGGCCCGAAGTCTCGGTCTCTCTTTCGAGCGCCGCCATGACAGGTCGCGCCTACTGCACTGCGCTCAGAGCGTTGGCGAGATTTCCCCAGACGACGGTCAGGCCGGTCGCCGTGGCGCCATTTCCCCACACCACCGTCGCGCCATTCGTCGCGCCGATCAGCGCATTGCCCCAGACCACCGTATTGCCCCAGACGACGGTGGTGTCCCAGACGGTGTCGTTGCCCCAGACGACCGTGTTCCCCCAGACGACGGTATTGCCCCACACCACGGTGGCGGCCCACGCCGTCTGATTGACGAGGATCGTGTTGCCCCACACGACGGTGTTACCCCAGACCACGGTCTCACCCCACGCGAGCGTGTCGGTCCCGATCACGCTCGAGTGGCTCAACGGCGCGAGCAGCGGGTTGAGCCAGAACGTGTCGAGGAGCTGCCTCGGGTCGATCGCACGCGCGAGCTCCACGGCGCCATCCCCATTGACCTCTCCGGCGCCCTGCGTAAGGTTGTCGTAGTTCGTACCCGCGTCGTCGTGCACAGGGATGGCGCTGAATTCGAGCGCCGCTTTCACGGCGTTGGGCGTCAGGTATCCAAGACCAATCTGCGCCCGGTTGGCCTCGAGCATCAGCGCGACGACGCCGCTGACCACGCCCGTGGCCATGCTCGTCCCGCTCAACTTGATGTAGTCGGTGCCGACGATGAGGGCCGGGTAGTTCGCATACAGCGTGCTGTTCTTGGCCGCGTTCGACGCGAGCTGCGTGCCGGTCGCGACGACATCCGGCTTGGCCAGACCGTCGAACCAGGTCGGACCGCGCGAGCTGTAGTTGGCGATGCGATCGTCGCCGCGCGCGATCGTTTCCTGCGCGCTGGCGGCGCCGACGGTGATCGCGGACGGCGCGTTGCCCGGCGAGGTGATCCCCGCGTAGCCCACCAGGCCGGTCGGGGTGTTCGTGCCGTAGTTGCCGGCCGACACGACGACCACAAGGCCTGCCTGCGAGGCCGCCTGAACCGCCTGGACGAGCGGGTCCGTCGCAGCCGGCTCGTAGATCGCGTGTCCGAGGGACAGATTGATGATGTCGATGCCGAGCGCCGCCTTGTTGGCAGTCGCGAACTGAATCGCGCTGATCACGTTGCTCGTGGAGCCGACGCCCTGGCTGTCGAGCACCTTCAACACGACGAACTTCACGTCGGGCGCGACGCCCTTGTACGACGCGCCACCAGAAAGCCTTCCGGCGGCCCCGATCAACCCGGCGATGTGTGTGCCGTGGCCGTAGCCATCGGACGGCGCGGCGGCCGGGGCGCCCGGCAGGGTGAAGTCGTAGAAGGCTTTGATGCGTCCGTTGAAATCGATCGACGGCTCCAGGCCCGAGTCGATGAGCGCAACGGTGACGCCGCTGCCGGTCCAGCCGCTCCCGTTGACCGCCAGCGTGCCTCGAAGCGCAGCCGGGTTCGGCGTAGTCGAGGTCTGGTTGCGGGCGGTTCGCTGCGCGATCAACGTGAGCGGGTCTTCCAGCGCGACCTGGTCGCCCTCCATCCTCGCGTCGACCGACACCGATTCGATGCGCGGATCCGCGGCGAGCCTCGCGAGATCGTCCTCGTCCACTTCGGCGCTGAAGGCGTTGATGAAATCGTGATCGGCGCGGATGCGGTGGCCGCGGTTCTTGCCTGCGACCTTGAGAGCCCCGCGCGTTCCGGCCCTGGCGCGAATGATCACTCGCTGGCGCCCTGGCTGCTGGCGGTCCGACTGCTCGCGTTCGGCGTACTTATGGTCCGACGGCTCACGATCCGACCCCCGCCGGTGCATGAGGTCATGGATCTTTTTGTCCATCTTACGGTGCTCAGGTGGACACGTGTCGGCCACCTGAGCCGATGCCAGGGCTGCGACTCCGATCGACGTGACGAACACCGCAACGGCTGCGAAGCTCGCGGAGGCGGACCTTCGTCCCGCCTTTGAATTAATCTGGCTCATGAGGCGCGTCTCCATCCGCGAATCTGATTCATAGACAGGAGCATCAGCGGCGCCCCGGCGCTGCGATGAACGTCGTACTGCACTGACCGATAAAGTCATCTAAGGTCATGTGTAGAGCAAGAGCTCAGCCGCATGCGGATTATCGCGTATAAACGTCTTATTAACTTGATGTTACGCATAAGAGACCCTTGTTGCGTCAGTTGACAAATCTGTGCTGATACGTTCCTTTACAGCACACTCAAACAATTGGAGACGTGACACATCGTAGATATTGCGTGTAAATAGTGAGAGAATCGCCAGTGTTCTATTATGATTCGCGACGTCCCGTAATAAAGCACTTCATTGTCTTATTATGTCATGTCAATTATACGCGACGAGAGGGCGATCTGGCGTCACCGTCGTGACGCTCGAAGGCGCGGCGGTCAGATCGATCGGTTCGTGGGGGCGAAAGATGCGGCGGTGTGTTTCAACGCGGACGATATCGACCGCGATCGCGGGAACAACCCCAACTTCTGGTTCGGGCTCCTGGGTCGACGCAAGCGCTTTCAGGGATTAATGCACCATCGTGGAGGGCGGCGCCGGCGGCCGCGCAAGGACACGCTCGATCATCGCCTCCAGCGTGCGCTTGTCGATGTCGATGGGACCGGCAATCGCGGCGCCCATCGTGATCTCGATC
>Ga0137394_10003741_pt1 | contig 11485 bp, 10 predicted proteins | sample czobulk116metaG_FD_108278 | JGI IMG/M metagenome (GOLD analysis project Ga0137394, IMG submission 108278) | Vadose zone soil microbial communities from Angelo Coast Range Reserve, California, USA - czobulk1.16 metaG | ecosystem: Environmental > Terrestrial > Soil > Vadose zone | place: USA... | reverse complement strand
GTTCGTACAAGATCACCAGCAACAGTTGGGAGTACACGGGCGATGGCCATGCCCTGGCTTACACCGCGGGCGCTGATCTTATGGACATGGAGTTCGTCCAGTTTCATCCCACAGGCATGATCTGGCCTCCGAGCGTTGCCGGCATTCTCGTAACCGAAGGCGTCCGCGGAGAGGGCGGCGTTCTGCGAAACAGCAAAGGCCGGCGGTTCATGTTCGATGATATTCCCGAGGCCTATCGGCATCAGACCGCCGACAACGAAGAGGAAGGCTGGAGATATTGCCAGGGCGATAAACAGGCGCGCCGCCCTCCCGAACTCCTCACCCGCGATCACGTCGCCCGCTGCATCGTGCGCGAAATCAAGGAAGGCCGCGGAAGTCCGCATGGCGGTGTATTTCTCGACATCTCGTGGATCAAAGAGAAAATTCCAAACGCACCCGAGCACATCAAGAAGAAGCTACCCAGCATGTACCATCAATTCAAACAGCTGGCGGATGTCGACATTACAACGGCAGCCATGGAAGTCGGACCGACGATGCACTACATCATGGGCGGTATACGGGTTCATCCGGAGACTCAGATGTCCACGGTGCCGGGCCTTTTCGCGGCCGGTGAGTGCGGCTGCGGGCTCCATGGTGCGAACCGGCTCGGCGGCAATTCGCTGTCCGATCTCCTGGTGTTCGGGAAACGCGCTGGAAAGTTTGCGGCAGGTTACGCTAAAGAGCATTCCTTCGGAACGGTAAATACAGACCAGGTGGACAGCATCGCACGATGGGCATTGGAACCGTTCGAAAGAGGAGTGCGTTCGACTGACGCCCAGGGTCCGTATCAAATACAGCACGAATTGCAGGTGAAAATGCAGCAACTCGTCGGCATTGTACGAACCGAATCGGAAATGCTGTTGGGTCTGGAGGAAGTCGCTAAACTTCAGCGGCGCGGGCGAGAGGTCGCCGTGCAGGGGAATCGCGAATACAACAGCGGTTGGCATACGGCGCTCGATCTGTCCAATCTTCTGACCGTATCCGAAGCCATCACGCGTTCGGCTCTGGAACGGCGTGAGAGCCGCGGTGGCCACTTCCGTGAGGATTATCCAAATAAAGACAAAGCTTTCGGTGAATTCAACATCATCGTGCGCCGCGGTCCCGGCGGTGAAATGAAGGTTCTGCGCGAGAACATTCCACCCATGCCGCCGGAATTGAATCAGATCATTGAGGAGCAGCAAAAATGACATCGGCTACCTTTTCGATATGGCGCGGCACCGCCGGCGATGGAAAATTTTGCAAGTACACGACCGAGATTTCTGAAGGAATGGTCGTTCTCGATGCCGTTCACAAGATCCAGGCCGAGCAGGCGAATGATATGGCCGTTCGCTGGAACTGCAAAGCGGGGAAGTGCGGCTCGTGTTCGGCCGAGATCAACGGGATGCCGCGGCTGATGTGTATGACCCGCCTTAACGAGCTTCCGCTGGAACGTCCCGTGACGGTCGAGCCGATGAAGACCTTTCCCACGATCAAGGACCTTGTCACCGATGTTTCCTGGAATTTTCGCGTCAAGAAACAAATCAAGAAATTCAAGCCGCGCCCGCCCGATGCGCCGGATGGAAGCTGGCGCATGCAACAGGAAGATGTGGATCGCGTTCAGGAATTTCGAAAGTGCATCGAATGCTTTCTGTGCCAGGATGTGTGCCACGTCCTTCGCGAGCACCACAAGCAAGAAGAATTCATCGGACCCCGGTTCTTCGTTTACGTGGCGGCGCTCGAAATGCACCCGCTGGATACCGAAAGCCGAATCGAGGAGCTCGCGAAAGCAAAAGGAATCGGCTACTGCAACATCACAAAATGTTGCACCAATGTATGTCCTGAAAGCATTGCCATTACGGACAACGCAATCATTCCGCTGAAGGAACGGGTAGTGGACGAGTTTTACGATCCGATCAGGAGGCTCTTTCGGAAATTTCGTCGTCCAGGCTAACCCTCCTCCAGGGGAAAGTTCTTATGGAATTCGAGCTCAAGAAACTGTCCAAGGCTGCGATTCCGGCCGCGCTGGAGCGCGCGGAACGATATCGGTTATTGAACGAACCGGCGCAGGCCGAGAGTATTTGCCAGGATATTCTTGCAGTAGAACCGGAGAACCGGCAGGCGATCGTACTTCTGATCCTCGCATTGTCCGACCAGTTAACCGAGAACATCGTCGACAATCTTGACCAGGCCTGGTCCTTGCTCCCTCGACTGGCCGATGAGTATTTGCAGGCGTATTACCAGGGAATCCTTTTCGAGCGTCAGGCTCGCGTCTATATGCGGCGGGCGGCTCCGGGATCGCACTTTTCGGCGTACGACCTCTTCCGCGAAGCGATGCGCTTGTACGAGAAGGCTGAAAACATGCGGCCGCCCGGCAATGACGAGGCGCTGCTGCGATGGAATACGTGCGCACGCGCGATCATAGCCGGCCGCCTCGAGGCGAGGCCATTCGACGACTTCCGTCCGATGCTGGAGTAACTGTAGCGGCGGTCTATGACCGCCGGCGATGTCACAATTGCGAGATCGCCGGCGGTCATAGACCGCCGCTACAGTTGTCTAATTTGCTATCACGCTACGCGGCGCTCGCCGTGGCGGCGATTGTGTTCGCCTTCTGCAAACTCCTCGATCATTGTCTTGTTGAATGCCTTGATATCATCGGGGTTGCGGCTGGTCACGAGTCCCATATCGCTTACCACTTCCTCGTCGACCCATTTTCCGCCGGCATTCCGGATGTCGGTCTTGAGCGAAGGCCAGGATGTGAGTGTGCGGTCTTTAAGGACGTCGGCTTCGATCAGTGTCCACGGTGCGTGGCAGATTGCGGCAACGGGTTTTCCTGCATCAAAGAAATGTTTCACGAACTCAACTGCTTTTGGATTCATGCGCAATTTATCGGGATTCATCACCCCGCCTGGCAACAGAAGTGCATCGAACTGCGCGGGATCCGCAGACTCGAGTGGAACATCAACTGCAACGGACTTGCCCCAGCGCTTCATATTCCAGCTGCGAACCTCGCCTTCCTGCGGTGATACCACCTGGGTCTGAGCGCCGATCTTATCCAAAGCCTTCCTGGGCTTGATCAACTCGACTTGTTCGAAACCTTCGTCGACAAGGATTGCAATTTTCTTTCCAGTCAGGTCCTTTTTCGCCATGATTTCCTCCGGGTTCTCCTATGTTTGGACGGATCGGATGGGGAATCGAGGCGCTTTTAAAATGACAAATGGGAATTGACCGCTGACCAATGACATATGGTTCGCTTCTGCTGCCATATGTCATTGGTCAGCGGTCAATTCCCATTTGTCATTTAGAGAGAATACAAGGGACGCCCGAAAGCGGCGTCCCTTATTGGGAGAGGAAGGGGGACCCTAACTCTTCGGTCGAGACGTGAACGTGGTGCTGTCAGGCGTGGCAGTGTTCTTCGCCATGAACTCGCGAACTACAGCCGCAACCTTTTGGCCCTTTTCCTCACGATACTGCACTGAGACGCGAGTGCCAGCAGCCAGATTACCGTTGCGCTGCGTTTGAGAATTCAACGTGAAGCTCGCTTGCCTCGCCTTGCCCCGAACTTTCTTGGCGATCACCATCTGGTTCGCGCTGATCGAAGCGATCGTACCCTGGGTGAAATGCGTTGCAGGTTGGATTGTTTTCGCCGGGGGATCGGCGGGAGGGTTCGGCTTCGCTTTCGTCTGCTGACCGCCTAGAGCTGCAGCACAAAGCGCCACGCTCACTGCGGCAATGAAAGCGAATCGCTCACATTCAAAACTCATTAAAACTCCTACTCAAGAATTAAATCCGGATTGTATTAAGGCGTGATTAACGGCAGATTAAATGAAATTAATCTGGGTTGTGAACGCGGGCTAAAGCCCGCGACTACATATTGGCGTGGATTATTGGGATGTTAAATGTAGTCGCGGGCTTTAGCCCGCGTTACCATCTCTCGGCAGTTTTACAGTGACGTGGGTTCCACGACCCGGAGAGCTCTCGACATGAATGGATCCGTGGTGTTGATCCACTGCCCACTTGACCAGGCTCAGACCCAGGCCGGCTCCGTCAGCACGATTGGCGCGGGATGGGTCTGTGCGGTAGAAGCGCTCAAAAATGTGGGGAACAGCCTCGGGCGCAATGCCCATGCCGTCGTCTGCGATCTCCAGAATTGCATCAGACGCATTGCCTGAAACTGTGATCCAGACATGTCCGCCCGGCGGTGTGAATTTGATCGCATTATCGACGAGATTCAGGATGATACGCTCGAACCAACTTGCGTCGCCTCGCAGAGTCACATCGTGATCGCAATTCCACGAGAGAGAAACATCTTTAGAAGCCGCCACCGGCTCAAGCTGCTCGGCGAGACCGTGTGTCATGCTCGAGATGTTCACCGGCTCGTGCGCGATTGCCACCTCTCCCGATTCTGCGCGCGCAAGAGTGAGCAGTTGATTGATCATGCGGCTCAACTTTTCGAATTCCTCCAGCTGACTTGCGAGCACACGCCGATACTGTTCGGTCGAGTTTGCCTGCATCAAAGCGACTTCGGCTTCACCCCGTAACACAGCGAGAGGTGTGCGCAATTCGTGCGAAATGCTGGCGGTGAACTGTTTCATTTCTCCTACCGCATTTTCCAGCCTCGCCAGTGTGTCGTTGAATTTAGCAGCGAGCTGATCCAGTTCGTCATTAGTGCCGCGTACGGGCAGGCGGCGATCAAGGCTTGAGACGGCAATTTCACCTGCAGCCTTTCCCAGAGCTGCGACGGGTTTTAACGCTTTGCCTGCCATGAACCATGAGGCAACTGCAGCGAGAAAAACCCCGGTAGGTATTAACCACGCGAGCGCTGTGACCAGCGAGTTCAGTGTATCTTCCATGGACTGCATGGAGGCGCCAACCACGAGCAGATAAAGATCGCCCTCGGCAGGTACGGCTTCATTCCGCAATCGAAGTTTGCCCTGATCGGTCTGAACATCGATCAGGGTTGGCGGTCCCTGTGCATAGCGGGCAAGATCCTGCGCGGAATACTGAATGCCTGATGCTCTCAGCTCATCGGATTCCGCGAGGACGGTCCCCTGGCGGATTTCATAGACCTGGTAATATCGTGTCGCCGTATTAATGAATGACACCTCGTCCGGATCGTTCGGATCATATGCGAAAGCCGGCAGGCCTTCTTCAAATCGCAGATATCCCCGGAGACCGGATGTCCTGTCGATTACCTCCTGCGTGAGATCCCGATCGAGACCGACGCTGAGGACGCGATAATACACGAGCGCGAAGCCGGTGAGCAGCACGCTGACTGTGATGGAGTAAAAGAGCGTAAGCTTGATGCGTAAAGTGAGCGGTCTCATGCCGGACGATCACTCAACATGTAGCCTACTCCGCGCACAGTGTGAATCAACGGGGGCTGGAAGCCTTTGTCGATTTTATTCCGAAGCGAGTTGATGTGCACATCGACAACATTGCTCACGCTGTCGAAGTGAATATCCCACACGTGTTCAACAATCATTGTACGCGTAACCGCGCGATAGGCATTACGGAGGAGAAACTCCAGGAGCGCATACTCCTTCATCTTCAGATCGATGGCCTGTCCGGCACGCCGAACCTGACGCGCAGCGGTATCTATTTCAAGGTCGGCGATTCGGAGACGGGTGTTTTCCTGCGCACCGCGCCGAAGTAAAGCGCGGATCCGGGCGGAAAGTTCGGCGAAGGCAAACGGTTTGATAAGGTAGTCATCGGCCCCGGCATCGAGGCCGGCGACCTTGTCTTCGATAGCTCCTTTGGCGGTCAGTACCAGCACGGGCAGGGTGGTTTTTTTCGACCGGATCTCGCGTAACACGTCGAGGCCCGAACGCCCCGGCAACATCAGGTCGAGAATGACGAGATCGTAATCGAATGTCGTCGCATTCTGGATCGCTTCCTGCCCGTCATAAACTGCATCGGCGGCGTAGCCTTCCTGTTGAAGCCCCTTTTTGATGAAGCTGGCGACTTTCCTTTCGTCCTCGACGACCAATATGCGCATTGCGTGATCTACCTGGCTTGGATTAACGGCCGGCGGCCCCGACTACATGCCATTATAGGACGCGATGCGCGGCGAACGGTTATGCGGCCACGACGGGCTTCGTTTCGCGGTGTTCCACAAAGACCACGGACTCTCTGGCTTCGGTAACTGTCGCAAGACTGTAAGCTCCAATGGCGAGCAGGACATCCCGAACTGCGATGTCGTAATAGGTGCCCATTGAGACCAGGTTTGCTGCAATCGCGAATAACCAGATCATCGCGATGTAACCGAAGGCCCGGGTGGCTCCCGATAGAATCGCGAGCCCCACAATGATTTCGATCACACCGACGCCCCGCATGAATGTCATTGCGCTGATGGGTAGCATGCGCTGCACCAGGGGATTCAAATACTTTTCCCAGTTGACAAGAATGTTCGTGAACTTATCAAGGCCAGCCAGCAGAGGGCCAAGTCCGAAAGCGACGCGTAAAGCCCAATAGGCGGAATTAAGCTCCCTGGAAACTAACATACTTCGCCTCCTAATTATTAGGACGGTCAAAGGAGTCCGCTGGTTAGGGAGGATGGGTTTAAGGAAATCACCTTAAGGTAAAAAATTTGTACTAAACGCTTTTTCTGCGGCCTGGTGAGTTTGCGGTCTAATAAGTTGTTGGACAGATGCATCAACGACGTTGCAACCCGCGGATTCAGCGTAGCGAAACCGAAGATTTTACTGGTTTTGGTGTTTGGTACGGTGGGTGCCTAGGAACGGCAGGTTTTCAATTGGGGAGGTTTGAATGAAAACTTTAGTCATTGGTTTGGTGATCACGATTATTTATTTAGTCACCCACTGGGTATCGGCACTCCAGCACATTTGGTAAACCTCAGTGGGGCAATGATGCCCCACTGAAGTTTCAGTTCCCCGTACAGTCTAACGTTCGCCCCAGCTGAGGAGTACTCCGCCAGTCACTTCGGGCCAGCTGACCGTTTGATGGAAGAAGTTCGGAATGGTTCGTCCGCGCATGTCAACCCGGAAGCCGAGCGGTCCCCAAACATTCATCGCCTTGACACCGCCACCGTAGTTCAACGTGAAGAACGTGTCGCCATCACGAAGGATCCGGGACCCTGGCGTATTTACCATAATGGTGTTGCCGCTTTGGTCAATCATGACGTTGCCGCCGTCGTCGATTGCCGGGGTTAAACCACCGTTGATGAATGCGCCATTGCCGTTACGAAACTCGGTAGTCAATCCGCCGACTCCAGCTGCAACGTATGGGCTGAGCCGCGCGTTCAGGAATTGACGTTGCCCAAAATTCCATGCGCCGTTCAGGTCATACAGAAAGCCCATGGCAGAAGGCTGGCCGATTCCTCCCAGTGGATTGATATTGCCGGGATTGACCGCATTTCCCATGACGAAATGGTTGATAAAGCCGAAGCTCCCTTCGAGCTCCGCGTTGGGCGTGACAAAAACGCCGCCCTTCAGACCATAGATGCCCTCGCTCTTAAGCTTGTTGTTCCCCCAGGCATCCACCCGGCTCGGCCAGAAACCGCCGGCATTTGGATAAAGCTCGACGCTTTGCGCCGCCAGCGTTGCGGTAAACACGCCGACCAGGAACAGGATGAGTGCGGACCGCATTAATACCTTGGATCTCATCAGTATCCTCCCTTACTTAGAAAGCCTCTGTTCGGACAGGTGCAGGTCTCATACCAGCGTCCGTTTCTTACCTGCAAGTAATTCATCACGAATCAGTTAAAACCGCGTCATCAAGAACAGCTCCTGCCCGACTGCGTTCGAGGGAAGGAATTTTTGCCCTGAGCCTTTCACAGATCTGGCGTGGCAATCAGCCGATCCGTGCTTGAATAGGCACCATCGGAATGGTAGAGTTCCGCCAAATTATGACTCCGCGACGCTCGATATTCATTTTTGCAGCGGTGTTTTTCATTGCCGGCGGCGTCCTGTGTGTGGCGCAGAAATCGCTCAAGGTGGACGTTGATCTCGTAATGGTGAACGTTGCGGTTACTGATTCCGACAACCGGTCCGTCACCGATCTCAAAGGCGAAAATTTTCACGTCTTCGAAGACAAGGTCGAGCAGCAGATTCGATATTTCGCCAGCGAAGCGGCGCCCATGAGCCTGGGAATCGTTTTCGATATGAGCCACTCCATGGAGAGGAAACTCGACTTCGCCAAGGATGCGGCCGTGAAGTTCCTCGAAAAAGGAACGCCCGATGACGAATACTTCCTGGTTGAATTTTCTACTCGTGCAAAACTCGCCGAAGGCTTTACAACCGACATCAGGCGCTTGCGCGATCGGCTGTCTCTCACACCGGCGGAAGGTGCGACTGCGCTGTACGATGCCGTGTATCTTGGGTTATCCAAGGTGAAGGGCGGACAGCATCCCAAGAAAGCTCTTCTGTTGATTACGGATGGCGAAGACAACCATAGCCGTTACAGCCGTGGCGATATTCGCGAAGTCGTACGCGAATCGAACGCACAAATCTACGCTATCGATCTTGGCCGGGCTTTGATTGGTGATCTTGCCGAAATGACAGGTGGTCATTCATATCGCACAAGCGTGAATGATCTGGAAGAGACCTGTGAAAAGATCGCACTCGAATTGAAGAATCAATACGTGATCGGCTACGAGTCTACCAACCGAAATAAAGACGGAAAGTTTCGGAAAGTTCGCGTCAGAGTTACGCCCCCCGCAGGTATGACCAAACTCAACGTGCGCACCCGCGACGGGTACTTTGCGGTTAATGACAAATGAGAATTGACCAGTGAGAAATGGCATATGTCATTTCTCACTGGTCAATTCTCATTTGTCATTTGTGGTTAGCGCTCCCGAATTTACTGTTCCTGTCTCGCAGGCGGCTGAGGTGCCGGCAATGGCTTACGTGGCAGCTTTTCATCACGGTTCGCTGTAAGGTACACGAACGAAGCCACGATGACCGCATTTTTCATCATATCCGGGCCCTGAATGCGTTCGTACACATCCATGTTGGAATGATGCGTCCGGCTGTTGTATTCCACCGGGTCCTGTATGAACTGGAAGCCGGGCAAACCCACGGCGTCGAACGAAAGATGATCGGTGCCGCCGGTGTTGCGAATGCTTAGCGTCGTCATCCCCAGGTTTTTGAACGGTTGCATCCAGGCCTGAAAGATTGGGGCCACGGCTTCGTTGCCCTGCAGATAGACGCCCCGAATCGCGCCGGTGCCGTTGTCAACGTTAAAGTAGCCCGCAAATTTCGCATGATCGGCCTTCAACATCATGTCCGCGCGATCAGCAAAATGCTGTGTGACATAAGCGCGCGATCCGAGAAGGCCTTCCTCTTCTCCAGTCCATAGCCCCAGGCGAACAGTGCGTCGCATCTTGAGGTGTGTTGCCTTCAGAATCCGCGTTGCCTCGAGCATGACAGCCGAGCCGGCGGCATTATCTGTTGCCCCGGTTCCGGTATGCCATGAATCGAAATGAGCGCCGAGCATCACAACTTCGTCGGTTTTGTCTGTTCCGGGAATCTCCCCGACGATATTAAATGAGTTCAAATCGCCGTCGTAGAACTTGTTCTGGATATCCATTTCGATACGGACCGGGACTTTCCTCTCGAGCATTCGCCAGATCCGCCCGTAGTGTTCCACCGCCATGACAACCTGCGCCGGAACGGGTGGATCCGTCAGATTCCGTCCGCCACCACTCTGGACGAAGACGGTTCCGCCGCTGCCCTGGCCGGCTTCGATGGTCGCGATCACGCCCTCATCCAGAAAGAACTTGAGGCGGCGTTGATTAAAATTGGGAGCATTATTCCCCCGTCCTCCGCCAGGACCGCCGCGCTGTCCAGGGCCGCCGCCTCGCGGAGACTGGACCGTCTGATTCGACAGATTGACCAGCTCATCGTCGGTGAATCGGCGACCGGGGGCTTGAAACTCTGCGGGAACGTCTCGCATAGCCGTTGTCATCACGTATTTACCGCGAAGCTGGCCGCGATATTTCTCGAAATCCGAATCGTTGTTGACGACGGCCGTCATGACATCCGCTTCCACAACACCGTTCGTTCCCGGGGTCCACGCTTTTGGATAAGCGATCAATGGGAAACTGCCGGCGCCGGAGATCGCGCGCGCCATGAACTTCTCATTCGCCCAGCCGCGTCCGAACGGTCCCCAGCTTTCCAGATTGACGTTTGTGAGCTCCCATTCCATGAGCTTTTTCTTGGTCCATTCTGCTGCGGCTTTGATTTGAGGCGATCCAGTGAGGCGCGGGCCGAATACGTCGGTAAGATAGCTGAGGCTGTCCATGACCTGCGAACGATTGAGGCCTTCGTCCTTGATCCTGTATATCGCATCGAGGTCCACCTTCTCCGTCGGCATCTGCGCCACGATCGGAATGGCGAGTAAAAGGATAAGAAAAATACCCATGGTTCTTGAGCTGGCCATAGTTTCTCCGGTTAACCCTGAGGTGGCTGATTATATAGGAATCTTTTCAGCGCAGCACGAGCGGCATGATACCCGCACATGCCGTGAACACCGCCTCCAGGCGGAGTGGATGAAGAACAGATGAAAAGATTATTCACCGGAGTTGAATAAGGACTGATGCGCAGCGACGGCCTCGCAATGATCTGTAACAGATTCTGAAGACCGCCACTGATGTCGCCGCCGACGTAGTTCGGATTGTATTTTTCAAATTCCCCCGGGGTCATTGTGCGGCGCGAGAGGATGCAATCGCGAAATCCCGGCGCGAAGCGTTCAACCTGCGATTCGATGCGTTCGGTCATGTCGATGTTCGATCCTCGGGGTACATGGCAATATGCCCAGGCTGTATGCTTCCCGTGCGGCGCGCGAGAAGAATCGAAAAGGCTTTGCTGCGCAAGTAACACGAAAGGCTTTTCCGCGCACCGCTCTTTGCCGACGGCTTGCTCGGATGCAATGATCTCCTCAATTGATCCGCCAATATGCAGGGTTCCGGCGCGTCCGCATTCTTTTGCTCGCCACGGAATTGGCGAATTCAATGCCCAATCGACTTTAAAAACGCCGGGACCATACCGATACTTTTGAAGTTCCCAACGATAGCTTGGCGGAAATTCGTCGCCGGCAAGCCGCAGGACCTGTTGGGGCGTGATATCCAGCAGTATCGCTCGCGCTGGAGGCAGTTCGCGCAAGGAAGTGACGTGCGTCCCGGTCAGAATGCGTCCACGAAGAGAAGTCAAATATGAAGCCAATGCGTCGGATATCTTTTGAGATCCGCCCTTCGGCATCGGCCACCCGCCAACATGACCGAGCATTCCAAGCAACAGTCCAAAGGCTGCGGTAGGCGACAGATCGAGCGGCATATTGGCATGAGCGGCGATGCCGGCAAATAGAGCGCGGGCGCGGTTTCCTTTGAAATGCCGCCGGGTGAATGTTTGGGCAGACAGAATAGCGTTGAAGCCAAAACGCATTAAGGCCAGCGGATGGCGAGGCACGTGCGCGGGCGGCCCGAGAATCTCGGGAATTAACTTGTCCGAGT
>Ga0137394_10003740_pt1 | contig 11486 bp, 8 predicted proteins | sample czobulk116metaG_FD_108278 | JGI IMG/M metagenome (GOLD analysis project Ga0137394, IMG submission 108278) | Vadose zone soil microbial communities from Angelo Coast Range Reserve, California, USA - czobulk1.16 metaG | ecosystem: Environmental > Terrestrial > Soil > Vadose zone | place: USA... | reverse complement strand
TGAAGCTGAGGTAGAAGCCGTGCTGCCCTTGCAGGCCCACGCCGTAGTCTAGGCAGAGGTTCGCGTGCGTCTCTCTCACGATGAGCAGCCGGAGCCCGGCCGTCACCGCCGGATACCAATACTCGAAGTGCAATTCGTCCCCCAGGATTCCACGCCCCTTCGATCCGGTCACGGAGTGGACGTTCAACCCGGCGACCGCGCCCAGCCATTGCCAGATGATGAATCGGAATTCCGCTTCACCGTAGAGGAGCGATTTCCCGATGTGGCGGCCCTGGATGTAACCGCGGGCGGAGCGCTCGTTGGGATCGCTGCCGTTCGAGGCGAGGTCGAGGTACGGCACGTGCCCGAAGGTGAACGACCCGTACGTCCAGAGCGCGAGCACCAGCCACGGCGCGAGCTGATGATACGACCGTAGATCGAGGTAGAGGTTGTGCCAGGTGGTGCCGCTCCCGAGCCAGGTCGGGAAGAAGGTGTAGTTGAAGTCCGCGTAGATCCCGCGCGTTGGGTAGACGGGACTGTCGCGGGTGTCCCAGACCAGGGACAGCGCCGGACCGGAGTTCAGCGAAGTCGACCCGGTGCCGAAGGGGTACGTCGAGAAGTCGGTCGGCTGACCGTTCGCGCTGCCGCTGTTGCTCACGTTGAAGTACCAGTCGAAGGTGTAGCCCGCTCCAGCGTAGAGGCTTCCGAACAGCCGCCGGCTGACGAGCTCGTACAGGCGGACGAGCTGGTAGTCCATCGTCGACTTCGCGGACTCCGGGGTGTTTCCGCCGATGCCCCAGGTCGGGCTCGGCCACTTCGTCCAGCGCTCCATGCCCGTGAGGCCCCAATCGTCGCCGGCGAACCGGAGGTCATGCCGCGAGGTCAGCGCGTACTGCGACTGGGTGGTGACGGTGAAGCTGGTCGAGTACGTCGAGAGGCTGGTGTTCGCCGGCTCGCCGCGCTGGGTCGTTCCGGCGGCGGCGACGCCGAAGCCCAGGCCGGTGACCGGGCTCGAGGACAGGAACGGTATCACGGTGAGGTGGCGCTTGGCCGGCTTCTTCTCGGCCTCGCCCGGAGGAGGGGGCTTCTTGAGCCCGAGCAGCTCGCCGAGCCAGGTCGGGAAGTCCTCCGTGGCCGCCGCGGCGGCGCGCTCGGAGGGGCGGGCGACGTCGATCCGGCCAGCCGCTACCGAACCCTTGCCCGCCGGCGGCACCGTTCTCGTCGAGCCGGGCAAGGCGACTTCCGGCGCGGATGCCTGATCGTCGCTGGCCGCCGCCTCCGCGGCCACCTCCTCCGCGGCGTCGGACGCTGATGCCACGAGGAGTGCGGTGACCAGCCAGCCTGCGCGCGTCATGTCTCTTCTCTGCGCGGACCATCTGCTAGCACGATTCGGCCATCCACTGTCCGCCGGAAAGGGACTTGTCGGGTGCGCCGTTTGCTCTAAGTACAGAGTTGGCATGCGGAGTTGCGTATGGTGTCCCCGCTCTGTCTCCCCGCTCCGTCTCTGCTACGGGCCCACTGACTCGATAGGGTCTGAGTAAGGGAACAAGTCCGTCGGCTTCTCCCGCGTGAGCGTGAAGGAGCCGGGCCTGTCGGCGCCCGAGACCGCTCCGGTCATCGAGTCGCCGGAGACCGTGCCGTCGAAGACGCCTTGGCCTGGCAGCTCGAAGTGCACCCTGCTGCCAGTCACGCGCACGCTGTCGAGCGGCGACGAAGCGCCATCGACCTGGAGCCTGCCCCTCCACATGTCGTTCCTTTCCGACAGGTGGAGGGACACAGGCGCCCGCGCGCCGTTGCGGACGACGACACCCGCCCACTGGCCGCTGGGCGCGTCGTTCTGCGCGAACGCAGGGGCCGCGAGGATTCCCGCCGCCAGGGCGACAAAGCTGAATCGGGAACGCATGGTCTGTGCCTTTCGTTGGGAGTTGTCGAACGCGGCTGCCGTTTGCAATCGTCGCGCCAGGATCCCGCCCCCTCAGGCTTCCTTGCGTGCCGCGATGTGAGCCACCGCATTCCTCAGCGTCTCGGCGCTCCGTTGCAGGCCACCGCGTTCCTCGTCTGAGAGCTCAGGCTCGAGCACCTGGACGACGCCTTGCCTCCCGACCACGCTCGGAACCGACAGCGTGACGCCGTACCTCTGGTTGTAAGAACCGATCGGAATCACCGCTCGCTCGTCGCGCAGCACCATCTCCGCGATGCGCGCCGCCACCATGCCGATCCCGAACTGGCTGGCCTGATTGCCCTCGATGATGGCGATGTTCGCGTAGCGGACTTCCTGCTCGATGCTCGCGCGAACCTCCGCCTCGCTCCGTTGGACCTCGGAGCGGCCGCGGTTCGTCTGCTGCAAGGCAGCCAGAACAGGGACTCCTGACACCCGCGCCGACGACCAGACGAACACTTCCGAGGTCCCGTGCTCGCCCAGGACGTCGGCGTTCACCGAGCTCGGCGCGACGTCGAGCCGCCGCGCCAGGTGATCGCGGAAGCGCAGGCTGTCGAGGAAGGTCCCGCTGCTCAGGACGTGCTCGAACCCGAAGGAACGGACGAAATCGGCGAGCGGGTCCGGTGGATCGGTGAGGACGAGGATGACCGCCTCACGGGCGGCCTTGAAGATCCGGGGAAGAATGTCGCGGTAGATGACGACGTTGCCCTCGAGCAGCCTGAGCCTGCCGGCCGCATCTTTGCGATCCGTCGCTCCGCCGGTCCCTTCGTTGATTCCGGCGGCGATCATCACCAGCGACGCGCCGGCCAGATCGGGATAGTCTCCGTCGTGGACGTCGACGCGTGGAGACAGCGCTGCGCCGTATCGCAGGTCGGTCGCAACGGCCCTGGCCCGCTTCCGGCCCCTGTTGAGCACGACGATTTCGCGCGCCGAGCCGCGCACGACCAGCGACAAGAGGGCCGCAGAACCGACCGCCCCGGCGCCGATGACCCCGATTTTCGTCATGCGGAGCTCCTTAAGCCTGCTCTCATGCGAGCGTCCATGCGATTGCGATGTCCTGCCTCCTGGTGCATCGCTTCTTTCACGGATCGTGCCGGCGATGAGCGTCCAACTTGAGCTTCGCCGCGCGTGGATGAAATGACTAATCATACGAAGGTATCCCTATACCAATGGATGATGTGCGCTCTCCGGCGCGCGCTTAACTGTAGCCGCAAAGGAGACGTACCCCATGACCATCCACAGCAAATTGGCACCGTTCATCGAGGCAGGCTTGTTGTTGGCCTCCGTAGCAGCGCACGCACAGACCGCGGTGGCCCCGGATCCGAACATGGCCCCCTCCACGGCTGCCGAGGAGGCGACGCTCCCGGCGACCTCCGCGAACAGCCCGCAGCTCTCGAGGGACCCCGATCCCGACGTCGCCCCGTCCATCGCCGGCGAGGAGGCGGAGCTCCCGAGCTCCCCCGCGAACAGCCCGCAACTCGCGACGGCCCCGAATCCGGACCTGGCCCCATCCGGCACCGGCGAGGCCACTGGGCAGTAGATCCTCGTTCCCGGCCGTCCTGCCTCTTCAGGGGACGGCCGGGCCGCGATTACGAGCGCTGACCGGCATCCTTCGCCGCGAGGTGACCGATACCCGCCCAGTCGAGGGCTTCGCCACCCTGCGCCAGCAGCGCGAGGAATCGATCGCGTAGCAGGCTAGCGACCGGCATCGGCACGCGAAGGGCTTCGGCCGCGGCCAGGGTCAGGCGGATGTCCTTGAATCCCAACGGCGCGGCGAATCCTGCCGGCTCGAACTTTTCATCGGCGATCAGCCCGCCGTAGATTTTGTAGGGTGCGGCGGTGAACAACGTCGACGTCAGGATTTCGAGATACCGGCGCCGATCGATCCCGGCCTTGCCGACGAGGGCCATGGCCTCGCCCAGCCCCTCGATCACCGAGGCGAGAAGAAAATTGCCGGTGAGCTTGACCAGGTTCGCGCTTTGCGGCTCGTCGGCGACCGGAAAGGTCTTCCCTAGCGCACCCAGGAGCGGCGAGCAGGCTTCGATGGCATCCGGCTGGCCGGCGACGACGATGAAAAGCTTGCCCGCGGCCGCCGCGTCTGGACGCCCGAAGACGGGCGCCGCCACGAAACGTTGGCCGACCTTCGCGTGTGCCGCGGCGAGCCGCTCCGACAAGGCAACGCTGATCGTGCTCATCGAGATGTGCACGGCGCCTTTGCCCAGTTGACCGATCACGCCGTCGTCGCCAAACGCTACGCTTTCGACCGCAGCGTCGTCCGCCAGCATCGTGATCACCGCATCGCCCCGGCAGGCGTCCGCCACACGGGCGGCAGGTTGCGCACCCTGCTCGATCAACGGCTGCGCCTTTCCGGGCGTGCGGTTGTAGACGGCAACCGTGTGGCCCGCCCTGAGCAGGTTCGCGGCCATGCCAGCTCCCATGTGTCCGAGCCCGATGAATCCGACCTTCATGGCCACCTCTTCTCCACGCCAGACCGCGTGCAGGGTTCGTTCCAAGCCGGCTCCCGTCCGCATCCGGCGGCGCTTCGTTGCTTCGGAATGGCCGCCGGTCGGATCGCTGCGCAGTCCGCGCGTCGTGCCCCTTATCCTGGGCACATAAGCCAGGGGGAGGACGATGCGCAGCTCCGCTCGATTTTACGGAAACGGCTCGCTCGTCTGGCCCTCGGACATGCGCGTTGATCGCTCCTGGACAGGCGTGTCCGAGAACCGGGCAGGATTCGCGCAGTCGGTACGATCACGTACGCAGTGGGCTGGACGCAGCATTCGGTCGGCGTCCAGATGATCAGCCTTTCGGATCCGGCTTGGCACGCGTCGTGAAGACGCGTAGCCGCGCGCCTCGGCAAGTTCAGGTTTCCTGGGAGGACGGCCAATGTGGATTGTTCGTCTCGCTCTTCGCCGTCCTTACACGTTCGTCGTCCTTGCGATGCTCATCGTCCTGACGGGCGTGATGACGGTCTTGCGCATGCCGACGGACATGTATCCCGAGATCAACATCCCGGTGGTCGCGGCCATCTGGAACTACAACGGCCTCCCGCCCCAGGAATTCGAAGGGCGAATCACGTCGATCTTCGAGCGCGCGACCACCACGACCGTCAGTGGGATCGAGCACCTGGAGAGCCTGACGCTCGCGGGCACATCCGTCGTGAAGATCTTCATGCAGCCTGGCTCCGACATCAATGGCGCGGTCGCGCAGGTCGCAGCCGTCTCGCAACCGATCCTGCGCCAGATGCCGCCCGGCGCGATCGCGCCGCTGGTCCTGGCCTACAGCGCCACCAACGTGCCCGTCCTCCAGCTCGGATTGACCAGCCCGACGTTGCCGGAGCAGCAGATCTACGATCTCGGCACCAACTTCTTGCGCACCGGCCTGGCGACGGTGCAAGGCGCGCAGGTGCCGTTGCCGTATGGCGGCAAGGTGCGCACGGTCGTCGTCGACATCGATCCGCAGAAGCTGTTCGCCTGGGGAATCTCTCCGTCGGACATCACGACGGCCGTGAATCAGCAGAACGTGATCCTGCCGAGCGGCACGGCCAAGATCGGATCGGTGGAGTACCCGATCCTCATGAACGGCAGCCCAAACCTGGTCGCAGGCCTCAATGATCTTCCCGTCAAGAAGGTCAACGGGGCGATGGTCTACGTGCGCGACGTGGCGCACGTGCGCGACGGCTACGTGCCGCAGACGAGCATGGTCCTGACGAACGGCACCAAAGGGGCGCTGCTCCCGATCCTCAAGGCGCAAGGCGCGAGCACGCTCGACGTCGTCTCGCGGACCCGGGCCGCGCTCCCGGCCATCCAGGCGACCCTGCCGCCCGATCTGCAGATCAAGCCCCTGAACGACCAGTCGGTCTTCGTCAAGGCCGCCATCGTGGGAGTCGTGCGCGAAGCCGCCATCGCTGCCGGTCTCACCGGGATCATGATGCTGCTCTTCCTGGGGAGCTGGCGCTCGACGGTCATCGTGATGACCTCGATTCCGCTTTCCCTCCTGGTCTCGATCATCGTGCTCAATTGGGTGGGGCAGACGCTCAATCTCATGACGCTGGGAGGAATGGCGCTCGCCGTCGGCATCCTCGTCGACGACGCGACCGTCGAGGTGGAGAACTTCCACCGCCAGCACGCGATGAACAAGCCCGTGCTTCGCGCGATCCTCGATGGAGCGGCGGAGATCGCGGTCCCGGCATTCGTCTCGACGCTCTGCATCTGCATCGTCTTTCTCCCGGTGACGCTGATCGCCGGAGTGGCGAAGTCGCTCTTCATCCCGCTCGCGATGTCGGTCGTCTTCGCGATGCTCACTTCGTACTTCCTCTCGCGCACGCTGGTCCCCACCATGGTCCACTACCTCCTCGCGAACGAAAAGCCGGGAGGAGAGACGGGCGGCCACAACCCGATCGCCTGGATGAGCAGCCGCGTGGAGCGCGGTTTCGAGTGGCTGCGCGCGGTTTACGGCCGCGCGCTGCAGCTTGCCCTGCATCACCGGAAGGTATTCGTCCTCGCGTTCGCGGCGGTGGTCGTGCTCTCGCTGTCCTTGCTTCCGCTCCTGGGGCGCGACTTCTTTCCCACCGTCGATGCCGGCGCGATACGGCTTCACATCCGTGCCCCTCCGGCCACCCGGATCGAGGATACACAGCGCCTCTTCGGCGAGGTGGAGGCGCGCGTGCGCCACATCGTTCCGCCCGGCGAGCTCGACACCATCACCGACAACATCGGCACTCCGGTCAGCGGCATCAATCTCGTGCTCGGCGATCCCTCGATGATCGGGAGCGCCGACGGCGAGATGCTCGTCTCGCTCACGCCACAACACCACCCGACCGAAGAGTACGTGAAGGCATTGCGGCGCGACCTCCGCGATAAATTTCCGCAAGCAACCTTCTTCTTCCTGGCCGCCGACAGCTCGACGCAGATCCTCAACTTCGGACTCTCGGCGCCGATCGACGTGCAGATCGTCGGCCCGGCGGGAAACCAGGATGCGAACTTCGCCGCCGGCCAGGATCTGGCGAAGAAGATGACCTCCATCCCGGGCGCCGTCGACGTGCACCTGGCGCAGGTCAACCAGACGCCGGAGCTGCTGGTGGACGTCGACCGCAGCGCCGCGCAGGACGTGGGGCTCTCGATGCGCGACGTCGGCAGTGACCTGCTCGTCTCGCTGTCCGGCAGCTTTCAGACCGCGCCGAACTTCTGGATGGACCCGAAGACGGCCGTCCAGTACTCGGTGGCGGTCCAGACGCCGCAGGTCCGGATCGATTCCATCCAGGCGCTCCAGTCGACGCCGCTCATGAGCAGCACGGCCAGCGTGGTCAACGCGGGGTCCTTCCTGGCACCGATCACGGCCAGCTCCACCCGGCCTGAGCTGCTCTCCAACGTGGCCAGCGTCTCGCGCATGATCGGCCCGACGAACATCACGCATTACAACATCGCGCGGACCGTCGACGTGCAAGCGAACATCGAGGGCGCCGACCTGGGGTCGGTGTCGTCGGCCGTGCAGAAGCTCGTCGACCAAACGCGTACGCAGTTGCCGCGCGGATCGACGATCAAGCTGACGGGGCAAACGCAAGCGATGAACGCCTCGTTCAGCGGCCTCGGAGTGGGGATCGTCGCCGCCATCGTCCTGGTCTACCTGCTCCTGGTGGTGAACTTCCAGTCGTGGGTCGAGCCTGTGATCATTCTCATGGCCCTGCCCGGCACCCTCGCCGGGATCGTCTGGTGCCTGTTCTTGACGGGCACGACCCTCAGCGTCCCGGCGCTGTTGGGAACGCTGATGAGCATCGGCGTGGCCACTGCGAACAGCATCCTGGTGGTCACTTTCGCCATCGAGCGTCTCCGCGAGGGTGCCGATGTCGCCACGGCGGCCCTCGAGGCCGGACGTACCCGGCTGAGGCCCGTGATCATGACCGCCACGGCGATGATCCTCGGGATGCTTCCCATGTCGCTCGGCCTCGGCGACGGCGGAGAGCAGAACGCACCGCTCGGCCGCGCAGTGATCGGGGGACTTCTGTTTGCCACCGTCTCGACGTTGTTCTTCGTCCCGGTCGTCCTCAGCGCGATCGGCTACAAGCCGGCGGCCCAGGCGGACGAGCCGGAACTGAGGGAGGAGAAGGCGTGAGCGCCACGACCGAGAGCCTGATGCCCCGGCGGAGCTGGAACAGACGGCACCTCGCCATCGCCGGAGCGATTTTGCTCGTCGGGGCCGCCTTCGTTGCGGGATATCTGCCCAGGCGTCTGGCCCGCTCGAAACTCGCGGCATCCACCGCCGCGGCGCAGGGGCCGCCGCGCGTGGCCGTCACCAAGGCCGTCGCGGTCGACGCGGGTCGTACGTTGACGCTGCCGGCAGACCTGGTCGCCTATCAACAGACGTTCGTCAATGCGCGAGCCAGCGGGTACGTCCGCCGCTGGTTGGTCGATATCGGCGATCGCGTCAAGGACGGGCAGCTCCTCCTCGTGCTCGAGACCCCCGAGCTCAACAAGCAGCTCGCGCAGTCGCGGGCCGCGTTGCGGCAAACGCTTGCGGCGCTGGCGCAAGCGAAGGCGAACCGCGATTTCGCTTACGTCACCGCGCGGCGCGAGCAGCAGCTCTTCACCAAGTTGCTGATCTCCGCGCAGGAAAACGACCAGGCGCAGACGCAAGCGGCCGTGTGGGATGCCAACGTGAATGCTGCGGCGGCCACCGTCAACGCCCAGCGCGCCAACGTACAGCAGCTCGAGGCTCTCGTCTCGTTCGGAAAGGTGTATGCGCCGTACGATGGAACGATCACCCGGCGCGTGGTGGACGTCGGGACCCTGGTGAACGCGGGCGCCGGGACGACGGCCACCGCGCTGTTCGAGATCGCGAGGACGGATCCCATGAGAGCGTTCGTGGACGTGCCCCAGGCATTCGCGCCCAGCATCCGCGTGGGTGAGGAGGCAAAGGTCGCCGTGAGGAACTTCCGAGGCCGCGTCTTCACCGGGCGCGTTGTCCGAACCGCCGGCGCGCTCGACCCTGCTTCGCGCACGCTCCGCACACAGATCGATCTCCCGAACCCGAACGGCGAGCTACTCCCCGGGATGTACGTCGACGTCTCGCTCGACGTCGCCATTTCGCACAAGGCGGTACGGGTCCCGTCGAGCGCTGTCATCGCGGATTCCCGGGGTGTCCACGTTGCGGTCGTGGACGGGAGCGGGAAAGTGCACCTGGTCGCGGTGACGCCAGGGCCGGACGATGGCAACACCATCGAGCTGGTCGCCGGGCTTTCCGGCGGAGAGCAGGTCATCTCGACTCCGCCGAGCGCCGTGACCGACGGCATGCAGGTCCAACCGGTGAGCGCCGGATGATCGCGCTCCTCGCCTTGCTCCTCGCCCAGGCGGCGCCTGCGCACGTCTTGACGCTGCAGGAGGCGCAGCGCGTCGCCAAGGAGCGCCAGCCGCAGATCCGGGCCGCGCGGGCGAGCACCGCGGCAGCGGAGGGCGTCGTCGAGCAGTCCCGCTCAGGACTGCTCCCGCAGCTCTCGGCGACCGCAGGCTACGAACGGACGACGTTCAACCGCGTCTTCCGGTTCGGCGGGGTCTTCTTCGCCAACCAATCGACCTCCTGGAGCACCGTCAATTTGTGGGAGAGCAGCGCGACGCTCTCGCAGCTCCTCTGGGACTTCGGGCAGACCAGCAATCGCTGGCGCTCGACGCAGGCCAGCGCACGCGCCACCGCCGATCAGGAGCGCGCCACCGGACAACAGGTGGTCTTGGTGGTCCGCACCGCGTTCTTCAACTCGGTCGCCTTCAAAGAGCTCCTCGCGGTCGCCCGCGAGACGCTGGCCAACCAGCACAATCATCTCGTCCAGATCGAGGGGTTCGTGCAGGCTGGCACGCGGCCGCCGATCGACCTGTCGCAAGCGCGGGCGGACTTCGCCAACGCGGAGGTGCAGGTCATCAATGCGGACAACGCGTACCAGCGATCCAAGGTGCTGCTGAACCAGGCCATGGGCGTGGAGGGCCCGATCGATTACGACGTCGCCAACGACGCGTTGCCGCCCGAGGCCGGCGAGGACGGAACGCTCGAGCCGCTCCTCGAGAGCGCGCTCGCGGCGCGCCCCGAGATCGCCTCCGCGACCGAGCAGGTCAAAGCACAGCAGCTCCTCATCCGATCCGCACGCGGCGCTTACGGTCCCTCGATCGCCGCTGGCGCCAGCTTCCTCCAGTCCACCGTGACGGGCTCGAACTACGTGGGCTGGGACGTTGCCGCGGGAGTGACCCTCACTTGGAACCTGTTCCAGGGCGGCCTGACGAACGGGATCGTCCACCAGGCGGAGGCGAACCTCAGCTTCGCTGCCGCACAGCTCGACTTGCTGCGGCAGCAGGTGCGCGTCGACGTCGATCAAGCGCTCCTGGCGATCCGCGCCGCGAAAGCGGCACTGGCCTCGGCGAGGGACGCGTTGGCGGCCGCGCGCCAGCGCTTGTCCCTCGCCGAGGGGCGCTACCAGAACGGCTCGGGTAGCGTAATCGAATTGGGGGACGCACAGATCGCCGCTTCCAATTTCGCCGCGCAGGTCGTCCAGACGGACTTCCAACTGGCCATCGCTCGCGCCCAGTTGCTCTTTGCGATCGGTCGCGCGTAAGCGCCGCGCGTGACGGGCGGGCGCCGGCCGGCGCGAACGACGCGAGCTCGAGCCCGCGCCGCTGACTTGCGCCGGCCAATCGCCGGTCCTCACTTCTCTTGGTCGGACGACGACGTGCCGCCGGACGAATTCGAGTGGTCCAACAGCTCGCCTGGGGTGTTTCCGATCCCGCCGAGCTCCCCTTGCTCCTTCTCGTCCGACAACGGATTGGGGTTCGCCACCGGGATGCCTTGGGCGTCGGGCGTCGACGGGCCGCCGACGACGTCGCCGTACGGCGTCGGTTGCTGCTGCGACTTCGCGCTGCGCTGACGCGCTTTCGACTTCGTTGACACCTCGGATCCGCTCGCTGCGCTTCCAGCCTCGGCATCCTGCGCACGCACGCCCGCGGCAGCCAGCCATCCTGCCGCGACGATCACTCCAAAGACCCTGCTGCTCGGTTTCATGACAGTCTCCTCGGTCCTTCCGATAGCGCGTCGCTCGATTGCGGGCGCCCTGGAACTTCATCCAGCAAGAGAGATGCCGCGAGGCGCGACCGTTGCATGGGTACTGGCAATGGACGTCAACGAGAGAGAGCAGCTGACGCGGGAGCTCCGTCGCCGGGAGGCCTACCTGGCGGAGGCTCAATCGGCCCGTCAAGCACGTTCATGTCGTAGCGCACGCCTTCAGCGATGAATCGGGCGGCATCGAGTTCGTCGGAGCGGTCATGGACGTCACCGAGCAGCGCCAGGCGAGAGCAGCCCTGGAAACGGCGCTCGAACAGATCAAGAAGTCACAGGAACAGCTCCAGCTGGTCATCGACACCATCCCCAGCATGGTCTGGAGCGCCCTGCCGGACGGTTCCGTCGATTTCCTCAGTCAATCCTGGATGGAGTACCACGGCTCCACCTTGGAAGATCTCGGCCGAGGCGGCTGGCCCAACCTGATCCATCCCGAAGATTTCGTGATGGCCGCCGACGAGTTGCGCGCGGCCTTCGC
>Ga0137394_10003739_pt1 | contig 11486 bp, 7 predicted proteins | sample czobulk116metaG_FD_108278 | JGI IMG/M metagenome (GOLD analysis project Ga0137394, IMG submission 108278) | Vadose zone soil microbial communities from Angelo Coast Range Reserve, California, USA - czobulk1.16 metaG | ecosystem: Environmental > Terrestrial > Soil > Vadose zone | place: USA... | reverse complement strand
TGAATTCTGGACTAGGGTTGTCGGCGTGCAACCGCAGACGCCGCCGTGGAAGCCTTCGCTGAATCCGGACGTGGAGCTTCGCGACCTTCCGCTCACGCCGGAGGAAGGCTTCGTCGCCTCGCGGCTGGACGGCCTCACCGACCTGCACGGCCTGTCGGTGGTCACCGGGCTCTCGCCCGAGCGCGTCGAGGCGGCGCTGGAAAAGCTGGCCTCGCTGGGCGCCGTGACGCGGCCGGAAGCGCTGGACGAGGACGAGCCGGCGCCGGCGGCTGAAGAACCGGCGGGCACGCATCGCGCGCTGTACGAGAGCTCGCTGCGCCAGCTTCCCGCCGCGGACCGGGCCGCGAAGGCGAGGACCGCCGAGGAGCCGGAGCTCTCCGCGCTCTGCTTCGATCCGCTGCCGGCGGTCGTCCACGCCCTGCTCGAGAACCCGCGCTTCGCGCTCGCGCAGGCGCGGCTGGTCGCTGCTCATCACCAGACGGCGGCCGGGCTCGAGGCGGTTGCCGCGCGCGCCGCCCACGCCGCCGACGCGGGCGTGCGGCGAGCGCTCCTGCGAAACCCGCAGCTGCCCGCGAGCCTGCTGCGGCGCCTGTACGGCTCCCGGCGCCTCCTCGAGCAGCACAAGCTGGTGGTCTCCCGCGAGCTGCCGGAGCAGACCCGCCGGGTCGCCCGCGAGCTCTTGCGCGCGAGGTTCCCGGCGGCGGATGCGGAAGAGCGCGTGGAGCTCATCGTCAAGACAGAAGGCCGCTGCCTCGCGTCCCTGGCCGGCCTGGCGGTCGACGGCAAGACGGCGGCGCTCCTCTGCGGCCGCACGTACGGATCGACCCTGCTGATCCAGAACATCTCGCGCTGGCCGGCATGCCCACCGGCGCTGATCGCGCATCTGCTCAAGCAGGAGATCGTCCGCCGCTCGCAGTCGTTGCGACTCTTGCTGCAGCGCCACCCCAATGCCCCGGCCGAGCCGCGCCGGTAGGCCCCGGGTCGCGTGTGCGACAAGTGGCCACAGCCGGCGCCGCGCTGAAATCAGGCGACCCGGTGGGAGATCGAATTAGATCGGATCCGATGCGCGACCCCATCCCGGCCGGCAGTGTCCGCAAACTCTACGCGACGATCTGGCGGCACGCGGAAGGCAGGCGGCGCCACGTGGTCCTGTTCGTCGTGCTGCTCGTGCTGGCCCAGGTGATCCGGCTCACCATCCCCTGGTTCTTCGGGCAGGCGGTGAACGCCCTGCAGAAGAACGGGATGGAGGGAATCGCCGAGGCGCGCAACGATCTGCTCTTGATGCTCGCCGCCGTCGGCGTCGCCTGGACCCTGCACGGCCCCGCGCGGATCCTGGAGCGGTTCACGGCGCTCCTGGTCCGCGAGCGCTTCGCGGACGCGCTCCACGCCAAGGCGCTGGCGCTCCCGGTCCGCTGGCACGAGCAGCACCACTCCGGCGAGACCTTGCACCGCATGACCCGGGCGACCGCCTCGCTCGCCTCCTTCGCCCAGTCGCAGTTCATCTACCTGCAGAACACGGTGAGCATCCTCGGACCGATCGCCGCCCTCTTCTTCATCTCCCGCGCGACTGGCGCCGCGGCGCTGGCCGGCTACGCCGCCATCGGCTGGTTCGTGGTGCGGATCGACGCCTTCATGGTCCTGCTCGTGCGCGAGGAGAACCGCGCCGAGCGCCGCTACAACTCCGCTCTGGTCGACTGCCTGGGAAACATCGCCACCGTCCTCACCCTGCGGCTGCAGGAGCCGATGCGGAAGATGCTGCGAACCCGGCTGCTCGCCATCTTCGCGCCGCTGCGCCGGAACATCGTCTTCAACGAGGTGAAGTGGGGCGGCATCGACCTGCTCAACAGCGCCATGCGCACCGGGCTGGTCGCGCTCTACGCCTGGCTGGACTTCCGGCAGCGCGGAACCATCAGCGTGGGGACCGCGGTGGTGGTGCACCAGTACTCGCAGCAGGTGGGCAACGTGGTGGCCTCGATGGCCATGCACTGGAACGATCTGGTCCGCCAGAAGACCGAGGTGGCCGACGTCGATCCCATCCTCAACAGCCCGGCGCGCCGCGCGGAGACGGCCGGCGTGCCGGAAGGCTGGCGGCAGATCCGGGTGGAGGGGATCCGTTTCGTCCACCCGGCCGCGGGCCAAGGCCAGCTTGCGCTCGACGACGTCTCGCTGGAGCTGCGCCGCGGACAGCGGATCGCGGTGATCGGAGAGAGCGGGGCGGGGAAGAGCTCGCTGTTGCGCGTCCTCGCCGGCCTGGTCGACGCGGAGCGCGTCAGCATCGCAGTGGACGGCGCGCCGCAGCCGCGGCTGAAGCACCTGGGGGCGATCTCGCTGCTCCTCCCGCAGGACCCGGCGGTGTTCGAGTCCAGCGTGCGCGAGAACGTCACCATGGGCCTGCGCTACCGGCGCGAGGAGATCGAGCTCGCTTGCGCCCTGGCGGGCTTCACCTCCGTGATTTCGCAGCTCCCCCAGGGCTTCGACACGCTGATCTCCGAGCGGGGCCTCAACCTCTCGGGAGGCCAGAAGCAGCGGCTCGCGCTGGCCCGCGCGCTGCTGGCCGCGAAGGACGCGGGCCTGGTGCTCCTCGACGAGGCGACCAGCAGCGTGGACGCCGCCACCGAGGCGGAGATCTACGACCGGGTGATGAGTGCGTTCTCCGGCGCCTGCATCGTCTCCTCCGTGCACCGGCTGCACCTCCTGGGACGGTTCGACACCGTGCTGGTGATGGAGCAGGGGCGCGCCGTCGACTGCGGCGCCCCCGAGGACGTGAAGCGGCGGCGGCCGGAGATGTTCGCGCACGTGGCGATGCAGGTCGTGGCCGGAACGCGCGCGGCCTGAAGCTGGTGCCGGGCAGACTTCGCCTCGCGGAGATCCGCGAGCTCAAAGAGCGTAGCCGCAATTCCGCGCCTTCGGCGCGGAGCGGCTAGACCTCGTCGCGCCGGAGCAGGATCAGCTCCCACCGCTGCGACTCGTGGTCGTGGCGCAGGATGTACTCTGCGCCGTCGTCGCCGCGGACCTTGAAGTACCGGTGGTCCGGGCCGTACCAGCGATCGATCACGTCGACGACCTCGATCTGGCGCTCGCCGAGGTAGAAGCGCCGTGGGGTCTCCTCGCCGCGGTGCCCGCTGTAGCAGTCGACGCGCAGGTCCACGCGCTCATTCTGCCTCTGGCGGGGCCGTCCTGCCCTCCTTACCCTAAGCCGGTGCGGCGAGGAGCCGCCTCGAGAGGAATGCGATGAAGAATCTGTGGAAGGCAAGCGCGCCCTGGGTCCTGCTGATCGGCCTGGCGAGCGTACAGCCGGGTTGCGTGGCGGCCGGGGCGGCCGCGGCGGGCGCGGGCACCGGGATCTATCTCACCAGCCGCGGCGCGGAGTCGATCGTCAAGGGACCCATCGATCAGGTGGAGAGCCGGGCGCGCGCGGTCCTGGAGAAGGAAGGCGTCAACATCACCGGGACGCAGACCGAGCAGAGCGGCGACAAGCGCGAGCTCAAGGGCACCAAGGGCGACGTCGAGGTCACCGTCAGCATGGAGCGCCAGCCGGAGGGGACCACCAAAGCGGAAGTCACCGCGAAGAAGAACCTGGTGACGTGGGACAAGGACTACGCCCAGCGGGTCCTGAACAAGATCGTCCAGCAGGGCTGATCCGACGGCAGCGCGCGGACAGCGCGGCGCGCTACGCTCGTGAGCGCTGATCCCAGTTGCGGCGAGCCCGCCCGGATGTCATGGACAGGCCCGCGTGCCCCTGGTCCTCGCCCTGGTGTCGGCCGTCTTCTACGGCACCGCGGATTTCCTCGGCGGCCTCGCCGCCCGCCGTTCGGCCGCGCTCGCCGCCACCGTGATGGCGCAGGCCGTCGGGCTCGCGGTGGCGATCCTCGCGCTCCCCTTGTTCGCGACCCGGGTGCCGGGCGCCTCCGGCGTGCTCTGGGGAATCGGTGCGGGCCTCACCGGCGGCCTCGGGGTGGCGCTGCTCTATCACGGGCTCGCCGTGGGCCGGGTCAGCGTGGTGGCGCCGGTCACCGCGGTCTGCTCGATTGTGATCCCCGTGCTGGTGGCGATCGGGCTCGGCGAGCGCCCGGTCCCTCTGGCCCTGGCCGGAATCGCGCTGGCCGTCGCGTCGGTCGGGTTGATCAGCCGCCAGGACGATGCTGACGGCCAGCCGCGGCGGAAGGATCGGTCGTTGCTCATCGGTCTCGCCTCGGGCGCGGCCATCGGCGCGTTCTTCGTCTGCCTGGCGCGCGCGGGCGACGACACGGGACTGTGGCCGCTGGTGATCGCCCGCGCCGCGTCCACGCTCGCGCTCGGCGCCGCCGCGCGAATCGCCAGGGTGCGGATCGCCGTTCCCCGCAACGTGGTCCCGGTGGTGGTGGGCTGCGGAGCTCTCGACATGCTGGCCAATGCGCTGTACCTGATCGCGGTGCGGGCCGGTCCGTTGGGCCTCGTCGCCACCCTCGCCTCCCTCTATCCGGCCAGCACGGTGCTCCTGGCGCGGATCGTCCTGCGGGAACGGCTGCGCCCCGTACAGTCCATCGGACTCGCCTGCGCCGCGGTGGCCATCGTCCTGATCACCAGCCGGTGAAGGAGCGTATTGTCCACCAGCAATCGGGTCTTGATCTCCCGGCCGCCAAAGGGAAACTCCAGGCCATGGCGCCGCTGGACATCCGCCGCTGGTCCAGGGATGCGCTCGGGGTCGCGCTCCTCTTCCTCGCCTATTTCTTCACCGCGCGGTTCGGCCTGCTGCTCGACGCGGTCAGCGGATTCGCAACCCTGGTCTGGCCGCCGACGGGCATCGCGCTCGCCGCGCTCCTCCTCTTCGGGAGGCGGCTGTGGCCGGGCGTCCTCCTGGGCGCCGCCTGCGTGAACCTGATCGCGGGTGCTTCCTTGCCGGTGGCCTTGGCGATCGGGGCGGGGAACACGCTGGAAGCGCTGGCGGGGTCGGCGCTGCTCCGCCGCGTGCGCTTCGACCCGCGGTTCGAGCGGATCCAGGATGTCGCCGCGCTCGTCCTGCTCGCGGCGGTCTTCAGCACCATCTTCAGCGCGACCATCGGAGTCTTCAGCCTGCTCGCCGGCGGCGCGGTCCCCCAGGCCATGATCTGGCCCACGCTGCGGGCCTGGTGGTTCGGCGACATGCTCGGCGATCTGGTGGTGGCGCCGTTGCTCCTGGTGTGGTCGTCGCGGCCCCGGCTTCCGCGGCGGCACCTCATGGCGGCGGAAGCGGTGGCCTTGTTCGGGCTGCTGGCCGTCTTCGGGCTGCGCGTCTTCGGCGGCACGGCCAACGAGCCCGGCCTGCTGCGCCAGGCGTATGTGGTCTTTCCCTTCCTCCTCTGGGCAGCGATCCGCTTCGGACCGCACGGCGCGGTCAGCGCGGTGTTCATCGTCTCGGGCATCGCCATCGCCGGCACGGTGATGCAGTCGGGACCCTTCGTGCAGCGGACGCTCTCGGAGAGTCTGCTCTATCTCCAGACCTTCCTCGGCGTCGCGGCAGCGACGGCGCTGACGGTGGCCGGAGCCATCGCCGAGCGGAGCCGCGCCGTCGACGTCCGCGACGAGTTCCTCGCCATCGCCTCGCACGAGCTGCGCACGCCGCTCACCGCGCTCCTCCTGCACATCCAGACCGCGCTGCTGAAGCTGCGCCGGAGCGGCCAGGCCATCACGCGCGACGAGTTCGTGACCCAGCTCGAAGCCACGCAGAGGCTGGCGCAGCGGCTCGGCAAGCTGATCGGCGAGCTCCTCGAGGTCTCGCGGATCGTCTGGGGCCGCTTCCAGCCGGAGCGCGAGGACGTCGACCTGGCCGCGCTGGTCCACGAGAGCCTCGCCCGCCAGGAGCAGCAGCTCCAGCACGCGCGCTGCCCGGTGAGCCTGGAGGTGGAGGGCCCGGTGCAGGGCAACTGGGATCGCCGGCGTCTCGACCAGCTCGTCGACAACCTGATCGGCAACGCGGCCAAGTACGGCGCCGGCAAGCCCATCGAGGTCCGGCTGCAGGGGCGGGCCGAGGATGTGCTCCTCCAGGTCCGGGACCACGGCATCGGGATCGACCCGGCGGATCAGGCCCGGGTCTTCGAGCGCTTCGAACGGGCTGTCTCCCGGAAGCAGTTCGGCGGGTTCGGCCTGGGCCTGTGGATCAGCCGGCAGATCGTCGAGGCCCACGGCGGCAGCATCACGCTCGTCAGCGAGCCGGGCGCTGGGAGCACCTTCTCGGTCGAGCTGCCACGCTCGGCGACGAAGAGCCGAGAGATCGGCTAGCATCCGCGCCCGGAGACAAGAGCGGAGCCAGACACTGACGCTGCCACCCAACTTCTCGCACGCCCCTCCTCCGGTCCGCCGCGTCGCCGCCACTGCCGTGCTCGTCGCGGCGGCCTATTTCGTCGGCGCCAACATCGGCTTCATTCTCCGCCTGCCGCCGACGACGCCGTCGGTGGTGTGGCCTCCGAACTCGATCCTGACCGCCACGCTGCTCCTCGCCCCGCGCCGGCGCTGGTGGATCTACCTGATCGCCGCCTTTCCGGTGCACCTCGCGGTCGCGTTGCCCACGCTCGGGTCCCTGCCGCTGGTGCTCGCGCTGTACGCCACCAATTGCAGCGAGGCGCTGATCGCCGCCTTCTGTGTGCGCCGTTTCAGTGACGCTCCGGCGCGCCTGGATACGCTTCGCCGCGTGGGGATCTACATCGCCGGGGCTGCGCTCGCGGCCCCGTTCCTGTCCTCCTTTCCCGATGCCGCGGCTGTCGCCATCTTCAAGGGCGAGCCCTACTGGTCGGTCTTCGCCACCCGGTTTCTCTCGAACGTCCTCACCGAGCTGACCGTCGCGCCGGCGATCCTGACTGTCGTCAGCGCCTTCAGGGACCCGGAGGCGACGACTCTCCGGGGGCGGCGGCGCGCCGAGGCGATCCTGTTGGCAGTGCTCCTGGTCGCCGCGGAGATTCTCGCGTTCACGGTGCGCGGCCCGGTCTCCATCGTGGCCGGCGACCCACCGCGCTTGCCGCTGGCCTGGCTGCTCCCATTCCTGCTCTGGGCTGCCGTGCGCTTCGCTCCCGTCGGGTCGAGCCTGGCACTCCTCACCACTACGCTGGTGGCCATCTGGGCGGCCAGCCAAGCGCGTGGACCGTTCAGCGCGCCGCCGCTGGAAGCGAACATCGTTCCTCTGCAACTGTTCCTCAGCGTCCTGGCCATCCCGCTGATGTGCCTCGCCGCGCTGATCGAGGAGCGGCGGCGGGTGGAGAACGCGCTGGCAGAGCGGCTGCGCTTCGAGGAGTTCTTCTCCCGCCTCTCGGCGGCCTTCGTGCACCTGCCGAGCCAGGAGATCGACGCCGTGATCACGGCGTCGCTTCGCAACCTCGGCGAGTTCCTCCAGCTCGACCGCGCGGTCCTGCTGCGCTTTCCGCCGGGCAATGGCAGCCAGGTTGTCTCCCACGCCTGGGCAGCGCCGGGCTTCGAGGCGCACCCGCTGATCGTCGCCAGCCGCGACTGTCCGGCCGCCGCCGAACGGCTGCAGAACGAAGAGCCGTTCCTCTTCTCGCGCTCCGCCGACCTCGGCCTGCTCCCGGGCGCCGACGTCCGATCCTGCGTCGCGCTTCCACTGGTCGCGAGCCGGCGAGTGCTCGGCGGGCTCTCCCTGGACTCGATCTCGGCGGAGCGGACCTGGCCGAAGGAGCTCCTACAGCGGCTTCAGGTCTTCGCGGAGGTCTTTGCCAACGCCCTGGCGCGCAAGGAGGCCGAGGAGGCGCTGCGCGCCAGCGAGGTGATGAAGTCCGCCATCCTCGCCTCGCTCACCAGCGGCGTGGCGGTGCTCGATCGCGAGGGGACGGTGATCGCGGTCAACGAGAGCTGGACCCGCAGGACGCCCGACTCCCGCGCCATGGGCTACGCGGGCGCGGAGGTCGGCGCGGACTACCTCGAGCTCTGCCGCGAGGCGGTGCGCCAGGGGACCCTGCACGCTGCGGAGATGCTCTCCGGCACCCGGGAGGTTCTCGACGGAAGCCGCCTCACCTTCTCGTTCGAGTACCCGCCTCCCGCCGCCAAGGCGGAGCGCTGGTTCTCCGTCTCGGTGGTGCCGCTCAACCGGCCGGAGGGCGGCGCGGTGGTCTCGCACACCGACGTGACCGAGCGGAAGCGCGCGGAGGTGCAGGCCCAGCGCAGCCGGCAGGAGCTGGCCCACTTCGCGCGGGTCTCCACCATGGGCGAGCTGACCGCCTCGCTGGCGCACGAGCTCAGCCAGCCGCTGACCGGAATCATGACCAACGCCCAGGCGGCGCGGAAGTTCTTGGACTTCTCCCCGCCGTGGCTCGGGGACCTGCGGGCTGCCTTGGAGGACATCATCGACGACAACCGGCGCGCGGCCGACGTGATCCAGCGGTTGCGCGACCTGCTCCGCAAGGGCGAGCTGCGGCAGGCGCGGCTCGACCTCAACCACTTGATCGGCAACATGGCCCGCCTCCTCGGCAGCGACGCGATCATCCGCGGCACCACCATGACCTTGGAGCTGGATGCGTCGCCGGTGCTGGTCAACGGCGACCGGGTCCAGCTCGAGCAGGTGATCCTGAATCTCTTGATCAACGCCATGGACGCCATGGGCGAGGTCGCTGAAATCGAGCGGACCATCGTGGTGCGCACCGAGAACACCGCCGCCAACGGCGTGCACGTGGCCATCCAGGACGCGGGGACAGGGCTGCGCGAAGGGACGAAGGACCGGATCTTCGAGCCGTTCTACACCACCAAGGCGGCCGGCATGGGCATGGGTCTCTCCATCGCGCGCTCGATCATCGAGGCGCACGGCGGATCGATCTGGGCCACCAACAACCAGACGCGCGGGGCGACCTTCCACTTCGCCTTGCCCCAGGCCGGCGGGGCGCCCGCGTGACGCGGAGCGAGGCGACGGTCGCGGTGGTCGACGACGACCTGTCGGTCCGGCGCGGCCTGGAGCGTCTCCTGATGGCCGCGGGCTACCGCGTGGAAACGTTCGCCTCCGCGCGCGAGTTTCTCGCCCGCGCCGCGGCCGCCCGGCCCGGCTGCCTGGTGCTGGACGTCAGCATGCCCAGCCAGAGCGGGCTGCACCTCCACGACGCGCTGGTGGCGGGCGGGTACGACATCCCGGTGATCTTCATCACCGGCGCCGGCGACGTGGCGACGGCGAGCCGCGCGATGAAAGCCGGAGCTGCCGAGTTCCTCTCCAAGCCCTTCGACGACGAGGTCCTGCTCCGGGCTGTCGAGCACGCCACCGCCAGGTCCAGGCCGCCCCGGGGCTCCTGAAATTGGACGTTGGGCCAACACTGCGCGGGGCGGCTGACCGGATATAGTCGCGGCCCGTACCATCGCCGCAAAGGGGTCCTCGCAGTGCTCCTGGTCGCGCTCGCGATCGCGCTCGCTCCGAATCCCGCCGCGGGCGACGCGGCGCCGGCCGCGGTTCCCGCCGGGCAGCTTCTCCGCGAGGCGGAGAATGCCTATGCGGAGCTGCGCCGGATCGCGGACCTCACCGGTCCCGATGCGGAGCTGAACGAGCTGATCGTGCGTCTCGATGTCGCCGAGAAGGAGCTCCAGAAGCTGCGGGCGGCCGGCTCTTCCCTGGCGCTCGGCGGCGATACCGACTACCTCCAGTTCGAGATCGTCCGGCGCGACGGGGAAGCCCGGCGGTGGGACGATCAGCTCGGAAAGCGCGCCACCCAGCTCGACGCCGCGGAGGCTTCCCTGCGGCGCCTGGCCGAGATCTGGCGGCTCACGGTCGATTCGCTCGGAACCGACGTGTCGCCCGCACTCCGGACCCGGGCGGTGGAGGTGCGCGATCGCGCCTCGGCGCTGGACCTCGTCGTCCGCAAGCGGCTGACTTCGGTACTGGAGCTCCAGGACCGCGTCCTCGCCCTGAAGCTCACCCTGGCGGACCTGCTCGCGCGCGTGCAGGCGGCGGAGTCGGCGCGCACCCAGGAGCTGTTCGAGGTCGAGAGCACCCCGCTCTGGCGCGCGTTCGGCGGCGGCCGGCCGCTGGTCTCGGCCGCGAGAGGCCGCGCGCTCGCCGTGCACGCCCGCACCACCATCCGCTATCTGGCCTCCGAGCCGGGGCGCCTGGCCGCCGAGATCGCCTTGTTGGCGGCGCTGGTCGGGATCGGGCTCGTCGTCGCCCGCAGGCTTCGCGGCACCCCGCAGCCGGACGGACCCGGCGGGCCCGCCGTCGAGGTCGTCTCGAAGCGCCCGGTCGCGACGGCGGCGATGCTCGCGCTGTTTGCCGCCCCGTTCGTCTTTCCCGAGGCGCCCTCGGCATTCGCGCTGCTCGTGTTCCTGATCGGCCTGGCGCCGTTCTTCCGCGTCGCGGGCACGATGACACCGGACTGGGTCGTCCCGCTGCGATGGCTCGCGGCGCTCTTCATCGTGGAGCGCCTGGCGGCCCTGTTGCCGGACCTCGCTCCCCTCGGGCGGCTGATCCTGCTCGCCATCGAGCTGGCGGTCCTTGCCGCCTGCGTGGCGGGGCTGCGCAGAGGAGGGTGGCTGCGAACCCGCGTCCAGGGCCGCTGGAGCGGCGCGATCCTTGCGGCAGCGGGAGCCGCGGCCGTGATCATGGCTGTCGCCGCGGTCGCAAACGTTCTCGGGAACGTCACGCTGTCCGAGCTCCTGGCGGGCGCTACGTTGGCGACCGCCTGCGGGACCGCCGCGGTGGTCACCGGCGTGGTGATCTTCACGGGCGCCTTCCGCGCCGCGCTGCTTCTGCCCTGGACGCATCGGTTCCGCATCGTCCGCGGCCACGAGGAGCTCGTGGTCCAGCGCGCGACCGCGCTCTTCCGGGCGGCCTCGATCGTGGCCTGGGGGTTCTGGACCCTCAAGTGGTTCCACGCGACGCAGGGGTTCGGCGGCATCGTCACGGCGGCGCTGGCGGTCCGGCTCAAGGTCGGCGCCCTCGACGTCAGCCTGGGCGACGTGGTCGCCTTCGCCGTCACGCTCTGGCTTGCGGTCTGGGCGTCGCGGGCGCTGAAGTTTGCGCTGGACGAAGCGGTCCTTCCCGCCCTGGACGTGCCCCGGGGCAAGGCCGTGGCCGTGTCGACCACCGCCAAATACCTGGTGGTCGCGTTGGGCTTCTCGTTTGCGACGCTGGCGGGGGGGATGGAGGTGACGCGGTTCACGGTGCTCGCGGGAACGCTCGGCGTCGGGATTGGCTTCGGCCTGCAGAACGTGGTCAACAACTTCGTCTGCGGATTGATCTTGCTGTACGAGCAACCGGTGCAGGTGGGAGACGTCATCGAGCTCGGGCAGCTCAGCGGCGAGGTGCAGCGCATCGGGGTGCGCTCGAGCACGGTGCGCTCGTTCCAGGGCGCCGACGTGATCGTCCCCAACAGCAACTTCATCACGGCCGAGGTGATCAACTGGACGCGCAGCGACCGCAACCGCCGGGTGGAGATCTCGGTGGGCGTCGCGTACGGCAGCGAGCCGCAGCGCGTACAGGAGCTGTTGCTCGCCACCGCCCGCACCCATCCCGGCATCTCCGCGGCGCCGGCGCCCCTGGTCCTGTTGACCGG
>Ga0137394_10003738_pt1 | contig 11487 bp, 9 predicted proteins | sample czobulk116metaG_FD_108278 | JGI IMG/M metagenome (GOLD analysis project Ga0137394, IMG submission 108278) | Vadose zone soil microbial communities from Angelo Coast Range Reserve, California, USA - czobulk1.16 metaG | ecosystem: Environmental > Terrestrial > Soil > Vadose zone | place: USA... | reverse complement strand
GGTTGTTGTGGCAGGTCAGGTTGAACTCGGAGGCGTTCTGCAGCTTGTACAGATACGGGTCGCACCGGGAGCCCAGCAGGTCGTGGCAGCGTCCCCCCGACGGCGTCGGCGCGGTCGGCAGCGTGTCGTTGGTGAAAGTCAGGATCGGCCGGAGAAAGGGCAGGCACGACCACAGACGCTTGCCGGTGGTCACGTGCGCGCCCTCGAATTGACGCGAGCGCGCCGCCCAGAACCGCTCGCGCGGATTGTGAAAGTTCCAGGCGTTGAAGTCGCAGACCTGCGGCCCCTCGAGGGCCACGATGCGACAGAGCTGTCCCTTGCGGACGGGCCACGCCCGGCCGGTCCGGATGGGAACCACGATCGTCTCGACCAGCGTGCGGCGGCTCGTCTCGCCGAGGCGCCGATAGAAGGGACGATCGACGGTGACCAGGCCCGGGTTCTTGGCGTCGTAGTATAGCCGTGGTGGCATCGGGCATCCTCCCGGCGGTAATATACCCCGACCCTGGAAGTTCTGGAGGCTACATGACGCCGCTCTCGCACGAGGACTTCGATCCCGTCACGCTGGAGATTCTCTGGAGCCGACTGATCTCGACCACGGACGAGTCGGCGGCGGCCCTCCTGCGCACGTCGTTCTCGACGATCGTGCGGGAGTCGAACGACTACGCGACCGTCCTCATGGACGCCAACGGCGACGCGCTGGCCGAGAACACGGCCGGCATCCCGTCGTTCGTGGGCATTCTGCCGCGAACCCTCCGCGAGCACCTGCTCGTCCGCTACCCGCGGGAGACCTGGCGCCCCGGGGACTGCGTCATCACCAACGATCCCTGGATGGCGACCGGACACCTGCCCGACATCACGATGGCCGCGCCGATCTTCTACCGCGGCCGCCTGGTGGCGTTCTCCGGCTCCATCGCGCACTCGCCGGACATCGGGGGGGCGCTGTGGGCGGCGGACTGCCGCGAGCTCTACGAGGAAGGGCTCCGCATCCCGCCCGTCAAGTTCCTCGTCGAGGGCCGGCCGAACCAGGACGTGGTCGACTTCATCTCCGGCAACGTCCGGATGCCTGAACAGGTCCTGGGCGACCTCGAGGCCCAGGTCTCCGCGCAGCAGGTGTGTGCTCGCCGCCTGGTCGAGTTCCTCGACGACGCGGAGATGGTCGATCTGGCGACCCTGTCCCGGGCCCTGCAGACCCGCGCCGAGGCTGCGATGCGCCGGGCGATCGAGGCACTGCCGGATGGCGAGCACCGCTACACCGTGCGCGCCGACGGGTTCGACGAGGACGAAACGCAGATCGAGTGCCGCCTGGTGATCGCGGGCTCGACGATCCACGTGGACTACGCGGGGACGTCGAAGCAGATCGGCCGCGGCCTCAACTCGGTGATGAACTACACGTATGCCTACACGGTCTATCCGATCAAGTGCGCCGTCGACCCGCTCACGCCGCGCAACGAGGGATCGTACCGGCCCATCACCGTGGAGGCCCCGCTCGGCAGCATCCTGAACCCTCGCTACCCCGCCCCCTGCAGCGCCCGGCAGCTCACCGGGCACCTGCTGGCCGGGGCGGTCTACGGCTGCCTCGGTCAGGCCATCCCGCGCGCGGTGCTCGCCGAGTGCGGGAGCGCGCCCACCCTGCGCGCGCTCTTCAGCGGCGCCGACCGGCAAGGCAACCGGTTCTCGCAGATCCTGTTCGCGAGCGGCGGCATGGGGGCGAGTGCGGTCGGCGATGGGCTGTCGACGACCGCGTTCCCCACCAACTCTGGCGCGGGCAGCGTCGAGGCGTTCGAGAGCATCGCGCCCCTCCTCGTCTGGAAGAAGGAGTTCCTGCAGGATTCAGGGGGCGCGGGACAGCATCGGGGCGGCCTCGGCCAGGAGATCGAGGTGGAGGTGGCCTCGACGGAGCCGCTGCGCCTCTCGCTCCTGTCCGATCGCCAGAAGCATGCGGCCCGCGGACTGTTCGGGGGCAAGGACGGGACGACGGTGGAGATCTTCCTGCGCGATGGAACCCGGCCGCACCCGAAGTCGCGCAGCAGCATCAGGCCCGGAGACCGCCTGATCATGCGCTTCGCCGGCGGCGGCGGCTACGGCGATCCCCGCGCTCGCGATCCCGAGACGGTGCGCGAGGATGTCCGGATGGGATACGTGTCGGCCGACGCGGCCCGGCGCGACTACGGCGTCGACGCCTCGTGACGCTCAAGCGGATCCGCGTCGGCATCGACGTCGGCGGGACCTTCACCGACTTCGTCCTCGTGGACGAGCTGCGCGACCTGATCTACACGGGCAAGCGGCTCACCACATCCCACGACCCGAGCGAGGCGATCTTTGCCGGCCTCGCGCGCCTGCTCCGGGAGGCCGGCACCGATCCCGACCAGCTGCACAGCCTGGTGCACGGCACGACGCTCGTCGCCAACACGATCATCGAGCGCAATGGCGCACGGGTGGGCTATGTGACCACGCGCGGCTTTCGCGACTCGCTCGAGATGGGCCGGGAGATCCGCTACGACCTCTACGATCTGCAGCTCGAGCCGCCGCGCCCGCTCGTGCGCCGGCCCCTGCGGCGCGAGGTCGGCGAGCGGATCGACGCCGAGGGCCGAATAGTTCTGCCGCTCGACGAGGCCGAGCTGCGCAGGGTGGGCGCGGAGCTCGTGGCCGACGGCGTCGAGGCGATCGCCGTCTGCTTCATGCACGCCTACCGCAGCCCGGAACACGAGCGCCTCGCCCGGCGCATCCTCGAGCGGGAGTGCCCGGAGATCCCGATCAGCATCTCGTCCGAGGTCGCTCCGGAGATCCGCGAGTACCAGCGGGCCAGCACCACCTGCGCGAACGCCTATGTCCAGCCCCGGATCGCGCGCTATCTCGCCGGCCTGCAAGACGGGCTGCAGGCGATGCGGCTGCCCGGCAAGCTCTACGTCATGCTTTCCAACGGCGGCATCACCACGGTGCGCACGGCCCGAGCGTTCCCCATCCAGCTGATCGAGTCGGGCCCGGCCGCGGGCGCGATGGCCGCCGGCTACTACGGCCTCCTGACGAACACCGCGAGCCTCATCTCGTTCGACATGGGGGGCACCACCGCGAAGATGTGCCTCGTCGATCGGGGCTGGCCCAGCCGCGTGCACGAGCTCGAGGCGGGGCGCGTGCGGCGCTTCCGCAAGGGCTCGGGGCTGCCCCTCAAGGTACCCGTGGTCGACATGATCGAGATCGGCGCCGGCGGCGGCTCGATCGCGCGGGTCGATGCCATGGGCCTGCTCAAGGTGGGACCTCAGAGCGCCGGCTCCGAGCCCGGTCCCGTGGGCTACGGGCGCGGCGGCACGCTGCCGACCGTGACCGACGCCGACCTCGTGCTGGGCTACCTCTCTCCCGACTACTTCCTTGGCGGCGAGATGACGCTCGATCGCGCACGAGTCGAGCGGGCGATCGAGGAGCACATCGCCCACCCGCTCGGGCTCGACGTGGCGGCGGCCGCGGTCGGCATCCACCACGTGGTCAACGAGAACATGGCGGCGGCCACCCGCATGCACGCCGCCGAGAAGGGACAGGACCCGCGCCGCTCCGCCTTGATCGCCTTCGGGGGCGCCGGCCCCGTCCACGCCTACGGCCTGGCCCGGCTGCTCAAGCTCCACCGGATCATCTGCCCGTTCGGCGCGGGCGTCACCTCCGCCCTCGGCATGCTGGTGGCGGCGCCGTCCACGGACCTGGTCCGCAGCTACGTCTCGCGCCTGGAGAACATCGACTGGACCCACCTCAACGGTCTGTTCGCGGAGATGGACGGGGAGGCGCGGGCCCTGCTCGTCGAAGCCGGCGCCGACCCGGCCGAGCTGACGCTCCGGCGCACCGCCGACATGCGCTACGTCGGGCAGGGCTTCGAGATTCCCGTGCCCCTCCCCGACGGCCCCCTCGGCCCCGGCTCGCTGGACGATCTCAAGGAGCGCTTCCTGGCGACCTACGCCCAGCTCTTCGAGCGCCGCATCACGGACATGCCCATCGAGGCGATGAGCTGGCGGCTGGCCGCGACCGCCCCCGTCCCGAACGTCGAGCTCAACTTCGGCGGCCAGCCCGCCCGGCACGGCGATGCCCGCAAGGGCACCCGGCAGGTCTACTTCCCGCAGACCGGCTTCGCCCCCTGCGCGGTCTACGACCGCTACTCGCTCACCGCGGGCATCCAGCTCTCCGGCCCCGCCGTCATCGAGGAGCGCGAGTCGACCATCGTCGCCGGACCCGACGCGCGCATCACCGTCGACAAGCACCTGAACCTGATCATCGAGATCGACTGAGGCTCGCGAGATGAAATTCGGACTGATGAGTCAGCTCCAGGTCCCGAAGCCCTGGGCCGCGGAGAGCGAGAGAACGGTCTACTGGCAGAACCTCGACCACGTGGCGGCGGCGGAGGATGCGGGCTTCTCGTATTTCTGGCTCACCGAGCAGCACTTCTTCGCCGAGATCGGCCACTCCGCGTGCCCCGAGATGTTTCTGGCGGCGCTGTCCCAGCGGACGCGCAGGATCCGGCTCGGCTTCGCCGTGATCCTGATGCCCTGCCACAACCCGTTCATGGTCGCGGAGCGCGTCGCCACCCTCGACGTCCTCAGCAACGGCCGCTGCGAATTCGGCGCGGGGCGCGGGACGGCCGCCTACGTGGTGGAGGGGCTCGGCTTCAACGCCGACGCAGAATCCAGCCGCGTGATCGGGCGCGAGGCGCTGGAGGCGGTGGTGCAGATGCTCGAGCAGGAGCATTTCCCCGGCTTCAAGAGCGCGCATTTCGATCTGCCGCCGCGTCAGGTGGTGCCCCGTCCCATCCAGCGCCCGCATCCGCCCCTCTGGTATGCCGCTTCCAATCTGGAGACATTCGAGCGCGCCGGGGCGGCAGGCGTCGGGGTGATCGGGGTCACCCGCTATACCCACGCCGAGGTCCGGCCCCACGTCGAGGCGTATCGCGCGGCGATCAAGGCCGCCGACCCCGCGCGCTTCGTCGGTCGCTTCGCCAACAACCACGTCGGGGTCTTCGCGATCGGCTGCGTGCACGATGACGATCGCATCGGCCGCGACGTCGGCTGTGCCGCCGCGCGCTTCTACTATGGCGACAACGACGCCGAGCTGAACCACGTGCGGTTCGGCTCGTCCGAGGGCGTGGCCCGGATCAAGGCCCGCATGGCGGGGTACTCGAATGACGAGCTCCTGGCCAACGGGATGGCGATCGGCGGCAACGCCGACAGCGTGTCCCGCCAGGTGGAGCGCTGGGCGGCCACGGGCATCGATCAGATGATCTTCATGTTCCAGATCGGCCACACGACGCACGACCAGATCATGCGCTCCATCGAGATCGTCGGGGAGAAGGTCATCCCGCGCTTCGCGGACTGATGTCCAGGCACGATTTTCCTGCCGAGGAGTTTGTCGCGCGGCAGGCTCGCGCGCGCGAGGCGGTCGGCGCGGCAGGGCTCGACTGGCTGCTCGTCATCCATCCGATGTCGCTGCACTGGCTGATCGGCACGGAAGCCAAGAGCTACCAGGCCTTCCAGTGCCTCTTGCTCTCGGCGAAGCCCGACCTCCTCGTCATGTTCACGCGCCTGTCGGAGCGATGTGAGCTCGTCGAAGACTCCCTGGCGGATGAGGTGATCGGCTGGGGCGGCCCCGAGCCCCAGGATCCCCTCGAGGCATTCCGCCCTCTGGTCGATCGGTTTGGCCTTCGCCATGCCCGCGTTGGTCTCGAGACGCCACCGTACTATCTGCATCCACATCAGCACGCGAAATTGAAGGATCTGCTCGGCGCCGCGCTGGTCGCCGAGCCGTCCAATCTGATCCATGAGCTGAAGCAGGTGAAGTCGCCACGCGAGATCGCGCTGATCCGCGAATCAGCGCGCATCGCGGACAGGGCGATGACCGCCTGCATCGGGGCGGTGGCCGAAGGTCGCAGCGAGCTCGAGATCGCGGCGGCCGTCTACCAGACCCTGCTCGCCTCCGGCAGCTCGCTGCCCGCCAGCGCGATCAACCTCGTCACCGGCGAACGCTGCGGCTTCGCGCATGGCGCACCGACGCTGCGCAGGCTACAGCGCGGTGATCCCGGCAATGTGGAATTCGGCGCGGCGTACAAGCGCTACACCAAGACCATCGGGCGCCAGTTCAATCTCGGGCCGCCGTCACCGCGGGTACGCGACATCTACGCGGTGGCCCGCGCCGCATTCGATGCGTGCTGGGAGGCGATCCGTGACGGCGTCCCCGCCATCGTGCCGCACGAGGCAGCAAAGCGCGTGATCGCCGATGCGGGCATGGACGGCTACCGGCTGCACACCACCGGCTATTCGATCGGCGCCGGCGTGCCGCCGGTGTGGGGCGAGCCACTGAACATGTTCGGCGGCAGCAAGGATGTGCTGCGCGCAGGGATGGTGGTCTCGATCGAGCCGCCCGTGTTCGTCGCCGAGGAGCGCATCGGGGCGCGCATCATCGACAATGTTCTCGTCACCGAGTCCGGCGCCGAGTTGCTGTCGACTTACCCGCTCGGCCTGCTCGTTGTCGACTAGGCGCGCGGCGACCTACTTCGGAAGAGGGGGTCCCGGCGCCACGGGCGTCCCGCAGCGGGGGCAGTGGCTCCAGCCGACCTCGAGCGAGCTCTTGCAGTAGGTGCACGCCTGGGGGGCGGGCCTGGTGTCCGCCGTGGCGGTGGGTTGCGGTTTCGGCGCGGGCTCCTCCTCCGACTCCGCTCCGATCCCCTTCTTGAATTCCTTCATCGATCTCCCGAGCGATTTCGCGAGGTCCGGGAGCTTGCTTCCTCCAAACAGCACGAGGACGATCAGCAGAATGACGAGAAGCTCCTGCGCCCCCAGCCCAAACATTGGTCAGTCTCGACTTCCACCCTGGAAGCGAAGGAGGATCAGGAAGAGGTTGATGAAATTGAGATAGAGCGACAGGGCGCCCACGATCGCATAGGAGCCGCTCTGGCCCTCTGGGATCGCCAGCGCCATCTGCTTCAGGCGCTGCGCGTCCCAGGCCGTGAGACCGGTGAAGACGATCACGCCGACGATGGAGATCAGGAACTGCAGGGCCTCGCTGTGCCAGAACATGCCGACGACCGACGCGAGCACGAGCCCGATCAGGCCCATGAAGAAGAAGTGCCCGGCCCCGGCCAAGCTTCGCTTTGTGGTCGAGCCGAAGAGGGCGAGGGCGCCAAACATCCCTGCCGTGACCACGAATGTCGTCCCGATCGAGGCGCCCGTGTACATGAGCAACACGAGCGACAGCGTCACCCCGTTCAGCGCGGCGTAGAGGACGAAGAGTCCCATGGCCGTGTTCGGCGCGAGCCGGGAGGCGCGGGCGGAGAGATAGAAGACGAGGCCCAGCTCGGCAAGGATGAGACCGAAGAACAGCAGCTGATTCGACGCAATCGCCCGGACCATCGCCGGCGATCCTGCCACCGTGAAGGCGACGAGGGCGGTCACCCCCAGGCCGGCACACATCCACCCGTAGACTTTTCGAAGGAAAGCGGAGACGCGCTCGGCGTCGGCGGTTGCCGTCAACGAGGTCGAGACAGGCACCGGATTGAAGTCGGCCATCATGCTACCTCCTTGGAAGCTCGCCGCGAGGTCCCTCCGGCCCCGCCGGCAGGATCTGGTGACTCGGCTTTCAACGCATAGCGTACTCCGAGTCCGAGCGGTTTGCCTCGATGCGTGACGGGATGGCCCAGGCAGGGCAACCGTACCCGGACACGAGAAGCATTGACGCCCAGCGCGTCCCTCGCTATAACTGGCGCACTTCGGTGACGCGCGGGCGCCATCGCCGGCCGACTGACCGACGCGCTGCGGCCGGGTCGAACGTGGAGGGGGACTCTGGACACCATCCTGCAGCTGGTGCTGAACGGCGTGGCCGTCGGCTGCATCTATGGCCTCGTCGCGCTCGGCTTTGTCCTCATCTACAAGGCGATGGAGCTGGTGAACTTTGCCCAGGGCGAGCTCATGATGCTAGGGGCGTTCACCTGCTACATGCTCGTCGTGTGGTACGGCTTCGGGTACTGGGTGGCGTTCGCCGCCGCCGTGGCCGCGGTGGGGCTCTTCGGCGCCGCGCTGGATGCGGTGGTCCTCCGGCGCGTCCTCGGGCAGCCGCAGTTCGCCGTCGTCATGCTGACGATCGGCCTCGGCGCGATCTTCCGGAGCTTCGCGTCCATCACCTGGGGATCGGAGATCTACACGCTCCCCACCCCCTTCAGTGCGCGGACGACCCGGATCGGCGGGATCACCGTGAGCCACGAGTACCTTTCCATCATCGTCGGCACGATCGTGCTGTGCGCCGTGCTCTACGCGTTCTTCACCTACACCAAGGTCGGCGTGGCGATGCAGGCCGCCTCGCAGAACCAGCTGGCCGCCTACTACATGGGCATTCCGGTGAAGCTGATGGGCTCGCTGATCTGGGCCATCGCCGCCGGGGTCGCGGCCATCGCCGGCGTGTTGCTGGCGCCCGTGTCGCTGATCGACACCAACCTCGGCTTCGTTGGACTCAAGGCGTTTGCCGCCGCCGTGCTGGGCGGCTTCGGGTCCATTCCGGGCGCGCTGGTCGGAGGGCTCACCATCGGACTCATCGAGCTCCTGTCCGGCACCTACCTGCCTCAAGGCTTCAAGGACGTGGCCGCGTATCTCGTGCTGTTGCTGGTGCTCGCGATCCGGCCGCAAGGGATGTTCGGGACCGCCGGTCGGAAAAAGGTCTAGCGGGTCATGCGCTTCATCTTCAAGACGTCGTACGAGCAGGATCTGACGCTCTTCGGCGACCGCGTCCAGCGGAACTGGTACGTCGCCCTGCTCGTCGGTCTGCTCGGCCTGCCGTGGCTTCTCCCCGCCTATCTCACCGACCTCAGCCTCGTGCTGATCTACGGCCTGTGCGGGCTTTCCCTCATGGTGCTCGCCGGCTATACCGGCCTCGTCAGCCTGGGTCACGCGGCCTTTCTCGGCATCGGCGCCTACGCCCATGTGTACTTCGTGCAGGACGTCGGGCTGCCCTGGATCGTCGCCGTGGCGCTGGCCACCGCGTTGACCGCGGCCGCCGGCGTGCTCGTCGGCTCGCCCGCGCTGCGCATGACGGGCGTGTACCTCACCATCGCCACGCTCGCCTTCGCCCTCGTCATCCAGGAGGTGTTCACGCGGTGGGACCGGGTGACTCACGGCCTCAAGGGCCGGCCCGTGGACAAGCCGGTGATCTTCGGGGTCTCCTTCGCCACCGATGCGGCCTTTTACTTCCTCTGCCTCGGATTCCTGATCGGCGGGCTCTGGCTCACCCGTAATCTGCTTCGCGCGCCGACGGGCCGCGCCTGGGTCGCGATCCGGGACAGCGAGATCGCCGCGCAATCCATGGGCGTCAATCTCGCCGTGTACAAGACGATGGCCTTCTCGTACTCCGCCGGCCTGATGGGCCTCGCCGGCGCGCTCTTCGCGCACAAGATCGGCTTTCTCGCCCCGGACATCTTCGGCGTGCTGTTCTCGATCCAGTTCCTGCTCATGGTGGTGGTGGGCGGTCTGGGCAGCCTGCACGGCGCCGTCTTCGGCGCCGTGTTCGTCGCGTTGCTGCCCGTGGTGATCTCCCAGGCGCGCGATTCGGTACCCGCGTGGATCGGCGCCGTCGTCTCCGTCCTCGGCTCCGGGGCCGGCACGGCGGCGTTCCGTACCACCGATCGCCTCGTCAAGCAGCCCGGCCTGGAGCCCGGCATCTTCGGCCTGATCCTGGTGCTGTTCATCCTCTTCGAGCCGCTCGGCATCTATGGCCGGTGGGTGAAGCTCAAGGTGTACTTCTCGACGTTTCCGCTCTACAAGCGCGCCACCTTCAAGCGCCAGCGGGCGTACATGCGGTCGGAGCGGCTGCGGTGACCTTCTTCAGGGCCGAGGGCCTCCGCATCAACTTCGGCGGCGTCCAGGCGCTGGACGACGTGAGCTTCGAGGTCGCGCCGGGGCAAGTGTTCACGATCATCGGCCCCAACGGCGCGGGCAAGACGACGATCTTCAACCTGGTGAGCCGGATCTACGAGCCCAGCCACGGCCGGCTCGTCTTCTGCGACGAGGACATCACGCAGGTGCCCCCGCACGAGATCGCCCGGCGCGGCATCGCCCGGACCTTTCAGAACATCGAGCTGTTCGAGCACGCGACCGTGCTGCAGAATCTCCTGCTCGGCCGCCACGCTCACGCGCGCTCGCGCTTTCTGGCGGAGCTCCTGTTCCTGCCCCGCGTGCGCGCGCGAGAGATCGCGCATCGCGAGGCGGCGGAAAAGGTCATCGAGTTCCTCGAGCTGCAGCCGTACCGTGACCGCCTCATTGCCAACCTGCCCTACGGCATCCGCAAGGTGGTGGAGCTGGCGCGCGCGCTGTGCACCGAGCCGAAGCTCCTGCTCCTCGACGAGCCCTCCTCGGGGCTCAGTGTCGAGGAGACCGAGGACATGGCGTTCTGGATCCAGGATATCCGGAGCCTCCTCGACATCACGGTGCTCATGGTCGAGCACGACATGAGCCTGGTGAGCGCCGTCTCCGACCGCGTGCTCGCATTGAACTACGGCCGCACGATCGCCCAGGGCACCGCGCGAGAGGTGCAGGAACAGCCGGACGTCGTCAAGGCGTATCTCGGAGGCTGACGCATGGCGGAGGGGTTGCTCGAGGTCAACAACATCGAGACCTACTATGGTCCGATCATGGCCATTCGCGGGATCAGCTTTGGCGTCCCGCGGGGCGCCATCGTCACCATCCTGGGGGCCAACGGCGCCGGCAAGACGACGATCCTCAAGACCGTGTCCGGCGTGATGGATCCCCAGAAAGGCACGGTGACGTTCGACGGCCGCGCCCTGCGGGGACTGGATCCCGACAAGGTCATGCGGCTCGGTCTCAGCAATGTCCCGGAGGGCCGCGAGGTCTTCCCCCTCCTCACCGTCCGCGAAAACTTGAAGATGGGCGCCTATACGCGGAAGGACGCCGCCGCCGTGGCCCGGGACATGCAGATGGTGTACGACTACTTTCCCGTCCTCGCCATGCGCGCCGAGCAGCGCGCGGGCTTGCTATCGGGCGGCGAGCAGCAGATGCTGTCGATCAGCCGGGCCTTGATGGCGCGGCCGAAGATGATCCTGCTGGACGAGCCGTCGCTGGGGCTGGCGCCCAAGCTCGTCAAGGACATCTTCGACATCATCGTCCGGATCAACCACGAGCAGGGAGTGACGATCCTCCTCGTCGAGCAGAACGCGAACATGGCGCTGCACATCGCCGACTACGGCTATGTCCTGGAAGTCGGCCGCATCGTGATGGAAGATACCTGCGCGCGTCTCCTCGAAAAGGACGACATCAAGGAGTTCTATCTCGGCATCAAGGACCAGAGCGTCCGCGGCACCCGGCGCTGGAAGAGGAAGAAGATGTGGCGATGAGAAGGGCGTCCTCGAGGTGAGTGTCGTCGAGCCGCGGGCGTCGACGAGACCCGACGCGCCGCCCTGGACTGTCCGGGGGCAGGGCACCTTGCCCACGCTCTTCCGCCAGGTGGTGAAGGAACGGG
>Ga0137394_10003737_pt1 | contig 11488 bp, 3 predicted proteins | sample czobulk116metaG_FD_108278 | JGI IMG/M metagenome (GOLD analysis project Ga0137394, IMG submission 108278) | Vadose zone soil microbial communities from Angelo Coast Range Reserve, California, USA - czobulk1.16 metaG | ecosystem: Environmental > Terrestrial > Soil > Vadose zone | place: USA... | reverse complement strand
TCGAGGGGCGCGACCGGTGCGGTCTATGCCTCCGGCGATCCGTGGTCGCAAAGCGGCACGCTCGCGTGGTCCGTGCTCGACGACTACCCGCTGCCGTTCAAGACCTACGTCGACCCGCTCCCGAACCTCGTCGTCACCGACATCCAGATCGCGTCGCCCGTGGTCTCGGGAGCGTTCGCGAACATGACATGGACCGTCAAGAACATCGGATCGGCGACCGCGAGCGGAACGGTGGCGGATCAGAAGTGGGTCTCGACCGTCCCGACGCTCAACGGATCTGAGAAGCCTGCCGGTGGTGACGCGAACGCGAGAACGCTCGCGCCTGGTGCGTCATACGTCGGCAACTTCCACGCCGCGATCCCGTCTGGCCTCGCGCCCGGCGTGTATTACATGATCCTCCAGACCGACAGCAACAGCGCGATCAACGAGAGCAACGAGGCCGACAACACGTTCGCCGTGCCGTTCACGATCGTCGGTAACGCGATCAGGGGCACCGTCTATGACTCGGGCGCGACGCCGCTCGCCGGCGTGACCGTGCGCGTGGACGGTCCCGGCGGCGCCGTCGTGGCGACGGTCACGACGAACGCGTCGGGCGGCTACGTGGCGCCGGTCGCCGATGGGTCGTATTACGTCGTGTTCATCCCGACCCAAGGCTCCGGCTACGCGGTCCAGGTCTACGACCGGCAGATCTCAGCGGCGACGCCGACCGCGGTCGTAGTGGCCGGCGCTGATGCCAGCGGCATCGACGCCCATCTGGCGGCTGGCCGCGCGGTGACCGGAAGAGTTTCCGACGCGGACGGCGCGGGGCTCCCCGGCATCCAGGTCGACGCATATTTCGGCGGCCCGTCCTGCTGCTACCTCGTGCGATCCACGCTCACCGGACGTGACGGCCAATTCCTCCTGGAGTTGGCGGACGGTGCGACCTACAAGGTGCGCTACGCGCGCAACACCACACAGGAGCAGTGGTTCAGACAGCGCGGCAATCGCACGAACGACACCCTGACCGGATGGAACGCCGCGGACGCGTTCACGGTGTCCACGACGACGACCTCGTCCTATTGCGCAGACACGGGATCGACCGCCGTGTTCGGCAACTGGAACGAGGGTCAGGTGTTCAACGGCGGCAAGGCCCCATCGTTCCAGATCACCAGCGCCACCTGTATCACCGAGATGGACGACTACCACTGGAATCCGGATGCGAACAATGTCGGACGCGGCGCGACACCCGGGACGCTGGGACTGAAGCAAGTCCTGGGCGGGACAACGACGCTCGGTCCCCTCGCAGCCAGGGGGACGGACCCCAACGGCAACCCGCAGACGCCATACGTCAATTGGTCTGTTAATCCGGGATGGGGGGCCTGGGTCGCCCAGCCCGGCACGTGGATGTGCCTCGACTCCGATCCGGCGACCTGGTCGCAGAACGCGACGTCGAAGGGCGAGGGCTTCTGCCAGGCCTCCGGCGTCCCGCTGATCACGACCACGAACACGGTCTACGGCCATCCGGATACCGACGCGGTCCTCGGGAACGGGGTCGCCGGAGTTGCGAAGTGCCTCTTCGACACCGGCGACGGTGTCAACACGCGTCTGCTGCCGGGCGCGACGGTCAAGCTGTACAGCGGCTCGGCGCTCGTCGCGACCACGACGGCGAACAGTGCCGCGTCGCCGACGCCAGCCGCCTACTTCTTCGCGGACCTCGCGCCGAACGCCAAGTACAAGATCACCTACTCGGCCGTGCTGTTCCTCGGCGACCGCGCCGTCGCGTTCGACTGCGACACGACGGTCGTCACCGACGCGAGCGGCGGCGGCATCGTCCCGGACCCCACGCCGAAGCTCGACCGGCTGAACCACCTGTGGTTCCGGCCGTATCACCTGCAGCCCGGCGCGCCGATCGCCGACGTGATCCCAACGCCAGGCATGACGACGTGGTACCGCGTGACCGTCGGCCCGCATCAGCGGCTGACGTTCCGCCTCACCAACCCGCCGACGCAGTACACGGTGCTCGCGTTCACGGACCTCTTCGCGGTCGCCAAGGCGCTGAAGGCCCAGGGCCAGACGCTCGCGGGCCTCCGCCTCCTCGCCGCGACGCAGGACCGGTCCGCGCCGGACCTCGATTCACCCGATCTCGATTCGCCCGACCTCGACTCGCCCGACCTCGACAGCCCGGATCTCGATTCGCCGGATCTCGACTCGCCGGACCTGGACTCGCCCGATCTCGACAGCCCGGATCTCGATTCGCCGGATCTCGACTCGCCCGACCTGGACTCGCCCGATCTCGACAGCCCGGACCTCGACTCGGGTGGCCAGCCGATACCGGCGTCGGTCGAGGTGCAGACATACGGGAGCGTGTACGTCGCGGCACAGCGTCGTGGACTGCGCGCGTTCTCGGCGCAGCCGGGCGCGGTGCCGCAGACGATCGTGATGAATACGCGCGACTACGCCGGCGACGTGTACTTCCGCGTTCGTGCGCACGGCGACCTGTCCTCGAGCGACACGTTCAGCGTGAGCGCGACGCTCGAGGGTGGCGCGGGCTGCACGCCGGCGCCGCTCATCGCACGCGCACCGCTCGCGCCGAGCTTCGCCCCGGGCGCGCGCACGACGATCGTGCTCACGAACACCGCGGGCACCTGGTTCACCGGCCAGACGAAGACGGCATTCACCGCGGCGCTGCAGTCGTTCGCGAGCCGGCCCGAGGTGAACGGCGTCGTCGTCGATCTCAGCAGCGACGCGAACCTGGCGGCGAACTTCGCCGACTGGGCCGCGAATCCGACGTGCGTCGCGCAGGCGAACCTCGTCGCGCGCTCGGTGAAGCAGCTCGTCGATCTGTACCGCGCGCACTACGGGATCCAGTACCTCGTGCTCGCCGGTCCCGATCCGGCGATCCCGTTCTTCCGGACGCGCGACGACGCGGAGCTGTCGAAGGAGAGCCGCTACAGCGGCGGACTCGACGCGCTCTCGGCGCTCGAGACCGCGCTCTCCGAGGACTACGTGCTCACCGACTCCTTCTATGGCGCCAGCGGGCCGACGACGAGATCCGGACATGACTTCTACCTCTCGGACATCGCGATCGGTCGCCTGGTGGAGACGCCGAACGACATCACCTCGTACCTCACGAAGTACGCGGCCGCGGACGGCCGCGTGAGCGTGCAGCGCGCGCTGTCGACGGGCTACGGCTTCGTGAGCGACCTCGCTGACTATCAGACCGGATCGCTGAAGAAGGCCGGCGCGACGGTGGACACGCTCATCAACGACACCTGGAGCTCGGACGACCTGCGCGCGTCCCTCTTCGGACCGCAGCACTACCAGGTCTTCAGCCTCCAGGGTCACGGTAGTGCCGAGCGGCTCGTGCCGGCGAACGACGGGCCGCGCATCCTCTCGAGCGAGATCGCGGCGGTGAACGACGGCCGCTTCGCGGGCACGTTCCTCATGTCGCTCGCGTGCCACTACGTCGGATACGACCTCGTGCAGGGACAGCAGCTGCTCGGCTCGACCATCGTCTCGTTCCCGCGGGCCTTCATCGCGCAGGGCGCGACGGCGGTGGGTGAGACAGGCTACGGCTACGGCCATTACCCGCTGCTGAAGAACGGCGAGGTCGTGATGGCCGATCTCGCGGACGAGCTCTCGTACACCGCCGACCTGAACGGCGGCGCATACGGCCTGCGCGGCGTGCCCGTCGGCAAGGCGCTGAACATCGCCAAGCTGCGCTTCCTCAACAGCCTCGCCGACGTCCGCGGCATCGAGGCGAAGGTCATCAACGAGACCGTCGTCTACGGCGCGCCGATGTTCGCGGTGAAGACGCCCAACACGTTCACGCGCCCGGCCGCGTCGAGCGTGGTCGGGGCGCTCACGCCGCTCACCGGCACCCTGTCGAGCGGTGACGTGACGCAGAGCTTCACGCTCACCTCACACACGCTCGGCGCGGGGACGTACTTCGACGCCGGCACGCTGAACGACACGGCGACGTTCCCGTTCCGCCCGATCGTTCCGGCGAAGGCCGTCGGCGTCCAGGCCAGCGCACCGGGCGGCGGCGACGTCGTGCCGCGCGGCGCGGTCTTCCTGACCGGCAGCTATCAGGACACGACGGGCTTCGTGCCAGCGCTCGCGATTCCGGCGACCCAGAACGGCACGACGAACCCGCCAACGAGCTACGCGAGCGCGGCATTCGCGCCGGGCCGCCTCATTCGGCTCGAAGAGTTCGCGGGCGACGCCGCGATCTTCATTCCGTTCCAGTTCAGCGGCACCGGCGGCCCGGGCACGGCGCGCACGTTCTCGTCGATCACGGCGAAGCTCTACTACTCGACGCTCACGGGCGACGCCGCGCTCGTCGACGCGCCGGGCATCCAGAACGTGAGCGTGACGCGCGAGCTCGACGGCAGCGGCAATCCGACGGGTCGCGTGCGCGTCTCGCTGACGCTGAGCGGCCGCCTGGTGCCTGACATCCAGGACGTGTGGGAGACCTACACCGCGGCGTCGGGCCCGCTCTTCGGCTCCTGGCGCTCGACGCGCCTCACGGCCGGGACGACGACGCTTGGCCGCGCCGACACCTTCACACGCACCTACGCCGGCACGATCGATCCTCTTGGTGGAGACCCGCTCGCGGTGCTCGTCGACATCCAGGCGGTCGGCGGGAACGGCCTCGTCTCCTACGGAACAAATGGCGGCGCTCACTTCCGCATCGTCGAGCAGACCGCCACCGCGGCGAGCCCGAAGCGCACGCCGCTGATCATGCTCGGCGCGCCGACCACGGCGACGTATCGCTCGCGCGTGGCGATCAGCGCGGTGCTCACCGACGGCCCGACGGGCCTGCCGATCGCCGGCAAGCGCGTCTCGTTCAAGCTCGGTGGCTCGTTCGCGAGCGCCACGACCGGTGCCGACGGCGTCGCGTCAGCGGCGCTCGTGGCCAACGCGCCACCGCACGGGCCGGGCAACGAGCCGTACCGCATTGTCGCGTCGGTCGCGGAGGATCTCGACATGCTCGCCGGCGGCGCGGAGACGGCGATCAGCGTCACGCCGGGCCCGACAAGCTTCGTGCCGGTGACCGGGGTGACGATCGACTACTCCGACAGCCAGGTCCTTGCGCGCCTCGCGCTCACCTCGCGCGGCACCGGGTTGCCCGACCAGCGCGTGGTGATCGATCTTGGGGCGGTTGGCAAGGTCGCGACCTACACCGACAAGAACGGTGACTTGCGGCTCGACACGGTCGACTTCGGCGGCCTTGCCCCGGGCACCTACACCGCCGCGCTGAGCTACGCCGGCGAGAACGTCGCACATCCGGAGCTGTCAAGGCTCGCGGCGACTTCTTCGAGTGTCACGCTCGTCGTCCGGCCGGAACGAGCGACGATCACCGTCGGCGCGTCGCCGCAGTCGGCGCTCGGGCTGGTGCGGTTCGCCGGCACCATCGCACAGGATCAGGACGGCTCGCGCGGCGACATCACCAGGGCCGGCGTCCACTACGTGGTGACCAACGCGGCCGGCACGGTCGTGGCGGACGCGACGGCGGCCGGCGCGGTCGTCGCGAACGCCGACGGCCTCGGCGGCGGTACCTGGGCGGTGTCGCTCACGCTCGCACCCGGGCTGTACACGGTCGCGGTCAATGCGTCGGGCTACTACACATCGACCGTCGTATCGATCCCGCTACCCGTCTTCGACGCGAGTGACTTCGTCACCGGTGGCGGCTACGTCATTCCGACCGCGACGAACAGCACCGGCCTAGCGCTCGGAAAGAAGGCGAACTTCGGCTTCGTTCTGAAATACAAGGCCGGCGCGACGACGCCGAGCGGCAACCTGGTGTTCCAGGCGAAGGAGTCGAACGTCGACTTCAAGGCGACGTCGTTCGACTGGCTCGTGATCACTGCACTCGCCAGCGGTGGCCAGCAGGCCGAGTTCCAGGGGGCCGGCACGGTCAACGGGTCGGGCACGTGGACGTTCCACGTGGTCGTGCGTGACACCGGCACCTTCGAGATCCGCATCACGAACGCGTCGACGGGCGCGAGCTACTTCGTGAGCGGCACGACCGGCGGCGGGAACATCGTCATCCACTGACCTCCGCGACCCGGCGCAGGAGCGACTCACTCTTCGCGAGCTCAACGGTCTCCCCCGCCTCGCGCAGCGTCGCGCAGCTCTCGTCGATCAGCGCGCGCGCCGCCGCGATGTCCCCGGACGCGAGTGCGGCCTCCGCGAGCACCCGCTGCGCCATCGCCTCGAGATGACGTGCGCCGGCATCGCGCGCGAGATCGGCGGACCGCCGCCCGAGCTTCCGCGCCGCCGAGACGTTCCCGGCCGCGAGCTCGGCGCTCGCGAGCAGGCGGTACAGATCCGGCAGGTACTTGGTACGGCCCAGCGCGTGCACGCGTTTCTCGGCCTCCCGCAGGTCCGCCAGCCCCGCCTTCACATCGCCCGACTCGGAGCGCGCGGCGCCAAGGCTCATGAGGACGACCGCGGCATCGGCCGCGCCGCCCGCGCTCTCGAGCAGAGCGATGGCCTGCAGGTAATGCGGGATCGCCTGCGCGGGCTCGCCGCGTGAGCGATACACCTCGCCCAGGTTGTTGTGGGACGCGGCGATCCCTCGGAGGTGACCGGTGCGCTCGCGGATCGCCAGGCTCGCGCCGTACTCGCCGATCGAATCGTCCCACCGTCCGAGGCGCCGGTAGATCATTCCGAGGTTGCTGCGGACGTCGGCCACGCCGACGAGATCCTCGAGGCGCTCGTATGCGAGCTTGCTGCGCCGGTACAGCTCTTCGGCCCCACGGATGTCGCCGACGTTGTTCGCGACGTTGCCCAGTAGCTTCAGGCCGGTCGCGACGATGTCGCCCGCGTCGCGCGACTCGCCCGCGCGCACGGCGGCCTGCAGCGCCGCGCGTGCCTCGTCGTATTCGCCGCGCCAGAACTTCACCTGACCGACCTGCAGCGTGATGCGCGCGGCCTCCTCCTCGTCGCGATCGCCGAGCGCGGCCTGCGCCTTCGCGAGCGACGCGAGCGCATCGTCGTACGCGCCCTTGCGCTCGAGCACGTACGCGGCGCGACGGAGCAGGCGTGCGCCGCCGAGCGACCCGCTGGGTGTCACGCGGATCGCCTCATCGAACGACGCGAGCGCGCTGTCGTAGCGGCCGACGAGCGTCTCGACCTCGCCGATGCGCTCAAGGATCGTCGCGGCACCGTGTGGCCCGTCGTCGTGCGCCGCCCGGGGGAGCGCGAGCCGGTACAGCCGGATGGCCTCCTCGTTCGCGAAGAGGCGACGCGCGCGATCCGCGGCGCGTACCAGCCAGACGAGGGCCTTCGCGTCGTCGTCATCCAGGTCGTATTGGTAGGCGAGCAGGTCGACGAACTCGTCGAGGCGTCCCGCGTACAGGTCCTCGACCGCGCGCGCGACCGCGCCGTGTGCGGTGCGGCGCTGCGAGAGCAGCTGCATGCCGTACGCGACCTCCTGGATGAGCGCCTGACGGAACGTGTAGGTCAGCTCGGGCGCGGGGGATCGGACGGTGACGAGGCTCTCACGCTCGAGGACCGCGAGGTCCGCCGCGATGTTGCGATCCGGCGCGAGCCGCTCGAGCACCCGGAACCAGAAGGTGCGTCCGCTCATCGCCGCGAGCTGGATGAGCCGTCGCGGTCCGTCGTCGAGTCGGTCGATGCGGGCCTCGAGCAGCTCGCGCACCGTGGCGGGGACGGCTTCGTGCGCGTCCGGGCGCAGCGTGACGTGACCGGTGCGTTCGACGACAAGCCCGAATGAGCGCAGCTCGCGTGCGACCTCCTCGACGAAGAACGGGTTGCCGCCGGTGCGCCCTAGTACCGTGGCGGCGAACGCGTCGTCGACGGGCGATTCGAAGATGGCCTCGATGAGCTGCCGCGATTCCATCTCACCGAGCGGCGCGAGCGCGACGGTCTCGGTGGCCCACGGCGCGATCCACCCTGGCCGGGCGGTGCCCACGAAGAGCACCGGCAAGCGCGTCACGTCCGCCGCGACCTCCGCGAAGACCTGCGCGCTCGCGTCGTCCATCCACTGAAGATCCTCGATGACGAGGACGAGCGTCGCGTGATCTGCTTCGGCCCGCAGCAGCGAGCGCATGACGCGCACGATCATGCGGCGCCGAGTCTCCGGGTCGACCCGCAGGCTCGCGTTGTAGCCGAGGATCTCGAGGATGAGCTCCGCGACCATCTCGTCGAGGGGTCCACCGAGCGCGGCGGTCCCGCCGGCGATCGCGCGGCGGGCGGTGGCCTCGTCGTCGGTCGCGTGCAGCTGGAACGAGGCGCGAAAGAGATCGGCGATCGCGGCGTACGGCGTGTTCGTCTCGAATGAGGCGCAGCGGATGACGAGGCGATCGATGTTCGTCGCGAGCCCCGCCCGGAGCTCGCCGACCAGACGCGACTTCCCCACACCCGCTTCGCCGGTCACTTCGATGATCCGGCCGCGGGACACGACGGCGTCGACGAGCGCGTTTCGGAGCAGCGCGAGCTCGACCTCGCGGCCGACGAACGGCGAGGCGTCCGGTGCGATCTCCTCGTAGCGACGCCGGACGACGCGGTACGGGCGGATCGCCTCGGCCTTCCCCTTGAGCTGGACGGCCGGCATCTCCTCGAACTCGAAGGAGCGGACGGCAAGACGCCGCGTCGTCGCGCTCACCACCACCTCGTCCGCCGGCGCGATGGACTCGATCCGCTGCGCGGTGTTCACCGCATCGCCGACGACCGTGTAGGCGGCCTGGACGTCGCCGCCGAGCATCCCCGCGACGACCTCGCCGGTGTTCACGCCGATGCGCAGGCTGAGCTTGACGCCATAGCGGCGCGCGAGGTCGGCGTTCAGGCCGGCCATCGACGCCTGCATCGCGAGCGCCGCGTTGATCGCACGCTCGGCGTCGTCCTCGTGCGAGACCGGCGCGCCGAACACGGCCATGACCGCGTCGCCGATGTACTTGTCGACCGTTCCTTCATAGCGCTGGATGCGGCTGGCCAGCGTGCTGAAGTACGACGCGAGGATGCCGCGCAGCTCCTCGGGATCGAGACGCTCGCCCAGAGGCGTAGAACCCGACAGGTCCGCGAAGAGCACGGTGACGACCTTGCGTTGCTCGCCGAGCGCGCCAGCGCGATGACTCCCGACCTGCAGTGACGCGCTCGTCTGCAGTTTGGACGCGACCGTCGTGGTGCTGTCGAGCGGCGTGCCGCACGAGCCGCAGAAACGATCGCGAGCGCGCAGCGCTGCGCCGCAATTCGCGCACCGTCTCTTCGCGCGTGCGGCCTCAGGCACGCGCGTCACTGTACGGCGGGCTCGCGAGGTTCCACGCGAGCAGACGCCCTAGCGGAGCGTGTTCGCCACGTCGGCCAGACGCGAAGCGTCCAGCGTGCGCGACGAGATCTCGTAGGTCACGCCGTTCTCGGTCCAGCGGATGATCGTCGAGCCGTTGCGGTCGACGTTCGAGATGGCGTACGCGCCGTGGACGCGCAGACCGGCGTCGGCGTCGTTGTTCACGCGACGGACCGCATCGACGCCCGTGGGCGCGGCCACCGAGACGAGGTCACCGGTGGCGCGCAGACGGAACGTCGTGATCGACGCGGTCGTCGGGATGAGGCCGGTCTCGCCGTTGATCCCGCTGCGGCGCACGACGACGGCGAGGTCGTCGGGGAGCACGAGGTTGAGGTCGGGCGCCGGCCGCACCGACGCGAGCACCGACGGGCCGTTGAGCGGCGCCTTGTACGACGGCGCGAACGCTTGCGCCGCGGACGAAACGAGGCCCGGCAGGGGATTTGTCGTCTGTTCCTTCGGCCAGTACGGGACGCTCGCGAAGAACGCGATGCCCACGGCCGTGGCCGCGGCGGCGAGCAGGAGCTCGAGCGACCGCGGCATCAGCGCAGCTCGCTCGCGAGCTGGATGAGCTCGTCCGTCGTCCGCGTCGGCGACGTGAGCCAGTACGCGATCCCGCCCTCGGTCCAGGCGATGACCGATGGCCCGGCGACCGATGCGAGGCCGGCGATGCCGCGCACGGTGATGACGCGCTGCCATGCCGCGGGCGCCGCCTCGTTCGCGAGGCGGTCGGGCATCGCGCCGAGGTCCACGCCATCGAGCTTCTGCGGAAGCGCGAGCGGATGGAGCACCGCCCCGCGCGGGACGTTCAGCGCGGCGACGGCCGGCGGCGCGTTGTCGACGCGCGTGGCGGCGCGGGAGGCCGGCGCGACGGCGGGCTGACCCTGCCAGACGGCGAGGGCAAAGGCACCGGAGGCGAGCAAGAGACCGACGATCAGCAGCTGGTCGATGATGCCGGTTCGCAATGCCTTGTCCTTTGAACGACCTCTCGCCGGTGATGCTAGTGGAGAGCACAATGACGCCCGAGCCGGGGGCGCAGGGTAGAGGGTGAACCGGCCGCGGGAGGGCGCTCATGTCTCGTCTACTCACGTTCGCTTTCGCCATCACGCTCGTTGCAACAGCTTGTTCCAGTCCGACGACCACACCGACGACGTCCGCGTCCGCCGCGGCGAGCGCGACCGCGCAGCCGATCACGCGCGGTGGCACGGCGATCGTCGCCATATGGCAGGAGCCGACGACGCTCGGCGCGCCGTACGGCAACCAGACCGTCCTCGGCCTCGTCATCAACGGGACCGTCGAGGGTCTCGCCGACACGACGACGGACGGCAAGTACGTGCCCACGCTCGCGGCGGAGGTCCCCGACGTCGCGAACGGCGGAGTCGTTCTCAAGGGCGACAAGATGGACGTCACCTGGAAGCTCAAGCCAGGGATCAAGTGGTCAGATGGTGACCCGCTCACGAGCGCGGACATCAAGTACACGTGGGAGCTCTGGCTCAAGGACCCGAAGGTCAACACGCGCACGGGCTTCGAGCTCATCGAGTCCGTCGATCTGCCGAACGACCTGACCGCGGTCCTGCACTACAAGTCGGTCTACGCGTCGTATCCGCTGAACTTCAGCTCGATCCTGCCGAAGCACCTCCTCGAAAAGGAGGCCGACGTCACGAAGACCGATTACGTGCGCCGGCCGCTCGGCACGGGGCCGTTCAAGATCACGGAGTTCAAGACGGGCGAGTCGATCACGCTCGAGAAGAACACGAACTATCGCGGCGCACCCGAAAAGCCGTACCTCGACAAGATCATCTTCAAGAGCGTTCCTTCGAGCCAGGTCGCGCTCGCGCAGCTCCAGGCCGGCGAAGTCTCGGCGATGTGGAATCTGACCGAGGCACAGACACCGGACGTCGAGAAGACGGCGGGTCTCTCGCTGCAGGTCGTGCCTGGACCGACGGTCGAGCGCATCGAGATGAACACCGCGGTCAACAAGGAGTTCACCGACCCGGCCAGCGTGCACCCGGTGCTTGGCGACATCGCGGTGCGCAAGGCGCTGCTCTACGCCACGCCGAAGCAGCAGCTCGTCGACAAGCTCCTCTTCGGCAAGGCGAAGCCCGGCGCGTCGCCGGTGTCGCAGGGCTGGGCGGCGTATCGCGAGCCGCAGGAGGGCTACGACCCGGCGAAGGCCAACTCGGCGCTCGACGCCGCCGG
>Ga0137394_10003736_pt1 | contig 11490 bp, 13 predicted proteins | sample czobulk116metaG_FD_108278 | JGI IMG/M metagenome (GOLD analysis project Ga0137394, IMG submission 108278) | Vadose zone soil microbial communities from Angelo Coast Range Reserve, California, USA - czobulk1.16 metaG | ecosystem: Environmental > Terrestrial > Soil > Vadose zone | place: USA... | reverse complement strand
TGGCAAGGAGGCAAAATTGAAGGTGCACAACCAACACCTTACACCTCGACCAACCGCAAACCGGTTTCTACGTACGTACCGGCTACAAACGACTACAAGTGCAGCACCATAACGGAGTTAGCATCATGATGCTACCGGGGTTAACTTTTCAATCATGATTAGATCTATCGGTAGCCTATGCGCCTATGGACAGACGCTGCTGCGCCTGCGTTTTTATGGTATGGGACTTGATCAAGACAAATTCGTCATAACGCTCGATAACATCCATCGCTTGTACCAAGACGGTTATGCGCATGCGCGCTCTCGGTTTGATAGATCGATCGAAGCGCCAAGTTTCGTGATGGTCTCCGGGTGAGGGAAAGCTGCTAATCACCATCATCTCCCCAGAAACGAATATGTGCGGTGGGATCTCAGTCAGGGCTCGCTCAAAAGTTCTGGAAACCATCCTACCCTGCAGCCGAGTTCATATCCTCAAGTTCCTGCAAGTGGTAGCACCGTTGGAACATGCGGGGTAGTATAGCGCAGGACTCGTACGAAGTGAACCTGCCTTCTAGCATCCCAGAGCTCGTGGAGAAGTGCCACGTTTGTCGCGTTCCTACGTATCAAGATCACAGGAATGTGGATATTTGACGTCCTCGTATTGTTCAGGATGAGGTGGCACCTCCGGCACAATTATGATCTCCGTAAGGGCCGTACGGTCAGTGAAATAAATTAAAAAATAAAGCACGACTGGCCAACCAAGTCTCCCCGTGGCCGAGCGGAGTATGGTTCACTGGTCCCTTCCAACCTTTCAGCAACAGACAGATGGTGTCGACGCTAGCCCGATGAGTCCACCTTCCTAATGTCCACGTCCACGTGCATCACGGCGCATACGTCCCCCCTAAGTCCGGCGCCCTCACGACACGCGGTATAATTGCATCTATAGCGAAGAGGCGGCGGTCTGCCAATGCGGGTCCTTAGTCCTGACACGTGTGCCGATTGGCGGGTGTCATTGAGATAAGGAGAGGGCTAGAGGAGGATGACAAGGTACAGTACTGCATGCGCTAGGATCCCGAGAGAAGGTAACGCAGCGGCACAGCGGCAGGTAGCCGTTTCGACGCGTGCACAAAAGGATAAGGTCCTTTGGCCCCACACCCGAGGACCGAAGTATCCGATGGATAAAGTCACTTGACAATCCTCACTCGTCTACTGAGGTCACGTTCATCCGGCGTACCCGAAAGATTATTTATTGATCCAGGGGAAATGACTGCAGTCCCTGGTCTGTGAATTAATCTCCGCAAGTCTAGACGATTCCTTGATGTCGCATAGTGCTGACGGGCATAAGCTCTTCTGGGGCTCGGATGTGATGTGACAAGGGTTGGATGAAGACACATGAGGATATTCACCAACGTCTGCTTGTCCCTGCATGACAGCAGCACATGCTGGCGCACGCTGAATCCGACAGACACATCGTGGCATGTTGAATCTTGACGACCTTGATCTTTATCGCCAGGGCCAGGGGATGTTTCCACAGACAGCCTGAGACGCAAGCAGATGGCCGCACTGGACTCGAAGGAGTTCAGAAAAAATATACTGATTCTTACAAAGCGCGCCAGATCAGGGTCGCGTTCACGAAATAATCAACATCGAATAATTTGGCTGAGAGCATAAGAGCATACGCAGTACAAGTTTCAATGGTTCAGACGTACAGGCCGTTCAGGGACAAACAGACAAGACGTAATGCAGGACAAAGCACGTGCGAATTGTGCCTGCAGAGTTTGATGACGTCGTGCTCCGAGTCCGTCTCGTTACTACCATGCGAAGAAGAAGAATCATATAACGGAGCCAGAGATCGTCGACGTGTTGTTGCAAAGTGTTGGTTAACGCGATGAATGACGTGTGGTGCTTGTGTTGTGCTCGTACTGGCTGGGAGTCTGGGTGGTGAGAATTAGAGTGTTCGTGAGATGATAGGGGCGCCCCCTTCGCGGAAATAGATCCGAGAGCCGAAAAGTCCTCACGGTATGTGCCTGGGGACGACACAGCGTAACTGTGGAAAAAAATAACGACATGACCCATTTTCAGAAGACAGTCTGGCATGTTCCCGGCGGTGCACCGATGATGAAGGGGGATCCTTGTCAATTCCCCGCAGTTCAGTTGGGCAGTCATTAACTGTGTGGGATAGAAGTGACAACGAGGCGGCGCTGCGCTGCCAGAGCCGGGCGCATATGGCGTTCCACATGAAAAAAGGTTGTTTGATGTTCCGTGGGTACGAATGGTCACCGCATTACGCGGTTTACAGTAATGCAGGGAGCGCGAAGCAATCCCCGTCCGTCCCACCCGACGATGGGAAAACCGGGAAGGAGTGGAGTGGGGCCGCTGACTTAGGACGCCGCGGGTCGTGCGACCTTTGCACAGGTAGCACGCGGGAGGTGGAGCTTCTTTGCACTCGGCACCGGGCTTACACAAGGGAGTGAGAGGCCAGAAGACCCCAAGGTGGGAAGTGACGGAGTTGCCGGGAGTTGCAGCAGTTGATAATGAATGGCAGCGCCCGCGTGGGAACGCACAACGCACAAGTGAGATGATCCGGACTGGACACTACTCGCGGACTCAAGTGACCCACATTGACGCGAAGCAAGACGAACCTTTTTCAGCGTTGAACGTTGAACGTTGAACGCTTGGCATGCGATGCGGACGGACGCGGCACAACCTCGGCATAAAGTTGTTTGACAACGAGCGCAGCAAAAACAGCGATACCAGAAAAAAAAGAACCTAAAAGTTTCCCATGACCGCACATGTATTTCCTCCATCTTCGCATCTCCTTATGGTGATAACTTTTAAGCTAACTTAGCCTGCATAACCAGGCCGTGTCCGTCGGTGCAAGTTTTTTTTTCCGTTGCGCAGCTGTTCAGAGCCATCAGGAGGCAACACAATCGTAATTTTTTTTACTCATATCCGCCGGAAGTGAGAGGCGATGGCGATGGCGATGATACATGATGATAAACTTTCGAATCACTTAGTCCCAGAGGCGCTGCGGCCGCGGGGTTCACACAATAGGCTATGGGAACGGAATCCCTACAAGGGTTTGCGATTGTAATTGTACAAAACCCACCTGAACCACACACAATAATGCCCCGCGGCGCATTCATCGTCATAGAGGGCCTCGACAGGTCAGGAAAGACCACGCAAACGGAGCTCCTCGCAGAGCACCTCGCCACAACAACCGGCCTCTCCGTCTCCCGGCGCAAATTCCCAGGTGAGCAGCAGAAAACGACACACAAACGACAAACGCCGACAAACCCTACCCTATCCTATCCCCAATGCTCCCCATGCCAACCCACCGATCTACCTCTATTTCCATTTTACTCTCTCTCTCTCTCTCCCAGATCGCACGACGGGCACAGGCAAGCTGATCAACGCGTACCTCAGCGGGTCGTCCGACCTAGACGACCACGCGATCCACCTTCTCTTCTCCGCGAACCGATGGGAAGCCGCGCGCGCGCTCGAGGCAGAGCTCGCGGCAGGGACCACCGTGCTCTGCGACCGGTACGCATTCTCCGGCGTCGCGTTCTCCGCCGCCAAGGGGCTCCCGCTCGCGTGGTGCCGCGCGCCTGACGTCGGCCTTCCCGCGCCTGACCTGACCCTCTTTCTCGATCTCGCGCCCGAGGCCGCGGCGTCTCGAGGTGGCTACGGCGAGGAGCGCTACGAGAAGGAAGCGCTGCAGGCCCGCGTGCGCACGCTGTTTAGGAGTTTGGGTGCTGAGACGCGTGGCTGGGTGATGATCGACGCGGGACAGGATCGTGCGGCTGTCGTACATGACATTTTGAAGCATGTTGAGCCGCTTGCACAAGGTATCGATGCACCAATCAGCAGGCTTTGGGTAGGTGACCATGGATCGTCACCTGTCTAAGATGTAAAACTTCTATCTTCACTGCGAAGCTGTAAAGACTGTGCGGAGGAATGAATTTCCAACGCTCTTTCATAACACTATACATGAGAGTTTTATTGATAGCATAAAGGAACGCGAACCCTGCCTAAGAAAAGAGAAGAAAAAGAGAGATTGCAAGAGAGCCGAGATCAAGCAAAGAGAGGGAGCGCAGATGATCACGTCCTGATTAAGATGTATACAGGCCGGGGACGCGATCAAAGATAACACAGAACATGAACGAGCGTCGTAAATGGGTCAAAATATACCGTCGTGTTCGGGAAAAGGATTGGAATTCCAATCGGGGATATGTTCGTCGCAAGAACGAGATGCAATCAGGTGCTTGTCGTGATACGAGAAACGACCACGGCCAAAGCAATGAGGACTCCCCAACGCCACTTGTCCCACACAACTTGTCGCCACGTGGCAGCCCAACTACCGTCTCCCGCTCCTGTCGTGGAGACGGCGCGTCCTTTCCGGGGGCGTACAACACCCGCGATCTTGGGCACAACTGCCTGAGGCTGGATACCCAGCCCTACCTTGGGCGTGGGAGTTGAGGATGGGCGCGTTACGGATGTAACCGAGTCAGAAGGTTCTGATGTTGATGGTGTATCTGGCACGCCACGTTCTTTCTCACCCATGTTCGGCAAAGGTTGACGCAGTGGCGTGCAATACTAGAATAGACAAAAGCAATCAGTGACCGTAGTTGAAGGCGATGAAGGGTATATCGGGAAATCCCATCATCGCATCAAGAGCTATCAATCATGATAGACTTTTGAGGCGATGTCTGGGGTGGCATAGCTTTCACCATGTGGAACGTGTGTGCTCACCTCTGGAAAAGCCTCTCTGAACCGCCGGTGCTGCAAATTCCAGGTATGACTCCGGCCAGCGTACACTCTCTTGTCTGCATCCGAAGTCGTTACGGAGCCGGTGGTCATCTCGTCCGAAAGCATGAAAGACACAAGACCGGTCAATCTGAAAGATAAACCGGATGCGGTGTCAGCATAGGATCATGATGAAATACCCAAAGGAGGCTGTGGACGATAGATAAAAGTACAATGGCTCACATCGTGGCAACGCTCCACGCAGGATTCCACTAAGAGGCAAAACGGACATGATCAGCATCGACGACGCAGGGCGGAGGGCAATGTACGCACAGAACCGGGGTGAAAATCGGACATGGAGAAGCAGATTTTCTTGTCGGGTTGAAAACGGCCGGAAGGCGTGTACATCTACGGGCGCTTGATATCAACGTGGGGGTCTCTAAACGCCCCGACACAACGCGACCAACCTTGATACCTGGTGGCTTGAAGGGGTATTCAGACGGGAAAATGAGCACCCCGTGGTACTCGCCGCCTACGTAGGGGGAATCTGGTGGACCGTGCTAAGAGAGGGGTGGTGCGTCAGCCGCCGAGTACCGCAGTCGCAGCGCGAGAGGCCCTTACGATGATAAAATTCCCTGGAAAAGGGGGATGAGTATCCGGTCCACGACGTGAGAGAGACTGGACGCACAGGTCAGGATGTCTTTCTCGTCGGGGGCAGCCCAGACGAAAGGGGGTGGCTCCTTCCGCATGGCAACATACTCCTTTGAGAGCTGGGGTGGACGAACATAGGTGAATTGTTCGGAGTAAACGCAGACCGAGCATACGCACGCGTTTATAAGCAGCCTTGGTGGCCATTCGGAAGGGAAAGTAGAGAGGGAGGGGACACAGCTGCTGGCGATGAGAGGTGGAGAGAATAGAATGGGGAAATAACGCACGGGCCGTCCCTCGGTCGCCTTTCTGAGTGGCCCAGGCACAAAACTGATGTTCGCTTAACAAACAAACAACGACAAACACGCCATACCATGCATCCTTATCTAATCGATTAGCTAATCATCCTCGCCTCTTCCCCTTCTTCGTCGCCGCTTTGCGGTCCCGAGCTTCCTGTCGTGCTTGGGCCCCTCTCGCGCGCGGGTCGATGACCTCGTATTCTCGCTCAGCCTTCTGTACCTCTTCCTCGTTACCCTTGGGGAACTGAAGCAAGTGTCCCATGAATCCACGATCGCTATCCACTTCTATCCCCGTCTCGATCACTTGCGTTCCTGCCTCGGTGTCACGCTCATCGGCTGACACATCCATCGTCTCGTCGCCTTCCCCTGCGACCACGGAGGTCTGTAATTTGCTCCTGAAACCAGCCAGCGCAGCCAACACGTCTGACTCGTCTTTCTTACGTCCCTTCCGGTGAACCCCGCGGCTCTTCTCGTATTTCGCCAGTTCTTCTTCGAGCTGGGACTTGGACTTCGTCTTCTTCGACTGACGTTCTTCCTCGCTTTCTCCACCGTCTCGCCTCCGCGCGAGTCGCTTAACCTCGGCCTCCATCTTCTCGATCTCTGTTTGCCGTGCAGAGCTGTGTATTGTGTCAGATGTGATTAGGCTGTGTCCAAAACGAAATTTGCAAGACACACGCACTTGCCCGCAGCCTTTTCTCTTTGATGCGCTTCCCGTATTTTCGAGAGGTCATCGCTCTTAGACTCGACGACCGGTGGATCCTACGTCAAAGCGGTCATTTGGCATCGCTTTGGATCGACATCATGCTCACCGACTCGCGTTTCGCTTCCCTGCGGGATGCCGTCCCCGACTTTGATGAGATTATATTCGGAATCGGTATACTTAGTTGATCGGGGTTTTCGGCCACTGCGCAGGAACCCTGGCTCAGAGAAAAGCGGCGACTCATAGCACCCAGTCACTTACAATCTGGGCGTGCGACGCTCTTCTTTTTCGGCACGACCACCTCTTCCTCTTCCTCCTCTGCGTCTGCACCGAAACTTAACAATTTGGTGTCTCTGTGGCTCCCTCAGCGAGAGCTCCTCAGATACCCACAACAAAAGAAGGCCACGCACTTTTTTGCGCTCTTCCGGCGTGCAGCCTCTTCCCTTTCGCGAATCGCTGCCTGCCGTGCGCGCTGTTGCGCGCGTTTCTCCCCAGCGGTGATTCGTGGCACGATGTCGTCAAACGGATTGTCAATAATCCGCACACTCTTGATTTTGGGTGGGCTTCACGACAGATAAAGCCGAAGGTCACAATGTGTACGTAGAAGCTTCGGGTGGACACGCACTAGAGGGGCCGCCCATTATCAAGTTCTAGAATTACACAATACGAATCAATTTTTCCTCACTCAGGTGCCTAAGCAGTTACATGTGTCACACACCCAATGCGCCGATCTTCATGACATCTGAATTTAAGCATAAGTTGACGGCATAAGGCTGAGGGCGAGGCGTTGAAAGACCCACTGTATATCGTATCCCCTACACACCGCCCGAACAGCGTGTGCTTACCCTGAAGCTCGTCTGCTCGGTCTACACCGATCCGAGAAACCACACAACACTCAGTTTGGCGCGTGAAAAAGTAGGGAACGACGCACCGAGCGTGATGAAGAACTGCGAATCGTTCGTGTTCTTCGCGCCATTGTTCGCCATTCCTACGAGCCCGCGATGCGCAAAGCGCAGTCGCGGGTGAATCTCATCCTCGAACTGTTCTGTTTGTTGCGTCCCGACCCGGTCGATACACAGATAAACAGGAGAGGGGCGAGCAGAGGAGTTCGCACGCACCTCCGAAGAAAGATTCCCCTCCGGCACCCGTGCCCGTTTTGTCACCCGTCTGTACGAGAAAATCGGGGACCACCCTTACAGTAGGAAGCATAGAATAAGGAGAACCGAAAAAAGAAGGGGGATTTCGAAAGGGGCGAAGATGCGTCAATGAGGAGCATAGTTGGTTGGATTGGGTTGGGGGAGGTTTTACTTACCGATGGAAGGTGACGCCATCATAATAGCCTTGTTTTGTTGTTGGTTCGTTATTTTGTACACGAGCGAACGATCAGGGCCACGTTCAGAATACCAGAAAATGCCAGTGCATACCTTCCATGGCCAACGCGATGAAATTCCGGCATGCTTTCGGTGCTTCCTGTAGAGACATACTTTATGTTGGTACGAGCGAATCGTTTCGTCATCGCGTCACGTCACGCACTCTGGACCATAGCTCTATGTCAATATCGCCTGCGGTTGTATCGAGGAGCACGCGACCGTGAGTTGGGAGGGCCATGGACACTTGAGGCCTTGAGGACGTGAGTGAGAGAAGGAATTGCAGCTCGGTCCGCTCAAATCCCAGAAGTCACGTGCGATAATCATTGTCAAGTTCCTGTTCCAAAGTAAAGTACAGCTACAGTAATACGATTGCTCCATTCCATAAAATCCCGAATAGCAGATAAAAAGAAAAGGGCCCCACAGTATCAGAAGGAACTGCCAGCGTCGCAAATGCGAGCCGCTTTGCTGCTGCCGCCATCCACGAGCGCCCATGAAGGTTAGGTCTAATCCAAAAACGCGCGATTTGGGCACGTAATTAGCTACGTGAGTGCGCGTGCGGTGAAATCACTTGCTACAAGAGCGTGGGATTCCGGGATATAAAGATCTTGCGCTCTACCGTGCTGTATGATACAGCACAGCAACTCATTCCATCCGTCTAGCCATCACAGGTAGGTGAAGGCATCAAAGCACCAGACGCTGACGCTCGGGGTGTATCATCCCTGAGCACCATCTGATGCACGGCCGCCACAAGCGGTATCAACCCGCCGGCTGGTCTATATAGTCCATCAAAAAAAAAACGTCAAGCAATGCCCAAGGCGTGATGAGGTGAAGAAGGATCAAACCGACCTTTCCGGATCATCCTTCCGGGAACGGAGCACAAAGCTCATCGCATACCTAACATCTCCGTCGATCTCTCGCGTGTTATTCATAGTACTGAGGACGACGAGCAACACGCCGATATCGGGGCCGAGATATGTCACGTCGTACTCCACACTGTTACGCGAGCAAAGGACACCGGGTCCCAACGCCTCCAGGGCACCTATGATGGCATCCCGGCCCTGTGCGCGCAGACCACGTGAAGAACATGAGAAAAATGCGTCGGGAGCGTACGCTTCTGCGAGCGCACGACGATCCATGTCGAAAGTCCGACAGTACCATTCGAGATAACGAAGCGCAGACGACTGCATCATGGCATTTTCGTCGGGCGATGGGGGCTCTATGTCCGAGATGCAATGCTGCAAGGCCGGCCCCACGAGCTCCACTGGCAGTGGCGACTCGGTGGGAACGATCGCGAGAGTCGGCAGATGTGAGTCCGGGAGAGCTTTTGGAGGGGACGGCGTCGGGGAGGGTGGAAAGGATAGCTCTAACTCGTCGTATTCGTCACAGTAAGCGCTCGATGATGCCTTCCGGCTCGCAGGAGACGACTCCATGGGCACCAGAACCGCGATAGGTGGGGATGAATACCTCCCGGAAGACTGAGAGCGTCGTGTTTGGTGTTCTCTATCTGTTTGGGAAGCGGTGGCACCTTCTTTCCTCTGCGCGGGGGTCGCATAGTGTGTAGGCCGCCTCTTGTATGCACGCAATGGCGCACTCTGCGGCGGCGCAGCGGCGGATCGCTGTCGGTCCACTTGTGTGCCCTCGTTGATTGCCGCTGCGACGGCATCTGCAGAAGACCCGGGAGATCTCCTGGACGGACCGTCTGGCTGCGGTGTCTTCTGCACTGGAAACAGCTTCCGCATAGGTGACGATGGTGATGGTGATACAACAGGTGGCTTCATCGAGTCCGATGATCCGCGATCGCGCTGCCGCTTGATATACAAGATGTGCTGTAAGGTATCAATAGCGCGCTGTGAGGGTGATGGGGATGCTTCTAGTTGTTGAGGCGAGATAGAACCATGTTGAGACGGATGATGGAATGCTGAAGGGCTCGAAGGCTGCTTGCATGCATAGCCAGATGAGGAAGGAACATTATTTGTAGTTTTGTGGAGCCAGGTGGGGTCAGAAGGGGCATCATGTACATATTCCACCGCGGATGAGTTGGCAATAGAAGCAGGAGGATTGGCCATAGTCTGCCATGGTGTGCTTGCATGTGTGGGATGCACTTGTTGTTTTCCTACTCCTCCCTGATATGGTCCGCTAGAGGGGTTGCTCATATGCTCACTCGAATAAGACTCCTTAACAGATTCGCATCCACCACGACCCTCGAAGGCCTGGGAGGTAATCTCGACCATGCCATTTTCCTTCTGATTCAAATCCGGGGACACGTGCGCTAGATATGGCGTCGTTGGTTTGATGGGCTGCGCGCTAGGATAGGTTAGTGCAGCGTGATTAAGCAGTAGTGCGCGTTCGATGACAGCATCTGTCTCTGCTGGCTCAAAGTTGGTAGTCTCCCTGAGAAAGGTACTTAGATCGAGTCCTTCAGCTGATTCGTCTTTGTAGTTACCAGTCGATGACCATCCCATCCTCCCTAGGGGAACGACATGTGAGAGAACGGCAGGGCTGAGTGATGTACCACGAACCTGATGAACGTCCGTACCACTTTCAGGCCAAGTCTTTTCAACGCCTCCTGCTCCTTCCTTGCCCACGCATTCCTCGCCGTCTTGTACTTTGCTTGCGATGTCCTACACTTTGGCGGAAGCGGCGCATATCTCTTGGATCCGGAGGTGATGAGCTGCGGCACTGCAGACAAGTCTGGCGAGATGCTGCGTTCCCTCTTGATCCTGTGTTCGCCAACGAGTGTCTCAGATGACACGGGCGACACAGATGACGTCAAAGTCGAGACAATTTTCTCGGTTGGGCATCCACGTTTTATCTCGGCAAAGGAAGCACCTTCCAGTTTCCGACGCTTTGGAGCTGGGGGCTCCGGCGCCGGTACCAATGGCGCTGATGGGAGATTTCTTTGTATCCGAGTTTGATTGCTCGTGGATTGGGCGGCATTTGCGGGTGTGGATAATGGGTTTCTGGTATTTGCTAGAGGGATATTGTCCTGTGTAAAGATGAAGGTTATCATGTGGACTGCGGCGCACGTCGCATATTTTCAGAGGACTCCCAGGCTGTGGACTGCCTATCCCTGCGTGTCCATGGTCTTGCTCGCCACGGTAGTTGCTGAACGGCTACGCTATTGACAGACGGCGGGTGCCGCTGTCGCTTGTTGATGGACTCATTTGGTTGGGCATCTTCCGAGTGCACAGGCAAACGAGACGGGCCGTTGCGTTGCGTTGGGCGACTAGAGGTCGTAGCACGCTGCTTTGAGGGGTGCCATGGTCGGAACATACAGTGAGTTATACTATGACAAGGGTTTGCGCGTGAATCTGGCGTGTAACTGCGGCTGACACATCACGTATCGATCCCATTAGCTAATCACACTCTCGGAGTCTGTCGTCCCTCCGAACCCTCCGAACTTAGTCCCTACTACCGATCCTTCCACGAGTAAGTTTTTTTTCCATCTCGCTACTGCCAGGCAACAGATCCAGGAACCCAGGACGCAACCCAACTAATCTGCCATCGGCCTGCACTGACTTTTCCGCCGGCGCACTCGATGACCAAGTAAGGCTCAGCGGCTCAGCCCGCTTCAATCTTCTAGGCAACCAAAAATTTCGAACATCTACGCTAATATACAAATAGTATGCGCATGATATATACACGTGTGGGCCTCTTGTCTTACGGAAATTTAATAGCCTATCCTAATTATTGTAATGATTTGCGTGCACGCCTAACATACTCAATTTGAATTGTGCGGGTAGCCTGC
>Ga0137394_10003735_pt1 | contig 11490 bp, 13 predicted proteins | sample czobulk116metaG_FD_108278 | JGI IMG/M metagenome (GOLD analysis project Ga0137394, IMG submission 108278) | Vadose zone soil microbial communities from Angelo Coast Range Reserve, California, USA - czobulk1.16 metaG | ecosystem: Environmental > Terrestrial > Soil > Vadose zone | place: USA... | reverse complement strand
TGGTCGTCGAGAAAGTGCGTCAGCCCCATCCACAGCCCGAGCAGATAACCGACGGCCTTCCCCAGGCCGCTCTCTGGCAGCGCCCGCTGGGCCAGCGCCCACGTCTGAATCTCGCCGAGGATCGAGCGGAGAGCGCTCGTCGCGCAGCCGACGGCGCCGCGCCAGGAGTTCGCCCCGCATCACTTCGTTCCTGTGTCCGCATTTCTGGATGACCCGATCAAGGCTATAGGCGGCATGTCGCGACTGTTCGGCAAGACCGCGATCCACCGAGAAGGCGGCAACCCTGACGCGAACGAGATGAGGGCTGGAGATGTCGAAATCCGGGTCGACTACGGCAATCCCAGAGAGGCATTTGTCGAGTTCGTAGAAGGTATTGGCCTCCCGGCTGTATACGAAGATCGGGAGTGCCAGGGTTGATGCCCAGCTGAGCTCGCGCCGCTAAAAACAAAGAACCCTGAATCGGGACTCCAAGCCGCCCGCACGATGACGAGGCCGTGTTCGCCGTCAGCTGAGGCAAAGCTCCGCTTCATTCGAGAAGTTCCCGAGGCGTCGCGAATATGAACCTCATCCTCGCCGGTCTTCGTGCCGGGGGCAGGAGTCACGACGGCAATGGTCTTTCCGTCAGGTGATGTGTACCGGCGCGACGTCTGAGCCTCCGCACGAAATGCGACAACCGCGGCCACAATGGCCAGTGCCCAGACCGTCCTAGCTGCGACTCTCACCGCAAGCGCGCCAGTCGTCGAGCCCTCTAACGTGCCGGATCAGCGGCGGCGCGCGGCGCCGGCCGTGGGCCACGGCGAGAACCTCGATACTATCGCCGCGCAGGAGGTACACCAAACTGAAGGGGTATCGCGGGAAGACGTACCGTCGAGCCCGACTGCCGTAGTGCGGCCAAGCGCGAGGGTTTGCAGTAACGGCTTCGATGGCCTGTCGCAGCTCTTCGCGAAAGCCGTTCGCAGCGGCGGGGTTTCTTGCGGCGTACCAGTCATACGTGGATTCCGCCTCCTGCGCTGCGGCAGGATGGAACCTGACAGCCGCGGCGGCCATTCAGCGTTGGTACAGCCGCGCTCTAAGCTCTTCCCAGGGCACCGCTTCGACCGAACCCGAGTCGAGCTCCGCGATTCGGCGCTCAACCTCAGCTCGCCACGCCTCCTCGGCGCCTTCGTCCGACTGGGCGTCCAGGGTGTCAATCAGCAGGCGCATTAGGGCGGCCCGTTCCGCCGGGTCAAGCTTCATCGCCTCCTCAAACAGCTCTCGGGCCGATCTGGCCATGAGTCGATCCTACCATCCTGGCGATCGCGAGCGGAGAGCGCTCGTCGCGCAGCCGACGGCGCCGCGCCAGGAGTTCGCCCCGCATCACTTCGTTCTCACCGCTCATCGCCGCAAGCGACGGCACCTCACGCTCGACGGCGTACAGCTGCAGGGCGAAGAGGGCTCCGATCCGCAAGTCCCTTGTTGGATATCGAGCCGCGCCGCCTAACGGACCGGCGCTGAGCGGCCGGCGCTGGCAAGATCATTTGGCTGGAACAGATTCATGCCGGGCCGCTCGAGTGGCTTGTTGGACCGCTCGTTCGTAAGACTTCATCGATCGATCTCAGAATCCGCGCGCGATTCTTGGCGAGTTTGAACGGAGTTGGTAGATGGCGGGCCAGGTAGCCATCTGGCCGGTCTCTGGACGCAATCCATTGCCTGATGTACAGGAGCCACTCCCGATTCCATGCCCAAAGAATGCCCGCTCGTGTCGGGATCTATCAGCCGGGCATCGGGCCGTGGACCGGTACGTATCACGGCGACTGGGCGCTGGGACCCCGTGAAGCCTTCCGCGTGCCGCTGCAGTCCACGATCAGCTGCCTCTCGACCACGCCGAACTGTCTCGGCACCAACGTGCCGGTCCCGCTCTGGCGCATCAAGATGACCGGCACCGATGACCAGGCCCGGCCCGTGAAGGCGGTCATCGACCTGTCGCTGCCCGCCGATCCACCGCCCTCGTCGGACCGGTCATCGGACTCGGTGCCGCCGATCAGGCTGCGGTAGCGACCGTGGGCGCAGCGGCGCATCGTATCTGGCTCGCGGCCGTGCTCGCCGCGCTGCTCGGCGGCTGCGCGACCTCGCTGACGCCGCTGACCGCGGAGCAGGCCACGGGTCTGCAGGACGCGCAGCGCATCGCCGACCGCGTGACCAAGGCGTACGGCGTCCCCGGCGTGCGGGTCTATGCCGCGTCGCTCGGTCCGTCGACCGGCGGCTCATACTTCGGCCAGCACGACTGGATCTTCCTCCGCCCCGAGTCGCTCACCGGCAAGCCGCTCCTCGTGCTGATCAGCCACGAGCTGGGGCACGCCACCCTCGGCCACCGTCCGACGGAACCGCCAAGCGTCGACCGCGAGCGGAACGCCAACCGGCGCGGCGTCGAGATCATGGTGAAGTTCCTCGGCCTGACGGAGCGCGAGGCGCTCGAGACGTACGCCGGCTACCTCATCGGGGCGAACAAGTATCGCCACGGCCGGGACGTGTTGATTCCGGCCGGCCACTTGCTGCCGTGCGAGGAGCTGCGGGAGCTGTGGGCCGGATTCGGGCAAACCGCGCCGGCGTGCGAGACGGGCACCGCGTCGCCGAAGCCGGAATAACGACTACCGCGGCTTGACGTTCGGGGTCACGAGCCGCTGGCGGAACGTGAACACGTTCGGATCGTCGGCCTCCACGCTGACGTGGACCCAGTGGCTGTAGGGACTGCCGAACGTCTCCACGCGCGTGAAGTTCTCGAGCGCCGTGACCGGCGGCTTGCCGCGCACGCGCAGCGGGCTCAACGGCTTGTCCACGCGAAAATAGTGGCTGTCGCCGTTCACCAGCACGACCGGCCTGGCGAAGGCCACCGCCTGCCGCTCGAGCTCGGCGAGGAGATCGCTGAAGCCGCTCGGGGTCTTCGGCGGATCGGCGATCGGCAGGATGGCGCTGAACATGTTGGCCTGCTGCAGGATCATGACCGCGCGGCTGCCATTGGCGGTGGCGTGCGCGAAGCCGGCGCGCAGCCACGCGAGGTTCGCCGTGTTTCGCTCCGCTCATTCGGCGTCGCCTTGCGGCGTGCGTCCGAGCCCGTTGTTGCTTCCGGGGACGTGCAGCGTCAGGAACGTCACGCCGCCGAGATCCCAGCGGGCGTTCTCCCGATACCTGGCGAACGCGGGATCGTCGCTTTGCCGGGTCAGCGCCAGCGCGCGGCGGCCGAGGGCCTGGCCGCCGGTGAAGAACGTCGCACGTAAATTCGTGAGCCGCTCCAGCGGATCAGCGCCCGGCACGCCGGGCTCGTGGCAGTCGGTCCAGTCGTTGTCGCCCGGCGTGAACACGAGCGGGTGCACGGAGGCGCGGAACTGCGCCAGCCGGCGTGCCAGCATCTCGTTGGTGCAGCTATAGCGCGGCGACGACAGGTCCCCGACGTGCACGACGAACGCGAGATCGGCGGCGCGGTTCAGGTCCGCCATCACGTTGTCGACGCCGGGCTCCTCTTCGGGGAGATAGCCGAGATCGCCGATGACCGCGAAGGTGAAGGCGGGCGCCCGCGGCGGCGCCTGGCCGCCGATCGACGCGCATGATGTGAGCAGGATGGCGATCACGAACGCGAGGGGTGTTCTCACGAGCGGGAAGACTAGGTCGAAGCGCGCGCGAACGCAAGGAACCGCAAGGCTGGTCGACCGAGACTGGTCGGCGGCACGGGTCTTGTAGTATCCCCCTCCGCTATGCTGGGAGCCTCGCCGGATCTTTCGGGTATCGGTGTCCTCGTGGTCGACGACGACGAGGACACGCGGACGATCCTGGCGAGGTATCTCCGCTTCCTCGGCGCCGAGGTCGCCGTCGCGAGTGACGGCGCCGACGCGCTGGCCGCGCTGCGGTTCCTGCGGCCGGACGCCGTCGTCAGCGACATCGCGATGCCGAGCATGGACGGCCTCGACCTCCTGGCGCACATCCGGATGCTGCCCGGCCAGGACAGCCACCCGACGCCGTCGATCGCGTTCACCGGGTATTCGGACCAGGGCTACCGCGCACGCGCCGAGGCCGTGGGATTCGACGTGTTCGTTCCGAAGCCTGCCGATCCGGTGGTGATCGCGAGGAGCATCCAGCAGCTCGTCGGCGCGCGAAAGAAGCTCGGGCGCTGACTACTTCGAGGCCAGCACGATCGGTCCCGTCGGCACCGGCACACCCTGCGCGGGCTCCAGCGTGACCGCGAAGCCTTTGGCCGGCTCGCCGCCGGCCTCCACCTTCTGCGCGGCGCGCCCGTCCGAGCCCACCTGGAACAGGCCCGCCGGGCGCGGCGCAGGGCCGCCGAGCGCCCACAGCTCGTAGGCCTTGCCCTCGGGCGCCGCCGGAAGGTTCGCCACCAGCAGGTGGCCGCCGGCCCTGTCGTTCCAGATGACGCGCGCCAGGGCGTTGCTGGACGGGCTGCGCAGCTCGATCACGCGTGTCTCCGGATCGCGCAGCAGCTCCAGGGCGGCGAGCTGCGTGCGCAGCGTGGCCTCCGCGCGCTGCAGTTGCTCGCGCTCCTTGGCGGTGTCGCGGGCGATCTGGCCGAGCTGCGCCTCGTAGCGCGAGGCGACGATGCCGCTGGCCAGCATGACGGCCAGGGCGACGACGGCGGCGGTGGCAGCGGCCCACGTCAGCCAGCCCCGGCGCGCCGCGCGCGCGGACGGACGGATGGCGGCGTCGATGCGGGCCTGCAGCGCGGCCCTGACGTCGGGCGGCGGCACGCTGGGCGTGGCGGCGAGGGCCATGCGGGCCAGCGCCTCGCGCGACTCGCGCACGATCGTCTCGCAACGGTCGCACCCTTCGGCCAGGTGCGCCTCGAACCGCGCGAGGTCGTCGCCGTCGAGGGCGCCGACGGCGTACACGGCCGCGAGCGTCTCGTAGGTCTCGTGGTCGTTCATGTCGCGCGCCTCACCACTTCACGGAGCCGCTCGAGGCCGAGCCGGATCCGCGTCTTGACCGTCCCGAGCGGCTGCTGCAGGCGCTCGGCGATCTCGGTCTGCGTCAGTCCCGCATAATATGCGAGCTCGATGACCTGGCGTTGCGCGTGCGGCAGTGTCTCCAGCGCCGTGCGGATGACCCCGCGGTCCTCGGCGCGCTCGGCGGCGTCGCCGCCGGGCTCCGGCGGCGCGGGCGCGAGGCCCTCGTCCACCGGCGGCACGAACGTCTCGCCACGGCGGCGCACCGCGCGAATGCGATCGATGGCCCGCGTGCGCGCGCGCATGATCATCCACGCCTCCGGCGTGCCGCGCTGGGCGTCGTAGCCGGCTGCGCCCTGCCACGATTCCCAGAAGACGTCCTGCAGCACGTCGGCGGCGTCGGCGCGGTCGCGCACGATCTTGAGGATGAGGGGAAACACGAGCGGCGAGTAGCGATCGTAGAACCGGCTGAAGGCATCGCGATCACCGGCTACCATCCGCCGGATGAGATCTTCCCCCGCCGTGGTCATGACCGCCCCTGAGTATCACAGAGAGGGCGCTCCTGTTCGACAAGCAAGCGGCGCCCCGAGCATTCGCCTGTCGCTCTGACTACGCACGAACCCCAGGGGAGGATTTCACACGGCGGGGACACGCGGCGGGCTTACAGGTCGCGGTACTTGTCAGCTTCGATCAGGCGGCTCTTCGTCTCCTCCAGGCCGCGCTGCTGGCGCTCGAGGATCTGGCCGCGCCCGGCTTCCACGGCCGCGGTGCGCTCGTTCGCCATCGCGATCCATTGATCGATCGACTGTACCCACGACTTGATCTGATCTTCCCGGGCTGCGAACACCATGTCGCGCTGGTGGAAGCTGACGAGGCTCGGCATGCAAGCTCCCGTCAGCTCGCTCGGAGTATTGAAGAACTTGAGCCACGCGCGCGACGGCATCCCGCTCAGGGGGATCGTCCAGCTGAACTCGCCGTTGCGCTCCTCGGTCGGCTGAGGGCCGCCGACGCGTTGAATCGCCTCGCCCATCATGGCAGCGCCGCGCGGGGGATCGGCGGACCGATGATCGAGAGGAGCCGCACCGCGGCCAGCGCCCGGATCACGATCCACGAGGGATCGAACTCGAGCCCGCGCGCGCTGAAGCGTGGGGAGCGCGGGTGCGCGTGGTGGTTGTTGTGCAGGCTCTCGCCTCCCGTCATCACGGCGAGCACGCGCGAGTTGTACGCGGTGTTGTCGAAGTTCTTTGCCCCCCGCCAGTGCCCGACGCCGTTGATGAGCGGCGCCAGGACGAAGACGTAGAGCACGGCATGCACGCCGGCGGCGATGAGCCCCGGCGCGAGCCCCACGAGCAGGCACAGCAGCGTCGTGCCCAGCGCGAGGCCGCTCCACCCCCGCGAGAAGACCGCGCGATCCAGCCAATCCTGGGAGATGTCGGCGGCGAACTTGCGGATCGTCTCGGGATTGCGCGCCTCCCGGGCGTAGTAGTAGGCGTTCAGGAACTGGACGCGCCAGAGGCCGCGCAACACCGGGCTGTGGGGATCGCCCTCCCGATCGGTGAACGCGTGGTGCTTGCGATGCACGGCGACCCATTCGCGTCGATCCTGGCCCGTCGTCAGCCAGAGCACGATCCGGAACAGCACGTCCACGGCCGGGTGCACGGCCACCGACCGGTGCGCCAGGGCGCGATGCAGGTACGTCGACGTCGCGAGGGCGGCAATCTGGGTCAGCGTTATCGCGATCAAGGGGCCGAGCCAGAGCGCGGTTATCAAGTTGGTCAACCCTTCTTCCTTCGAGGATGTCGTGTCGGCACGCGTGAGAAGTCTCGGGGGCTAGGCTACAGCAGGCGGGTGGTGAACTCTGAGCAATACTGCTCAGCCGGATCGGGGCGCCTCAGTCGTGCAGGACGACGTGGAGCAGCGAGCTGTGGACCTCGAGCCTGCCGTTGTAGGCGACGAAGCCCAACTTGCGGAACTTGTTCATGAAGAAGCTGATCCGCGAGCGCGTGGTGCCGACCATCTCGGCGAGCATCTCCTGGCTGATCTTGGGGACGACCGGCTCGGGCCGGCCTTCCTTCCCGAAGTTCGCCAGCAGCAAGAGAATCCGGGCCAGGCGCTTCTCGCTGGAGTTGAAGAGCTGATCCACCAGGTCTTCCTCCATGCGGATGTTGCGCGACAGCAGGTAGGTGGTGAACGTCTCCGCGAAGACGGGGTCCCGGTGGAGCGCCTGCACCATGGCCGGCTTCGCCAGCCGGATGATCGAGCAGTCCGTGAGCGCGACGGCCGTCGCCATGCGTACCGGCTGGCCCGCCAGGCCACCCTCGCCGAAGAACTCGCCCGGCCCGAGGAGCGCGATGACCGCCTGCTTGCCCTGCCGGGACAGCACCGTCAGCTTGACCTTCCCGCGCTGGACGAAGAACACGGCATCCGCCGGGTCGCCCTGCCCGAAGATCGCCGTGCCCCGCCGGTACTCGCGGAGGGTTCGTCCCTCGGGCAGCGCCTCCAGCAGCGCCATGCCATCGAACGGAGCCCGGCTCCTGGGTTTCATGCTCGCCCGGCGCTTGCGCTTCATACGTCCCCTCCTCACCCCGATTATCCCTCAGCCCGGTGCTATGCTGAAACGCCCATGAAGTGGGTCCCCGACACCACCGCCTACGACGAGACCTTCGATCGCTCGGCCGCCGCCCGGCCGCACTACCGCCCCCTGGTGGCCACGCTGGAGTCCTTCACGCAGGCCGAGATCGACCGGCGCGAGCGGCTGCAGAAGATCTCGCTGGTCGACCAGGGCATCACCTTCACGGTGTACGGCGAGAAGGACGGCCTCGAGCGCATCTTTCCGTTCGACTTCGTGCCGCGCATCATCCCGGCCCGCGAGTGGGAGCGGATCGAGGCCGGCCTGATCCAGCGCGTGCGCGCGCTGAACCTGTTCATCAACGACGTGTACCAGGACCAGCGCTGCCTCAAGGACGGGGTGATCCCGCCCGAGCTGGTCCTCTCGCGCGGCGAGTACAAGCGCGAGCTGCTGCGGCTGACGCCGCCGCGGCAGATCTACACGCACGTGGTCGGCACCGACATCATCCGCAACGACAAGGGCGAGTACCTGGTCCTGGAGGACAACTGCCGCTGCCCGAGCGGCGTGTCGTACGTGCTGGAGAACCGCAACCTCCTGCACCGCGTCTTCCCGGAGTTCTTCACGCGTTACCCGGTGCGGCCGGTGCGCGAGTATCCGCGCCTGCTGCTCGACGCGCTGCTGTGGGCGGCGCCGCGGGCCAGCGAGAACCCGGTGGCCGTCGTGCTCACGCCGGGTATGCACAACTCCGCCTACTTCGAGCACTCGTTCCTGGCCCGCGAGATGGGCGCCTACCTCGTGCAGGGCCGCGACCTCATCGTCGAGGACAGCTACGTCTACATGCGCACCACCGGCGGCCGCCAGCGCGTGGACGTGATCTACCGGCGCGTGGACGAGGACTTCCTCGACCCGCTCACCTTCCGGCGCGACAGCCTGCTGGGCGTGCCGGGCCTCGTGAACGTGTACCGCGAGGGCAACGTGGCCATCGCGAACGCCCCGGGCGCCGGCGTGGCCGACGACAAGGCGGTGTACGCGTACATGCCGGCGCTCATCAAGTACTACCTCGGCGAGGAGGCCCTGCTCGCCCAGGTGTCCACGTACGTCGGCCTGCGCAAGGACGACTTCGCCTACATGCGCGAGCACCTCGCCGAGCTGGTCGTCAAGACCACCGGCGACTCCGGCGGCTACAACATGCTGATGGGCCCGTTCGCGGCGAAGAAGGAGATCGAGGCGTACCTGGCGCAGATGAAGAAGGCGCCGGGCAGCTACATCGCCCAGCCGCTCATCGAGCTCTCGTCGCACCCGACCTACGTCGGCGGCCGCTTCGAGCCCCGCCGCATCGACCTGCGGCCGTTCATCCTCTACGGCGAGACGATCCGCGTGCTGCCGGGCGGCCTCACGCGCGTGGCGCTGCGCGAGGGCTCCTACGTCGTGAACTCCTCCCAGGGCGGCGGCAGCAAGGACACCTGGGTGCTGGCCGCCCGCGGAAGCTGAATGCTCTCGCGCGTCGCCGACGCCGTCTACTGGATGGGGCGCTACCTCGAGCGCTCCGAGAACATCACGCGCCTGCTGCTGGTCACCGAGGACTTCTCCACCGAGACGCAGGGGCTGGCCGAGCAGGTGGCGCACTCGGCCTGGAAGGACCTGCTGGCGATTTTTCCCTCGGCCCAGGTGGCGCCGGCAGCCTCGGCCTTCGCGCCGATGTCGCAGGCCTACCTGGTCGGCTTCTTCCTGGACCCGGGCAACCCGTACTCGGTCCACTACTCGCTGCGCAAGGCGCGGGAGAACGCGCGCTCGGTGCGCGAGGCGCTCACGGTCGAGGCGTTCCTGGCCATCAACGAGACCTTCCGCGCGCTGGACGGCCACTCGCGGCGCGGCCTCACGGACCCGACGGCGCTGCGGGACGCCCTCGGCGCCACCCACAAGGGACTGTTCGCCACGATCGGGGCCATCGAGCACACGTTCACGCGGGACGAGAGCTGGCTCTTCCTGAAGCTCGGCGAGTCGCTCGAGCGCGCCTATCGCACGGCGCTGGTGCTGCGCGCCAAGCTGCCGGCCCTCGGCGCCGCCGAGCCCCGCGCCGACGTGGCGCTCTACTACACGCAGTGGCGCACGCTGCTGCGCGCGCTGGGCTCGCTGGAGAACTACCGCCGCTCCTACGGCGCTCGCCTCGAGCCGGAGCTGGTCGTGCCGTTCCTGCTCTTCGATCCCTACTCGCCGCGCTCGCTGCGCTACGGGACCGAGGCCGTGAAGGACTACCTGGAGCGCCTCGCCGGCGAGCCGGGCCCGGCCCTGCGGGTGGTTGGCCGGCTGCACGCCGAGCTGTCGTACCACGACGGCGGCGTGGCCGCGGGCGGCGAGCAGGCGGTCTTCCTGGACCGGGTGGTGGACGTGATGATCCAGGCCCACGACGCCCTCAGCACGCAGTACTTCGCGACCTGACATGCTGCTCGAGATCGAGCACCGCCTCGCGTTCGACTACGACGCCTACATCAGCGAGTCGTTCATGGAGCTGCGCGTGCAGCCCAAGTCGAGCTCCGACCAGACGGTGAGCTCGTTCATGCTCTCGGTCGGCCCGCCCGCGCGCGTGCACCGCTACATGGACTGGAACGACAACATCACCCACCACTTCACGATCACGCGCTTCCACGATCGCATCGAGCTGACGAGTCACTCGCTGGTCAGCACGCACCCGACGGCGCCGCCGATCGCCGCCGTGGCGATGCCGGCGGCCGTGCACGAAGGGCCCTACCCGCTGCTGGACTTCCTGGCCTTCGGCGGGCCGGTGCAGCTCACGCCCGCGTTGCGCGCCGCCCACAAGGCCGCCGCGCCCGGCCGCCCGGCGCCGCTCGGCGAGCACGTGCTAGCGCTCGGCGGCTACCTGGCCAAGCGCTTCGAGTACCAGAAGGACGTCACCAAGGTGGACTCGACGACCGAGGACTTCCTGAAGATCGGCGCGGGCGTCTGCCAGGACTTCGCCCACCTGATGCTGGGGCTGCTGCGGCTGAGCCAGATTCCCTGCCGCTACGTCAGCGGCTACCTGCACGTGGACGGCGCGCGTAGCGCGCCGTCACAGAGCCACGCCTGGATCGAGTTCTGGGCGCCCTCGCACGGCTGGATCCCCTTCGATCCCACGCACGACCGCGCGCTCGACGAGCGCTACGTGGTGGTGGGCCACGGCCGCAGCTACGACGACGTCCCGCCCAACCGCGGCATCTTTCGCGGCGTCGCCCACGAGGCGCTGCGCGCGGAGGTCCTCACGCAGGTCTCCACGGCCACGCCGGTGCCGCAGCTCACCGTCGAAACGCGGCCGATTCCTTTGCAGACTTACCGCGAGGCGCCCGTGCGCCGCCCCGGGCGCGACACGGGCCTGCCGCTCGAGGACGAGCAGCAGCAGCAACAGCAGCAGCAGTAGACCGGTCGGAAGGCGGCCGCGTGGCCGACGTCAGGGCGACTCGCGCACGGCCGGCTTGCCCCCAGCCGCGGCCGCAGCCTCGTCGCCCTGCTTGAGCTCACGGGCGCCGGGGCGCTCGTCCCGCTTGGCCTTCAACTTCGTCACGAGGTCGGGGTACCCCGAGCGCGTGATGATCGTGTTGAACTGCGCGCGGTAGTTCGAAACGAGGCTGATGCCCTCGATGTTCACGTCGTAGGCGCGCCAGCGCTCGCCCTGCCGGAACATGCGGTACTCAACTGGGATCTCCGTTCCCTGCCGGGTCACGATCCGGGTCTTGACGACGGCCAGGGTGCCGTCGAGCGCTTCGCCCACGTAGAGGATCTTCTCGCCGGAGTAGCCCTCGATCTTCGAGATGTAGGCGTTCTCGAGCAGGTCGCCGAAGAGCGCGACGAATTCCTGGCGCTCCGCCGGCGCACGCGCCTGCCAGTGGGCGGCGAGGCTGCGCCGGGAGATCTCGCCGAAATCGAAGATCTCGCCGGCCACGGTCCGGATCGCCCGGCGGCGCTCGGCGACCTTCGACGCTTTCTTCATCTCGGGATCGG
>Ga0137394_10003734_pt1 | contig 11490 bp, 15 predicted proteins | sample czobulk116metaG_FD_108278 | JGI IMG/M metagenome (GOLD analysis project Ga0137394, IMG submission 108278) | Vadose zone soil microbial communities from Angelo Coast Range Reserve, California, USA - czobulk1.16 metaG | ecosystem: Environmental > Terrestrial > Soil > Vadose zone | place: USA... | reverse complement strand
GACCACTACGGTGTCTTCTTTCAAGGAGACCACGATGGTCACGATCCAGGTCCCGTGCACGTTCGACTTCAACGTCGCCGCCACAAAATACTTTGGCGGCCTTGATGATGGCGATATTCCACTCTCTTTCTACTTCAACGGAACGGTTTTCTATGCCGGCGAAACCGGGACGTTACAGGTAACGCAAATCTCCTGGGAAAAAGAGGCGCCTTACCGCATGCCTGTGCGAGTGTGGCGCAGCATGATGGACGCGTACTATCCCAATACAGCCTGGCTATGCCTCCGCCGCGACGTATTCGACAGGCTGTGCGCATACAAGGTGAAACAGGGCATTCCCACATTTGAAGAGGCATTGGAGGCGGTCATCCGATGAAATCCCAGCTTCTGGACAGAATCGTCAACTCGGTTCTGTACGAGGGCTACCTTCTCTATCCATACCGGGAGTCCGCCATGAAAAACCGTCACCGCTGGAACTTCGGGCTCGTGTATCCGCGTGGAATCGAGCCATCCAGCATGACGACCGAGTGCCTCGTCCACGGCGATCCCGGCGCGTTCCTCGATGTCGAAGTTCGATTCCTGCATTTGTCCATGCGCGGCATGCGGCAGGAAGCGGTGGAGCGAAAGATCGAAATCCACTTTGGTACAGGCGAAAAGGAAAGAACGGAAATGTTCGGGTTCGGCGATCTCGCCGGCACAGTCGAACTTGCCGCCCGCCCGGCGGGGGAGCGGTTGCACAGAGTCAGCGTCCGGATTTCGAATCGAACCTGCTGCCAGTCGCTGGATGAAGCGCACCGCGATGAGATTCTTCTGAGGTCGCTGGTGTCCACACACACGATTCTTAGTGTCCGGGGTGGCGAGTTTATTTCCCTTCTGGATCCTCCGAAAGAATTTCGAGCCGCGGCGTCGCAGTGCGTGAACGTTGGAACGTGGCCGGTGCTCGTGGGGCGCGAGCCGGAACGCGATTGCATGCTCTCGTCGCCGATCATTCTTTACGACTACCCGCAAGTGGCTGCGGAGAGTCCGGGCGACCTGTTCGACAGCACGGAGATCGACGAAATACTGACACTCCGAATCCTGACGCTTACCGACGACGAGAAGGAACAAATCCGCCGCGGCGACGTGCGCGGGCGGCGAATCCTGGAACGAGTCGAGTCGCTCACACCGGACCAGTTATTGAGCCTGCACGGAAGAATGCGCGAGCCACGCGCTAACCTGAAGGCTGGGGACCGCGTCCGGTTGCGCCCAAAGCCCGGCGGTGAGGTGTTGGATGTGGTGCTTGCGGGCCGAGTCGCGATTGTCGAATCGGTCGCGCAGGATTTCGAGGATCGGATTCATGTGGCTGTCGTCATCGAGGATGATCCCGGGAAAGACCTGGGCATGATGGGGCAGCCCGGACACCGCTTTTTCTTTTCTGCCGATGAAGTGGAGCTTCTCTCATGATCCTGGTGGCCGGCATCGGAAACATCTTTTTCGGCGACGACGCCTTCGGCAGCGAGGTGGCTCGGCGTCTTTTATCGCGTGACCTGCCTGAAGGCGTGCAAGTGGTGGATTTCGGCATTCGCGGAATCGACCTGGCTTACGCACTGCTGGATGAACATGACATGGTCATCATCGTCGATGCGGCAGCGCGCGGCGGTCTGCCCGGTACGCTCTACGTCATCGAGCCGTACTTGAACGATGCCGAGGCTGCCGGAATTGAAGCCCACAGCATGGGTCCAATGCACGTGCTCGCGGCCGCTCAAACAATGGGCGCCGAACTCAACAGAGTTCGGATCGTCGGCTGCGAGCCCGAATCGCTGGGGTCGCAGGAAGAAGGGCGCATGGGCTTGAGTCCCCGGGTCTACGCGGCGTTGGATGAGGCCATCGGTATTATCGAATCACTAATCCAGGAGGCATGCGTACGAACATGAAATGGAAAATTGTCGGCGGAGCGATTCTCGCTGCGATCGCGGCGGGCGTCGCCCTGAATCTGAAAGACATTCGCCGTTACATCCGGATGGTCACGATGTGAATCCCCAGCTACAGACTATGCACGAGCTTTCGGTTGCGATGAATATCGTGGAGATTGCAGAGGAAGAAACGGAGCGCCATCACGCTGTCCGGGTTCGCGCGATTCACCTTCGGTTGGGTCCGTTGTCGGGTGTTTCCAAAGAGGCGCTGCTGTTTTCGTATCCTTTTGCGTGCGAAGGCACATCGCTGGAAGGTTCCCGCCTTGCGATCCACGAGGAGAGCGCCGGAGAGGCTTTGGAAATCATCGGCCTGGAGGTCGAATAATGAGGCCCCAACCCCGCATGGTCGAAGTCCGGCAGCGCGTGCTCAAACAGAACGATCTGCTTGCCCGCAATCTGCGCGAGCGCTTTCGCCGGGCGGGAACTTACGTAGTGAGCATTGTTTCAAGTCCGGGTTCCGGGAAAACCACGTTTCTCGAGAGGCTGCTTGCGACATTGCGCGGTCAATCCCGCGTGGCAGCGCTCGTTGGCGATCTCGCAACGGAAAACGATGCCCTCCGGCTCCAGCGCAGCGGCGCTCCCGTGAAGCAGATCACGACGGGTTCGGTGTGTCATCTCGACGCATCGATGGTGTCCAACGCTCTCGAGGGTTGGGACGTCTCCAAACTCGACATCCTGTTTATCGAAAACGTCGGGAACCTTGTCTGCCCGTCCAGCTACAATCTCGGCGAGGATCTTCGGGTTGTGCTCTTGTCCGTGACCGAAGGTGAAGACAAGCCGCTGAAATATCCAACCATCTTTAATACAGCCGACGTCGCCGTCATTACGAAAATGGACTTGGCTACGGCGGTGGAGTTCGATCGGGACGCGGCGCACCGCAATATTCAATCGGTACGCCCGGGCATGCGAGTCTTCGAGGTTTCCGCAAAGACCGGCCTCGGCATGCGGCAGTGGACCGAGTTTCTGCTGAGCGTGCACTAAAATCATGTCGCAACCATCGCGAATCCGAATCATCATTCGCGGCGCGGTCCAGGGCGTTGGCTTCCGCCCGTTCGTTTACAGGCTGGCTTCGGCACTGAAGTTGTCCGGTTGGGTGTCAAACTCCGCTCAAGGCGTCCTCATCGAGGCCGAAGGAGCCGCAGATCGGCTGCAGGAATTTCTCGTTCGAATCGAGCGGGAGCGCCCGGTTCACGCATCCATACACAGTCTCGAGTATTCGTTCCTCGATTCCATCGGATTCGCTGGTTTTGAGATTCGCCATAGCGATAGCCATGGCGCAAAGACGGCGCTGGTACTTCCCGATATCGGTACGTGCCGGGAGTGCCTGGCTGAGATCTTCGACTCCGCGGATCGCCGCTACCTCTATCCGTTTACAAACTGCACGAACTGCGGCCCGCGGTTCACGATCATCGAGTCGCTTCCTTACGACCGGCCAAACACGACCATGCGGAACTTCACCATGTGCCTTTTATGCCGGGGCGAGTATGAGGACCCGTCGAATCGCCGTTTTCACGCTCAACCAAACGCCTGTGCGGAGTGCGGGCCCCATCTGGAGCTGTGGAGTCCGAGCGGAAGCACCATCGCTGTGGGCCATGAAGCGATGGCCGGCACGGTGGAGGCTCTGAGATCCGGGCGGATCGCCGCTGTTAAAGGGATCGGCGGTTTTCACCTCATGGTGGACGCATTGAATGACGATGCAGTCGTCCGTCTTCGACAGCGAAAGCAGCGCGAAGAGAAACCGTTCGCGGTGATGGCGCCCTCGCTCGACTGGGTGCATCAGTTGTGCGCCGTAAATCCGATAGAAGCACGGCTGCTTTCGGCGTCCGAGTCTCCGATCGTTATCCTGCCGCGCCGCAATGACCATCTCGCGCGATCGATCGCACCGCGTAATCCGTTTCTTGGAGTCATGCTGCCTTATACACCGTTGCACCACATTCTCCTCGATCAGGTGCGGGTTCCGCTGGTTGCAACCAGCGGGAACCTGAGCGATGAGCCCATCTGTATCGACGAATGCGAAGCGCTGCGCCGGCTCGGCGGCATTGCCGATGTCTTCCTCGTCCACAATCGTCCGATTCGGCGCCACGTCGACGACTCGATCGTGCGCGTCATGCTTGGCCGCGAACAAATCCTGCGACGGGCGCGGGGCTATGCTCCTCTCCCCATTGTCGTTAAACATTTTCTGCCTGGCACGCTGGCAGTGGGCGCGCATCTGAAGAATGCGATTGCGTTGGTCACCAAATCCGGCGTCTTTCTCAGCCAGCACATTGGCGATCTCGATAACCACGAAGCGCTCACCGCGTTTCGGACTGTCATCGACGATTTCGAGCGCATGTTCGAAGTCCGGCCAGATCGCACCGCTTGCGATCTGCACCCGGACTATGCGTCTACGCATTACGCGGAATCTGTTCCCATCCGAATTCAACATCACTGCGCGCACGTGGCATCGTGCATGGCCGACAACGATCTTGACGCCCCGGTTCTGGGCGTCGCGTGGGACGGCAGCGGGTACGGAACCGACCAGACGATCTGGGGCGGAGAATTCTTGCTCGCAGAGAGCGCCGGATTCCGGCGCGTTGGGCATTTTCGAACGTTCCCGCTGCCGGGTGGAGATGCGGCGGCGAAAAAACCGAAGCACACCGCCATCGGCCTGCTGTACGAAATACTGGGCGAAACGGCTTTCGATGGAAGTGAACCGCCGCTTCTCCGGCAGGCGCTGATCAGGCAGGTTCGCACGCCCCGCACATCGAGCGTCGGGCGGCTCTTCGATGCAGTCGCATCGATTACTGGAATCCGTCACGACATCTCTTTCCAGGGGCAGGCCGCGATGGAACTCGAGTTCGCGGTCGCGAAGAGCGTCGGCGAATCCTATTCTTACCGGGTCGAATCGAGGGCCGCTCTCGTTGTCGATTGGGAACCGATGATCCATGAAATTCATGGTGATTTGATAAACAGAATTGCAATTGGCGTGATCGCTGCAAAATTTCATAACACGCTTGCTGAAATCGTCGTCGATGTCGCGCGGCGGGTTGGTGAATCGAAGGTCGTCCTCACGGGCGGCTGCTTTCAAAATCGCTATCTTACGGAGCGAACCGTTCACCTGCTGGAGGATGCCGGTTTTCTTCCCTATTGGCATCAACGCGTGCCGCCGAACGATGGCGGAATCGCGCTGGGCCAGGCAGTGATCAGCAGTACAAACCTGGAAAGCGTTAAGGAGCAGCCATGTGTCTGGCAATCCCGGGCCAGGTAATTGAGACGCTCGAATCCGATGGAATCAAACTGGCCAGAGTCAGCTTTGGTGGAGTCGTCAAACAGGTATGCGTGGAATACACACCGGACGCGGCTCCCGGCGACTATGTTCTCGTACACGTCGGGTTCGCACTGAGCAAAGTGGACAAACAGGAGGCCGAGCGAACCTACAAACTTCTCGAGGAGCTGGATCAGCTAAATGAAATACGTTGACGAGTACCGCGACCATACCATTGCCCAAATCCTCGCCCAGGAAATCCGCCGGACCGTTACGGGCCCCTGCGTCATTATGGAAGTTTGCGGCGGCCAGACCCACAGCATCGTGAAGTATGGACTGGACTATCTTCTGCCGCCGGAAGTGGAACTGGTGCACGGTCCGGGCTGTCCCGTCTGCGTGACCTCGCTCGAAATGATCGACAAGGCGCATCGGATTGCAGAGCGTTCCGACGTCATCTTCTGCTCGTTCGGTGACATGTTGCGTGTGCCTGGTTCTCAAGTGGACCTGTTGATCGTCAAATCCCGCGGCGCCGATATTCGAATCGTCTATTCTCCGCTTGAATGCTTGAAAATCGCCCGAGCGAATCCGGCGAAGCAGGTCGTTTTCTTCGGCATCGGCTTCGAGACTACCGCGCCGGCGAACGCGATGGCCGTGTGGCAGGCGAAGCAGCATGGCATTCGAAATTTCTCGCTGCTGGTGTCCCATGTATTGGTTCCGCCGGTTATGACGGCAATCCTGCAGTCGCCGGCGAACCGGGTGAGAGCATTTCTCGGGCCGGGCCACGTTTGTGCGGTCATGGGCTATCGTGAATATGAGCCGATCAGCGCGCGCTACAAGGTTCCAATCGTGATTACCGGGTTCGAACCGGCAGACCTTCTCGAAGGCATTCTCAAGACGGTTCGCCAACTCGAGGTCGGCGGCGCGGAAGTGGAGAATCAGTACAGCCGCGTCATCACGCGCGATGGAAACCGCGGCGCTCAAAAGCTCATCAATAGCGTCTTCGAGGTGTGCGACCGCAAGTGGCGCGGAGTCGGCTCGATCCCGAAGAGCGGCTACAAGCTTCGTTTCGAATTCCGTGATCACGATGCCGAGCGGATTTTCCACGTCGAAGAGATCGACACCGAGGAATCGTCTCTTTGCATCAGCGGGCAGGTGCTCAAGGGCGTGACAAAGCCGCGCGAGTGTCCCGCGTTCGGCAAGGAATGCACGCCGGAGCACCCGCTTGGGGCAACGATGGTTTCTTCTGAAGGCGCGTGTGCTGCCTACTACAGCTACAGGCGACAGGATGTTGGACAACGGGTGCATTTATGACCACACGGGAAATGATTCTTCGGAAGGTGGACGAGAGCGTCGAGATGAAGCAACGATTCTTTGAATCGCACGCCGGGAAAATCGAGACGCTTTGCTCTGAGATGGCCCAGCGATTCAGGCAAGGGAAACGGCTATACATCATGGGAAACGGGGGCAGCGCGTGTGATGCGCTGCACATGGCCGTGGAGTTCAAACATCCCATCATCGAAAAAAGACGGCCGCTGCCGGCCGAAGCCCTGATGGCCGACGTCGCAACGCTGACCGCCATCAGCAACGATCTCGATTTCTCGAGAATATTCGTGAACCAGCTTCGATTGATGAGCCAGCCGCGGGATATGGCCCTTGCGATCAGCACCAGCGGCAAGTCGCCGAACCTTATTTACGCGCTGGAAGCTGCACGCGACCTGGGAATGCTCACGATAGCATTCGCCGGCAAGGACGGCGGCCGTTTCCCGGATGTTGCGGAGCACTGTTTCATCGTCCCATCGTTCAGTATCCATCGAATCCAGGAAGTTCACGCTACGCTGATCCACGTCCTGTGGGACATGGTTCACGTGACTCTCGGCGAGGAGGACGTCATTTGACTATGTTATTCGGCTCCTGTCCGGCGCCGATCCTGGATCACAAAGAAATCGTGCTCGGCCACGGCAGCGGCGGCAGGCTCACCCATCAGCTTGTCGGGAAGATGGTGCTGCCGGCATTCCGCAACGAAATACTCGCGTCGGAACACGACGGCGCAGTGTTTGCATTGGACGGAACGCGGCTCGCCTTCAGCACGGATTCTTATATCGTTCATCCCATTTTCTTTCCGGGCGGCGATATCGGCGACCTCGCTGTAAACGGCACGGTAAACGACCTTGCGATGTGCGGCGCCCGGCCTCTATATCTGTCCGCATCGCTCATCATTGAAGAAGGTTTGTCGATGGACGAGCTGTGGCGAGTTCTGTGCTCCATGAAGAACGCGGCTGATAAGGCTGATGTGAAACTGGTGACAGGCGACACGAAAGTGGTGGATCGCGGAAAGGGCGACAAGATTTTTATCAACACATCGGGGATTGGCGTTGTTGGGACTGGAGTCAACATCGATCCTGCGCGGACTCGTCATGGAGACGTGATCATCCTCAGCGGGCCAATCGCATCCCATGGAATGGCGATCATGTCCGTTCGCGAAGGCTTGGAATTTGAAACTCCGATTGAGAGCGATACCGCCGCGCTGAATGGTCTGGTGGAAACGATGCTGAATACGAGCAAGGAAATCAAAGTGCTGCGCGATCCCACGCGTGGCGGTGTGGCCAGCGCGCTTAACGAAATCGCTCAAAAGTCCGGATCGGGCATCCGGATTCAGGAATCATCGATCCCCGTTCAAAGCGACGTACATGGCGCCTGCGAGATTTTGGGCCTGGATCCGCTATACGTGGCAAATGAAGGCAAGCTTCTCGCATTTGTTTCTCCATCGGATGCCGAGAAGATTTTGTGCGCGATGCGAAAGCACCCGCTTGGACGAGATGCCGTCGTTATCGGCGAGGTTGTGACCGATCATCCGGGAACCGTCGTCATGAAAACCCGAGTTGGCGGCAGCCGCGTCGTGGACATGCTTTCCGGTGAACAACTACCAAGGATATGTTGATGAGCGACACTTCACTCCTTTTTGTGCTCGGAGTCGGTTTTGTTCTCGGACTCAAACACGCGACGGACCCGGATCACATCGTGGCCGTGACAACGTTCGTCGGCAAGGAGAGACACCTGGGGCGCGCATGCGCAATCGGTCTCTGCTGGGGATTGGGCCACACGCTGGCTTTGTCTTTGGCCGGATTCGTCGTCATCGGACTGAGAATTCCGATGTCCATGTGGCTGGCCGAGCGGCTGGAGCTGGCAGTTGCGGCGATGCTCGTGATACTGGGTGCGCGGCTCATCGCATCCGTGCATACGAAGTGGCACGAGCATCACGATCATTTCAACTGGACTCAGTGTGGTCTGAAGCCACTGGCGGTTGGGATCGTGCACGGCGCCGCCGGAAGCGCGGCGCTGACTCTGCTGGTGATATCGACCATTTCCTCTCCTGCACAAGGCGTTCTCTACATCATGATCTTCGGACTCGGCAGCATGATCGGCATGCTGGCAGTCAGCGTTCTGATTGCTTGCCCCGTACAATGGGCCGGTGAACGCGCGGGCGCGGCTATCCGCCCGATTCAAACAACCACCGGCGTATTGAGCTGCCTGTGCGGGCTGTATTTGGCGAACAGCATCCTGCGAACTCTCCACTAGAGGGATTCAACGTGCGAACCATCGAAGAGAAATTACGCACCGGGTTCTCTGAGCATCTCTATCTGGTGGAAATGATTCTCTACATAGCGGTGGGCATTCTGCTGGGCATCGCAGCGTCGGTCGCAGTTGTGGAGTCCGGGACGCTGCTCTGGTTTGGCGTCGCGAATCGTACGTTCGCCAACTACGGATTCCTGATGCTGGATCGGTTACTTCTCGTTCTGATGCTGGTTGAGATCCTGCATACCGTGCGGATTTCGATTCACTCGAAGGAATTCATGTTGGTGAAGCCGTTCCTCATGGTGGGCCTCATCGCATCGATCCGGCGCGTGCTGGTGATTACGATTCAGGCCACACACATGACGGACCAAAATCAGTCACCGGAGCAGGCTGCAACTGCCTTCCGCTCTGCCATGGTTGAACTTGGGCTGCTCGGGTTTCTGGTCCTTGTCTTTGCTTTGTCGATCTATTGGCTGGACCGCACACGTCACGGCGAAGAAGTAATGCCGCACGCGACCAAGCGGCTGGCCTAGCATGCGGCGCGTTTTATGCTGTGCGAGTCTTCGCGTGGAATCTCCCTTGCTACTTTCATCAGGGAGGTACTGTTATGGACGCAATCGATCTGTTGAGGAGAGATCATCGAGATCTGGAAAGACTTGTTGCTGAGTTCGATGAGGCCAAATCGGATAAAGAACTCGCGGAGTTGTTTGTGCGGATACGAGCGAAGCTCCTGGCCCACGCCGAAGCGGACCTCCGGGTCTTTTATCCCGCGATCAAGAGTGCGGCAGCTGACGAAATCAAGAGGTCCGCGAAAGACTACATCGAGATCGCCAAAATTCTCAAAGAACTTCACTTTAATGACGACAGGTTTGATGAGCGCTTTCTGGTACTGAAGTTCATGATCCGCGACCACATCGACGCAGACGAGAGCGTTGACGGAGTTCTGGACATTGCGCGCGCAAGGTTGGAACCCGGCGAACTCGTGCAAATGGCGCAAAAGATCGTGGGCGTTGAGCAAACCGTCAGAGGCGACAAGGCCGCCTAGCCTGACCAGACGTCCTGAAGAAGTCCTCGCTTTCGCTCCATTACCAAAGGTGGAGGGCGTGAGTCAGGACTGTTGTAAAGCGTATCCGGTCGTCAGGCGGGGGCATGGCCATCAGAATTCCATCAACCAGCCCCATGGCGATGGCCTGCGGACTCTGCATCGCGGCGCCAATCGAGACTCCGATAGCCGCTCCACCGATGGTCCCAAGTGCTCCTTCGGCGAAGTCAATGTCGCTTTCGACCGGCGCCGCAACGGTTACCGGCTTCGTTTCGATCTTCAGCTCCCTGTCGTTCAACACGACGGAAGTGAAAGCGAGAGTGATTGTCGCCCCTTCATCGTTCTTCGACACCCGTTCGAGTAGTCCATTGAGTTGTGTTCGACTCGGGATCGCGAGCTTGTCTTCAACCATTACAGGAGTTGAAACAAAGGCCACAACGGTATCGCCGGGTCTTGTCGTTTCGGTGATTCGATCTTTCAGGACGGCTTCGATCGGTGTTCCCGCCGGAACCACGCGTGGCCGCCCGGGTCGTGGCGCATAACGAGCAGCGGCCGCAAGTGTCGAATGGACCCTGTATTGGTGGAATGTAACGAGGCCCAGTGGAATCGCGGCAATGACCATCAGCCTCCGAAAAAGTTTCTTCATGGTCACTCCGGCGTCCCAAAATCTCTTTAATTCAAGTTTATCGCCGGTTGTGTCAGCTCGGCCTGTCATCTGAAGTCTTCATGATGTGTCGGCGGATTCCGACAGCATAAACACGCACTGGTTTCTTAGACTGGAATCAGAGGTTCTATGGAGAGCTATATGGCAACAAACACAACAACAGGAACCGTTCCGACAATACAGTTGCCCGCAGGCCAACCGATCCCGGTGCTTGGTCAGGGCACGTGGGGCATGGGCGAGGGCAAGCATTCGCAAGGGGAGGAAATGCTGGCAATCCAGCTCGGTATCGATCTTGGCTTGACACTGATTGATACAGCCGAAATGTACGGCAGTGGCGCTGCCGAAAAACTCATCGGCGAGGCAATTCGCGGACGCCGCAAGGAGGTCTTTCTGGTCAGCAAGGTACTGCCGCAGAACGCGACAACCTACGGTATGGTCGAAGCTTGTGAACGCAGCCTGCGGCGCCTGCAAACGGATTATCTCGACATGTACCTTCTGCATTGGCGCGGTCCGGTTCCATTGGAAAACACAGTGGATGCGTTCGGACGGCTGGGGCGGTCGGGCAAGATCCGGTACTGGGGCGTCAGCAACTTCGACGTAGCGGACATGGACGAGCTCATGGCTGTTCCGGAAGGATACAGGTGTCAAACCGATCAGGTGCTTTATAACCTCAGCCGGCGCGGCATCGAGTATGACCTTCTCCCGTGGTGTCTCCAGCGCCACCTGGTCATCATGGCGTATTCGCCCATCGAGCAGGGCCGTTTGCTCAAACACCCGGCACTCCAGAAAGTCGCGTCCCGGCACGACGCGACGCCTGCGCAGGTTGCGCTTGCGTGGGTTCTCCGACAGAAAAACGTGAATACGATTCCGAAAGCGGCCACGCGTAGTCACGTCATGGAAAACTACGCGGCGCTGAAATTGACACTCACTGCCGAGGATCTCGGCGAGCTCGACAGAGCATTTCCTCCGCCGACTCAGAAGGTCCCGCTCGAGGTAATCTGACTACCCTCGTCCCCCG
>Ga0137394_10003733_pt1 | contig 11494 bp, 15 predicted proteins | sample czobulk116metaG_FD_108278 | JGI IMG/M metagenome (GOLD analysis project Ga0137394, IMG submission 108278) | Vadose zone soil microbial communities from Angelo Coast Range Reserve, California, USA - czobulk1.16 metaG | ecosystem: Environmental > Terrestrial > Soil > Vadose zone | place: USA... | reverse complement strand
TAGTAGGGTCATCCCCCCGCACCAGTGAGAATTCGTCTGAACATTTGTTTCATTGCCTCAACAACTATTGATCATATCTGTCTTGCCTGCTCTCCTTTAATAGAGATATTTCGATGCATAGATACGAAACACGCCTAGATTTACTGGGGAAGCTTCAAGCCATACCTCTCGAAAAGCGCCGCTTCTCTCTTCTTTGTCTCGGCAGCTTTTTCAGCCAGAGCGGGTGCCCTCTTCAACTCGCGTTGTCCAACCTGTTGAATGTGTACCTGATAAGAAGAATAATCAGCACAGAAAGACCATCTCGCTGTGATGCACGACGCACCGCGTCAGGACCCTAAAAGACAGTGACAAGTCAGCATGAGTGTAGTTGGATAAACTCTGAACCACTCACGTCTGCTATGCGGAGCGTTCGAAGGTTCGCAAACACGAAAGCAAGGTCTTGGTCTTGGCTCACCCCTTCGGCACCGAAAGCTTGCATGGTACGATCTACCACTTGCAAGGCCATAGAGGGTACCACGAACTGGGGAGCCGATCAGCAACCGACGCCCGCGCAGCTTCGAATCGAACTTGCCTTTGCGATGGCAATCTCCTTCATGGCACCCTTCGCCTTGAACTTGTCGATCTACAGGCCACTCTCAATAAGGATTTCAACATAGACGCGGTGGAATTCAACTTGCCTGCAAGGCGGCGCTGAGGACGAGGAGACGCGCAGATTCAATTTCAGCGCGGGATCTTGCAATGTCTGCGACGACAGTGCCTGTTGAAAGAATGATGTGATATACCAGGGACTATGAGACGGATTATGGGTAGGACCAGCTTACCATGTTCGTGAAGGAACTTGCCAAACGTCTTTCGAGTTGGGTCTGTGACACGCTGTATCATTGTGTCCAATGCCATTTGGGCAGCACCGATAGATCTCATGCAGTGATGTATCCGCCCAGGGCCGAGGCGCCCTTGGATGATCTGCGGAGAGTCAGCAGATGCTCGAAAGAGATGGCTAAGTCATTCGGACCTCGAATCCTCTGCCCCAGCCAAGAACCAGGTTTCCCAAAGGCACGCGGACATTGTCGTAGATGACCTCCGAGTGACCCTCAGGTGCGTCATCGAACCCCATGACCATCATATGACGAACAACTTTGACGCCGGGAGCATCAGCTGGGACGATCACGACGCTCTGTTGTTTGTACGCGTTGGAGTTATTAGGGTCACTCTTCCCCAAAACAAGGTGGACTTTTGTCCGCGGGTCCCCTGCGCCACTGATGTACCTGGAAAATGGAAAGGGATGCGTGACGTGGTCAAACTGCCAACGCAGAAAGGGAAAAAAAGCCGAACGAACCATTTATGTCCATTGATGACTATTTGATCCCCTTCCTGCCTGATGGAGGTGCGAATGTTTGTGGCATCGGAGGATGCGACTTAAGCCCGTGGAGGGGTCAAATCAGCAATCCGAACTCTTTGGTCCGTAATCCGAAACGCACCAAACCTCTCTGTCATCGCAAATGCCGAACGTATTTCCCCATTCAACAGGGGAATCAGCCACTTCTTTTGCTGCTCACTGTTGCCATAGCGAGCCAGAACCTCTGAATAAATGGATAGAGTGTTTGAGACACGCATCCGTCAGCCGTCGGACCACCACGAGAAAGCACGACGCGCATTTACCCATGTTGCCAGTGTCTGGTGCAGAGCAATTCGTCACCTCGGAACCCATGTGCCCAGAGCGTCCCATGATTTCTGCCATGGCCGCATACTGCAATACAGACACAGAATGTGTTAGCGAGCGGACGGCAAAGCAGAATGGGAGAGCGAGGAACGTACTTCGAGGTTAGTCAAGGGAACACCGTGCTCGGGATAATGAGCCTTGCTCAGGAAAAGATTCCAAAGGCCGAGCTTGCGAGCTTTCGCCTTGAGTTGTTCGATGATAGGGATCACCGTCTGCCACCGCGTTGCATCATTAGGGAGCTGAGCCCTGGCCAGCCTTTCGGCAGGCCTGACCTCCTCCTTCAGACGAGGGAGCCGTATGAGTAGGGATACCGGCTGCTCCTGAATGTATCACGGACCTCGAGAAAGGTGATCAACTTCCCAAGAGTCTCCTTGGCATAGGGCGAGAATTTGTCCTCTATCTGTTGGAGGCTTAGCAGCCGCTAGGCCGGGATATTGATCTCTAGCTCACCATAGACCATGATGACGGGGAGGTGAGCTCTGCGATTGGATGTGAGGCCATGGTCAATGTTGTAAATGCCAAAAAGTACCGATGCGTAGTCAGTGCTGCTTCCCAAGCATGCGAACCCGGACTTTGTGATTTCGGCTTGATAGTTAGCCGGAGAGTAGAAATGGCCGGCCATTGATGTCAACGTAAATAGATTCAAACACAGAATGTGTACATAGTACTTGCTACAAGATAATACAGTGTCAAAACGTAGACGAGTAGCAGGAAACCGTGGTTATGCCAGTCGCAATACAGCTTCATGGCGAAATACATTGAACAATTACGTCTAGTGGTACGAACGAAATTTGTCCTGAGGAAAGTAGATTACATACTAATACATCAATTCATAGCTGGTCGTGATTGGTAGGCAGCATCACGTCAATTGATCTTCGTTATCATCACTGGTTCGTGTGTTCCGTGGCGAGATCAGGCAGTGTGAAAGGTATCTCCGGGTCGTATTGGAATGCACCCGCGTCGAAACCTTGCCCGAGTGCATCTTGTTCGCCACCATCCGGATCGAAGTTCCGAATGTAATCCAAGCCGTGGAAGGGTAGGCCACCATGAACGAACAACGAATTCGTTTGCGGAGCGGTCGAGGTCCCAAAAAAGTCCGGACTAAGTTGGGACAAGGGACCGCCATACGCAAGATATGATGGGTCAACAGTCGAGGGTGACTCGTATGCACCAGTTGGAAGCATATTCTGCGAGGTGCTAGGGAACGGTTCACCGTCGTAAGCCCATCGGTCAGTTGCCTGCTGTGGGCCGAAGGGACCCTGCCCGGGTGATGCTGAAAAGTCGAACTCGTAGCGAACCGGTGACGACACGCCACCAACGGGAGAAACGGGGCCGTTCCAGGAACCAAACGAAGGGGCATTCACGATGGGCGGGCTGCGTTCCAAAGATGGCTCATTGCGAGCGAGGGGTGGGGAAGGATAGCTTTTTGCAGACGTCGGAGAACTGTGTGGACTTAAATTTGTGCGACCAAACCCTAGCTGATATTGGAGGCGATAGGCACCACTAGAAGACCCCGATGGGTTAGACGGTTCCTCGGTCTCGTCGTGGCCACGTTTCCTTGATGAAGATCGAGCGCGCTGGGCTAAGAAATCACAAGGCAGGCATTTCAAAAACAACGCCAACATGAACATGTCAGCTGACACTCACATTCGAACCTAAGTGAAGCTGATGCTTGTGTGGACCTGGAAGGGCGCCCCGCGTCTGGTGATAGATTTCTTCTAAGATTGGACTTGCCCTTCACAAGTCTAGATGACGCTGTGAATGAATGTCTTCGGCCTTTGTCGAATGGAACGGATGGCGCGGCGAATGCGACATTCGCGTTACTGGTCATAGGTGCTATGGGACCACCCCCGGAACCACTCGCGGCCGCAATCGTAGCCTGGTTGTTTGAAACAGCCTCACGAGCCGTAGTGACAAGCTCAACGAGGAGCTCCTTGACTTTCTGGGCACCGGGCCAATGTCCTTCAAACGACGTCAGGGCGACCAAGCAACTCTGCACCTCTTCCATGGCAGAGTTGGCGGCGCCGGGGTCGGGGACGTGCATTGCATACAGCAAGATGATGACAGCAGAGCTGAATAAATGCTGGATGAAAAACGCGAGGTGATGTGAAGGCGGAACGACGTTCTTGATAAAAGGTGCCAAACGGATGCAAGTGCGAGCGGACGAAACAGCCTTTGCGCTTGATCGGGGAGCAGGGGGTTGCCCCTGCCTAACGGGGAGAAGGTTCCGATGCAGAGCGGTCAATACAGAATAATAATGGCTACAAAGAGCAGCACCCATGGACACTTGCTTGTCGCTATTCATCTTCGACTTGAATGCCGCGGGTAGGTCGTCCAGCCACTTCGTAAGTTCCTTGTCCAGATTATCGACGAGTACTTGCAACTGCGTACGCTTCTCCGGATCAGCGTGGCTCTCCGCCATGTCGACACCGTAGACCTGGCGCATGACGCGACCAGCGATGCTATAAAGAGAGACGAGAGACGTAAAACCAATCATCAATGAAGGAGTCTCTGATGGCATTGGTGCACCATCGAAATAATCCGGCAGGAGTTCATCATCGAGGAGAAGAGGGAGTTCGACGTCACAGTCGACGTCCTCAGCTCCGATAGGGCGACCTAGAGCGAGAGCGAGCATGCGATCCAGTGTATAGACACCCCACCATATCTTTCGACGAGTTTCTTTCTCGATAGCCGGGATAAACAAGCGTTGTGGAGAACGCTATTCAGACACGTGAGACCCTTAAGCCATCAGATAGACTCGAAGAACGCACGTGTAAACCCAAGTCTTGCGCCGCCCGTACTGCTTGACCAATGAGAAGCCATGCTTGGGGCAGGCAGTTGACCGAGCATAGAAAAGATGACATCAGAACGAAACACTGCACATGTGCGATCTGTATCGACGCATGGCTGATGTAATGGAGGATAAGTGCACTATGCATCGATGATCAGCCAGCTGTTATTCATTGCCGAATGTAGCCTCACCGCTCGTAGTAAACCATACCCATTCCTCCATCATCTTCCTTCTCTCCTCTAAGGCGAGGATCCTCAATAAGTTGTGAGGCACATGCAAACAAAGAAAAAACCATGGCGATAAAAGCGGTCTGCGTGCGGGCCAAGTGCTGGTCATCTTTATGGTCCATCAAGTATGTGTATTGTCTCATGAACGAAGGCTTGTCGATGATGGGCAACAGGAAGTGGACGCGCGAGAAATATGCTCCAACCTGAATCAGGATGAACTAAATTGGCAACACACATGATCACCAAAGATAAACCTACCAACTTGTCGGCAAGGTCCCGCTCAGGGTATTCGACCTCTTCCGGACCAGGTAGCGCACGCACTTTACCGAAGAAAATGGCGGCAGGGAAATAAAGCTTGTTGGGCTGACCAGAGTCGTCAGCCAGAGGAGATGCACGACTATGAGGTGCAGCAGTGGCAGCTCTGAATGACTGGATGAGCGACATTGTGGAAGAGCCGCCAATCCAGCGCATGTGACCATGCTCGTCAAGCGTCAGTTGGCCAAACGAATCCAACACATCATCCTCGATCTTAACGGAGGATGATGAATCGGGGGTCGAGGGGTTATCAGGCGGGGGTGGCTGAGCAGTCTGGCCTTTATTGATGATTGATCTGAGTAGAGCAGTGGCGGCGGCCTTGGATTCGTCGGATACGGATGAACCAGCGAGAGGGCCTTCGCCGTTAGGGGTCTGACCTAGCTGCTGCGTGATCTGTGCAAAGACGGACTCCATATGAAGGAGACGGGCTTCGAGCTCCTGAACATAGCTAAGGAGAATGGGATGTTAGATGTGTGAACTAGGAATAAAGTTGAAGGATTTGAGTAGAATAAGCACAAGACATACTGTCTACTTAGTGCAGCTCGGTCTTTGGTCTGCAACCATGTACATTGGGATCCCGAGGTGGCGCACTGGGAACAGGTTGGCTCAGTCCCATCGCATTTAATCTTCTTGCGACTGTTGAAAGGAAGAAATCAGGTTATGGGCACTGGGTAACGAGATAAGGGGTCTGATTGATACAAACCGGCAACTTTCGCAAGCTCTCCATACTCGCCTTCGCTGAAGCTGTATGGGACGCTGGCCGGCGTCGTGAGGGAGGGGCTGATCTTCTACGCGTTTCTTCTTGGTCTGGTGGGTCATGGAATCGGGTGCCGAGTCATTTCGCGCCATCTGCAGTATAAAAATGACCGAAAGGACCACAAAAACAAATCGAGCAACACCCGGTGGTCGCCGGAAGTCAAAACAATGCACAGCTTTTCGGTCATCACTCTCTTCGGGGTCCCGCTCTGCCGGGCAAGCCCCTCTTCACAGCATTATGTACAACTGGTCTTTCACTTTGTCACCGTACTGCACAGTAGCAAGCCTCCTGACCACAAAGCGTCCGCATTGACTCCGGTTTGGTCATCAGAAAGACACATTCTTGCAATCGGTGTGGCGAGGCCACGGAAGAGGGACCCCATGAAACCGCTCACACCCCTTGCGTGACAGTGTGACGGACGAACTCGATTCACATTTCGTATTTTGGTTGACGGTCACATCGCTCACCACGGCACTACAATGGCCGAAGTTGCCTCCACCGATCCAGCCATTGCCGAGACCGTGATTGGTGACAATGAGGAAGACGAGTCAAAGGTGCGTGGCGAACAGACCACACTCACCAACCACACCTTCGTTAAGAGCGTGCTCTCGCGCTGCGTTGTCAACTCATCACATAACCCTCCAGGAAATTCTCCTCATGAAACAGCGCGTCGAAGAGATGGAACGCGAGGCCAAAAAGCTGCGAGAGCTGCAGGCAGCCGCAGAGAGCTCCGCAAGTGTGGAACAACCGGAAGGCGAGGAAGGGGCCGCAATGGAGACAGACGATGACAAGGCATTAATTGACAGCAGGAGCGTTTTCGTTGGAAATGTCAGTCATACGTGTTCTCCCTATCCCGCTCCCTTCCCTCTAAACATCCCTGCACGCCTAGGTTGATTATAGTGCGACGGCCGAAGACATCCAGGCCCACTTTCAAGCGTGTGGCACCATCAACCGCATCACAATCCTCTGTGACAAATTCACAGGTCATCCCAAGGGGTAAACGACTTGACCTCAGTGCCGTCGTGATGTGCTCATACATTTCCTACATAGATTCGCCTACGTCGAGTTTGCGGAACCAGATTTCATTGACCCAGCTTTGGCTTTGGATAATTCCCTCTTTTATGGCCGGCTAATCAAGGTATGTCCTACCAACAGTGTATGACAGGACGCTTAACGAGATGATATCGTATTTGCAAGGTTATGGCGAAAAGGACCAATATACCAGGGTTCAACCGAGGACGAGGAAGGGGGCGAGGCACTTACAGAGGCGGTTACAGGGGTGGTCATCGAGGCGGAGGGGGATACAGTCCGTACAGGGGCCACCGCGGCCGGTGTGTTTCATCCATAGCTTGAGCTTGATGCGCTGAGCTGATTCGCCACCCTCGACAGCGGGCGAGGACGTGGCTACTAATTCTTGGAGGTTTGAGAGTGGTTTGAGAATCTTGTCGTACCCAACATTGCCTCAGTTATACAGTCCCCTTGTAATGAATGCCTTGCTTTTCTTTCGACTTGTTTTACCCCGAGAGTGTGTTACCCGGCAACTGCCGATGTCGGGTACTAGACATTCATTTGCTGTATCACTGCTCCGTCCACAATAGTATCAGTATCATCATGACGTTTGCAAGGTCACTGCTCAGAGCAGTCGATGCTTGGAGGGCTGTATCATCACGGTCACTAACCACATCCACCAAGTCCTATCCATACTCCCAAGTTGCCATTATACCCCCGCCTCCTCCCGATTCACCTCCACCAGCCCTCCGCCAAGGCAAGGGCCTCATGGCATATCTCCAACACACCCTTCCGTCCACCGAAAAGCAGAAATTAATCTGCACCCTCTTTTCGAGGTCGCACCCCGACCGCGTCCGTCCGGGCTCCGTGCTCACCGTCAACCTCACGCACGCGCCGACTTCATTCTCCGGCGTGCTCATCTCGGTGCGACGCCGCGGCCCCGACACGTCCTTCGTCCTCCGGAACGTGGTGCAGCGCACGGGCGTCGAGATGCAGTTCTTTGTCAACTCGCCGCACGTCAAGGATATCGTCGTCGTCCCGAGGGCTGGCGGTGGTGGGAGCTGGAGCGGCCCTGCAGACCGGAAGAAGAAAAACAAGGGCTTGAAGAAGGCCAAATTGTTCTACCTGCGTGACTCGCCAGAAAGGATGACTGCCGTGTCGGCCGGTGTGCGATGATACGTGTATACGGCTAGTGACTTGAGGTGTGTGTCACTCGCCGTTCCCTGTATTCTGGCGCTTTTTGTTCATGTTTCGGACCCCACGTAGTCGGACACCTCGCTGCGTTGACTCAGTAACCACAGGGCGGTCAATCTAAAGTATCGTATATTCGCTAGTCGAGTAAAATGACATGTCTCGAGATGTGATGTGGATTCCGGTGGCGCCGCCCCACGCGCACGCAGTGGTAACTGGACTCAGAATCCGATGTGCACCCAACGCGCCTCTATTTTGCTTAATGTGACAAGGTTAACGTGATAATAACGGTGTGAACGATGTCTGACCACCGAGGGTCTTCGCAATCGACCATATTCGAACGAGCGTCATGGCGTAGCGCGGAAGCGGAAGCGGAGACGACCTGAGGCTGCCTCAAGCGGGCAAAAGACTTCTTCCAGCTGGAAAACACATCCCCCCTCACCCTCTTTTCATCTCTTTCTCCGCTGTCACGAACGATCAAACAAAACCTCACTTCTAGCAATGCCAAAATCGCGGTCCCTTCGACCCTTTGCGATAACCACGAATTCACAAGGAAAGCGCAACGCTTCTCCAGGCCCACCCTCACCCACGTTCTCGGAAACGACCAATGTGTCCGCCGTGAATCTGGGCGAGCATGGTCCCGCAAAGATTATCACGCGTTCAGACCTAAAGGCTAGCATGCAGTCCTATGAGACCGTCAGTCCTCCCATTTCATCCCCTTCAGCTTCCCCGCGCCGCGCACTTGGCGGTCCGCAGTCACAAACCAAATGAAATGCTCAAATTTCCTTCCTCTCTCTCTTCTCCATCCTTTCACGATCCGTACACACGTACACACATACGACCGCTCCTATAGCTCTTGAATTCATGTTCCAATTATCAAACTGCAATGCTCACTATGTCTCGAGCTACCGCCGCGCTCGCAGACGCAATGGAATCCTGTGCAGGGTACGTTCTTCTCCGTCCATCTGCGTCACGTCATCCGAGAGCATGGAGATACTCATCCCCACCTCACAGGATGAAGGGTCCCTCATACGAGCAAGGGACCCGTCTGCAGGCCGCAGCGGGGCTACACCATCTGATGGGTAATCATTGGCACGTCCTGGTAAGGGGAAAACCATTCCATGCCACGACCTCGACGCGAAAGCGCCCGCTTACGCGTCGTCCTCCAGTCGGAAACGCTGGATAAGCAGTTTGAGAAACCGCTACGACAGCACCTAGACAGCTACCGCGCAATCGTACATGTGAGTCCTTTATCTTCTACTTTCTCTCATCGCACCCATTATTATCGATCGGCCCGTACTGAAACACCTCGGAATTTCACAAGGAACGCTCATCATCTTATGAACGTGCTCTCCGCGAGAAGAGTCACATTATCCGTGAGACAGAGATGCGGAACATGAACCGAAAAGAACGCAGTAAGCCGAAAACACCAGTTCGGCCAGATCGGTCCCGCGCTCATATTTTTTTGTGGGTAGATCTGCAATCGTTCAGAGAAGCGTTGAGTGTGCTGCAGAGACAGGTGGAAGACCTTGACCAGTTAAAGGCACGGCACTATGCCGAAATTATGGAACACGAGGAAGAGGTGTGGGATGTCGTGCAAGGGAAGGTACTCCATAACAAACCTTCCTTGTGCTAAATCGCCAAATGACAACCCGCTTTTCAGATCTCCCTTGTAGTACGTTCCACTCTCGACGTATTTGACAGGTTCACTTCGAAAGCGTACGTTCCAATTCCCACGCCATTCCACCAGCCGTCGAAAGGCGATTTCTTTGCCACGACTGACATAAATAATATTCGCAGTTCCGATCCCGTCATCGAACCCATGCTCCTATCTATCCCGGACCCATTTGATTCGTATGGGCAGACCCATTCTGAGGATCAAATATTCAGCATTCTGCCCCCTCTCTCCATTCTGGCCCCAGCGGCATCCCCGAGCCCCATGGCAGTTACCCCGAAAACGGGTACGAGCGACGTGTTTGCGACAGGAACGAGCGCAGGGTGGGCACACGGTAATGGCATTCTTTTCTCTGATGCTGCGTCAGAATGGGCCGACGCACTCCCGTCAGCGTCAAGCTCGCTTCTCCGGAGCCCGACGAAGCCACGGTCGTCTTCTCCGCCGCGACGCCCCGTTCGAACATCGTCATCACCGCCGGGTACCAACCCCCACAGAGCCGAATCGAAGCTTCGCAGCGTCTTATCCGTCATTGATGAGGCACACCCGAACAATTCTTTGCCATTCGACGCGGCGGCGACGGCGATTACCCCCGCGACGAACGGACCTTCAGGGGTGCGGGACTCTGGCGCGAGCTGGACCAAATTCCCGTTTGGAGAGGGGGAGCACCCCCGAAGCGACAGCCAGAGCACAACACCACGGCATTCTATATCCAGGCCTGCATCACCGGCTGAAGACGTAAATCGGGCTGATGCACAGGGGAGGCAATCTCCTGAATTGGACAGGACGACGCTCCCGGTAGCTTCATGACGTCTTGCGCGCCTTGGGCGTGCGTGGATTCATTCGGCATATTCACCTTTGCAGAACTCTCTGATTCGATTACGGTTACGATTGTTTTGTTTTGTTTTTCGTTTCAAATGTAGTGGGTACCCGTGAGCGATCTACGTAGGATATCGTCATCGAGGCTGAATGCCGTACTGATGTAATATGTCCCTATGTATCGGCGTCGGGCTTTTTAAAAGGGCATCTGTGCCTACGCTCGTCTTTGGGAAAGCGATGACGTCGCGGATTGAAGAGGCATTGCATAGGATGGCCACAAGGCGGTCAAAGCCTGGGGACATCGTGAGCCAGTCCCAATCAACTTGCATTTAACGTAGTAAATTTTGGACCTGCACATACCCAATGCAATTCCGCCATGCGGTGGAGCGCCACACTTCAGGGCGTGAAGTAAATGGTTGAACGATGCCCTTTCATGTTCATCGAGCTGTGATACATGGCGCAAGTTGGCCATCCAGACACGGCACCAAAGGGCGATTGATAGGCCTCACCTGTAGCACTTCGGAAAATATGTATTCCTGCATCATAGCGTCATGCACTCGGACAGAACCCCCTCCAATCTCGACTCCATTTAAGACCAGATCGTAGTGCTGGCCACGTACCTGGATGACGCATGAATTGGTAAAGCGAGCCACGCAGATGCCCGTACAACACAACGTCAGCGATTACGGCTGCGACTGCGCACACAACTACTGACCTCGGAGATTCGACCATCAGATAGAGCTTGCACATCTTGCCAAGCTGGTGCGGTGAAGGGGTGGTGCGTGCTGCTCCATCTTCCTTTCGCAAGGAGGTCCTTCTCCGCGTCCGCGCGTGTGAACAAGGGAAACTCGATGATCCAGAGAAAATGCGGGGTACGCGTTGGGGAGTACGTCCCTGCCCCAGCAAGTCAACTCGCAGGAAGGTAGCAGTAGATCATGTCAACTCACCACGCGACTGAGCCAACTCAGCCAGACGAAGTCTCTGTCGACCAAGT